>ERZ773146.2160-NODE-2160-length-13601-cov-10.477115_pt1 | contig 13601 bp, 10 predicted proteins | sample MGYA00580847_ERZ773146 | MGnify/ENA primary metagenome ERZ773146 (study PRJEB29015, sample SAMEA2737830) | human gut metagenome | biome: human gut; feature: human-associated habitat; material: faeces | place: China | collected 2012 ...
ATATCTGAACTCTACCGGATACGTACCGTTTGAATTCGGGCCGAGCAGGTCGACGGTACCGGTTCCCATACTGCTGCTTTCCATAAACATCCGGGCGATGAAACGGGAACGGATCGCCGTTTGTCCCAGTACCGCACGTTCACTGTTTCCTTTATTGACGATATTCAGATAAACACCATTATCCAACTCAACAAATTCATTTTCCTTAAAAATGCTGTCAGTCGGAAATTCTTCCAGAAAAACCAATCCACTATCCGCACGCAAACGATCAATAGCTTTCTCCTGGGCCTTCAACATATCAGTGTATGACTTTGTCTTGTCACACGACACCACCATTATGGCAGCGCACATAATCAACAGGATATAAAAACCTCTCTTCATCTGTTACTATTTATTGTAAATGAATGGCAAATGTATACAATCTCCGCCACATCTCAGTCATGTTTATCTAAATCTTCTGTTTTTATTTCATAATATCCCTCGTAATAATAACTCGCATCAATTCCTTTAAAGAATTGTTCTTTTCCTAAATCATCGGTTAAAGCCTTTTGAATCAAATATTTTAATTCATTGGTGCTGACTGTACTACGGATCATGGCATTTAAATATTCATCCTTATCAATTTGATTCCAATCGACGATTTTGTGTAGTTTATTTTTAAGAATTAAATCCAACCAGATACGAGTGGCTCGTCCATTGCCTTCCCTAAAAGGATGCGCCACATTCATATCCGAATACTTATCAATAATTTCATCAAATGTTTCTTGAGGTAATTTATCAATATATTCAAGTGTTTGCGCTAAAAAAATACGTGGCGCAAATTGAAAGTTTCCTTTCGCAATATTCACTTCTCGAATTTTTCCTGCAAAGTCGTAAATATCTTGGAATAAAAACTGATGAATATCAGATAAGCCTTGAAACGTCCCAATTTCCAGATCCTCTATTTTGCCAGACTCAAACAATTCTTTGGCTCTTTTTTTCGTTAATAACTCTTCTTGTTTAGCTAATTCTGCTGAATTTGTTAAGCCTAATTTATTATCTAAAACCAAAATATCCCCTCACTCTCTATTTTTTCGGAAAGATTCTTTTGAAAATTTTTGGACGTTGATCAAACCATGTTGAAGCGGTATACATTAATCGAAAACTGCCATAGATGCCAGCACCGATTAATCCAAATCCACCTAATCCAAGAATGACTGCCCCATAAGGATGTTTAGGCTGTATTTCCATCACTGTGTCATACAAAATATGCAAACCCCAACCATCCCAGATCCCTTTATAAATCCATCGTCCGATGAGAATACCGACAACTAAGAAACAGAACAGGCAGACAATGTTCGCAATCAGAATACCGTAACGTTCGACAATCTCACGTTTGCGATCTGCTTTTATCTGCTCTTTTTGTTCATTCAGTTCTTTTTTCAAAGCGAGTAATGCTTGTTTTTCAACTTGAATGTCTTTCAGTATGGTCGCTTTTAAGTTTTCTGCCTCTAAACGATGGAGTTGTTCTTGAATGGCAGACTCAATTTTTTGATTCGCAACAGCTTCTATTTTTTCTTGGTAGTCCCGAAAGTCTTTATTAACTTCTTGACGGACTAAGCGGTCTAGTTCTGGAACGTTACTGAAATCAATTTTGCCATTTTTATAAGCATTTAATACTTGAACAACGAGTTGTTCATCTTTATTCATCGACTCATCCCCCGATCATGATCTTTTGTTGGTTTCTTTTCGGACTGTACGTCTCTATTCGCTTGTTTTTCTAGGCTTTTCTGTTGTTCTTGCTCGTAATTTTTCATGTCCTTTGAAAAGCGACGTTCAAAATCATCGAGGATTTTCTCTTTTGTTTGCTTTAATTTTCTTGTAACGCGTTGAGTAAGTTCTGGTACTCGTCCTGCAAACTGTTTGATTGTGTCAATAAATCGATTAATTGTTGATTCTCGCTTGAGAGCTTCTGATTTTCTTGGTTCAATTGCTTGTTCAAGGCTAACAATTTCTGATTCTCTTTGTTGAGTGTCTCGCTCAAGCGGAGTAATCGCTGGTTCTCGTTGTTCAACAGCTCTAAATTCGTTTTGTCTTGCTCGGTTTTCCAACTCATGTAAAATGGTCTCCCTTCCAAAATCAGAACCCAATCGGGTCTCTCGTGCTCGTCTTTGCTTATTATTGGCGTCTAAAAAGGCGTATGAGAACGTTTGGCCTCTTTCTGATAGAATTACACCATTATCGGATAAACGCTCTTTAAACGTCTCATATGAGCTCACAGAGACATCTTGAAGCGATTTATTGATTCTTTCTCTCAAATCATCCATGTAAGAATACTCATTTTTGGCGATTAGTTCTTTTTCTGTCTCTGTTTGGCGCTCTTTTGGTGGCTCTAAAATGTGCCAGTTTTCTCGAGAAGCGAGTCGATCATTCATTTCTCGTGCTCGTTGAACGCTTTCTCCTTTTTGTTCTCTTAATTTCTTTCCTGTCTCTAAATTGACCTTATTGACAATGATGTGGTTGTGTAAGACGTGATTTTTTCCGTCTAAATGCGTATACACAGCACTTTGATGGTTAGGATAGAGATTTTCTGCTAATTCAACGCCTAAATCATTGGCTTTTTGCCAGTCCTTTTGTACTTTCGGATTCAGTTCATCTAAGGCGAAAGATTGGGTAATACGCAAGACTTGATTGGATTCTTTGGTTTGGTTATGAAGTTGTCGAACGACATCGAATTGTTCTTTGGCGATAAAGGGATCAATCCCGTTGGTTCCACCCACGGCAACTGCCCGACAATTTGTCAGCTCCACAGGACGTTCCAATTGATGGTCTTGTAGCCACTGTTCAGTTTTTTCATGCATAGGTCTGTCTTGACCTAAAGCATAATTAAGGGCGCTCGCTGCACTTGCGCCATTGCTTATTTTTGCAATTGTTGCCATAACTCTTGATACCCCTTTTGAGCTTGAGCGAGTACTCCGTATGTATAGCGTAAAGCCTCGATCAGCTCTTTATCTTGGTTGTCCATCCGATCGAATTGATTGAGTTTCTTGGCGATTTGATTTAAATTGGTTCCTTGTTTTGAGAGTTCTAATAATAAAGATTTCGCTTGGTCATGTTCGAGATAAGGTTTTTTTAAATGAGATTTTTGTGCTAATTTTTTCGCATAAAGATTCGGAGAGAGTCCATATGTTTCTCCTGAAATTTTCAGCTTATTGTATTGTTCTTCAGATAATCTAAATTGAATGTACTTTGTTTGATTTTGTGATACTTCTTTCTGATCCATAAATAGCCTCCTCAAAGATAAAATGCCCCAGCGCTCATTCCTCAATCGCCCTTTGTCATTGATTTTGTAATAAGCATTGCGCCCTATTCGGTTACAATCATTATAACAAAATAGCAAATATAAAACCATAAATACTGCAAGCTATCACATTGTAATACAAAGCACTTCGTTCTTGTATTACAATGTGGCTTGAAAAGGGGGAAGTTTCACTTTCCCCTTTTATCCCCTTTGGATTGTGTCGATTTGCTTTACGCAAACGCCACCTACCCATTTTATAAAAATAAAATGGGCAAAAGATCTTTCTTTTTGTCATACAAAAAGAAGAAAAAAAAGAGACGATTTTCTTCTTCCGAAATCGTCCCTCTTTTTTCTAAAACCATGGATGAACGAACAAAAAATCTCTCGTATTTTGTTTGTTCATCCACTGCTAATACCAATAGCAATAAAAAAAACAGCTACTCTTTAAGTAACTGTTTAATGTTTTTTTGTATATTAAGTAATTTGAATTACTTGCTTTGAGAGTTGTTTAAAGGATAATTTAGATCTTTTCATTACTTTAAGTTGATAAGTCATCGCTTTTATCTTAGTTTGTCCGATCAACACACATAGCGCATCATCTTTGGTTTTTAAACAATACATCCCTTTTGCTAAGTGATCAATCTGATAAGTACCCGTCGCATCTGGTATTAATATCACCGCCTCACCTTGACGCTTCAATGCTCTTTTACCCGTTCGATCATAAAGATGTAAAGGTTGTGCGTAAGGCGATTGATCTGAGGTGATAATCTGTAAAATAATCGACATATTTTGCTTAGCGAGCAGGTATTGGTGGATAATACGATAAAGTATCCAGAGCATTAAGCAAACTAGTAAGGTAAATAAGACTAGCAAAGCAAGTTGGATCAGTTTGCGATTATGGTCATTTTGCGCTAACATCTTTTCAACTTTGGGCGTATAAGGGACACGACTGCCAGTTACTAGTAAGCGATGAGAGTTGATCATATAAGGTGTACAAGTCAATAACGTCACCAAGTCTTGCCCTGGCTCTATCTTTAAGACCTGTGTTTCTTCTGGTTTCACCACAACAATCGTCTTCACCTCATAGGCTAACTTATGACCCAATACTTCTAAAACAAAGATATCCCCTTCTTTTAGTTTTGGTAAATCAGTAAAAAGTGCACGGTCTGGTAGCCCTCGATGAGCCGAAATCACAGCGTGTGTATTTTGACCTCCTAATGGGTATGAGGTCCCATTTAAGGTTGTTGCACCAATTTCTAACAGTTCACTATTAGTCGTATCAAATAGTGGGATTTTAATGTTGATCTTAGGAATATCAATGGTGCCTAGTAGATGTTTTTTATAATAATCTTCAGAAACACCACTTGCTTTGTCATCTTTAAAAGGATCTTTAGAGGGTGTCAAGCCTTGTTTAGCTAATTTTTCATTAGCTGCTTTCAACTGCTTTTCTTGTGTGTCGTGAGCTTTTTGTAAACTATCCTTATAAAGCGACACGCGAACATTATCTAAGTAGTCATTTAAGGCACTGATATAAAACGGATATAGCATGATCAATATACCAATCAAAAATAAACTATAAACCATCAAATTAATCAAAAAACGCTTGCCTATGCTTTTTTTAGCCTTTCCTTGTGGCTTGTTTTTATTTCGCATGATGTCCCCTATCAATGATATAGTCACGATGGTGTTGCTTACCGGTTCTTTTTACGCGTGCACCATGAGACTTAAGTGTAAAGTGTTGATCCTGTAACAGTCGCACAAATCCAGATACTTTTGGAAAAGCGGTTTGCTCATCAGGATAAGCAACATAGCGGCCACCTGGGATATCTTCAAACAGGACACGCCCATCTTTATCACTGATTGCTTTAAGCCGTTCACCGTCTCTTAATACTGGTATTTTCCCTTTTTTCTCTATCAGATAAAAGGCTAAATTAGCTATTCCTTGTCCATCAGCTACAGCATAGAATACAAAATCATAGCGATGTTTGATACACAGATAATAGACAAACTTGCGCCATATAAAATATGCAAATAATAAACAGAAAATCGGAATACCGACTGCAAAAGCGAGTAGTCTATTCTGATGATAGGCTTGTGCTTTTTTGATTTGCTTGGTCATCTTTTGTTCGACAAAAGGAACACGTTCTCCCGTGACTAATAAACGATGCGTATTAACCATATAAGGGCTACAAGTCACTAAAGTGACTAAATCTTTGCCATCTACTATCTTTAAACTCTCTAGTTGTGTTGGTAATACCGTTTTAAAGTTAACTGCACGATAAGCTAATTTCTCACCCAATACTTCAATATAAAATAAGTCACCTTTTTTCAGTTTATCCAAATCCGTAAAGAGTTTTTTATCTGGTAGACCACTGTGCCCAGTCAAAACTGAATGTGTACTGATACCACCTATCGGATAAGAAGTCCCCTGTAATACTGTAGCGCCTTTTTCTAATAAGTCGTCGTTAGTTTCATTAAAAATAGGTAAACTAACATGGATAGAAGGAATAAAAATGGCACCTATCATATGAGATTGCAAATAAGCTTTGCTTGGTGTCACATTATTTTTTAGTGCACTTTCAAACGGATCTTCAACTAAGCCCATGCCAGGAATGTTTGTCGTATGCTCTTGTTTGAGCAGGGATTCATTTTCTGCTTTCATCTGGGCCAACTGTTTTTTTTGTTGCGCTTTATGTGCTGTTTGATATTGGATTTGATAGTTATCAATCACACGTTGATCATAAAAATTATTGATTGTATCGACAACAAAAGGGTAGGAAAATACCATTGCACCTGCAAAGAACAAAAGCGCCATCAAAACCTTAAGCCATAAATTGATTCTTTCGTTTTTTAAGTTATCTTGCTGCGGGTATTGTTTTTTCAATGCTGATTCACCTTCCTTTCCGAAACACAACAAGGCTGGGAAAGTTCCCCAGCCTTGTTAACGTTAACCTTTAACTTCAGGAAAAAACCTGTTAGTCTAAAGACTTAAACTTCTGCTTGTTGTCTTGATTTTTTAAACCAAATATATGCACCAATCATCATTGCTGCACCAATAATGATGAAGGCGTAGATACCAGCACCACCAGTTGATGGCAATAGCCCTTTAGGTGTATTCTTAACATCTAAGTTTGATGCGCCATATTTACCATGTTCAACTGTAAATGTAATTGTACCATCTTTTAAGAGAACATAGTTAGCTGAAGGTGTATCCGTTTCATTTAAAACATAATCGCCATTTAACAACCCAATGACTCTAATAGATCCGTTAGCATCTGAAACGACTTTAGTCGCAGCATCTTTTGTATCTACCCATTTTGTAAATACGTTATCGCCATTAGCATTAGTAGTAAAAGTTGCAAATTTTGATTGATCTTTATTGGTTACAACAAATTTAGCGTTTTGTAACACTTTACCAGTTTGAGCGTCTTTTTTCGTGAATTTATAGCCACCAGTTCCTACTGGTGTAGGCGGTGTGATTTGTTGCTCAGTATCATTGTTAATTTGAACACTTGCTTTGTTACTTTGTAAAGCATCTGGATCAACCGTCGCTGTTAAAGTCATGTTATAAGCTAATTGTAGTTTTTGACCTGCCAAAGCTTTAACAGCAGCACTATCTAATTTAAGATCAACAGTAAAACCACCATCATGTTCAGTAATTGTATAATCAGTATCTTTTACTAGACTACCTACTTTAACTGTTCCAGCTACTAAAGCCAAGCCAGCTGACGGTTTATCGTTGATTTTGTAACTTGTTACGGCATTTGAATCACCGATATTAGCAGGGATATTTACAGTTAATTTGTAGTTTAATGTATCACCAGTTGTAACATTTGCAAATGTTGTACCGTTTACAGTAACTTGATTGAATTGCCCTAGGTTACTAAATTCTTTAGTATCTTTTGCTGTTTCATTTTTAGGATATAACTGGATATCTTTATTGATGTCATTAGTTGGTTCTAGCTTTGCATCTAATTTGTAGATCGGCATTGCGACTACCATCGGTACAGCACGTTTTGTAATCGTCACATTGTTAGGTGTTTTTGTTTCTACAAAAAGGTATACAATATATTTACCATTTGAATCTGTAAGTGGTAGATTAGCAAATGTTGCTTGACCTTGACCAGCTGTTGTTTTGGCATCCACTTTTGTAGCATAATCTGGTGCTACACTAGCAGCATCTTGTTGAATTTTAGCGATAGCAGTATTTTGGTCGCTTCCTTTAATTAAGCTATAATATTGATCACTCACATTATAAACTGTGAATTCTGAACCATTTAAAGGTTGACCACCAAAGTCACTCATCACATCACCTGTATTTTGTTTGTTAGCAGGTGTTTTTCCTTCATCAAAAATACGTTTGTTGATTGTGATATTCGTATTTTTTACATCTACATTATCATCAGCTGAAACGATATGCTGATTTGACACAAAAGCGGTTGTTAACAACAAAATTGTTGCTAAAATCACTTGTAAGAATTTGTGTGTTTTCATATTTTTCTCCAAAATTTTCTATATAAGCTTGACAATAATTGACAAAGACTTTAGTTTATGACGGCTTTGGCTTACGTCGGTTATACCAAAAGCTAACTGCTATGATTACGACAATGCCACCCAAAACAACCATTACCGACTTAACTTCACCTGTATCAGGTAAAAAAGGGAAATGAGGTGGTTTCGGATTTACCGGGTTTACTGGTGGGATAACTGGTGTTTTGACTGCTGTATTTTTAGGATACAGATTTATCGTTGTCAAATATGATGTTTTATCAACAGGATTCGCTACTGGTAATATAACCAACATCGGTGTTGCCGTCATCTTGACTTTACCAGCATCTTTGTCAGAGATCTGCTTCTCCAGTATCAGATAAGCACTGTTTTGAGAAGTAGGTTGAACACTAAATCGTGCAACACCATCATCTCCATCGCTTGAAACCGTCACAACTTCCTGACTTGTTGGCTGATATGGCTTTATTTCGGCCAATAGGCTAGCCTTATCAGTATTTGTGACGTGTTTCATAAGCGCCTCTTTAGATGTACTTTTTAAAGCATTTGACACATAACTAGTGACATCATAAACATCGAAAGTGACACCATTCAACCCATATGTTTTATCCGAATCAATCACACCTGAATTGGGATCATTAGGTGTAATCACTAACCCATTATCTTTAATTGTTTTTAAGTCTCCACTATCTTTAAAGACACGTTTATGTAAGATAAAGGTAATCGGTTGTTCATCTGCTGCTATTTTCGGAGCATTTGTAAAGGTTATCCCAAGAGACGTGATTAACAGCAACAGTAACAGATGACTTTTGTTATTTGGACCTTTAAGAAGTTGATGATGACGTAGACGTCTATTACGATAGTAGAAGATACCACCGATAATCGCAACTAATCCCATAAAGATAAGACTCGCTATAAAATAGCCTGTCCGACCAGAGCCACCTGTACTAGGGAGAATACCTTTTATCGTATTCGTCACATCAAGCTTAATGATATTACCAGTTGTGGTAATTGGTTGATCAGGTAGCGGCTGTCCATCAATAGTGACTTTACCATCGTCCCCAATCAAAATGATCACATCTTGTTTTAGACCAACATATTTTTCTGGTGTTTTAGTCTCAGTTAATGCATACTTGCCTGGTTTTAACCCTTGAAAAGTAAATACATTTCCATTACTAGCATCAGATTCTTGTTCCTTATTATAATTATTTGAACCAACAAGTTTAAATTTAACACCAGATACAGCATTGCCATTATTATCTTTTTTAGTGATAATTAATTTGAAATCATCTAATATATTTTTAACCTTACTGCCAGTTGGCAAACCTGAAATGACAAGTTGTCCATTTTGAGCAGTTACCGAAATATTAATATCAGAAGCTTTGACATAACCAAGTGGTGTTTTAGTTTCTTTGATTAAGTATTTCCCAATTGGCACTTGTTGATCGAATTGAACTAGGCCATTTTTATCAGACGTGACTGGCGATCCAATTTGTGTTTTTCCATCAGAGGCATAAAGGGTAAACTCAGCTCCTGCTAAAGGAGTCTGATTATCATTACCAACTTTTGTAAAACTAATAGCTGTTTTTAATAATGTATTTGTTACAGCTAACGGCTTGTCTTTAGACACATTACCATTAACTATATCTGTATATGTTATTTCCCTTGGCGTTGAATAACTTGGTGTAGCATAACCATTAACTGCTTGCTCAGTATTTCCAAACAACTCAACAAGTCGATATTTAATTGGTTGATTTGCACCATCCTTGGATGGAATACCAGAAATAACACCTTTGAGTTGATCATCTGTCGCACTTGCCTTAATGGCAAATGTCTTATCAGATACATTTTGCCATGTATTGTTCACAAAAGATTGTAGTTGTAAGATAATATCTTGTCTCGTTTGATACTGGTTATTTTGATCATCCCAAATTTTTTGAACTGGTAGATTAAAAGTATCATACTTAATGGATGGAACTGCAAAATGAAGATATTGAGCTGGTGATAACTTATTATTTTGTAAATAAGTTGTGCCGTTAGCTGGATGAAACTGTCCATCCCAATATTGTTGTTTTAAGGAGACTGTATACTCTACACGTACTCCTTCATTTTTACCAATACTTAAATTATCAATAGAGATTTGGTTATTATCAGTTTTAACACTACGATTTGAGCCTGTCGCTGATATACTATTACTATCAACTTTCAAATCATATGTCTGTATGCTGTTCGTATTTAACGTGACATACTGACTCATAGGGTCAATCAATGAGCCTTTTTGAATAGACTTACTAATCGACGTCCTAATTTTGTCTAAAGCATCCATTAGATCTTGTTGATTTGACGCTTCAAAAGTACCATCTGGTCCTAGCGCCTTTAAGACTGAGTTTATGCCAGGGTCATTAACTGTAGAAATACCAATCGAATACTTTGATACTCCTGGATTCGCATTGGCTCTTTGATTGACAAAATTTATTGTACTCGTATGATTAGGTTCAGATTTCACTCCATTACCAGAATAATTCGAAGTTGAAAAATAATCATAATCAGTCAGTGATTTCCCACTATCTTTACTTAAGCTAGTGTAGGATCCTGAATTCCAAAATGTCGGTTCTCCATCTGTTAGAACAATCAATACTTTTACTGAATCAGAACGTGCACCATATGTAGCATCTGACAACATCTTATATCCTGCATCTACACCTAAAAATGTCGGTGTGCCAGAGGAAGATGATGCTGAGCTAGAATTGTATATACCTGATCCTAGTAACTTATCATAGTTAGAGGTAAAAGATTCATTAGGAGAAAATTTCCCAATTTTTGAAAATGGAACATTATACCGACCTTCAACAGCAGATCCAAAACTTGCAAAGCCAATTCTTACATTATCATTATTATTTGAAGATGGAACAAGTAATTGCTTTGCAAAGTCAGCAACCGAATCTTTCATAGTCTGCCATCTAGAATTCTCATTTCTACCTGGTGTATTGTCGTCTTGCATTCTAAAATTCATAGAGCTTGAATCATCTAATACCATAGCGATGTCAACAGGTTTGGTTGTTTTTAACTCCTCACCTATCATATCTAAACGGACTTTAAATTGGGTGGGATCATTAGTAGGCATAACTATCTTCTTAACATACCCATCATTTTGATAATAATGATAGCCGTTATCAAAAGTAAGTGCCCCACTTCCGAAAATATTTTTTATGCTAGACTGGCCTTCACTGCTTGATTGTGAAAAATCATAGTTTACGATATCTTCATCTGTTTTGCCATTTTGATAAGTTGATGTGCCTTGTTTTGGATAAGCCACATCACCATTTTTTATATAATTAAATGGATCTGCTGTGGTTGGATCCCCTGAGGTTAGTGAATTAGATGAAACTGCTGAAGATGAATTACCGCTACGTGCCATCTCAAATTTAGTAGCATTTGACTCACTTGCTGAGGTCGACGCCCTTGTTTGACTTGCTTGGGAGTTCGTCACTGAATTTGATGTAGTTGAAGCTGTACTTGAACTTGAACTTGGCGTTGCACTAGAACTGGATTTTGTTGAAGTACTCGACGTACCAGTTACTGTATTTTCTGGTGGTGTTAACGCATAAGTTTTACCAATGTCTTTAGATAAGATATCTGTTTGCAGTTTGCCAGATTTATCTTGTGCGTCAGCTTGAACATTTAAAGAAATCTTAGTAATACTACTTTCAGTTGTTAATCTGACATAGCCTTCATCTTGTGCTCTAAAGGTACTAAGCAATTGCTTATCTTTGGTTATCGTCCAGCCTTCTTCTGGTACTACAGTAATCGGTTGGCCTTGAGGATCTAAAAACTGAAATTTCAAACGCCTTGTTTCACCATCTTCAACTGCATGATAACGATAATGAATCACCCAAGCATTCCCAGCTTGACTAGGTGTTACTTTAGAACTGACTAGGAGGTCATCATCTTGTATTAACATTGATTCATCACTCGCTAATGAATCTGCTAATACTGTGTATCCTTGGCTAATATTTGCTACTATACTCAAACATAGTACCAAAAGGCTGAGCCAAGTCGCCCACTTTTTCTTCATATATCGTCCCCCTTTCTCTTAAAATATATATGTAAGCAAATCTTGACACCCATCAAAGATCTGAAAACAGCTTAATTCGGTTGGAAACTCAAAACAATTATTACGCTCAACTTTTTAATTTATATCATCTAGATTTATATCATAATACTCGATAAATCGAGTACATTTCAAGGTATAGCCTGTTTCATCAGTAACTACCCAACTAATTAACTTAACTATATATCAATTCTATAGAAAATACAAGAGTTTTATTGGTCGATTTGGTTCTGTTGCAAAGTTTCAATACTGAGTACAAAAGTCCCATTCTGATACTTTGACTATGCTGGTATACCCATCAAAACTTTAATTTCAGTAGATGCCGAAAAGCCGAAGAGCGTTCCATTTCTTCGGTTCTTTTTGTATATGCCTCTCAATGCTTCTATGCCCTTAATCGTAGTTGATGCAGTACGAAGACTTTGATAAAGTTTATTTCGACGTTTAACAGGTCTATGATCTTGCTCAATTAAGTTATTGAGATACTTGACTGTCCGGTGCTCAGTTTCGCTGTATAGCCCCTGCTTTTGTAACTTCCTAAAAGCACTAGCAATTGATGGTGCTTTATCTGTCACGATAACTTTCGGTTCCCCAAACTGCTTGTATAGTCGTTTAAAGAAAGCATAAGCAGACTGAGTATTTCTCTTTCGTCTTAGCCAAATATCCAGTGTCATGCCTTCTGAGTCGATTGCACGATAGAGATAATGCCACTTCCCTTTAATTTTAATATAAGTTTCGTCCATTTTCCACGAATAAAAGGACTGTCTATTTTTCTTTTTCCAGATTTGATAGATCAGCTTACCATATTCTTGAACCCAACGGTAAATTGTTGTGTGAGAAACGTTAATGCCACGATCATATAACATCTCTTGAACATCACGATAACTCAAATTATAGCGAAGATAATACCCAACAGAGATAATAATCACGTCTTTTTGGAATTGTTTGCCCTTAAAATGATTCATCTGTTGTCCTCGCATTCTTTTTTATTACATTTTACAATAAATCAGGTGTTATGGGGAACTTTGCAACAGAACCATCCTTATGCAGGCGGAGGCTGTACCGATTTTGTTTGGCAGTACTTTGCCGCTAAAGGAATATATATAGCAAACATAGTAAATGGTAATGGAGGTTATTGGGGAACAAATGGTGTGAGTCAAGGAGTCTTGCGTCGAACAAATTTGGCTCCAGGAGTTATTGCTTCAGGATTTACTGACCATTTTACAGGATATGGAACGTCTACTACAGCTCGAACCTCACCATATGGTCATGTGGCAGTAGTAACTGGGGTGAACCCAGATGGAACATTTAACGTTCAAGAAGCTGGATATGGTGGGACATTTCCTTGGGGAAATGTTAGAACAAATATTAGCCCAGAAAATGTAGTATTCCTACTCCCAAATTAAAAAATACAATACTAGATACATATCTAGTATTGTATTTTTAGATAACTGCCAATTAATTTAATAATATCCTTAATTCCAGATGTGGCGTTGAAAAGTTGTACGGATTTTCGTAAGTTTCCAGAATTAATATAGAATTTTGCTTAAGTTTTTTAAGTCTAATTAATTCATCCGTTATCTTATCAGGTTCAATATGTTGTGCTTGAACACAGACATGATCAATATGCAAAATTTTTATGTTTTTTAACTTTGATGAGTGGCCCCGAACTTTTAAGGCAAGAAATTTATCGTAGTTACCATACTG
>ERZ773146.2161-NODE-2161-length-13597-cov-4.646359_pt1 | contig 13597 bp, 14 predicted proteins | sample MGYA00580847_ERZ773146 | MGnify/ENA primary metagenome ERZ773146 (study PRJEB29015, sample SAMEA2737830) | human gut metagenome | biome: human gut; feature: human-associated habitat; material: faeces | place: China | collected 2012 ...
GTAGCGCATGACTGTTAATCATGATGTCGTAGGTTCGAGTCCTACTGGCGGAGTAAGTGCCCGAAAGGGTTTTTTTTCTTTATTATTGATAAGTAAAAAAAGGTTCTTTCGAACCTTTTTTTTTCTTAGTTAAAGAAAACATTGTATAAAGCTTTGATAGCTTGTTTTTCTTGTTCTTGATTAACAACAAACATGATTGAAACTTCACTGGATCCTTGGGAAATCATTTGGATATTAATGTTGTTTTCTGATAAAGCTTTCGTAGCTGTTGCAGTTACACCGATCTGATTTTTCATATTTTCTCCTACTATCATGATAATAGAAAGATCATGTTCGATTTCTGCATAGTCCACTTGTAAGTCTTGGATTAAATGTTTTAGGATTTCTTGTTCTTTAATTGGGGTTAGTTCTTTCGAACGTAGAATGACCGATAAATCGTCAATTCCTGTTGGCATGTGATCCCAACTAATATTCAAATCTTCTAAAATTTGTAATAGTTTTCTACCAAAACCGACTTCTCTATTCATTAGGTACTTTGTGGTATTAATGCTGACAAATCCAGAATCTCCTGCTATTCCAACAACTTTAACTTTTTCATCGGTATGGTTCAGCACAATCTTGGTACCTGGATGTTTTGGATTGTTGGTGTTTTTAATGACCATTGGAATCTTTCCACGATATGCAGGTACGAGTGCTTCATCATGGAGGACACTGAAGCCAGCATAGGCTAATTCTCGCATCTCTTTATAAGTTAATTCAGGAATAGAATGAGGATGTTTAATGATTCCTGGGTGGGCTGAAAAAATACCGTCTACGTCCGTAAAGTTCTCGTAGAGATCTGCTTTAACTCCGGCTGCGATAATGGATCCTGTAATGTCAGATCCTCCTCTTGAGAATGTACATACTTGGTCTTCTTTTGTAATTCCAAAGAATCCTGGGATAACTAAAATCTCATTATGGTTTATCAGTTCTTCAATCTTGTCATAACTAGAAGGGAGAATACGGGCATTGCAAGGTTCACTTGTTACAAAAATACCTGCATTTTTTGGGTGGATATATTTTGCTTCTAAGCCTTTTTTAACAAAGTAGGCTGCAATCAGTTTTGCATTATTATTTTCTCCAGCTGCCAAGAAGGTATCATATAAGAAGGTGTTATCGGATTTGGGAAGTGTTGCAAGAGACTTGATATCTCTAGAAATCTCTTCAATTATTTCCTCGTCCAAGTCTAACTCCTCTGTAATAGAACGATAGCGATTGATAATCCATTCTTGACTTTGACTAGTATCTTTTCCGTTGGTATATTCTTTGTAATACTTAATGAGGGCATCTGTAACTTTTGTATCCTCAGGATTTCGTTTTCCTGGGGCAGAGACGACAACGTATTTACGGGTTTCATCTTCTTTAACGATATTGAATACTTTTTCTAGCTGGGTAGCAGATGCTAATGAACTACCACCAAATTTAACTACTTTCATGTGGACTCCTTTACACAACTTTCTTTAAATTATACCAAAGATAGAGCCTTGTTACAATCTAAAATAGCACTGTTATCAAGGGAGTCTTTCGGATGAGACACTTTGTTATGAAAATGTAATTTACTTCTCAAAGTAGTTGTGCTAAAATAATATAAAAATAAACAAGTTCAACTATCAAATAATTTGAACAGCTAATTAGTAAAGAGGTGGCTTATGGTGTTCGAAACGATTATATTTTCTGTAGAAGAGGATCTCGCATCCATTATTTTAAATAGGCCTGAGGTTTCAAATGGTTTTAACATTCCAATGTGTCAGCAAATTCTTGAAGCATTAGAATTAGCTGAGAAGAACGCAGACGTTCGTTTTATTTTATTTAAAGCAGTCGGAAAGGTTTTTTCAGTCGGTGGTGATCTAGCAGAGATGAAACGGGCTGTCGATGCCGATGATATCGATTCTTTAACGCAAATTGCGGAATTGGTTAATCAAATCTCCAAAAGAATGAAGCAAATTCCAAAACCGGTGATTATGGTCGCAGATGGTGCGGTTGCAGGAGCAACTGCTAATATGGCAGTAGCGGCAGATTTTTGTATTGCTTCTGATAAAGCGAAGTTTATTCAAGCATTTGTGGGAGTCGGTTTAGCTCCTGATGCTGGTGGTCTTTTCCTTTTAGGAAGAGCGATTGGTTTGAGTAGAGCAACTCAGTTAGCGATGACTGGTGAACCATTAGGTGCTGAAAAGGCTCTGGAATATGGAGTTGTTTATAAGGTTTCTGAAGTAGAAAAATTAGATAAGACTGCCAATCAACTTCTCATGAAGTTAAGACGTAGCTCAGACAATTCTTTTGCTGCGATTAAGGAGTTGGCATGGTCTAGTATGTTGACTGACTGGGATCGCTATGCCGAAATTGAGTTGAGGTTACAAAGAAATCTATCTCTAAAAGAAGACTTCAAAGAGGGAGTTATTGCCTATTCAGAGCGTCGGCGTCCAAAATTCCAAGGAAAATAAAAACGTAAAATTTTTATGTTTTTGTTGTTGAGTCTTGCTATTTGGTTTGAATTTTGATAAAATTCGATTATCAAAGTAATGAATAGGGGGTGTGGTTTTTGAATTTTCAACTAGTCAATGATTATCTTACATCCATTTTTAACAACGTATTAGTCATCGAAGAAACTAGTCTACGTAGCAGTCGTTTTAATGATGTTTCTATTAAGGAAATGCACACAATTGATGTGATCGGCTCAACACCAAACGCAACTCCAAGTGATATTTCGCGTTCGTTAATGGTAACGTTAGGTACAGTCACTACCAGTTTAAATAATCTTGAACGAAAAGGTTATATTGAACGAACCAGATCTGAAGTTGATCGTCGTGTTGTCCATTTGAGTTTGACAAAAAGAGGAAAGCTCTTGTATCGCCTTCACCAACAATTTCACAAGCGGATGGTCAATCAGATTATCGATGGGATGTCTCCAGATGAACGGAAAGTGATGCAAAAAGGTTTGCAGAACCTTTATCGTTTCTTGGAGGAGTTGAAATAATGACTTTTGCAAAAATAAGTCAAGTAGCCCATTATTCGCCTAGCCAAGTGATTTCCAATCAAGATCTTTCTGAACGGATGGATACCAGCGATGAGTGGATTGCAAGTCGGACGGGAATTCGAAAGCGCCATATATCCAAGTCGGAGTCAACCAGCGATTTAGCTGCGGAAGTAGCTCGTCGCTTGCTTAAAAAGAGTGGTTTACATGCGGATCAGATAGATTTTATCATTGTTGCAACGATTTCTCCGGATTCTATGATGCCATCTACAGCTGCTCGTGTTCAAGCTAAAATTGGGGCCTCTAGAGCTTTTGTTTTTGATTTGACAGCTGCTTGTAGTGGATTTGTCTTTGCGCTTGCGACTGCTGAAAAGTTTATTCGTTCTGGACAGTACAAACGAGGAATTGTTATTGGAAGTGAAACCTTGTCGAAAGTGATCGATTGGGAAGATCGGACAACAGCAGTCTTATTTGGAGATGGTGCTGGTGGTGTTTTATTGGAAGCTTCCGAGCAACAAACTTTTTTAGCAGAAAGTCTGTTTTCAGATGGTTCCCGTGGAGAGGTTCTTCAATCATCATCTGTTGGTTTATCTTCACCATATTCTGATAAGGAAGAAGATAAAAAATATTTGTCAATGGATGGGAGAGCAGTCTTTGATTTTGCTATTCGGGATGTGGCTAAGAGTATTAAAAATGTGTTAGCAGCTGCTCCAGTGCCTGTTGAGGAGATTGATTATTTTCTTCTGCACCAAGCAAATGACCGTATCCTAGATAAAATGGCTAAGAAAATCGGGGTTGATCGGGAAAAACTTCCTGCAAACATGATGGAATATGGTAACACTAGTGCCGCAAGTATTCCAATTTTATTATCGGAGTGTGTCGACCAGGGACTGATCAAATTGGATGGAAGTCAAACAATTCTTCTGTCTGGATTTGGTGGAGGTTTGACATGGGGCTCACTTCTTGTTACAATCTAGTTAAATATGTGGAAACACATTTTAAAAATTTTTAATTATTTTAAGGAGGCCAATCATGGCAGTATTTGAAAAAGTACAAGAAATTATCGTTGAAGAACTTGGTAAAGAACCATCAGAAGTAACACTTGAGTCTACTTTTGAAGATCTTGAAGCTGATTCATTGGATTTGTTCCAAGTGATTTCAGAAATTGAAGATGCTTTCGACATTCAAATTGAAACTGAAGAAGGATTGTCTACTGTAGGTGACCTTGTAGCCTACGTAGAAGAAAAAACTAAATAAGGATGGATGAGAGTATCGAAAGATATTCTCTCTTGTTTAGGTAATAGTTTGACGCTCAAAGCAAAGAACCGCTTTCAAACTATTACTTAAGCGAAAATGAGGAAGGTACTATGAAAACACGAATTACAGAATTATTAAACATTAAATATCCAATTTTCCAAGGTGGTATGGCTTGGGTCGCTGATGGTGATCTAGCAGGAGCTGTATCCAATGCGGGTGGTCTTGGAATCATCGGTGGAGGAAATGCACCTAAAGAAGTTGTCAAAGCGAATATTGATCGTGTCAAATCCATTACTGACAAACCTTTTGGGGTGAATATCATGCTCCTCTCTCCTTTTGCGGATGACATCGTTGACTTGGTCATTGAAGAAGGGGTTAAAGTTGTTACCACTGGTGCAGGAAATCCTGGGAAATACATGGATCGCTTCCATGAAGCTGGCATTACCGTTATCCCGGTTGTACCTTCAGTAGCTTTAGCAAAACGGATGGAAAAACTAGGTGCAGATGCTGTGATTGCTGAAGGAATGGAAGCAGGAGGGCATATTGGTAAATTGACGACCATGACCCTAGTTCGTCAAGTGGTTGAAGCTGTCTCTATTCCAGTTATTGGTGCTGGTGGTGTAGCAGATGGTGCTGGAGCGGCTGCGGTCTTCATGCTTGGAGCAGATGCTGTTCAAGTAGGAACACGCTTTGTCGTTGCTAAAGAATCAAATGCTCACCAAAACTTTAAGAATAAAATCTTGAAAGCTAAGGACATTGATACAGTGGTGTCTGCGTCGGTTGTTGGACATCCAGTTCGTGCGATTAAGAATAAATTGGCTTCTGCCTATAACCAAGCTGAAAAAGATTTCTTGGCTGGTAAGAAGACTCAAGAAGAAATTGAAGAACTTGGTGCAGGTGCACTTCGCAATGCTGTAGTGGACGGAGATGTCGATAACGGATCTGTCATGGCGGGGCAAATTGCGGGTCTTGTAAGCAAAGAAGAAACCTGTGCTGAAATCTTGGAAGATATCTACCATGGGGCTGCTAAGGTGATTCAGAAAGAAGCAGCTCGCTGGGCTGATGTGAAATTCTAACAAGTAAAGGAAAGGAAGAGAACAGTGACAAAACGTGCCTTCTTATTTGCTGGTCAAGGTGCTCAAAAATTGGGGATGGCTAGTGACTTGTATGCAACCTATCCAATTGTCAAGGAAACCTTTGATACCGCAAGTCAGATTTTGGGTTATGATTTACGAAAATTGATTGATTCTGACGAAGAAAAGCTCAATCAAACACGCTATACCCAACCGGCTATTTTGACAACCTCAGTTGCTATTTATCGTCTGCTGGTAGAAAAAGGAATTACACCGGATATTGTGGCGGGTCTTTCTCTAGGAGAATATTCTGCTTTAGTTGCTGCGGGCGCTCTTTCTTTTGAAGAAGCGGTTGCCTTGGTTTCTAAACGGGGTGAATTTATGGAAACTGCTGCACCTGCTGGAAGTGGGATGATGGTAGCAGTTATGAATACAGATCCTGCCTTGATTGAAGAAATCTGCCAGAAGGCTTCTGTGAAGGGAGTTGTTACCCCTGCAAACTACAATACCCCTGCTCAAATTGTAATTGGTGGAGAGGTTGAAGCTGTAGATTATGCAGTTGAATTATTACAAGAAGCGGGCGCTAAGCGTCTAATCCCACTCAATGTCTCTGGTCCCTTCCATACAGCTTTACTCGCTTCTGCTAGTGAGAAACTAGCGACTGAACTTGAAAAAGTTACTTTTAAGGACTTTACCTTGCCTTTGGTTGGGAATACAGAAGCGCAGATTATGAAATCAGACGAAATCAAAACATTATTGGCTCGCCAAGTGATGGAGCCCGTTCGTTTCTATGATTCGATTGCAACGATTCAAGAATTTGGAGTAGATGAAGTGATTGAGATTGGTCCAGGGAAGGTCTTGACTGGCTTCTTGAAAAAAATCGATAAAACTCTTCCAACAAAAAATGTTGAGGATCAGGCTAGCCTTGATGCCCTACTGAACGAATAGATGAGGTGACTATGGAACTGAAGAATAAAAATGTATTTGTTACTGGCTCAAGTCGAGGCATTGGATTGGCTATTGCGCATAAATTTGCGTCAAAAGGTGCCAACATTGTCTTAAATAGTCGTGGAGAGCTCCCAGCAGGCCTAGTAGATGAATTTGCCTCTTACGGTGTGAAAGTTGTTGGCGTTACTGGGGATGTATCCCAAGCTGCGGAAGCGAAGCGAATGGTGGCGGAAGCGATTGACGCACTTGGATCAGTAGATATTCTTGTCAATAATGCTGGGATTACCAATGATAAGCTCATGTTAAAATTGACGGAAGAAGATTTTGAGCAAGTCTTGAAGGTGAATTTGACTGGTGCTTTTAATATGACACAATCAGTCTTAAAACCGATGACCAAAGCACGTGAAGGTGCTATCATTAACATGTCGAGTGTTGTCGGTCTGACAGGAAATGTTGGACAAGCTAACTATGCTGCCTCAAAAGCTGGATTAATCGGTTTTTCTAAATCTGTAGCGCGTGAAGTAGCCGGAAGAAATGTTCGAGTCAATGTCATTGCTCCGGGCTTCATTGAGTCTGATATGACAGAAGGACTTCCGGAAAAAATTAAAGAAATGTCTCTCGCTCAAATTCCAATGAAACGATTTGGAAATACAGAAGAAGTGGCAGATGTTGCAGTCTTTCTTGCGACTCAAGAATATCTAACAGGGCAAGTCATCGCAATTGATGGTGGCTTAACCATGCAATAAAAAGAGGTAGGTTTTGAAATGAAATTAAATCGTGTTGTTGTAACAGGCTATGGCTTGACATCTCCAATCGGAAACACTCCAGAAGAATTTTGGAATAGCTTAAAAGAAGGAAAGATTGGAATTGGTCCGATCACAAAATTTGACCACAGTGACTTTGCTGTTCATAATGCAGCTGAAATCCAAGATTTTCCATTTGATAAGTACTTTATCAAGAAAGATACAAATCGCTTTGATAACTACTCTTTATATGCTTTGTATGCAGCTCAAGAAGCTGTGAATCATGCAGGTTTAGACGTAGAGGCAATTGATAAAGATCGTTTTGGTGTTATTGTTGCTTCTGGTATCGGTGGCATCAAAGAAATCGAAGATCAAGTGATTCGTTTGCATGAAAAAGGACCAAAACGTGTCAAACCAATGACCCTTCCAAAAGCTCTGCCAAATATGGCATCTGGGAATGTTGCGATGCGTTTTGGAGCTAATGGAATTTGTAAATCAATCAACACAGCTTGTGCCTCTTCAAATGATGCGATTGGGGATGCTTTCCGCGCTATTAAGTTTGGTTTCCAAGATTTGATGTTGGTAGGTGGTTCAGAAGCTTCTATTACGCCATTTGCAATCGCCGGTTTCCAAGCCCTAACAGCTCTTTCAACAACAGAAGATCCAACTCGTGCTTCTATTCCATTTGATAAAGATCGGAATGGATTTGTAATGGGAGAAGGGTCAGGAATGTTGGTGCTTGAAAGTTTGGAACACGCTGAAAAACGTGGTGCAACCATTCTTGCTGAAGTCGTGGGTTACGGAAATACCTGTGATGCCTACCATATGACTTCTCCACATCCAGAAGGCCAAGGAGCTATCAAGGCAATGAAGTTGGCTTTGGATGAGGCAGAAATTGAACCAGCTCAAGTTGATTATGTCAATGCTCATGGTACCTCTACTCCAGCAAATGAAAAAGGAGAAAGTGGTGCAATCGTTTCTGTATTTGGTACAGAAGTTCCAGTATCTTCTACAAAATCATTTACAGGTCACCTCTTGGGAGCAGCAGGAGCAGTTGAAGCCATTGCAACGATCGAAGCAATTCGCCATCAATATGTTCCAAAAACTGCTGGAACACAAGAGTTATCAGATTATATTGAAGCCAATGTCATCTTTGGTGAAGGCCAAGAGCGTCCGATTTCTTATGCTATTTCCAATACATTTGGATTTGGAGGACACAATGCTGTCTTAGCCTTTAAACGTTGGGAGGGATAAAGTGAATATTCAAGAAATTAAAGACTTGATGAGTCAATTTGACCAATCCAGTCTTCGTGAATTTACCTATCAAAATGCAACTGATGTGCTATCATTTAGTAAAAACTCTGGCAGTGTAGCTAGCCCGCAACCTGCTACTCCAGCTCCTGTCGTTCAGGAAGCAGCACCCGCTGTTGAGAGCCCTGTGGTTCTTGCAGAAGAACCGGTTGCTCCTTCAGTACCAGCTCCAGCAGTGGTAGCAGAAGGGGAAGTAGTTGAAAGTCCTCTTGTCGGTGTAGCTTATTTAGCTTCAGGTCCAGATAAACCAGCCTTTGTTCAGGTTGGAGATAGTGTCTCAAAAGGGCAAACTCTATTGATTATTGAAGCAATGAAAGTTATGAACGAAGTTCCTGCGCCAAAGGATGGAATTGTAACGGAAATCCTTGTTTCAAATGAAGAAATGGTTGAGTTTGGGAAAGGATTGGTACGGATTAAATGATCGATATTCAAGCTATTAAAGAGGCTCTTCCGCACCGCTACCCTATGTTATTGGTGGACCGCGTCCTTGAAACAAGCGAGGATACGATTGTAGCCATCAAGAATGTTACGATCAATGAGCCCTTCTTTAATGGGCACTTTCCAAGCTACCCAGTTATGCCAGGTGTTCTCATTATGGAAGCCTTGGCACAAACTGCGGGTGTCTTAGAATTGTCCAAACCAGAAAATAAAGGGAAATTAGTCTTTTATGCTGGAATGGATAAGGTTAAATTTAAAAAACAAGTCGTTCCGGGAGATCAGCTCGTGATGACAGCTACCTTTGTTAAGCGTCGTGGCTCGATTGCGGTCGTAGAAGCAAAAGCGGAAGTCGACGGGAAATTAGCTGCTAGCGGAACCCTAACATTTGCAATTGGTAACTAGGGAGGTTTCTATGTTCCGAAAAATTTTAATCGCGAATCGTGGTGAAATTGCGGTCCGGATTATTCGAGCTGCTCGTGAATTAGGAATTGAAACAGTCGCTGTCTATTCAACGGCTGATAAGGAAGCCTTGCATACCTTACTTGCGGATGAAGCAGTTTGTATTGGGCCTGCCAAGTCAACAGAGTCGTATTTGAATATGAATGCCGTCTTATCTGCGGCAGTTCTAACTGGTTCAGAAGCTATTCACCCAGGTTTTGGATTTTTAAGTGAAAATTCGAAGTTTGCAACCATGTGTGAAGAAGTCGGAATTAAGTTTATCGGACCATCAGGATCTGTCATGGATATGATGGGAGATAAAATTAATGCCCGGGCGCAAATGATTAAAGCAGGTGTGCCTGTTATTCCAGGATCAGATGGAGAAGTTCATTCTGCTGAAGAAGCCTTGAAGGTTGCAGATCGGATTGGTTATCCTGTCATGTTGAAGGCCTCAGCTGGAGGTGGAGGTAAAGGAATACGTAAAGTGGAACGGGCAGAAGACCTGGTTCCAGCCTTTGAATCTGCTTCAACAGAGGCTAAGGCAGCCTTTGGCAATGGTGCGATGTACCTAGAACGCGTCATCTATCCTGCTCGTCACATTGAGGTGCAAATTTTAGCTGACCAATTTGGACATGTGGTTCATTTGGGTGAGCGGGATTGCTCGCTTCAGAGAAACAATCAAAAGGTTCTTGAAGAATCCCCGTCCGTTGCAATTGGAAAGACGATTCGAGACCAAATAGGCTCTGCAGCCGTCCGAGCAGCCGAATCTGTTGGTTATGAAAATGCTGGGACGATTGAGTTTCTTTATGATGAAGGAAAAGGCGAATTTTACTTCATGGAGATGAATACTCGGGTTCAAGTTGAGCATCCCGTGACGGAATTTGTCACAGGAATTGATATCGTGAAAGAGCAAATTAAGATTGCTGAAGGACAAGAATTGTCTGTGCGTCAAGAAGATATCCAAATTTCCGGTCATGCCATTGAATGCCGGATCAATGCGGAAAATCCTGCCTTCAACTTTGCACCAAGTCCAGGAAAGATCACCAATCTCTACCTTCCAAGTGGAGGGGTTGGCTTGCGCGTGGATTCTGCAGTCTATCCTGGCTATACGATTCCACCTTACTACGATAGTATGATTGCCAAAATCATTGTCCATGGAGAGAATCGTTTCGATGCCTTGATGAAGATGCAACGCGCCCTCTATGAGTTGGAAATTGACGGTGTAATGACCAACAGTGATTTCCAATTGGATTTGATTTCAGATTCGAATGTGATTGCTGGTGATTACGATACCGCCTTTCTGATGGAAAAATTTTTACCAAATTATCAGAAAAATCAATAAGCATTGAACTTTGTAAATGTGAGATTCATTTTCACAAGGAATGAACGCGCACAATTACAAAGTTCTTTTACCAAGTAAGGAGAAGTTGATGGCTTTATTTTCTAAAAAAGATAAGTACATTCGAATTAATCCCAATCGGTCGGCCATTGAAGCACCTCAGCCGAAACCAGAGGTTCCAGATGAGTTGTTTTCTCAGTGTCCGGGCTGTAAACATACCATTTACCAAAAGGATCTAGGAAGTGAACGTCTGTGTCCTAAGTGTGGCTATACCTTCCGTATTTCTGCTGTAGAACGGCTTCAATTGACGATTGATCCAGGAAGCTTTATTGAACTGTTTACGGGTATTGAGACCAAGGACCCGCTTAAGTTTCCAAACTACAAGAAGAAATTGGCGACTGTTCGTGAATTAACAGGGCTTGATGAGGCTGTGTTAACAGGAACTGCAAAAATCGGGGGCCATAAAGTCGCTCTTGGTATTATGGATTCCAATTTTATCATGGCTTCTATGGGCTCTGTGGTCGGTGAAAAGATTACCCGCCTATTTGAATTGGCGACAGAAGAAAAGCTCCCAGTCGTGCTCTTTACAGCTTCTGGTGGTGCTCGGATGCAAGAAGGAATCGTCAGTTTGATGCAGATGGCTAAAATCTCTGCAGCTGTTCAAAGACACTCAAAAGCAGGCTTGTTTTATCTTACCGTTCTAACAGACCCAACAACAGGAGGGGTAACGGCGTCATTTGCAATGGAAGGGGATATCATCATTGCAGAGAGTCAAGCCCTTGTGGGATTTGCAGGTCGTCGAGTGATCGAGTCAACCGTGCGGGAACAGTTGCCGGATAATTTCCAAAAGGCTGAATTTTTACAAGAGCATGGCTTTGTGGATGTGATTGTCCAGCGTAGTGATATGCGTTCAACAATCGCAGACTTGTTAGCCTTTCATGGAGGGAAGTAATGACAAGAATAACACAAATTATTAAAGAAGCTCGTGACCAAGGACGTTTGACAGCTCTTGATTATGCTCATGGAATTTTTGAAAACTTTATCGAACTACATGGAGATCGGAATTTTCGAGATGACGGTGCAGTGATTGGTGGAATTGGTTGGCTTGGAGATCAAGCGGTAACGGTTGTCGGGATTCAAAAAGGAAAGAATCTTCAGGATAACCTAAGTAGAAACTTTGGTCAACCCCACCCTGAAGGTTATCGAAAAGCTTTGCGTCTGATGAAACAGGCGGAGAAGTTTGGTCGTCCAGTAGTAACCTTCATCAATACCGCGGGTGCTTATCCGGGTGTTGGCGCTGAAGAACGGGGACAGGGTGAGGCTATCGCGCGTAACCTCATGGAAATGAGTGATTTAAAGGTTCCGATTATTGCAATTATCATCGGAGAAGGAGGCTCAGGTGGCGCCCTTGCTCTGGCTGTAGCGGACAAGGTCTGGATGTTGGAGAACTCTATCTATGCCGTCTTGAGTCCAGAAGGATTTGCTTCTATTCTATGGAAAGATGGAAGCCGTGCCATGGAAGCTGCTGAGTTGATGAAGATTACTTCGCATGAGTTGTTAAATATGGATATTGTGGACAAGGTGATTCCGGAGCATGGTTTCTCAAATGGAGAACTACTAGCTCAAGTGAAGAAGGAATTACTGGAAGAGCTCGCCACTCTACAAGCCTTGCCTCTCGAAGAACTTCTAGAGCAACGTTACCAACGTTTTCGTAAATATTAAAAAACTGAGCTTGCAATTTGCAAGACTCAGTTTTTTAAAACTTTATTTTGGTGCGATGACTTCAGCTCCACCCATGTATGGACGAAGGACTTCTGGAATGGTTACAGAACCATCTGCGTTTTGATAGTTTTCAAGAATAGCAGCGACGGTACGTCCAACAGCCAATCCAGAACCATTCAAGGTGTGAAGGAGTTTTACCTTACCATCTGCTTCATCACGGTAACGGATTTGCGCACGACGGGCTTGGAAATCTTCTGTATTGGAACAGCTTGAGATTTCACGGTAGGTGCTTTGAGCAGGAATCCAAACTTCCAAGTCATAAGTCTTAGCAGCTGAGAAGCCCATATCTCCTGTAGAAAGAGCAACGACACGGTATGGCAAGTTTAGTTTTTGAAGGATGTTTTCAGCGTTGGCTGTCATTTTCTCCAATTCTTCGTATGATTCTTCCGGTTTGGCAAATTTGACCATTTCAACCTTATGGAATTGGTGTAAACGGATCAAGCCACGAGTATCTCGACCGGCAGAACCAGCTTCTGAACGGAAAGATGGGCTCATGGCAGTAAAGTAGATTGGCAAATCTTTGCCATCGATGATTTCATCACGGTAGTAGTTCGTTAGAGGCACTTCAGCAGTTGGGATCAAGACATAGTTAGTATCGCTGAGTTCAAAAGTATCTTCCTTAAATTTTGGATATTGCCCAGTACCAAACATAGAGTCATGGTTGACCATGTAAGGGGTGATGACTTCAGTATAGCCTTCCTTACCGTGCTCATCTAGCATAAAGTTGTAGATGGCACGTTCCAAACGAGCTCCCAGGCCTTTATAGAAAAGGAAGCGTGCACCAGTAACTTTCCCACCACGTTCCCAGTCAAGGATGTCTAAGTCCTCGCCAAGATCCCAGTGGGCTTTTGGTTCAAAGTCAAACTCACGAGGAGTTCCCCAACGGCGAACTTCTACGTTATCGTCTTCGTCTGCTCCAATAGGAACACTGTCAGCTGGGATGTTTGGAAGAGTAGTGGTAAATTCTGTCAATTTAGCATCGATTTCCGCTAATTCTGCGTCTAGCGCTTTGATTTCAGCAGATAGGGTTTGCATGGCAGCAATCTTGTCATCTGCATTTTCCTTGTTGCGCTTAGCTTGAGCAATTTCAGCAGAAACGGTGTTACGCTCTGCCTTAAGGGTTTCAACCTTGACTAAGATGTCACGGCGCTTAGCATCGATTTCTTTCATCTCATTTAAGATAGCAGCGTCTACACCACGTGTCGCCAATTTTTCAGCAACCGCATCAAAATCGGTACGAATTCGTTTAATATCTAAC
>ERZ773146.2164-NODE-2164-length-13576-cov-5.922639_pt1 | contig 13576 bp, 10 predicted proteins | sample MGYA00580847_ERZ773146 | MGnify/ENA primary metagenome ERZ773146 (study PRJEB29015, sample SAMEA2737830) | human gut metagenome | biome: human gut; feature: human-associated habitat; material: faeces | place: China | collected 2012 ...
ATTATTTTAGTAATAAGTAAGAAAGTCCGTAGGCAATTTAACAGAACGCCTACGGACTTTCTTTTACATTTTAGTCATGTGGTAACCCAGCATTTTTAGCTCTACGGCTATTCCCATGAGGAACATCTGGTGAAGGGCGGCAACGAAACCACGGAAGGCTTCCTCGCTTCTAGGCTGCAGATTCAGATGAATCAGCTTACTGTAAGAGCGCGAAGCACATTCTGCCACTACATTCGTAACAGCCTTATGCGCTTCCTCATTCAGCAGCAGAACCTTTTCGCAGATGTAATCATCCATGTGGTCGAAATCTATTCTGTCACGAAGATATTCATAATGATTCTCTACCTTGCTGTAGAGTTCCCAATCCTCATCCCAATACTTGGCAAGCGCCATTCCTACATACATGATCCAACCCAATGAAACCGTAGGATATTTGGCAAACTCGCGAATCGCATCAGGTAGATAACTCTCGCCTACTTTCTGCCACAGCTCTTCCAAATCCGGAGCTTCCGGCAAATGAGCATCTACCTTATCAATACCCAGCAGATATTGATAAAGATCTTCCTTGAAAATCGCTTCAAAATTCTTTTTCTCTTCCATTTATCTTTTCTTTTCTAATATTTTTTTACTGAACTCTGCAAACCCTGATTCCTATCTGCACCGGATGTTTATGCATGTAAGTATAAAGTGTCATCGGTTCATCAATCACCTTCTTGTGAATGCTGCTGGCGTTGAGCAGATGCAATCCGTCTTTGTGCCAGGAAGCAATACCGATGTGGGTCGTGTCGAGACCCTTCTTGTTGGTAATGATGGCGATAATGTCACCATCGTGAATAGCGTTGCGGAAAACTGCCGTGTTGGCAATCTTGCCCTTCGGAACATAACGGTAACGCTTGCCGTTCACACTCTGTTCCAGTTTTCTGATTCCCGATTTCCATTCCGGATGAGCCTTAAGCATCTTATAGCTCGAAACATGCGTACTCATCCAGTTGATGTTCACGGTCTGAACAGCCGAGAAAGGAGGATTGGGCGCAATATTCTTCACGATTCCCTCGCGCTCGTTTACATCCATCCAAATCGTGAAATAATGCTGGCGCTTCACATAGGAAATCTCTCCGCCCACATAACGCACATTTCGGAGATGTTCGCAGAAAGTCGAGAAAGAAGTCTCGTTCTTCTTGGCGCACAGGGTGAGCGCCGTAACCATCTCTACGTATGTGGTGCAGTCCAGCTCACGGGTGTTCACGATGAGCACCTCTTCCTTCGTCCGGTCCAGCGTGCCACCCACATAAGGAACGCCCGCCATCTGCTTGCCGAACCAGAGCATCCAACTGGCTGGTTTCTTCTTCATCGCCCTTGCCTGCTGCAGCAGTCCTACAATCCGCAGACTGTCCTGCCGCTGATAAGCCACATTCACCTTGGCTTCTCCCGGAACAGCCAGCACGCAAGCCAGCACGACAGCTGCCATTTTCGTAAATATTTTCATCTCTTCTCTTTTTATATGTTAATGATGACGTTTCCTGCCGAAGTTCACACCCACATAAATATTGAGTGAGCCAAACGAATTGTTGGTAGAAAACTGTTTTTTCTTATAGTTGTAGGAATGGATGATGGTGCTGGCGCCCGCGTACCAATGCGTGTTGTTCCACACAATACCGAAGCGGCCTATTCCATCCAGGTTCACATTCTTGAAACTGAAGTTGGTAATGTCCAGATGTTCCCTTTCATTATCCGATTTCGAGCTGTTGTAAGCCACACCTACCGAGAGTGAAGCGTTGAAGAGCCAGTTCTTGGCGAAAACCCAGTTGTAAGCATAGCCGCAGGTTACATTCACATCGCTGTATTTCACCTTGCTGAACATCAGCGAACTGTCTATCTTGGCTTCCGGAGTTCCCCCGTTTGTCTGATTTTTGTTCAGCCGTTCATCTACAAGATTGGTCAGTTTATCCCAGTCCACCTCCAGTTCATGCTCCGTGTAACCGATTCCCAGAAGCATGGAGCCGGCACTTCTCCGCTGCACCGTACTCTGCGAATAGGCGGCAGGATAAGAGAAGCGGCGATGGTTGAAGATGTAATAAAGATTGAATCCCTTGATGCTCGATTTGAAACCGTCGAAAGGAGCCTTGCGGATAGGGTCACAATCGATGTGCTCACCCAGATTCATCCGCAGAACATGATAGTCATTTCCCGTCTGTCGCCAGAACAGGTCTATTCCCAGCAGACTGCTGTAGAGGCTCAGGTCAAACTCCTTTTTATTAGTGTGGTTATTCCTGAAATTAATGTGCTTCAGGTCGAACGTATAACCCAGAAACACCCATCGCCAGCCCAGATAAGGCCCCAGGCGGTAAGAAGGATCAGGCGAGAAGGAAATGCTCTGTCCTTCGCTGTTTCTGAGCGTATATTCTTCGTAGGTATTGGTGTTCTGCAGCATCACCGTATAATTGTAATGCTGGTCTTCGATATAAGCCGAATCCGTACTGTTGAATTCTCTGAAGAACCGGGTGAACACATCTCCCACCTGATGGAAGAAGGTTTTGCGATGGCGCTCTTTCACGAGGCTGTCCTGGGAATTGGACATGAACATCGTCTTGTTGAAGAGCGTTCCCAGCATGGTAGAATCCACGGGCTCCCCTGCCCTTGCCGAAGTGCAGGCAAGAGAACAGATAAATCCTACTATACAGAAACATCTCTTCATAACTTACGCTCTAATCCAGATGATGATTTTGTAAAAAATCAGTTCTTCCACAATACTCGGTCCAGCACCCAGTTGACAGCCGTAGCCGAAACGCTGGTGCAGTCGCATTTTCCTATTCCCTGCAGATGCTGAATCACACTCTTGATGAGCGGCAGCTGCACATAAGGCGGATTCGGAACCGAAATCAAGTTCTTTCCTTCGCTCGTAATCACTTCTATCGGCTGGTAAGTGAACACCGAGAATGAGAGCGAACCTTTCTCGCCAATCACCTCGATGCAGTCTTCCTTCGCACTCTCATGTCCCACGAAGCACCAGCTTCCGCTGCCCGGAATTCCACTCTCAAAGAAGAAGCACGCCGAGAGCGTATCTTCAGCCTGATAAAGATGCGCTCTGTTGGCAGGGTAGCCGTGCGCACGGGTAATCACACCAAACAGATTCTGGAGCAAATCTATCTGATGAGGAGCCAGGTCGTAGAAATAGCCGCCGCCCGCAATATCCGGCTGCAGTCGCCAAGGCATTTCCTTGCCGCTCTGAAAGTCGAGATCGCGCGGAGGAACCGAGAAGCGCACCTGAACATTCACCACGTTACCGATGGTTCCGCTCTCGATAATCTCCTTTACCTTCTGGAAGTAAGGAAGATAACGGCGATAGTAAGCTACGAAGCAGGGAACACCCGTCTGCTCGCTGATGCGGTTGATGCGGATGCAGTCGTTGTAGCTCGCTGCCAGCGGTTTCTCTATGTAGCAGGGTTTGCCCGCACGCATCGCCATGATAGCGAAGGTGGCGTGAGAAGAAGGTGGCGTGGCGATGTAAACAGCATTCACATCGGGATCTTCTATCAATTCCGATGCATCCGTGTACCATTTGCGCACATGATGGCGCTCAGCATAGCTGCGTGCCTTGTTCTCGCTTCGGCTCATCACAGCCACCACCTGCGAACCCTCCACTTCGTTGAAAGCCGGTCCGCTTTTCTTTTCGGTTACTTCTCCGCAGCCGATAAATCCCCAATTAATCTGTTTCATTCTCTGTTGGTTTATTCTCTCCCGAAAGATTATTCTCCGGCGAGCGATTTGTTGATTTCGTCAATATAGTCGAGCACCTCGTCGCGTCCCATCTTCTTTTCACTACTGGTAATGAAATAAGGTGGAAGTGCTTCCCAGCGGTCTTCCAGCGCATGCATCCATTTCTCCGCATTCATGCGCGCCTTGACCGGACCCAACTTGTCGGCCTTGGTAAAGACGATGCAGAAAGGAACGCCGCTCTCGCCCAGCCAGTCTACAAACTCGCGGTCTATCTTCTGCTGGTCGTGGCGCACGTCGATGAGCACAAAGACATTAGCCAACTGCTGGCGCTGCAGAATATAACTGCTTATCATTTGTTCCAGCTGCTTCTGTACGGTCTTCGAACGCTTGGCGAAACCATAGCCAGGAAGGTCAACCAGATACCATTCGTTGTTGATGATGAAGTGGTTGATAAGCAGCGTTTTACCCGGTGTGGCTGAAGTCTTAGCCAAACCCTTGTGGTTGCAGAGCATATTGATGAGGCTCGATTTTCCCACATTACTTCTGCCGATGAAAGCATATTCAGCCTTCGTATCTTTCGGACACATGCTCACTCGTGGAGCCGATATTGTAAATTCTGATTTCTTAATTTCCATTCTTTCTATTTTCTTTTATAAATGTTTATTATTAACGGCCGCACATCAACTAATCATAAAGTTCAATGTTCAACGCTCAAAGTTCAAAGTCTAGAGCATTTCAGCCAGTTCCAGCCATCTCATTTCCTTCTCATCAAGTTCATCCTTGATTTCAGGCAGGCGCTTGCTTTTCTCCGTCAGTTCCTCAACCGATAGATTTCCGCTGCAGAGTTCCTCTTCCAGCTTCTTCTGTTCCTCGGTCAGCGCATCTATTTCCTGGGTCAGCTGCTCATATTCGCGCTTCTCCTTGTAGCTCATCTTGCGCTTGTTCTCAAAGTTGGCGTCGCGCTTGGCCGTGCCTGCTCCGTCGCTTTCTGCCGTAGCATTTCCGCTCTTTGCCGGTTTCGCCTGTTCCGCCTCGTCCTTCGCCTGCATCCGGCTCCATTCCCTGTACTGCGTATAGTTGCCTGGGAAATCCTGTATTTCGCCTTCGCCCTTGAAAACCAGCAGATGGTCTACTACCTTGTCCATGAAATAGCGGTCGTGGCTCACCACGATGACGCAACCCGCAAAATCCTGAAGATATTCTTCCAGTACCTGCAGCGTCTGGATGTCGAGGTCGTTGGTCGGCTCGTCCAGCACCAGGAAGTTCGGATTTCTCATCAGCACCGTACAGAGGTAAAGCTTGCGCTTCTCGCCGCCGCTCAGCTTGTAAACGTAGTTGTGCTGCTCTTCGGGCGTAAAGAGGAAGAATTGCAGAAACTGCGAAGCCGTCATGTGCTTGCCGCCCAGATCTATGTAATCGGCAATCTCCGTAATCACGTCAATCACCTTCTGGTCTTCACGGAATTTCAGTCCCTCCTGCGAGAAATAGCCGAAGCGAACCGTCTCGCCGATGTCAAACTTGCCGCTGTCGGGCTGAACTTCGCCCAGCAGCATCTTGATAAAGGTCGATTTTCCCGTTCCGTTATTACCCACAATGCCCATCTTCTCAAAGCGGGCAAAGTTGTAGTAGAAGTTGTCGAGAATCACCTTCTTCTGTCCCCTGTCGTCGAAAGCCTTGCTCACATACTGGCATTCAAAAATCTTCGAACCTATATATACGGTAGAAGCCTTCAGCCTTACCTGCCTGTCTTCTATGCGCTGCTTCGCCACCTTCTCCAGCTCGCAGAAAGCATCCTCGCGGTATTTCGCCTTGTGTCCGCGAGCCTGAGGCTGACGGCGCATCCAGTCGAGTTCCCTTCGGTAGAGATTCTTCGAGTGCTGAATTTCGGCTCTCAGATTGTCCATTCTCTCCTGCCTCTTCTCCAGATAATAGGCATAATTGCCACGATAGGTGTAGATGGTGCGGTCGTCGAGTTCCAGAATCGTATTGCACACCTTGTCCAGAAAGAATCGGTCGTGCGTAACCATGAAGATGGTCTTGTTGCCGCGGTTCAGATAACCTTCCAGCCACTCTATCATCTCCAGGTCCAGGTGGTTGGTCGGCTCGTCCAGCATCAGGAAGTCGGGTTCCGTAATCAGCACATTCGCCAGCGCCACTCGCTTCTGCTGTCCGCCGCTGAGCTGTCCCATCGGCTGTTCCAGGTTGGTAATGTGCAGCTGTGTGAGAATCTGTTTCGCCTTCAGCACCTTCTCCGGATCATCCTCATGATTGAAGCACGCCTGCAGCACACTTTCCTCCGGATCAAACTGCGGCGACTGCTCCAGATAGCCCACCTTCAAGTCGCGTCGGTAGATAATGTCTCCGCTCTCGTGTCCCTCTTTATCCATCAGCACCGACATGAGTGTAGACTTTCCCGTGCCGTTTCTCGCCACGAGTCCCACTTTCTGTCCTTCAGCGATAGAGAAGGAAATATTATCAAAAAGAACCTGTGCACCAAAGCGTTTGGTGAGGTTTTGAACGTCTAAATAGGGTATTTGACTAGCCATTTTTATTTTTTTTGTGCAAAGATAGGCAAAATATTTGGCAGAAACAAATTTTTTAATTATCTTTGCACTCGAATTTATCAATCAATACCGTGTTTCCATTCAGAAACGCGACATTTCAGAAAGAAAATCATTAATATACAATATATAATATATGTATAGCAAAGAAGAATTACAAGCAAAGAGTGTCGTTCAGTTGAAGGACATTGCCAAGGAACTTGGAGCCAAGGTAAAGAAGAGCGATAACAAGGGAACTATCGTCTACGCCATTCTCGACGCCCAGGCGGAACAGCCAGCTCCTGAAGCAGCTCCTAAGCGCAAGCGCACCCGCATTGCAACCAAGAAAGAAGACCGTGTTTATTCCGTACACGGCAATGAAGGAGAGAATTTCGACGTGCAGAAGAACCAGGTATTGGGTCCTAACGGCGGCGAGACTGCTCCTCAGGCTATGAGCGAAACTGCCCCAGCCCCAGCGGTTGAGGAAGAAATCCGGTTCAGCCCGGCAGAGCAGAGTTTACAATCATCTGCCCAGAAGCAGACTCTAAACCAATCAGGCGAAGACATCGAGGCTCAGGTACTTGCCAACTTCCCGAAACACCGCGGCAGAAGAAGCAAGGCTGAACTCGAAGCCATTGCAGAAGCCAGAGCAGCTGCCATCAGAAAGCATCAGGCGGTAAAAGCCGAGCTAGAAGCGCAGATGGCGAAAGATGCACAGGAGACGGCTAAACAGCAGGCTGCTACTGAGGCTGAACAGCCGGAAGAGGCAACAGCCGATAACCAGCAGACTGCTCCTGAGCAGGCTGCAGCTCCTGAGCAAGCTGCCGTTCCTGAAGAGCAGTTCTCTGCCGGAAACGCAGAGAGCGCTAACATCAGCGGCGATTTGCAGGCGATGCTCCAGGCTAAGATGAATGCACAGAACGCAGCAGCAGCTCCAGCTCCGGCAGCAGCTCCGGCTCCAGCTGAGGAGGCAAAGGAAGAAGCTACTGAAAAAACTGCAACCGATAAGAAACAGGAGTCAGCTCCTATCCACTATACTGAAGGTATGAAGATAGAACTCGATGCAGACGGAACCTGGAAGGGTGATCCGGGCGACGGAACCGATTTCATCCCGGTAGTCGACATTCCTATCGAAGACCAGGCTGCCATTCCTACTGTCGACATCTTCGACCGTCCTACCACTCCACAGACTTCTCACCAGCACACACCTGCTGCTGCCCCTGCAGCCAAGAACAAGCAGGAAGCACCAGCCTACGATTTCAGCAATCTCGTGAAATCCAATGGTGTGCTCGAAGTGATTTCAGAGGGCTACGGATTCCTGCGCAGCAGCGATTACAATTACCTTTCTTCACCAGACGATGTTTATGTAGCATCCAGCTTCGTCAAGAAGTTCGGTCTGAAGACAGGTGATGTCATCGAGTGCAAGGTGCGTCCGCCTCACGAGGGCGAGAAATACTTCCCGCTCACCAGCATCATCAAGATCAATGGCCGTGACCCGTCAGAGGTTCGTGACCGTGTTCCTTTCGAGCACCTCACCCCACTCTTCCCTGATGAGAAGTTCAATCTCTGTGGCGACCGCCGCACCACCAATCTCAGCACTCGCATCGTAGACCTCTTCTCGCCAATCGGTAAGGGTCAGCGTGCGCTCATCGTGGCTCAGCCTAAGACGGGTAAGACCATCCTCATGAAGGATATTGCCAACGCCATCGCAGCCAACCATCCTGAGGCTTACCTCATGATGCTGCTCATCGACGAGCGTCCTGAGGAGGTTACCGACATGGCACGCACCGTGAATGCAGAGGTTATCGCCTCTACCTTCGACGAGCCTGCAGAGCGCCATGTCAAGATTGCCGGAATCGTGCTCGAGAAGGCTAAGAGAATGGTAGAATGCGGACATGATGTTGTCATCTTCCTCGATTCCATCACCCGTCTCGCCCGTGCCTACAACACCACAGCTCCTGCATCTGGTAAGGTGCTTACCGGTGGTGTAGATGCAAACGCCCTCCAGAAGCCTAAGCGTTTCTTCGGTGCAGCGCGTAACATCGAAGGCGGCGGTTCGCTCACCATCATCGCTACAGCCCTCATCGATACAGGTAGTAAGATGGATGAAGTCATCTTCGAGGAGTTCAAGGGAACCGGTAACATGGAGTTGCAGCTCGACCGCTCACTCAGCAACAAGCGCATCTTCCCTGCTGTCAACCTCATTTCTTCGTCTACCCGTCGCGACGATCTGCTGCAGGACAAGACAACGCTCGACCGCATGTGGATTCTGCGCAAGTATCTGTCAGATATGAACGCTATCGAGGCGATGAGCACCATCCACAAGAATATGCAGCATACTCGCAACAACGACGAGTTCCTGCTCTCTATGAATTCATAACCCTCATCCGGGTTTAACCATACTAGAATATCCGGCAAAAGGCTCCGTTCATCGGCAGTCTTTACTAGATATAAATGAAGAGAGATTTGAAAGAGAAGGGCAAGTTCCATTTCCGGGATTTGCCCTTCGTGCTTTTTTACTGTTTAAAATCATTAAAAAAATATTCCATTTCATTTTTTATTCGTATCTTTGCTAATCTTAAACACAGAGGAGCGCAAAGCCCCAATATAAATAATGTATAACTTAAAATCAAAAGAACCATGAGCAAATATTTTGCAGAATCAGAATTGATTATCAATGAAGACGGAAGCTGCTTCCACCTTCATCTACGCCCGGAACAAGTGGCTGATAAAGTAATCCTCGTTGGCGACCCAGGTCGCGTAGCCCTCGTAGCCTCCCATTTCGATGAGAAGGAATGCGAAGTTTCAAGTCGGGAATTCCACGCCATCACCGGCACATATAAAGGCAAGCGAATCACCGTGCAGAGCACCGGAATAGGATGCGATAATATCGATATCGTAGTCAACGAGCTCGATGCGCTGAAGAACATCGATTTCAAAACCCGCACCGAGAAACCTGAGCACACCACGCTCACCCTCGTGCGCATCGGAACCTGCGGCGGCCTGCAGCTCAACTGCCCTGCCGGAACCTTCGTAGCCTCGCAGAAGAGTATCGGTTTCGACGGACTCATCAACTTCTATGCCCGTCGCAACGAAATCTGCGACCTCGAAACAGAGGCTGAATTCAAGCGCCAGGTAAAATGGAACGACCAGATTGGCAACCCATACTGTGTAGACAACAATCCGGAACTGCTCAACCAGATAGCCGGCGATGATATGGTACGCGGAATCACCATAGCCTGTGGCGGTTTCTACGGACCTCAGGGCCGCGAACTCCGTGCCCCACTTGCCGACCCGGAACTTAATCAGAAGATTGAAGCATTCGAGTATAACGGTCTGCGCGTCAACAACTTCGAGATGGAGAGTTCAGCCCTCGCCGGTCTTTCCCTTCTCCTCGGTCATAAGGCATTAACCTGCTGCATGGTCATCGCCAACCGCCGTGCCCTCAGCGCCAACACCGGCTACAAGAGCACCATCGACAATCTCATCAAGGTTGTATTAGATAGAATTTAAACAATAAAAAAATGAATCAAGAAGAATGTATCTGCGCCCTGGCAACCCCAGCCGGCGGTGCTATCGGAATTATCCGACTCAGTGGCTCCGACGCCATTACCATCACCGACAAAATCTTCCAGTCTGCCAACGGCAAATCCCTGGAAGAAGCCAAGCCCTACACTCTGCATTATGGCGAAATCAAGGATAAGGATGGCAACACCATCGATGATGTACTGGTGAGCGTGTTCCGTGCACCCCACAGTTATACAGGCGAGAACTCCACCGAGATTTCCTGTCATGGCAGCCGATACATTCTTCAGCAGGTTCTCCATCGCTTTACAGAGGTAGGATGTCGCCAGGCAGAACCGGGCGAATACACCCGTCGTGCCTATCTCAACGGAAAGATGGACCTCTCTCAAGCAGAAGCCGTAGCTGATCTCATCGCCTCTACCAACAAGGCAACCCACAAGATGGCGCTCAGCCAACTGAAGGGTCATTTCAGCAACGAACTCTCCCTGCTGCGCGAAAAATTATTAAAGATGACTTCGCTCCTTGAGTTGGAGCTCGACTTCAGCGACCACGAAGAACTGGAGTTTGCCGACCGCAGCGAACTCCAGGCACTAGCCGAAGAAATCAATCACAAGATTACCACCCTCGCCCACTCCTTCGAAACCGGCAATGCCCTAAAGCAGGGAGTAGCCGTAGCCATCGTAGGCAAGACGAATGTGGGCAAGAGCACCCTGCTCAACCGTCTGCTCCACGAGGAGAAGGCAATCGTGAGCGACATTCACGGAACCACCCGAGATGTAATCGAAGACACCACCCTCATCGACGGAATCACCTTCCGCTTTATTGACACAGCCGGAATCCGCAAGACGGATGATGTGGTAGAAAACATCGGAATAGAGCGCACTTTCCAGAAGATGGAAGAGGCGAAGATAGTAATCTGGCTATTAGATGAGCAGCCGTCAGCCTCAGAAATCGAGGAGATGAAGCTGAAGAACCAGGGCAAGAAGCTGCTGGTGGTATTTAATAAGATGGATAAACTTGAGAATGATAAACTTGCGTTCGATAAATTCACCCATTCCTGTGGCTCAGATTCCAGCGAATCAGAAGCCAGCGAAGGAGAATCCAGCGAAGCTCAATCCCCACTCTTCATCAGTGCCCGCACAGGCGAGAACGTTTCATCCCTGGAGCAGGCATTAGTAAAAGCCGCTGATATTCCTGAGATTACCGAGAACGACGTCATCATAACGAGTGCCCGCCACTACGAGGCCCTTCTCCGTGCCCACAATTCCCTCTCCCGAGTATTGGAGTCGATGGAAATGGGCATGAGCGGCGACATCATCGCCGAAGACCTGAAAATGGTATTGGAAGAATTGGGCGAAATCACTGGCGGACAAATCAGTAGCCAGGAAACGCTAAATAATATCTTCAAGCACTTTTGTATTGGGAAATAAGTTGTGATAAACAACGATTAATATCGACAACAAATGATAGTTAAGGTGCTCAAAATGAGTACCTTTCTTTTTAGCCTTACTATTGGTTATAATCAATGGTAAGGCTTTTTTAGCACCTTTTTGTACCGCTCTTGTACCTCCACTTTTCAAAAGTAATAATATGAGACTCCATTTTTGGCAAATGAGTGCAAGATTGCCGAGAGTTTTGGACAATGATGGACGATGATATAAGACTATTGAAAATAAACGGAGTAATGACAGACGACTTTTTCTACAATAAATTAAGTAAAAAAGTATAAAAAGCGTACAAATGACAGCAAGCAAAGAAAGAATTCTAAAAATTTGCGAGTATTGTGGGAAGAGCTTTTATGCATTGAAATCCACAACTCGTTATTGCTCCAAGCAATGCAACAGTTATGCCTATAAGGCAGCAAGACGTGAGGAGAAAGTAAAGATGGCTGAGACAATGAGCCACAGAAAAGCTTCCGAGAAATCCATGTCTGAAATCCTCGTGAAAGAATACCTCACTATTCAAGAGGTTGCTATACTTTTGGGACTAAGCAGACAGACCATATATAATATGGTGTATAGTGGTAAGTTGCGAGCATCCAAGATTACTTCTCGTTTATCTTTAATCAGAAAGCGAGATATAGATTATCTTGTTGATAGTTTGCCATACACCACAAAAAAAAGTGCTTCAAAAGAAGCAGTTCATGCAAACCGAGAGCTACCTGTTCCAGAATATTACTCTGCCAAGGAAATTGCAGAAGTCCACAACACTTATAAGACCGCCATCTATGAGATAGTCAAGAAAGTCAAGATTTCAAGAATATCCATACAAGGAAGAGTATATTGGAACAAGAAAGAGGTGGATGATTATTTTGCACACCTGTCTCCAGATCCAACCATCAGTGAATGGATGACTGTTATGGACATTCAACAGAAATATTGTATGACGAAAACAGCCGTATATAGTTTCGTTAGTCACAAAGCTATTCCAAGAAAAATGGAAGGTAACAATGTTCTGTATTCCAAGCGTCATGTACAATTGGCTAAAGGTGAATCCGTAGAAGACCAACTTTATTATACAATACCGGAGGCCATGAAGTTGTATGGTTTAAGTCAAGACCAGCTTTATAAGCGTATCAAGAAATACGCTATTGAAAAGGTGAAGATTGGCAAGTATATCAAGATTTCCAAGCGAGATTTAGAGAAAGCTATCGGCAAGCCTAAGGTTATTTAGCGGTTATCAAAAGGTTAAGTTGTACCCCATTACATAACTCTATTATTTTGCAATCGATTTCAAAGATCTCTTAATACGGGATCATATATGAAACATAAGTATCACATTATAAAAAGTAAACATCATGGTAAATACATGTACAAGAGTTTCTCTTCGCCAAAGAGCGATTAAAAACGACCGTATTTCTCTTTATTTGGATTTCTATCCACCAGTACGCAACCCTGAGACTATGCAAATGAGTCGCAGGGAATATTTAGGTATCTATATCTATGCTCATCCAAAGAATGAGATGGAACGTGAGTTTAATACAGATATGCTCAACAAAGCAGAGGCCATCCGTTGTATCAGAACCCAATCACTCATCAATGAAGAATTTGGTTTTTTGGACAAAACACGACAGAAAGCTGATTTTTTGGCATACTTTGAGAAGATGACACATAAGAAAGATGACAAGTGGACATGTGTCTACAAGCATTTCTTCAAATTTGTTCAAGGTCATTGTACATTTGGGGATGTGACAGTGGAACTTCGCAAAAAGTTCAGAGAGTATCTTCTGAATGCAAATCAGTTGAATCGAACAAAACAAAAGGTATCTCTCAACTCTGCAGCAGGTTACTACTCTACTTTCCGTGGTCTCTTAAAAATCGCCTATCGTGACAAGTGGCTGCGTGAGAACATCAATGACTATCTGGACAAGATTGAGCCACAAGATGTAAAGAAGGAGTTTCTTACCCTCGATGAAGTAAAGCAGTTGGCAGCTACTCCTTGCGATATACCTGTACTGAAGTCTGCCTCCCTCTTTGCTTGCCTCACAGGATTGCGAATCAGCGACATCTTAAAATTGCGTTGGGAAGACTTCGAGATAGCTCCCGACCAAGGCTATTGCTTGCGTATTCGTAGCCAGAAGACTCAGACCGAGGCAACCTTGCCTATCAGCAACGAGGCATACGAACTATGTGGTGAACCAAGCACGGGTATCGTGTTCAAGGGATTGAAGCGCAGCATGATTAACCATCCCCTTAAAGCATGGTTGAAGAAGGCTGGAATTACCAAGCCATTTTCATTCCATATGAGGAGTCACAGTAAATTCTTTTATTTATTGAATATCAGCGAGTTGAGTA
>ERZ773146.2175-NODE-2175-length-13538-cov-3.941259_pt1 | contig 13538 bp, 10 predicted proteins | sample MGYA00580847_ERZ773146 | MGnify/ENA primary metagenome ERZ773146 (study PRJEB29015, sample SAMEA2737830) | human gut metagenome | biome: human gut; feature: human-associated habitat; material: faeces | place: China | collected 2012 ...
TTTAGGCTTAGATGAAACCGTTCTAATTAGTGACAACCAAACATAAGGACTGCACGGAACGTTTGCGGCAGATTGATGCGGGGCTGGCGGCTCAGGCACGCGAGGTTCTTGATGTGAACAAATCAGAGCGTCATATCCGCGGTGGTGTAGCAACCAGGGAAAAGTACAGGCATTTGCATGAGCTGCAGGAACGTCATGTATGAAAATAAAAAATGCAAAAAGCAAAATTTCGAATGGAAATATGAGAATTCTTTGCAGATCATTATATAAAAAATGAAAAAGTGCGATATAATGGAAGATAAATGCAGTTGAAAAACAAAAGAAGAAAGAGGACATAATTTTGCAGGAATATCAGACAGTTACTCATCAATTTGAACCGGTTTTTGATGAGCATTCGAAGGTACTGATCCTGGGGACATTTCCGTCAGTGAAGTCCAGGGAGCAGAATTTTTATTACGGACATCCGCAGAACCGATTCTGGAAGGTGCTTGCGAATCTGACGGGATGTGAGGTTCCGGGGACGGTGGAGGAAAAGAACGGTTTTTTGTTAAGAGAACATATCGCGGTGTGGGATGTGATCGCGAAGTGTGATATCATCGGTTCGAGTGACAGTTCGATCCGAAATGTAGTTCCGGCAGATCTGTCAAGGATTTTAGATCATGCACCGATCCGGCAGATTTATGCAAATGGCGGGAAGGCTTATGAATTGTATCAGAAATATGCATATCCGATCACGGGAAGGGAGATCGTAAAACTGCCATCGACAAGTCCGGCGAATGCGGCATGGCAGATGGAACGTCTTCTGGAAGCATGGGCGGCAGTGAAAGAGAATCTGGGATAAACGGATTCTCTTTTTTTGTTTCATGAATCTGATTGTTTTTTAACCAAATCAAGTAAGTCCCCTGCTTCAATTGCGAAAAGCAATAAGCAGTGGGTGGGGACTTGCTTGTATCAGGAGGAGTGCAAGCTCCTTCTGATAAACTGCGGAGCAGTTATTTGGTTATGAGCAAGTAGCAAAGCGGATTGCGAATATCCGCTTGACATTGTGATTGTGCCTGCATAAATCAGCACTTCGTATACAGTTATGGCTTATTATAGAATGTACAGGCATCATTTATTCGATACATACAAGGGGGTATTCCTTATGGAGAACAAAAAACTTCTGGAGGAGATCAGAAGTTACTGGAACAACCGTGCGGATGGTTATTCAAGAGTAAATCAGGAAGAGCTGCACAGTGAGCAGAAGGAAAAATGGAAAGAGGTGCTGCTGGAGCAACTGCCGAAAAAGGAAAAAGATCAGGTGAAGATTCTGGATATCGGAACGGGACCTGGATTTTTTGCGATCCTTTTAGCGGAAGAGGGATATCAGGTAACGGCGGTAGATTATACGGAGCAGATGCTGCAGGAAGCGAAATCCAATGCGGCGGATCTGGCGGATCAGATTAGTTTTAAGAGAATGGATGCTCAGAATCTGGAATTTCCAAAGGAGACGTTTGATTATATCGTGACGAGAAATGTAACCTGGAATCTGGAACATCCGAAGCGTGCATACAGGGAGTGGCAGCGGGTGCTGAAACCAGGAGGGAAGATCCTGAATTTTGATGCGAACTGGTATGCATATCTTTATGATGATAAATTAAAACTCGGATATGAGCAGGACAGGCAACGGGCAAAAGAGGAACAGGTAGAAGATTATTATGAAGGAACGGACATTGCGTGGATGGAGAACATTGCAAAGCAAGTTCCGTTAAGCCCACTGAAGCGTCCGAAATGGGATTTGGATGTTCTGAAGAAAATCGGACTTGACTGCTGGGCAGATGAGACAATCGGAGAGCGAGTGCTCAGCGATGCAGAGAAGATCAATTACCAGTCTACACCGGTGTTTATGGTCTGTGCGGTAAAATAATCACCGCACACCCCATACAAGGAACATAGGAGCATCTTTCAGGTCGTGCTCTTTTAAGATATTCTGACCGACGGAAAGGTCGTATCCGGATCTGGAAAATCCGATGTTTTCCAGAAATTCCTGATCCCAGTAAGGACGCTGTTTCCGGCTCATCGGCATGGAAAGGGTGATGGATGCATTTTCCTGTTCCAGTTCCGGTGTGACACCACAGTGACCATACACTTCAGTATCGGATATATGAGAAGCGGAAGTATTTTGATTTCGGACGTTAGATGCATAGTCAGCATCAAAATTCAGCAGGATGCCGCCCTTTTTCAGCACACGCATCCATTCTCTGTATGCAGCTTCCGGATCCGGCAGTGTCCAGGTCAGGTTGCGTGAGATGACAACGTCAAAAGACTGATCCAAAAACGCAAGCTTCTGTGCATCCATTTGCTGAAACGTGGGAGGAACCTGATAGAGTGCAGCGTTATCACGGGCTTCCTTCAGCATGGCATCGGTGAGGTCGATCCCGGTCACCTGATGTCCGATCTGAGAAAGCAGGATGGCAAAATATCCGGTTCCGGTACCGACATCCAGGATCTGCAGCACTTTGCCCTCCGGCAGAAAATGAACGATTTCTTCTCTCCAGCGTTCGGAAATGCTGCTGTTTAATTCATTTTTTCGCACGATATTGAAGTTGTGTGCCCGTTTTGTCCAGTAACTTTGGACACGTGATTCTATATTATTCATGTTTGAGATATCCATATTCAAGGTTCCTTTCATTATTTTATCAGGTAGTATCCTATCATAAAAATAAAAAAGAAAGAAGCCTGCGGGGGGGATACAATAACAGTGCGGTTTGTATTTCGTTATAAAAGTTTGAGTGTTCCAGGTGCGAGTGTGACAACTCGAGCGGTGACAATTGTATACAGGATGGTAATGTAATGAGAAAATATATCATACAACGATTTTTGCAGTTGATCCCTATTCTCATAGGGATTACTTTTTTGTCTTTTGCCATGATGCGGGTGGCGGGAAGCGATGCTGTCACGGAGATGTATGAAAACCGCGGCACGGCGGTGTCGCAGGAGATCATTGATGCAAAGAAAGCAGAACTTGGCTTGAATCAGCCGTTTCTGATTCAGTATGTAAGCTGGCTGAATGGATTTTTGCATGGTGATATGGGGACAAGCTATGTGTCCGGGAAAAAGGTGTTTGATGAATTTATTTCAAAACTTCCGGCAACGCTGCTGCTTACGGTCATGTCGATTTTGGCAACGGTTGTGATTTCCATCCCGCTTGGTGTTCTGGCGGCAGTCTGTCAGGATAAGTGGGTGGATCTGCTTTTGCGGTTTTTCAGCTTTATCGGTAATGCGATGCCGAATTTTTTTGTGGCGATGCTTCTGATGCAGTTGCTGTCGATCAAACTGAATCTTCTGCCGGTCATCGCAAGCGGTGTAAATATCAGAGGTGCACTGATGCCGATGCTGACGCTGGCAATTTCCATGTCTGCAAAGTATATGCGGCAGGTTCGTGCAGCCGTTCTGGAGGAGCTGAACAAAGATTATGTTCAGGGAGCCAGGGCGAGAGGTATCAGGGAGAGCGTAATCTTATGGAAAAACGTCATAAAATCAGCCATGCTTACGATCATTACATTGCTTGCATTATCCATTGGAAGTTTGCTTGGCGGTACAGCGATCATTGAGAGTATTTTTATGTGGGATGGGGTCGGAAAGCTGGCAGTGGATGCGATCACGACACGCGATTATCCGGTGATCCAGGCATATGTCGTATGGATGGCACTGATCTATGTCATAGTCAATCTGATCACGGATCTCTTATACCACTGCCTGGATCCGAGAATCCGTCTGGAGGTGAAGCAAAATGGATAAATCAGCACGAAGAAAACCGAAGAAGCAGAAAAATTATCTGAAAAAGCGATTTTTTATTTTTGCCACGCTGGCACTGATTCTTGTTGTCGGTTCTTATTTCAGCGAACGCTTATGCCCATATGATCCTTATGAGCAGAATCTTAGTATCGCAAAAGCAAGTCCGTCACTGGCACATCCGTTCGGAACAGATCGTTATGGGAGGGATATGTTATCCAGAGTCATCGTCGGAAGCAAGACCAGTATCTATTCGACTTTGCTTCTGGTTGTCGGGATCACGGTGATCGGAACGATCGTCGGGATCATCTGTGGATGGAACGGAAAGAAACTGGATACGATTCTGATGCGGATATCCGACATTTTCCTTGCATTTCCCGGTCTGGTTTTTGCCCTGGCAGTTGCAGCCGTGATGGGAGGCGGCGTACAGAATGCGGTTATAGCCCTTGGGGCGATCAGCTGGCCGAAATATGCAAGGATTGCCAGAAGTCAGACATTGGCACAGAAAGAAAGCCTCTATATGCGGGCGGCGATCTTATCTGGATGCAGTACAGGAAAACTGATTTTGAAACATATTCTGCCGAATATCACAGGACCGATCCTTGTGACTGCCATGCTGGATATCGGAACGATGATGATGGAGCTTGCAGGTCTGTCGTTTCTGGGACTTGGTGCAAAACCGCCGGTTGCGGAGTGGGGAAGCATGATGAGTGATACCAGAAATCTGCTGACGACACATCCTTGGGTAACCTTTGCACCGGGAATTGCCATTTTTCTTTCGGTCATGGTTTTCAACCTGCTTGGCGATACGGTAAGGGATCTGTTGGATCCAAGAAATGAGAGGTAGATATGTCAGGAATCATTTGCTATGAAAACGTCGATATCTGTTACAATGGCAGTCCGGTAATCAAAAAGGTCAGCTTTTCGGCAGAAAAAGGTGAAATCTTAGGGATCGCAGGAGAGAGCGGAAGCGGCAAATCCACATTGATTAAGGCAGCAATCGGATTGCTTGGAAAGAATGGAAGCGTCACAGGCGGAAAGATCTGGTACGAAGAAAAAAATCTTCTGGATTTAAATGAAAAAGAACTACGTAAAATCTGCGGGAGCGAAATTGGCATGATCTTCCAGAATGCAGGAAGTGCTTTCTGCCCGATCCGAACCGTTGGGGATCAGCTGCTGGAAGAAATGAAAGAGCACCGAAAAATAAAAAAAGCCGAATTTGAGGATGAAGCAGCGGAAATGCTTGCAAAATTCGGATTTCAGGATCCAAAAAGAATCCTGAAAAGTTATCCGTTTGAGCTGTCGGGTGGCATGCAGCAGCGTGTTGGCGTTGCGGCAGCGATGCTCTTAAAACCGAAGATCCTGCTTGCGGATGAGCCGACTTCGGCACTGGATGTTTCGATTCAGAAACAGGTCGTAGAGCAGATGAAAATGATCCGAGAACAGTATGGGACAACGATCCTTATCGTTACGCACAACATCGGAGTGATCCGTGCGATGGCGGACTCCATGCTGGTTCTGAAAGATGGAAAAATGGAAGAATACGGAAAGACGCAGGAGGTACTGAGTCATCCGCAGTCGGATTATACAAAGCGATTACTTGCAGCGATTCCTGTTCTTCGGAGGTAAAATATGGAGCCATTATTACAGATTTCGCATCTGACTAAAATTTTTTCAGATGGAAAAGAGGATGAATATAAGGCGGTGGATGATGTCAGTTTTGAACTGTCCCCAGGGGAAAAGCTGGCGATCATCGGGGAGAGCGGAAGCGGAAAGACGACGGTTGTAAATATGATCACTAGGCTTCTTGACAGTACCGATGGAAAGATTCTGCTCGATGGAGAAGACATCACCCACTATAAAAGAAACAAAATGAAAAACATTCACCGGAAAATGCAGATGGTTTTTCAGACGCCGACCGAAAGTTTTGATCCGAGATGCCGCCTTGGAGATGCTGTGGCAGAGAGCCTGAGAAATGCCGGTATACCCAAAAAAGAAGCCATGGAAATTGTAAAAGAGCTTTTTAAGCAGTGCGGACTGCCGGAAAATTTTATGAAACGTTATCCAGATGAAGTCAGCGGCGGACAGTGCCAGAGGGCAGCGATTGCAAGAGCGATTGCAATCAAGCCCAGACTGCTGATTTTAGATGAAGCGACTTCGGCACTCGATGTCACCGTCCAGGCGGAGATTCTGCAGCTTTTAGATAATCTGCAGGAAGAACGTCAGATGTCGTATCTGTTTATCTGCCATGATATTGCACTGGTGCAGAATTTCTGTGACCGTGTGCTGGTCATGTATCAGGGAAAGATCGTAGAACAGGGAAAAACAGAAGAAGTGCTGCATTTTCCGAAACACGAATACACGCGTATGCTGCTGGACAGTGTGCTGTGATGCCGGTAGCTGTTTGTATAGCAAATATACGGATCAGATAGATGTCAGCAAAACGAATCAGAATCGAATGACAAGTTTTATATACATCCGATTGAAAAAATGCGAAAGTTATTTTATGACGGAGCGATTTATGGATACCATAGTATGTCAGAGACAAGTTGTATGATATCAAAAAGAAAAAGAGAGAGGAAAAACGCATGAAAAAGAACATGAAAAAAATAATGGCATTGCTTCTTACCGTGACACTCAGCCTGGGACTGTATGGCTGCGGAAGCAAGAATGACAAAACGGAAAGCGGGACAAGTACGGCAGCTGAGTCGGATACATCTGCGGCAGCCACAGACGGTTCTGAGAAAAAAACGCTGGTGATCGGGGATACAACTTTCAATCCTTCCAATGAAGAACTGGATGTCAATCCGCACAATTCTTACTCCGGATGGGCATGCATCCGCTATGGAATCGGAGAAACGCTGGTAAAATATTCAGACGATATGGAACTGCAGCCTTGGCTGGCAAAAGAATGGGAAAATACCGATCCGCTCACCTGGAAGATCACACTGCAGGATAATGTTACGTTTTCAAGTGGCAGAGCGATGGATGCCGAGGCAGTGAAACAATGTCTGGAGCATCTGCTGGCAAACCATGACCGTGCGGCAGCCGATACGAAAATTGATTCGATGGAAGCAGACGGTCAGGTGCTTACGATCCACACATCCGAGCCAAAGCCGGCACTTTTGAATTACCTTGGAGATCCATATGGCTGTATCATCGATGTAGATGCAGGATTTGACGATGGAATCGTAGCCGGAACCGGTCCATACATTGCAACCGACTGTCAGTCCGGCGATCATCTGACCCTGGTGAAAAATGAAAATTACTGGAATGGAACGCCACATATTGATGAACTGACAATCAAGACCATCACCGATGGAAATACCCTTGCAAATGCACTGCTCTCAGGAGAGATACAGGCAGCTTATGGTATGGCATATGAAAGCTATCCGATGTTCGAAAACGATAACTTTACCTTTTCACAGATTTCCACATCCAGATGTTTCTTCCTGAAAATGAATTTCAACGAAGGTTCCGTCTGTACCGATCCGGCAGTGCGAAAAGCAATCGCCATGGGTATCGACAAAGAGGGATTTGTGGAAAATCTGCTGGAAGGAAACGGCTATCCGGCAAATGGAACCTTCCCTGCAGGCTCTGCTTTTGGAGGAGACAAAGTAACGACAGAGACGTATGATGCAGAAGGTGCAAAGAAAGTTCTCGAAGAAGCCGGATGGACGGACACAGACGGAGACGGTATCCGTGAAAAAGACGGACAGAAGCTTCAGATCAAATGGATTACCTATCCAAGCAGACAGGAGCTTCCGCTTCTGGCAGAATCCGCACAGGCTACGTTAAAAGATATCGGAATCGATGTGGATATCAACTGTACGGCGGACAATAACAGTGTTGTGCAGGATCCGGCAGCGTGGGATGTCTATGCCATGGCAAATGTACAGGCTCCGACCGGAGATCCGGAATACTGGTTTACCGTGTTTGCCACTTCCGATGCAACGAAAAATCAGGGAGCTTATAAAAATGAGAAACTGGATCAGTTGGAAAAACAGCTCAGCCAGGAATTTGACACCGACAAACGTGCCAAGCTTGCAGTTCAGATGCAGCAGACGGTTCTGGATGATAATGCCTTTGTATACTGCTCCTTCCTGAAGATGAGCCAGATCTCACGGGCAAATGTGACCGGATATACGGCACATGCCTGTGATTACTATCAGGTGACAGCGGATCTGGATATTAACTGAATATTTTTCATATCCTGAATTAAAAAATGAGTAAGTAATATTCTGCGGGAACCGTTTGCAATGAAAAAATTATGCAAACGGTTCTTTTTTATAGGCAGAGTAAACAGAGATTGAAAGATATGAATAAAAAAGGAAATTCGATTGACAGAAAGAATGTCGAATGTTACTATAAAAAGCGGGGGGGGGGACAAATAAAATTATGCATATTGCACAAACAAGGAGGAAAATTTTGAAAAAGAAAGAAAAACAATGGTTGTCAATTGCTTTGAGTGCGGCCATGGTAGTGACCGGTATTCCAGCAGCAGGGATTGGAACGACCGTTCAGGCGGCATCAGGAGAAGCACAAGTCTCCGTGAAAAACGGAGAAGTTACGATCGGAAATGAATATCTGGAGCGTAAATTTTCTACTTCAGACAACAAGCTGGCAACGACAGAACTGGACAATAAGAGGGCAGATCTGACGTTTACACCGGCACAGGGTTCTGAAGAATTTATTATCAAACTTCGCCAGGATGGTACAACAAAACTGGACGGAGAGCTGGATCGCACGAACTGGACAGTTACAGCAAGCGATCAGTACAATAATGAAGTAGGTGCAAAAGACGGTCCGGGAGCCAATGTTATTGATGGTGATGCATCTACAATCTGGCACAGCAAGTATTCACCGGATCAGCCATATCCACATTCCCTGACTTTTGATATGAAGAGAGAACAGGAAATTGCCGCATTTTCTTATCAGCCACGTCAGGACAGTTCCACAAACGGCGATATCAAAGGATATAAACTGTATGTGGGAAACAGTGAAACAGATCTGGAAAGTGATGCAAACCTTGCGGCAGAAGGTGATTTTACTTACAATGACAGAGAAACGATTTATATCAATCTGACAGCACCGAAAAAGGGTCGTTATGTAAAACTGGTTGCTGTATCACCAAAGACGGACGGTCAGGCATGGGCAACGGCGGCAGAAGTAAAGATGTACAGCAAAGCAGTCGGTACAGCAGATGCAAGTGCCGTGATCAGATCCAGCGAGATGACTCTGGAAGGCAGCAAAGTTAAAAAAGTAGATACGAACGGCGGAGTCATGGTAGAATTCCCGTTTGAGACCGTTTCCAAAAACGGTGTAGACTGGGATGTTACCATGAAAGTTACCATGGATGACGGAGATCATTTCATGCGTAAATTCCTGGAAATCGAAGTAAGTGACAAAGAAAAAGCAGCAATTGATTATATCGATCTGGAATCGCTGAATGTCAATGCAAATGATACTGTGTGGACACATCCGATCATGGGTGAAGGCGTTGGCGGTATGAGTGGATATGTCATTTCTCTTGGCCAGCCGGTTTATATTCAGGGAATGTTCCTTGGATGTGAGTTCCCGATGACAGAAACAGAGATCGACAGCAATAAAAATGCACATATGCGTTATTTTTCCGGCAAGACATTCGAAAAACTGCAGGAAGATAACCAGCTTACCACAGACGGAAAATATGTGACCTGGCAGACCGTAGCGGGTGCTGCAAGAAGTACGGATATGAATGTCATTCAGTCTGACTTTTATGAATATATCAACAGCATTGCAACAAGAAGCGATTTCCGTACGCAGTACAATTCCTGGTACGATAATATGATGACCATTAACGATGACAATATTGAATCTGCATTCAAAAAAATGGAAAAGGGATTCTCTGAATCCGGCGTAGAACCGATGGATTCGTATGTTGTGGATGACGGATGGAATAATTATAACAACTCGAATACAACTTCTACTGTTCATGATGTGGCACGCTGCGGTACCACGGATAATGTGACAGGGTTCTGGGAGTTTAACAATAAGTTCCCGAACGGATTCCGTCCTGCGTCCGATCTTGCAGAAAGCTTCGGCTCCGGATTTGGTGTATGGGTAGGACCTAGAGGTGGTTATAACTATAACGCTGCAATGGGTAAGATTATTGAAAAAGCAGGTTTTGGTGCATACAATGCGGTAACCGATGATATTGATGTCGGTGACAGACGGTATGTGACGAAACTGACTGAGTTTTTCTTACAGATGCAGGATGCTTATAAAGTAAATTACTGGAAACTGGATGGATTTGCGACAAAGCCATGTACAAATGCAAATCATAAACATATGACAGGCGGAAAGAATGGTATGTATTATTTTTCCGATACCTGGGAAGCATGGATCGATCTGTTTGAGACGCTGCGTACCAATGCAGAGAAAAACGGCATTGACAATCTGTGGTTTAACCTGACCTGTTATGTAAACCCAAGTCCATGGTATCTGCAGTGGGCAAATTCTATCTGGATCCAGAACAGCCAGGATATCGGACGTGTTCAGGTCGGACAGAACAGACAGGTAGATCAGCTGCTTTCTTACCGTGACGGCAGATATTTTGATTTTGTAAAAGAAAGAGAGTTCCAGTTCCCACTGGCAAATATTTACAATCATGATCCAATCTACGGAAAAACAGGAACCAATCTGGCAAACCAGATGACAGATGATGAGTTCAAAACGTATCTGTATATGATGGGAACCAGAGGAACGGCATTCTGGGAGCTGTACTACAGCCCGGAAATGATAGATGAAGGTCAGAAATGGGATATCAATGCAGAATATCTGGAGTGGGCTAAGAAAAATTATCACATTTTGAAAAATGCGAAACTGATCGGTACGACACCGGATAAGGGCAATACCTACGGATACTCCTGCTGGGATGGTGAAGAAGGTATTATTTCCATGCGAAATCCAAGTGCATCCGTAAAGACACTGAGCTTTACACTGGATCGAAACGTTGGTGCGGCAGAAAGTCTGAAAGGCAAGACACTCAACCGTACAACAATTCTGGATCACAAGACAACCGATGCACAGACCGACTATCAGACAGTAAAATACGGCGATGTGATCACAGTTACACTGCAGCCGGGTGAGGCACGTATCTGGTCTCTTTCTACTGCAAAAGATACAAAAGCACCTCAGCTGACACTTGCAAAAGCAACTGCGGACAACACAATTGAGCTGACATTTGATGAGTGCGTAACCGGTACTCCTGCTGCAACTGTTTCCGGAGCAAATGTTACAAAAGCAGAAGTAAGTGCAAATCAGAGAAAAGTAACGCTGACTACATCCACTCTGAGTGCAGGAAGCAAAGTAACGGTTTTTGTAAGTGGATTAAAAGATTTAACCGGCAATGCAGCAGCAGTAAATACAGAAGTTGTATATCAGGAAAATCAGGTTGTAGCGAAAGCATCAGCAAAAACAGATCTGAAGAATGCAAATGATGTAACGGAAACAACAGATGAAGCACTGGCAGGAAAGACAATACTTGGCCTTGCAAAAGCATATGAGCTGAACGGAACAGCTGTTACAGGAACCGCTGATTTTGCAGTATCTTCTTATGTAAAAACAACCGGAAACAATATGAACATTCTGAAACAGGAAGGTGCTTACAGCCTTTCCATTGACAAAGACGGAAAAGCAGTCTTTACAGTTGGAGATGTATCCGTAACTTCCAAAGAAGCTGTAAACGATGGAACATGGAAACACATTGCAGGTATCCGTGAAAAGAATGGCAGTCTGAAAGTTTATGTCAACGGTACACTGGATGCAAGCAGATATGAGAAAAACATCAAAGATTTGAAAGATGGAACTCTGACTGTTGGAGGCGGAACTGATCTTCAGGTAAGCCAGGCAGAAGTAAAAGATGCAACACTTAAGCTGGCTGCACTGGAAAAAGCAGGATCAGCAGTTGGCGGAGACAGCAGCGGAGATTCCGGTATTGTTCCGGATGGAAACGGAAAAATCCCTCTGCAGGCTTCCAACATCACAGTAAAACGTGCAGATAATGATCAGGATGTTTCAAACAAAAACAGCAGTCCGGAAAAAATGATCGATGGTGATAAAGGTTCAAACTCCTTTACCTGTACACTGGACAGCATTGAAAGTGATGTACTGGCAGGAACCAGCGTATACTTCCAGATCGATCTTGGTGATGTATTCAAGCTGGATCAGGTGAAAATGTGGCGTTATTTTGCAGACGGACGTACCTACCAAGATACGATCGTAGTTGCATCTGAAGATGCTGCTTTTGATGCAAATGATACCGTGCTGTACAGCAGCGTTTCAGATTCCAAGTATGCATACGGACTGCTGAGCAATGAAAAGCTTGCAAATCCGGATACAAAATATGCAGAAACATCAGAAGGAAAGACATTTGAAGCAAAAGAACAGAAAGCACGTTATATCCGTATTTACACACGCGGAAGTATTCTGACAAGCGGAACAGCACATGGCGGAAACCATATCTGCGAAGTAGAAGTTTACGGAAAAGCAATTAAGAACACAACAACACAGAAAAAATTCACCGTTGCTTTTGATGCAAAAGGCGGAAACAGCATTGAGTCTCTGAAAGTAGCAGCCGGCGAAAGCTGGAGCCTGCCGCAGAATCCGACCAGAGACGGATATGTATTTAAGGGCTGGTACAGCGATGTAAACTGCACAGTAGCATATACAGCAGCATCACCGGTAAGTGCAGATCTGACACTGTTTGCAAAATGGGAGGAAGATCCGACCACAAATGTACAGTTAGAAGAAGCAAAAGCAGTACTGAACAGCAAGATTGCAGAAGTAAAAGACAAAACAAAAGGCGATTACAGTGATGCAAGCTGGAATGCATTCCAGAATGCACTGGCAGCAGCAAAAGAAGCAGCCGCTTCTAAGACTGCAAGTGCCGCAGACGTCCGCAAAGCACTGAACAGCCTGAAAAAAGCAGAGCAGAATCTGAAAGTGGCAGGCAGCGAGCCGGATACTGGCAAAGAAACTGAAACAGGCAAAGAAACCGAAACAGGCAAAGAAACTGAAACGGGCAAGGAAACCGAAACGGGCAAAGAAACCGAAACGAATAAACAGCCGGAAACACCAAGCACACAGCCTGGAACAGAAAAGCCAAACACAAATCCGAATACTCAGAAAGTACCTGCTGTCGGAACAACCAAACCGGTTGGAAGAGGATTCTACAAAGTAACAAAATCCGATGCAAAGAACGGAACCGTTACTCTGGTGAAACCGAGAAAAGCAACAGAAAAGAAATTTACCGTTCCTGGAACTGTGAAAATTGACGGCGTTACTTTCAAAGTAACCGAGATCTCAAAGAATGCATTCAAGAACAACAAAAAACTGACGCAGGTTATCATTGGCAAACATGTGACCAAGATCGGTGCAAATGCATTTAACGGTGCAAAGAAACTGAAAAAGATCACGATCAAATCCACACAGCTGAAGAAAGTCGGAAGCAAGGCCTTCAAAGGTATTGACAAAAAATGCAAGATCAAAGTACCGAAGAAGAAACTGACACGCTACAAACGACTGTTGAAAGGAAAAGGCCAGAAGGCAAGCGTGAAGATCACGAAGTAAGAAACAAGAAATAAAGTTGAAGTAAGGAAAAAGACCAGTGCGAAAGTGCTGGTCTTTTTTGACGGGTAAGATTTAAGATAGATTTTGACTAAGCAGTTGAAAAAATAGGAAAGCTGAAAATCCGAAGGCTTGGAGCCGTACAGCTTGTGCAG
>ERZ773146.2181-NODE-2181-length-13527-cov-6.953904_pt1 | contig 13527 bp, 8 predicted proteins | sample MGYA00580847_ERZ773146 | MGnify/ENA primary metagenome ERZ773146 (study PRJEB29015, sample SAMEA2737830) | human gut metagenome | biome: human gut; feature: human-associated habitat; material: faeces | place: China | collected 2012 ...
TGGGCGTGTGCGCCATCCTGTGGGTGGGCGGCATCCAGGTCAACGTGGGCGAGCTCACGCAGGGCCAGGTCATGGCGTTTGTGAACTACATGACGCAGACCCTGACCTCCATCGTGTACGTCGCCAACCTGGTCGTGGTCTTTACCAAGGCGAGCGCCAGCGCGTCGCGCATCAATGAGGTGCTCAACTGCGAGCCGAGCATCACCGACGAGGGCAACCAGCCGGTCGCGCTGCCCGAGCCGAGCGAACTGGCGGGTGGTGCTGCTCCAGTCCCCGCACTGAGCTTTGACCATGCGAGCTTCTCGTTTGGCGCCGGCGCGGCAAATGCCGTGAGCGATGTGACTCTGGAACTGCCGCTGGGCAAAACGCTCGGCATTATCGGTGGCACGGGCAGCGGCAAGTCCACGCTCGTCTCGCTTATCCCGCGCCTGTACGATGCGGGCACCGGCAGCGTGTGCGTGATGGGTGCCGACGTGCGCGCTTGGCCGCTCGACCAGCTGCGCCATGTGGTTGCGACTGTTCCGCAGCGTGCGTCGCTGGTGAGCGGCACTATCCGCAGCAACCTGACCTGGCGCGACGAGGCGGCAACCGACGAGGATCTTTGGGCGGCGCTCGATATGGCGCAGGCGAGCGAGTTCGTGCGCAACAAGCCGCAGGGGCTCGACGCCCCGGTCGAGGCGGGCGGCAAGAACTTTAGCGGTGGCCAGCGCCAGCGCCTGACCATCGCGCGCGCCCTGGTGGGCTCGCCGCAGATTCTGATCATGGACGATTCTGCCTCGGCGCTCGACTTTAAGACCGACGCGGCGCTTCGCCATGCCATTCGCGAGCGCAGCGTGCGCGGTGCCGCCGAGGGCGGGCTGCCGCTCACGACCGTCATCGTGAGCCAACGTGTCTCGACCGTTCGCGATGCCGACATGATCTGCGTACTCGACCACGGCTCGGTTGCAGGCCTGGGCACGCATGACGAGTTGTATGCAAGCTGCCAGCTCTATCGCGAGATTTGCCAGTCGCAGCTGCGCCGCGAGGAACTCGAGGGCCAGCAGGGGAGTGCGACACCCGCGTCCGTTTCAAGTCCCGCGTCCGCCCCGACTGTCCCCGCATCCGTCTGCGCAAAGGAGGGCTGCTAAATGAATCCGTACACTTCCTCCGGTTCGGTCGCCACGATGACGGCCAACGTGTCCGGTAACGATAACCTCAACGACCTGGGCGACGGCCCGCGCCAGCCCGGCGACCCAGAGCGCTATCCCGTGGGCGCGGTGACCCGCCGCCTGATGGGCTACGTCCGTCCGCACCGTATTTCGTTTACGGCGTCGTTTGTGAGCGCCGCTATCTCGGTGATTCTGCAGCTCTACACGCCTATCCTTATCGGCGAGGGTATCGACCTGATCGTTGCCGCGGGCCAGGTGGATTTCGATGCACTGCTGCCGCTCGTTACCAAGCTCGCGATTGTCGTTGTAGGTGCTGCGGCCTTCCAGTGGCTGCAGGGCTATTGCGTCAACCGCCTGTCCTACGAAACGGTGCGCGACATGCGCGTGGAGGCGAGCGACAAGCTCAGCCGCATGCCGCTCAGCTTTATCGACAGTCACGCCCACGGCGACCTTATGAGCCGCGTGGTCAACGACGTCGACCAGGTGGGCGACGGTCTGCTGCAGGGCTTCACCCAGCTCTTTACCGGCGTTATCACCATTGTGGGCACGCTCGCGTTTATGCTTTCCATCAACCTGACCATGACGCTCGTGGTGGTGCTCGTCACGCCGCTTTCCATTTTTGCAGCCGGCGCCATTGCCAAGCTTTCCAATAAGAGCTTCACTGCTCAACAGCGCATCCAAGGCCAGCTCGGTGGCCATGTCGAGGAGTATGTGGGTGAGCAAAAGCTGGTTGATGCGTTTGCCTACGGCCCGAATGCCCAAGCGCGCTTCGACGCGCTCAACGCCGAGCTCTACACCGCGGGCGAGCGCGCGCAGTTTATGGGTTCGCTCTCCAACCCCGGCACGCGCTTTATCAACAACATCATCTACGCCGTGGTGGCCGTGATTGGCTGCGTGGGCGTGATCACGGGCGTGCCCGCGGCGCTTACGGTGGGCGGCGTGCAGATTTTCCTGTCCTATGCCAACCAGTACACCAAGCCGTTCAACGAGGTCACCAACGTCATTACGCAGATCCAGACCGCGTACGCCTCGGCGCGCCGCATGTTTGCGCTGCTCGATGCGCGCGAGCAGGAGCCCGATGCGACGGATGCCGCGGAGCTTGCCGCCCCGAAGGGCGAGGTCGCCTTTGAACATGTGGACTTTAGCTACGTTCACGACCGCAAGCTGCTGCAGGACATTTGCATCGAGGCCAAGCCCGGCATGCGCTTTGCCCTCGTTGGTCCCACGGGCTGCGGCAAGACGACGCTCATCAATTTGCTGCTGCGCTTTTACGATATCGATGCCGGTCGCATTGCGGTCGATGGCCGGTCTTCGCGTGACTACACGCGCGCAAGCCTGCGCCGCGCCTTTGGCATGGTGCTGCAGGATACGTGGCTGTTCGAGGGCACGGTGGCGGACAACATCGCTTACGGTTGCCCGGATGCCACGCGCGAGCAGGTTATCGAGGCTGCCAAGCGCGCGCATGCGCACAAGTTTATCGTGCAGCTGCCAGGCGGCTACGATACGGTAATCGGCGAGGACGGCGGCACGTTTAGCCAGGGTCAAAAACAACTGCTGTGCATCGCGCGCGTCATGCTCACCGACCCGGCGATCTTGCTGCTGGACGAGGCGACCTCGAGCATCGATACCCGCACCGAGCTGCAGGTTCAGGCGGCATTCGACGAGCTCATGGCAGGTCGCACAAGCTTTGTCGTGGCGCACCGCCTGAGCACCATCCGCAACGCCGACTGCATTCTGGTGATGCGCGACGGCGAGATTATCGAGCGCGGCACGCACAACGAGCTGCTAGCGGCAGGCGGCTTCTACGCCGAGCTCTACCGCAGCCAGTTCGCCCAGTGAGCAAGCCCGTGGGGCAAATTAATCAATCGACAGACGGTGGTTTACATCTGTCACGTTAGTACTAAGATATTCATCTAATAAATTGCATTAGTGGCTTTAGTTTTGGGGGAAACGAGGCAACGTGACTATGACGTGCTCTTTGGTGGTTAACAGCAAGAGCGGTAATACCAGGATGGTTTCGGGTGCAATCAAGCGCGCTCTGCAGGCTGCGGGCGTTGAGTTTGTCCATGCCGCGGCGTTGAGCGACGATGCGGATGCAGATCAGGTTGCGCTCGAGGCGCAGGGCGCCTGCGCGGCCGACACGGTGCTCGTCGGTTTTTGGTGTGACAAGGGCGCGTGCACGCCTTCGGTCGCGGCGTTGCTCTCCGCCTTGCACGGTAAGCGCGTCTTCCTGTTTGGCACCTGCGGTTTTGGCGCCGACCAGAGCTACTATCAGCAGATTATTGATCGCGTAACTTCCAATTTGGCTGGGGATGCCGAGCTTGCGGGCTGGGCGATGTGCCAGGGCAAGATGGGCCCCGCGGTCAAGCAGCGCTACGAGGCCATGCTCGAGCAAGATCCCGAAAACGCCCGATTTAAGATGCTGCTCGACAACTGGGTTGCCGCGAAGGACCATCCCACCAAGGAAGACCTGGACAACATGGCTGCAGCCGCCAAGAAGGCCGTGCTGGGCGAGTAGCTTCGCCGTTCGCGGTCCTTCGTGCAAAACAATACAAATGTGAAAGCCTCGAAGTTCTCGAGGCTTTTTTTCATGGCACGAGGGCGCCCCTTTATTGATGGAAGGCCTAGTAAGCTGATTGTTCTATGCCCGGATGTGTGCGGAGTGGGATGGGATTTCCGGATGGGTGGGGTTTCGGAAAATGCGTCCCGGAATTTGCCTTTGGAATGGGATGCGGTTTCCCGTTGAGGGTCTTGGCGGAAAGTGCGACCCGGAATTTGTGATCGAAGCGGGATACGGCTTCCCAACGGGGCCACAAGCGGAAGCCGCATCCCACTCCGGACGGGAATTCTGGGACACGGTTTTCAGAGGGTTATGGGCTGCGAACTAGATGGGGCTGTCATAAAACTCCAGTAAAAGGGGTCGGAAATAAAGGGCACTTCCAGCAATTTGTTTTAATGTAGGGGGGGGTACCATTATTTTAGTTCAGCAAAAAATCGATCCCTCTATGGGGAAGTTGCGTAGGGGGTTAGTCACAGATATTGGATAAAGCAGACCAATTTGGGGATAAATGACCACTTACGCCAAAATTAGTAGCATTTAGCGACAAAACATTGATAAATGTGTAGCACATCGCTATGTTTTTATTACGAAAAGATTCCAAATTGGCTTATTTCGGACTCACTTTTCAAGCGCCTTGCGGTTCCTGTTGAAACTTGCTGACCTTTGGATGGGTCGAATAGGTCCTCAAGGGGGATGAATTATCACTTTGACGGCGCGTAGACTCAAACGATTTATTGCACTTTTGAGTAGCTTGGCGTTCGCGCTCGTCATGGCTCTTGCCGTCGTTTCTTTTGTCCCTCGTGCATTTGGATACACGCCCTATGCAGTGCTTTCGGGCTCTATGGAACCCGAGCTCCCCGTCGGCTCCATGGTGTTTGTTCACCAGGTTGATCCAACGGATATTGCCGTGGGCGACAATGCAACTTTTTACCGATCGGACGGTGCCGTGGTGACTCACCAGGTGTACGAGGTCGACCCTGTGGCGCAGACGATCAGCACGCAGGGAATCGCAAACAAAAATGCAGATGGAACCATCATGCACGACGCCGAGCAGACGCCTTTTTCACGCGTGATCGGCGTCGTCTCTTTTTGTGTCCCTTACCTTGGCTTCGTTAACGCATATTGCACGACGATGCCCGGTTTGCTTGTTGTGGTGGCCGTTCTGGCGCTGCTGGTCGCGGCGTCGATTGTGCTCGATTGGATGGTTCCCGACGAGCCTGCGGGCAAACATGCCCGCGCGCATGCGAGGGAGCGGCGTCCATAGCGGCAGGGGAGAGGTGTCGGCAACGGCAAGGGCCGTTGCCGGGGAAGTCGATTTTCGAAAGGAAGAGGACGATGGAAAACAAGAAGAAAAAGCGCTACGGCATCGTTGCCGCCCTGCTTCTGCTGGTACTGGCTGCCGGCGTAGGCACCTGGGCATGGCTGCAGGCAACCGATCAGGTGGCGAATGAGTTCACGGTTGGCAGCATCGGCAAGCCCGAAGTGAAGCCCGACCCCGATCATCCGGACAAGCCCGGCACTGATCCCACGAACCCCTCAGTGGATGGTTATCTGTTTGAGACCAAGTGGGTGAAGGACTCCAAGATGATTCCCGACACCGACATCAATAAGAACCCCAACGTCGGTATCGGTAAGGACTCTGATAAGTCCTATGTGTTCATCTACGTGAAGAACGCAATTGTGAAGACAGACGCCGAAAACGCCCTTGCCAAGACTCCGTATTTCACCATTGGAAATAACTGGAAGATGGTTGGCGGGGAATTTGAAGGTAAGGCTGTGACCAACGGCACTTCGGGCCAGTACGTGAGTGGTCTGTTCGTGTATACCAATAACACCAGCGATCCGGCCGTGCTTGCACCTACCGACGGAAAGGCTGCCTATACCGGCGAGCTGTTCAGCACGGTGCATATTCCGAATACTCTGAACAGCACGGATGTTGTTCAGAATCCCGCTATGACAGTCTCCTGCTACATCTTCGGCGCTGACCAGAAGGGCGACAAGACTGACGCTGCCACCAACGCTGTCGAGCAGGCCAAGGCTTGGGCTGCGACTCGGGCTAAGGCTTAACCCCACTCCCCCCACCGAGATCCCGGCCCGCTCCCCATCCCCATTTTCGGGTCGGGATCTCGGTTCCCCTTTGATCGACGATTGGCGAACGTAATGCTCAACAATCCTTCCGACAATCAGAAACGCACCTTGGCGCTTGTCGCGATGGCGCTGTTGGCCCTGGCGTGCCTGTGCGGCACGCTGGCTTTTACCGTTGATATTGTTCCGGCGAACAACGTCCTATCGTTTGGCAGTGTGAAGGTACGAGTCTGCGAATTTACCCTAAACGAGCAGGGTGAGGAGATTCCGTTTGAGGCCAACGAGCACGGAGACTATCCCGACACCAAGGCCAGTGGCTCTGACGTCAGCCGCATTGTGCGCGTGGAGAACGCCGGCGCGCAGCCTGAGTACGTTCGCGCTCGTCTGCGCATGACGTCAGTGGCACCCGACGGTTCGAGTGCGGATGCCTCGGGCAGCGTTGCCTTTAACGTGAACGTGGGCGAGGGGTCCCCGTGGATCGATGGCGGCGATGGGTGGTACTACTACCGCGGATTGGCTGGGCGTGGCGGCATGCTCGACCCCGGCGCCATGACGGAGAGTCTCATGGACTCGCTGCGCTTCGTGGGCGACTACAACGATGCCGCGCGCGGTGGCTCATTCAAACTTGATATCGACGTCCAGGCCGTACAGGCCAAAAATCAGCAGGCAAACGATACCGTCCTCGACGTGCTCGACGTCGTGGGCTGGCCGGAGGCGAACTAGCCTATGAAGATTAAGATTGTGAACCGAGGTGTGCTTAGCAGGCTGATTGCCGTTGCGGCGATTGCCCTTTGCTGTGTAATGGCGCTGCCGATGGCGGTACATGCCGAGGATGCGCCCGAGGGCCAAACCGAATTCCACATCAAAAACGAGGCTGACTTTTTGTCGTACGTGGCGCTTTCGCGCGAGCGCGACACGCACGATTGGCACGTCTATCTCGATAACGATATTGAGCTCGATGGTGAGGACATGAAGACCATCGTCTCGAATACGGTCAAGCACCTCTCCTTTGGTAATAAGGAGCATCCCTTTAAGGGCGTTTTCGATGGCCAGAACCACACCGTTAAAGGTCTGGACTACGCCAACAATATGTTGGATCCCGAGCGCGACACGGGCTTTTTTGCCGAGACCGATGGCGCCACCATCAAGAACTTCCTGGTCAAGGATGCCAACATTTGGGCTGACTTCCGCGGCGGCATTATCGTGGGCAAGGCCGTCAACACCCACTTCGAAAACGTTATGGTCATGGAGAGCACCCTGCACGTTACGTGCGCCAACAACATGCTCAATGTAATTACCAATGCGGGCTTTGAGGGAGGCCTGATTGCCGGCGAGCTCGACGGTTGCACCCTCTACGACTGCGAGGTCCGTGGTGGCCGCGCCGTTAACAACACGACTTCGGGCGTACAGGCAATCGGTGGCGAGGGCCTGTATATGGCGGCGTTTGCCGGCTACGTTAAGAACTCGACCATCGAGTACTGCCGTGTGACGCCTACGCGCAACGCGGATGGCTCGATTGCCGAGAAGGGCATGACCGACGTCACCAATAAATACGATGTGGCCATTGGCGCCCTGGGCGGCAACAACGTGTATGCCTCGGGCTTTGTGGGCTGCATGGCGGGTGACGCCAAGATTATCGACTGCTTCTCGACGGCGCAGTGCTACAGCTATGCTGCGTCGTACGTGGGCGTTGTCGCCGTGACGCGCGCTTGGACGGGTGGCCTGGCGGGCCGTATTTTGACCGCCGAGGGCAACGAGCTCGTCCGCAGCCATTTTGCTGGCGACCTGAGCTCGCGTCAGTATAATCCCATCGCCGTGATCCCCATCATTCAAAACGATGTGAACCTGGGCGGTATTGCTGCGCGCGCCAACAAGGGTGACGCCACGGTTACCGAATGCTACTTTAAGCCGAGCGTGAGCCTAAACGGCAGCAGCCAGGGCAACCCTGCCAAAAAGAAAATCCCCTCGTTTGGCGGCGACGGCACCATCAAGGGCGATGGCTATGGTCCGTGGGATGACGAACGCTACACCACGCGCGAGCTGTGGGAAGAGCACGACTACGACTTCTGTGCCGGCACCATGCGCTCGACCGCTAACGACAAGGCCCTGGGTGCCCCGCACCCCAATGAGTGGGCGATGGATTACAAGCTGAAAATTCCCGTGCATGGCCAAAGCGTTAAGGCGACGATCGATTTTCCCGGTGCGGGTACCGCGACAATCGAGAAGACCAAACTTGGCAAAGACCAGGCGACCACGGATCCGTACGCCTTTGCCGTGAGCGCCGTGCTGGCGGGAACGGCTCAGGGCCTTGCCACGGGCGATACGTCGGTAATGTTTAAGCAGGATACCTCCGCAACGCCTAAGGGGCTGAGCGAGGCGAACGGCGGCTACCGCTTTATGGGCTGGTTCCGCGAGCCCGATGTGCGTGTGAACCGAATTGGACAAGACAACAGCTGGTTTGACGGCAAGACCGATGCCGATGCTGTGGCTGCTGGCAAGCAGGTCCAGAAGAACGAGACGCACGAGAAAACGTCGACCTATACCGCCGATAATGCGAACGGGGCCGACGGTTTTAAGGGCAACGACCTGTTCATCGCTTCGTACGAGGCGCAAGTGCTGTTCTATAACGTCAAGGGCAAAACGCTCGATTGGCAGAGCGGTGCTGCGCACGACAGGTCGGCGGATTGGTACCGCTATGGTGTTAGCCTGACGCCGGCTGCCCCTGCGGACCGCGGCGCTCTGTCTCCCAGCGCCACCTTTATCGGTTGGACGACGCAGCCGAGCGGCGAGGCTGGGATGAACGGCGGCTATGCGGCCATTACCTCGACCCAGCTCGCCGAGCTTAAAAACGCAAACGCGTTCTATCCCGCCGATGCGGCGATCACCGTCGTCGGTCCGACCGACTTCTATCCGGTGTACAGCGACTACGTCTCGAACATCATGACGGTGTTCGAGGGTAATGAGCAGGATGGGCTTGAAGATGCGACCCAGCGTGTCGACGTGGGCAACACTCATGTCGATGTCCAGACTGCCGAGGATGGGGCCAGCGTTTACACGGTGCAGGTGCGCGGCGTGGACAACAAGCCCTTGTCCGAAGGCGGCTTGCTGCCCGATGGCTACCGCTTCCTGGGTTGGTATGAAAACAAGCAGGCCGCCGATGGGTCCCAGGTCGAGGTGCGCGTAAGCCGTGACCCCAGCTATAAGCTTCCCGCAAACGTCGATCTGACCGTCCTGCATACCTATACGGCTCGTTTTGAGTACCGGGTGGACTATTACGTTCGGGCATTTACAAATAGCGGTCTAACGGACAGCAAGAAGTTGTGCTCGATTTGGAATAAATACAAGTCGCCCTTCGAGGAAAACGTCGGCGCGACATATGTTCGTGAAAACATTATCCATTGGGGTGCTGGCACGGACGCCTCCGCCCATGTGCTACACGATGATAAGAATCCAGCAGATAAGTGCACCACCGCTCTCTCTGATGCGACGCAAATCGTTGCGCCTATTAACGCCTACTCGCATAATGTGCGCAACGACAGCGGCGCGAACACTCTCAAGGATATGATTGCCGACACTGATTTTCCAGGAGCCGGTAAACTGAGTGATGAGTGGAAAGCCTCAAGTATTAAAGTTCAATTTACCCCCGCGCATGATAGGTACCACTTCAGTTTTTGGACGCTCGAAAGACCCGACGACGGTTCCTGGACTTATATAAAGAATCCTTTTTCGAGTTATGTTGAAACGACGGAGCAATATTATGTCCGTGCTATGGTGACCACGGACGTCAACTTCTATGACAAGAGTGGCAACGTCAAGCAGGCTGCTACTCGACGCTATAAAAGCAACTTGCTTCAGCAGAAAACGGCGGAAGGTAAAGATCCGACGTTCCTGTATTGCTATCCGCATCTCTATAAGGATAGGACGGTTAATACAAGGCCCTACGACGGAAAGGATGGTGACGTCAATCCCAGTCTGACACTCGAAGCCTCTCCGACCGATGCCGACATGGCCGTGCCTGGCTATAAGTTCCTGGGCTGGATTTCGACCGCCGAGGTTCAGAAGGATTCTGACGTCTGGAAGTATATCTACGACGTCGCCGGCGACTCCTATGTGACGAGTGATCCGGATAAGGCAGAGCCGTATCTGGCGACCGACGAGTCCAAGGTCACCCAGTGGCAGGATGCCTATCCCGTCTACGCAAAGTACGACGTCAGCTACACCACCAACCTGCATCGCGCAGGTTTTGAGGGTACGGACAAGGTCAATGTGCCTAGCTACAACATCGCTCCCGTTATCAACGCGGACACCAATCCTGCTACGGCAACGGTGACCCCTGACGTTACGACGCCGGTTTATAAAGCAGGCGGTGAGCTGTATAAGTTGCAGAAGGTTGAGATCGAGCTTCCGAACGGCGAGATCAAGACGCTTCCCTACGATGTGGAGCATGGTACTTGCTCTTATCCGGTGGAACCTGGCGGAGCCTATACATTCGTGGCGTACTATTCGCCGTTGGCGGTTGTGTACCACCTCAATGCCACGGATGTGGACGGCAAAGTTGCTCAGCAAGACGATATGCTCGGCAACCTTAATGGCGGCATCCCGAAGCCTACTTATGACGTCAGCACTATCGATGCGGATACAGGCAAGTTCAACGTCTTCGTGGGCTGGACGGAAGCCGAGCCGGCACCTGGCAAGGGCTATGTCGCTTGGTCAGAGGGCATCCGTATGGTGAGTGCTTCTACCGTGGTCAAGGCCCCCATGGAGCTGTACCCGGTCTACCGTCCCAGCCTGGTTACCGTTCAATCGAACATTGACTCTAAACTTGCGAATCCCGATCTTGTCTGTAGCCTCGGCCGCACTGATTCCGGCGACCAGATTTCTCTTGAGGTCAAGGCCGCCGAGGAGGTTGAGGGCACTGACGGCACCAAGTACGACTTTGTCGGCTGGTCGCGCGATTATGTCAATGACGGGCAGTACACCCTGATGACTGACGATGAGAAGTATCCCCTCGAGGGCAGCGAGCCCTTTGAGAGCGTGACCTACACTGCGGTGTACAAGAAGACGCCGCTTAAAGTGCGCTATCACGACACCGAAGGCAACGTCATCTACACCGCTACGGTAGACCCGAACGATACGAGTGTTCTGCGTGGCCAGGATGGCAATGCCGGCTTTGTTCAGACAGTTAAGGTGCCCAAGATGGACGAGAACGGCAACCCGGTCTATGACGACAAGGGTGAACCCGTCATGGAGCCAAAGGAAGTGGCCTACGATCCCGAAGCCTACTCCGCAATCGTCGCATTCCTGGGCGAGCGAGCGGATAGCAGCTTGAAGGAGTTGTTCTTGGAGTGGCAGTGGGTTAATGGCGACAAAGCTGTGGCGTGGAGCGACTTCAAGGGTAAACCGGTTACAGCCAACATGGATTTGTATCCGGTGACGTATAAGGTCGTCGCTAACGACACATCGGACGATGCGAGCCCTAAGAATGTGACCGGGCAGCTCAAGTGGTTGCTTGATCCCAATGCCGCGAACACGATAGATGACAAGAGCGATAAGGCGCCGTTCAAGGCTTGCTTTGCAAAGCCCTTCATGGGCACGCAACTGACGGTGCACGTTGACCGCGTGGGCTATGGTCTTCCTGGCCAGACTCCTGCGCCTGTCAACGGGAAGTATGTCTCGCTTTACAGTTCGGGTTCAGGCGAGGGCTCGTTTGAGCTGACGAATCGTTTGGACTACAAGCTCACGGGCGACGGCACTCAGAGCGATGGCAATGCGGTGTTCGATTTCGCCGCTACGCATACGCTCGAGATCGTCAAGCAAACCCAGGATAGCTGGGCGAAGGGCAAGACGTTCCGCTTCAAGGTTTCCCGGGCCGGCATGGACGGCAACGCCTTGGAGGAGCGCACGGTTGAGGTAACGGTGTCATCGGATGCGCAGCTGAAGGACGGTTCCGCCTGGTACTCCGGCGCTATCGAGCTTGCGGTCCCGGCGGGTATCTACACCGTCGAGGAGGATTCAGCGTGGGCATGGCGCTACAGCAGCCAGATCGGCGTCCCCGGCAAGCAGCCGGGCGATAAGGCGCAGACAACCATCTCCGCTGCTTCGAGCGCGAACGACGCCACGTTCACCTGCACGAACACGCGTGTGAACGACAAATGGATCGACGGCAGCGATCGTGCCCATAACGTTTGGAGCAACGGCAACGTAGCAAAGAAGGAGGATTAGCATGTCCAAGCGCAAGCGCATCATCGCCTTGCTGGTGGGGGTTATCCTCCTGGCCGGTACGGCAGGCACGTTGGCCTGGCTTTCGGTTACGGGCGTGCTGGTCAACCAGTTCGGCATCGGGTCGGTGACGCCATCGGTTCAGGAAACGCTCAACGGCAAAGTGAAAAGCGATGTCAAGGCGAAGAACACGGGTACTGCGCCCGCCTATATTCGTGCTGCAGTGGATATCTACTGGCAGGACCAGGATGGCGCACGCCTGTGGGATGAGCCGAAGGAGGAGCCGAAGGGTGAGGCGGATTACGAGATTGCGTGGAGCGTGGCTGATGCCTCGGGCGCGAACTCGGCTTATAACTGGGTTAAGGCGAGCGACGGGTTCTATTACTGGACGTCGCCCGTCGCTCCCGGCGCGGAAACCGGCGTGCTCATTAATAGGGTTACCGAGCTCAAGGCAACCGAAGGTCGCAATCTTGTCGTGGATATCTCCACTCAGGCGGTCCAGGCGACGCCCGATGAGGCCGTGCACGACGCATGGGGTTGCTCGGTCGAGAATGACGTGCTGGTGCCGCCGCATGGAGGTGCGTAAGTATGGCGTTCCCGATTCGTAAAGGTGTTGCACGCTCCTTGCGTTGCATGGTCGCGGCCATTTTCTGCGTGGTCGCGCTCGCTGTTCCCGCCCGTGCGTTTGCCGATACTCCCGCGATTGCCTATGACGGAAATGCGCGTCAGCTGACGGTCTCGGGGGCGACGGACTCCTCGGGGGAGCCCGATCTGTTTTTGGCCTTTAAAGATCTGATGCCTGGCGATGTGCGTGATCAGCAGATAGAGATTCGTGCCACGGGCGTAAAGTCCCAGGTGCGCGTGTTTGTGCGTGCCGTTGTCGATCACGAGACGGCACGCCTGCTGTCGCCCATTACTCTAACGGCGTCGGCGGGCGATGGCTCTGCAGGTTGGCTCCAGACAGGAACACCGGGCAGCGTGTTCGCTTATCCCACGCAAATCGCCACGTTTACGAGCGATGGCAGCACGGTGCTTAATTTGCAGCTAAACGTTCCGACATCGGTGGGCAACGAGGTTGCCGACGCAAACAAGACCATTCGCTGGGAAATCACCGCCGAGGACGATGGCGAGAAGATCCCCATGCAGTCTGCTGACAGCAAGAAGCTCGGTTTGCTTGGTCTGGTGGCAACAGGCGACAACACGCTCACGTTGCTTTTGGTGTTGCTGACACTTGCAATCATCGCATTTATAGCCGCACTTCTTTTGTCCCGGAGGGATAAGCGCTAGGTTCATCTTCTAAACGCAACGCCCTCCCGGGCGGCGGGCACGAAGTTCCCTGCTCTACAGTCCTGCGCAAGACGAAGGCCACATTAAGTGGCCTCCTTTGCGTGCGGAACTCGCGATGAACCTTATATGCCTCCGCCTGGACAGACGTTTCAGTTGTGGCTCAGCAGCTAGCAGCTACTTGATCTTGGTCGTACCCGGTGCCAGGTTGGGGTCGGTCTCGTTGGCCTC
>ERZ773146.2188-NODE-2188-length-13503-cov-5.699212_pt1 | contig 13503 bp, 8 predicted proteins | sample MGYA00580847_ERZ773146 | MGnify/ENA primary metagenome ERZ773146 (study PRJEB29015, sample SAMEA2737830) | human gut metagenome | biome: human gut; feature: human-associated habitat; material: faeces | place: China | collected 2012 ...
AATTATATTAATTATAGAATACAAGAAGCTGTTGCTAAATATAGTTCTAATAAAGAATTTGTAGATAGATATAAGAACGCTAGTCAAGAATCATTTAATGCTTTTATTGCAGAAATGGTACTTAACTATGAGATTCAATATAACAATCTTAATGATATGTTCTTTGGAGATGAAGCATATTATAAAGATTCTCGTGATACAATTAAACGTAATAAAGAATATCAAGCCGGAGGATTATCTTATGCAGGTTATGACTTATACAATGTACAGAAGCATTTGGGAGATATAGTAGTTTCTCCTAATAAGACTATTAGTGTAGATAGTAGTTTTAAATATATTACTCTTGAAGATGTTCAAAGCAAAGGTGGAGTTATTGAAGATTTAAAGAAACAATTAAAGATAGCTAAAGTATCTAAAGAGACAGAAGCATTTGTACTTAAACAGTTTGCTAAAGATAAATCAGAAGTAACTGATGCTCAATCGTTCATAACCTTAGACGAATTTGTTCGTAGAATGTATCTACGTGGCGAGTATGATAATTATAAAGACTTAATTGAAGCTCTTTATGATGAAAGCAAACCTATTGATAATGTTAAGTTAGGAGAATTATCTAAGAAAATACAAGTTCAAAAGAACTTCTATTATGATTTAGAAATAGATAATGATGCTAAATTAGCTAATCCTATTCAGATTAAAAATGCTGAATTTGTACTCATACCTAGATTTTTAGGTAATAGTGAACTTGGTTTACTTGCTAAATATATGACTGATAATAATATTGGTCAAGTAAACTTTACTACTACCGAAAAGGCTACAACTAATAGAGTATTAGAGTTTTGGGATGCTCATGGAAAATTCCCCTCTAAAGAAAGGTTGAAACAGTTTAACGAGGACATCCAAACTAAGTATAAAACTGGTTGGTATTCTAATCTATATACGCAACAAGATATTCCACAACACATGGACGGTGAGAATAAAGCTGGATTGCAGATAGTTAAGAAACTAATTGATAATATAGGTAATACTCCCGAAGGACAATCTCTTATTAAAGATTTCTTTGATAACTTTACCGCTAATATTCAAGATAGCTTTAAAGATGCGGCATCTCGTATTGGAGTTAGTATTGACGCTAGAGGTAACGTAGTATATGAAGAAGGAAAAGTTAAGATTGATAATAATCAATTTATAGCACTTATTAAAGACGAGTTAACTCGTAGAGGATTAGATAGTAATTATCGTAAATATGCCGAAATCAATCCTGAAACTGGATTGCCTTATATGCCTGCATGGACTAACTTAGTTCGTAGTAAGATAGAAAACATTGTAAATAGTATATTTACTAATCGTGTTACTCGACAAGTACTTCCTGGTTTTCATGCTAGTCAAGTATCAGATGTTGGTATAACAGCTTTGTCTGGTCGTACAGATTTAAGAGATTTAATGCAATCAAAAGTAGAAGAGAAGCACGGATATAGTCTAGGACGTAAACTTACTTATCATAAAGACGGAAGTCAAATAGTAGAAATACTATTACCTAAATGGATGGTTAAGGCTTATAATATTTATGACAATGAAGGCAATCTTGTACATGAAGTAACTTTAGAGGACTTACAAAATGCTGGATTAGATACTATGATTGGTTATCGTATTCCAACAGAAGGTAAACAATCTATTGCTGTTATGAAAGTAGTAGGTTTGTTAGATGAATCTCAAGGTTCTACTATTGTAGTTCCTGATGAATGGGTATTACAAACTGGTGCTGACTTTGATATTGATAGTATTTATGGTATATATCATACAGCTTATTTCGATAGAAATGGTAAACCTCATAAGGTCGAATATATAGATGGAGAAGATGAAGTAAGTACTTATCGCAGATATATTGGTTATATAAATTCTTTAATAGATAAAGAAACTCGTAAAGCTACTAATTCTGAATTTACTAAAGAAGAATTTAAAGAAGCTCGTAAAGCTGCAAGAGAAACTGTTCGTAAAGCTAACGAAGAATATGATAAATTCTTAATTGACCAAGTTAGAGATTTAATAGCTGAAACAGATGAAACATGGGCTGAGCTTCCAAGAGAAATAAAAGATAATCTTACTATTACTTTTAAATCAAAAGAATTAAAGTTTGGTGAAAGAGTAGACGCTATTGTAAGTAAGATGGACTTTTATGAAAGTGAATATGCTAATGATGAATATGTTGCTAAGTTTGCACAACAGTATCGTAATATTCAATCTGTTATTAATGAACAAAGAGAATTTTATCAAAATGTAAAAGATAACGCTGAACAACTAGCTATTGATTATGCTGATGAAACTCGTAGAGCTAGATTAGAACAAACTATTCAAGCAAGAGCTGAAATAGTAGGAGCTATGTCTCTTGAAGAATTTAGTCAATTAACAGTAGCTCAACAGAATACTCGTGATGCTCGTAACAATAAAATAGTAGATACATTTATTAATATAATGAATCTACCAGTATCTATTGGTGAGAACTTATCGTCTAGTAATTTTGAAGATATTAAAGCTGCAAAGAGTAATATCTTTGAAGGTTTGTCAGAGACTTATCGTAATATTAATTCAGTAATTGCTCAAAATTGGTATCGTGATGCTAATATGTCCGGTGCACGTCTTAAAGCTATTTCTGTTAATCGTGACAACTTTGCCTCTATTAGTAATAAAGCTAAGACTATTATTGACGGTGCTCATGGTGGTTTTAGGTTTGTATATACATATAATACAGAGAAAGAAGCCAAAGACGCTCAAGCAAAATTAAGAAAACGTTTCAGAGACGTAACTAGAAGTGGAAAAGAAGTAATGGTAGACCATAATCAGTTAGGTTGGAGTTACGATAATCTTAATATAGATAATCGTTTAATTACTCCTTACTCTTCTGAAACTACTGCACTTATTCTTGACGGTGTAAAAGAAGGTGGTGTACCTAATGTTGATTTATATACTTTCGATGTATATAAGTCTATTGTTGATTGTGGTGCAAACTATGAAACTTCTATCTTATTCGTTAATCAACCTGTAATAACCGAACTTATTGCTAGACAAAATGCTAATGATAATGTGTTCGGTGAAACTGGATTTAATCCCCTTATAGGATTGAGACGAGATATGTATATAAGATTGGCTAAGACTGTTGGTATTCCAGCTAATAGTATTACTAAGAAAACTCGTCTTAAAGATGTTAAAGCAATGCTTGAAGCTAGAGGAGTAACTATCAATGAAGATGAATTACTCGAAGAAGGAATACGAGTAACTGAATTAAGAGAACATCTTAAAGATGATGTAGAAAGTACTAGCTATAATAATACAGATAATCTTATATATCAGATTAAAGCATTAAGGGCATTTGAATATTTCAAAGAGATAGGTGACCAAATCAATACTAACATGATGGTTATTACTAGTGATAAGTTTGGTGCTGGTAAATCTGCTAACGAAATTGATAATGTAATTAATCGTATTACTGATATTAAGAATAACAATATTGCTCGTATTAAGAAAGGTAATCCTGTTCTTAAAGCTGTTACAGAAGAAGGTAATAAATATCTTATAGATGCTATTTATCCTAAGATTAGTTTCAATACTATTAACGATATTAATCAGGATGATTCAGAATCAGCATATCCTTCTTTATATTATCAACTGAAGTATAGCTGTATAGCTACTGAAAAGATTATTCGTGATAGTGAAATATTCAAAACTCAAACTCCACAGTTCCGTGAGTTAGTTAGTAAGTTCGATGTTCGTAATCTACAAACTATTCAACAGTTAGAGAGTTTCATAATTAATATGAGTCAAGCACAATCTAATTTTGTTAATACTAATAGATTTATAACTAGAAGTGATAATGAGTTTATTCCTAGTTATAATTTGAATCTTATTAGTAGTCAACAGAATACTCGTGCTAGATTATATGGTTATACTGATGTAGTAGGTAGCTTCGATATGTCTGATATGTCTGAAAAGAATGTAGAAGCATTTATGAAGTTGTCTCCTGCAAATAAAGTAGTATTGATTCAAAGATATACTTCGGATGATAATCTATTTAAAAATCTAAATGTGGAGTATAAAGGTCGTCGCAATAGTTATGATAGAATATCTATTATTGATAGTACTATATCTACTGAATCTCAATATCAGATGTTTCGTAATGCTTGGCATAGTAATAATCCTTTCGTTAAACTTACAGCTATGGACCTAGTAAGATATTCTATGGTAGTAGAAGGTTATAAGTTTAAAGGTGGAACAGTTAGTAAGATTATTCCTGTTGAGCTTTTATATGGACAGGATACTGGTATTGATTCTGATAATGGAGTTTCAACAGCTACTAATATTATTAATGATTCAGACAAAGCCATTAATAGTATGATTCAATACGGTAGTGAAACAGGAACTTATGAAAGACTTAGTAATGATGATAAGGCAATAGAAAAATTACGTGACTTATTCTTTAGAACTAATCCTAATAATCCTGATGTACTTACATTTGAGAATAAGAAGTACAAAGAATCTAATAAGATAGTATTCAATAGACTTGGTGTAGGTATGCTTAGTTTTAAAGAAGCACAAGAACGCAGAATGATTACTGGTAGTGAAGATAATCGTAAGTATCGTCATTACGCTAAGACTAATGACAATAATAAAGTTCTACGTTTATATAAGCTAGTATATGATAATGATGTTGTATATATGCTTCCTACTAATCCATTGGAACAAAACGAAATTGGAGAAGTTAGTGTTAATCCTGATAATAATAGAATGTATCTTCCTTTAGATATACTAGAAGAAGTTGCTATTTATCAGCACGACCCTGCATTTATTAGTTCTATTAATATAGCTATGAACTCTGATATTCGTAAGTTTGTAGTTCTTCCTAAGGTATTTGAAGTTGGTGCTAGTTTATTAATTGAAAAAGTATTTCCTAATAGTGCAGTCTTGACTTCCCCCATAAGGTGGGAACGAGTTGATACTTCTCGTAGATACATTATTGCTACTACTGATAATCAAACTATACTAGATACTATTGAATCTCTTGAAGCTCTTGGTATTACTAATTATGTTGTTGCAGCTCCTAATATGAATTACGGTAATATTCGTAAACTTATTAATGACCGTAATAATGAGGATATTGCAGCTAAGAGACTACAAACCGCTATGACTAAGTTAGAAGCCAATGAAATTCAGCTTAGAAAAAAGAAGTCAGATAATTCTGAATCTCCTTATTATGCTCAACTTAAAGCTAGCATTAATCAAACTATTGAAGATGTTAATGTTAATGGTATTGGTTTTGTTCCTGTTCTCCAAACTGTTGTAGATAATACAGGTTTTAGAGCCGGTGGATATTTTAGATACGAAAAAGAAGGTAATGTTTATATTGTTACTAACTTAGGTCGTGTAACTACTAAATCTGTTAGTCTCACTCCTGACTATATGTATAGTAAGAAAGTAACTATTAATAGTGTTAGTCAATTACAATTCCCTAGACGTAATGCCATTACTCAAGTAGTTAAAGAAAACGCTAGATTAGATAAATTTGCTAATAATAACATTATTCGTGTTCAGACAGAAGATAACTTTATTAATGAAGATGTACTTGAATCTGCATTGATAGATAATGATAAAGAGATAAATGATTATATATCTCGTGTTATTGAAAGTGTTGAACGTAGTAATGCTAATGTAGAAGAAGCTGCATTAAACGATGCTTTCCGTTCATTTACAGCTATTGATTTACGTTCTAATACAGCTACTAAGTTAAATGATAACTTACGTGAACAAGCGTTGAGAATTATCAATGGTTATACTAATAGACGTATTGATGATTTCTTATTTGATATACATAACTTCTTTACTACTTATGTTACTAATCCTGACGGAACTTATAAGTTAGATGAAAATGGTAACAAGATAGTTCAAGAGAAATGGAGTATAACTAATAAGAAGTTATTCGACCGTATGTTAGAGGACGAAACATTACGTACTCGTTATGAAATGTTCCTAGATGATATTAATAGATTTGTAGAAGACTATTCTATTATTGAAGCTATTCAACCTTATAATATTGATGAAGCTTATACTGTAAGTGAGACAGAAGAAGAAATCGAAGGTTTACGTAGAACTAATGATATGCTTAAACAGATTAAGGATAAGTTCAAACGTATCAAAGACTTAGATAATGTAGTTAAACGTAGTACTAAGATGTACTTCGATAGTTACATTACTAGTCTTTCTAGTGACCCTCGTGTACAATCTAATATGCTTAGTATTACAGAAGCATTTGAAGATGAAAACTTCTTCCAGTTTTGGTTAGCTGATAGTCAAGAAACACATATACCAATAGTTCAAATAGTTCTTAAACAAATGATGAATCAGTTAAGAGCTAGTGAAATAGAAGCTAGAGACAAAAAGATAGCGTTTACTTCGGCAATATCAGCTATCATTGAGGACGCAAAAAACAACGGTATAGACGTGTCTCTGAACGATATTTTGGACGAAAATGGCAATCTTTTGCTGCCGTATAATGAAACGTTCACTGAAAAATTAAGGTCGCTAAAAGAGGCTGTAAAGCTGGCACAAATCGAAGACCCGAATGGTCGAGACGGTTTAATATATAAGAAAGCTAAAGATGAGTTAGAGAAGTTCTTAATAGATAATGTAGAACGTGAATACGTTAAAGAGATGTATCAAGAGTACTACAATACAAACCAGTTACTTAATAAATACCCTGAAACTTATGTTAAGTTAATGAAGCTATTGCATGAAGAAGGAGATATATTAAGTACAATGATTGACAATGATTATAGTACTCTTACTGTTCAAAATGAAAGACGTCTTAACGAGATTCAAAGTGAACTTACTGAAATGCGTGCTGTTATTGATGTTGACGGTAATTACAAAGAGAATTATTATGAAGCTAATGCAGTTAATAATTATCTATTATCTCGTCGTCAACTTAATAATAAGTATAAAGAGAATAGACCTAAGGATGCTTTTACTATTCGTTATAAACAAGCTATTGAAGGACTTCAATACCCTGAAACATCTGAAACTTATCGAGAATCAGCCGAATGGCTTAAAGCTAATACCGACTATAAGTTAAAAGGTGAGTTCTTAGATGAGTTAAAGAAGGCTTATATGGATACTCGTGCTGGCAATCCTTTTGATAGTTTTGTTCGTACTATGGCATACGGTAAGTATGATGAAACAGGTGTTATTGATGGTACTAAGTTTACAGAAGTGCAAATAGCTAACTTAAAGAAACATCAAGAGCAAATGTTTGCCGCAGCTGTTGGTAGAGTTAAGCCAAATGAAGAACAAGCTCAAAAGTGGTTAGATGAGCATATAAGTTATATCAATACTGTATATTACGAAGCCATGTATGTAGCTATGAACAAAATGGGTAAAGTAGTATTTGATAAATGGTATAACGAGAATCATGTACTTAATCCTATTACTAAAGAATACGAACCATTAGCTATTTGGAAACAAATGGTAGTTAAGGACGAAGCTAATAATATGGAATATAGTCCTAAATATAAATGGTTAGAAACTAAAGTTAAAGACAAGTACAAGAATCCTAACTATGATGAAGTTAAGTTACAACCTTCTACTAATAAATATCGTAATGATAAGTATTATGGAATGAATAACTATCAGCAACAACTATATAATGAAGTAGATAATCTACTTAATAGTCTTGTTAAAGATAAACGTAGTCGTGCCTATATTAATCGCGGTTATTTACCTAATCAAGCTGTTGAACAACCTCATCAAGGTTTTACTGATTATTGGCAAGACTTTAAACGTAGTCATGGTTGGTATGATACTCCTAATAAGTCTGATATAGAACTTAATCTATATAAAAGATTTAGTAATGCTCCTATGTTACATAGTTTATCAGAGATTAAACTTCTTCCTATTCGTGAGAAACAAGAAGGTGAAACTACTGATGAATATCTAGCTTATGTTCGTGAAACTCAAGCTAAGAATAATGAGTTACGTAAGCAAAGAGCACAGGAAAATGCAGAACGTAATAATCCTAATGTTCTTGAAAGACTTAATTCATTTATTGATAGCATGTATAACTTTAATACTCGTAATGATATAGCTAGATTAGCTAAGATTACTAGTAATCAATTACGTAATATGGATATTATTAAGAGAAATCCTAATGATAAACTTATGGATAATAGATTACTTAGTAGAATTACTGGTAAACAAGAAATACGTACAACTAAGAGCGATGATTCTAATATAGTTAAGCACTTTGAGAATCAAGTTCGTAAGTTAGTATTTAATGAATTTGAAATGGATGAAGGTACTCGTTCTAAAGTATCTCGTGTTATGCGTAATATGGTATCTAGTAAGTTTATGATGTTAAACGTTACTGGTGGTATTGCCAACGTATTATATGGTAAGACACAGATACAAATGGAAATGGCTGCCGGACAATTCTTTAAATACAAAGACTTCCGTAAAGGTGAGAACGAATGGATGCAGAATATAGGTAGTTATTTAGCTGATGCTTATAATGAAACTACTAATAACGAAACTAATGCTGTTATTAGATTATTCAATGTTATTGAATCTGATATGGTAACAGAACGTTATGGTAAAGGTAACAATCCTATGGGTAAATTAGAAAATCTGTTGTTTATCCAACAAACCGCAGGTGAACATTATATGCAGAACGCTACATTGTTAGCTATGCTTCATTCTCATAGAGTTGTTGCTGTTAATGGTAAGAATAAAGTAATGTCATTTGAACAGTTTGCTATGGGACTTAGAGAAGAAGCATTGCTTAAAGTTCTTCGTAAGAATAATCCTGAATTAGTTACTAAATATGAAACATTCAGAGATAAAGTGCTTGAATCATATATTGAGAAAGAACGTTATGTTAAGTTTAAAGCTGATATAATAACTGACTTCTTACGTTCTGTTCCTAAAGAGATAAGAGAAGAGTTTAAAGCTACCTATAAAGAAGATACTAAAGAAGAAAGAACTAAGTTCGAGAATCATCCTTCTTTTAGAGAAAGTCTTATCTTGAAAAATGGTGTTGCTACTCTTAAACCTGACAGTGGTCTTACTAATGATGATATTGCAGCTTTCCGTAATAAGGTTATATCAGTTAATCATCAAATACATGGTATCTATGATAAGATTGGTGCTAATCAATTACAACAATCTTGGTGGGGAGCTTTACTAATGCAGTTCCATAAACACTTAGTTCCTGGATTCCAAAAACGTTTTGGTTATCGTTTGGGTCATTTTGACGGTATATATAACGAAACTAGAGAATCTATTAGTAAAGGAACTTATGTTAGTTTAGGTGAGTTTATAGCAATGCCATTTAAGAAATACTACGAACTTAATGATAGTAACGAACTTCAAGCTGTTCGTACTCTTCAAGGAATTGCTAAAGGTTATGCAGATTTTGTAGCTAATCTTACTACTTATTATAACATTCTTCCTGAATATGATAAAGCCAATATTCGTAGATGCTTAGGTGAATGGATAGCTATTACTAAGGCAGTAGCACTATTTGTAGTAGGAAAATTAATGCTAGATGACGATGATGATTCTACACAAGTAGCCGACTATATTCTATATAGTGCTGACCGTCTAATGTCTGAAACTATTCAATATACTCCATGGGGAATAGCTAATGAAGGTAAGAAACTATATAGTCAACCAGTAGCTGCATTAAGTATTGCATCTGATAATCTTAAATTACTGGAAGCCTGTTGTAGTTATATTATTACTGGTAATCCTGATGATTTATATTATAATTCAGGTACTTATTCAGGTGAGAATAAACTTAAAGTTAATATAATGAAACAGATACCATTAGTTAATCAAATTATAAAACATCAAAGACTTGGTGCTAATAATAGTTACTATAAAGTACGTAGTAGTCCGTTTAGTGGTTTAGGTCAAGTTGTTGCTAATATGATTACTGATGAAGATGAAGAATAACTAACTACTTAATATTACAACTCATAGAAAAGTCGGATTGCTTGTGAAAGTAGTCCGACTTATTGTTTATATCAAAATAATTACTACCTTTGCAGTGAACAAGTACCTACCGTCTCGGACTGTTGTACGGGATTTAGCATTTGCTATCTGACTAACTAGATTAGTTGCGTGTAGTGTGGAGAGCTAGGGAACTCGATTAGTCTTAGTACTTATAAGTACTATTTCATTTAGGCAGTGTCTCCGCCCTAGTGCAAAACCTCGGACGATAAATAGAAACAAAGCTACAAGGATTAGTAGAATGATTGTCAATAGCGATTGATTTAGCTTCACTACCCGAAAAAGAGCCGAATACTATTTACTCCGTCTATGACCTCACTATATCCAAAAAGTTCCCAAATGTTCTATCTGACGAAGAACATCTTCCTGAACACTATCCCCAGTGCCGTTAGTATTATTGTTTGGAATACTATTATCAATATTAGCTTTACTATATCCCGCTAGCCTAACGGCTAGCTTTCTTCCCCCATAAAGGAGTTGGTTTACCGGTAATTCCACTCCTTTATGGGGGATTTAGCGAGCTTTGCGAGCGTAGGCAAGTCCAGCAATACAATTATCCCTAGTACGTTGGTTTTATCCAAGTACAGTTTAAAAAAAAGAACTATCAACAGTATTGCTACTATTAATAGTTCTAAGTTCATTTACTTTCTTTCATATCTTTCTTAGCTCTTTTGTATCCTTTCATATAACCTTCTACATAGGCTTTAGTACATAGATTTGATTGTATTGGAGTACAAGGTCTATAAATACAATTCTTACAAGCTCTACTAAATCCATTAGATTGATAGGCTTTTACTTTAACACTTATTCTTTTTGTCATAATATTATAAAATAAGAGTACCAGTATTTCTACTAGTACTCTTAATAATGTATAACTAAAGCTGGTTATTTACGATATTGTATTTGTTTTCACGCTTGTTTTATAGTTGCTCTCTATTTGTTTAAGTTTGAGATAAACTTTATTACGAGCTTTAAGTTGTGGTAAACAACTAACATATCGCATAGCTTTGCGAATCTGTTTAATCATGTACTTCTCCGACTTCATCTTTTATTTCTTCTTTTGGTTCAACATAAGGATTCCAAGTATTCACGAACTGATTAAGTTCAACTACAATTTTTTCTCGGTTAAAAGTATCATTGTCAGCACTTGGAGTTATATCTTCAAGAACAACATGAAGAGTATTACTACCGTTCTTGTCTTGCATACGAGCTAGACTATTACACTGATATACCTTATATGGTATTTTAGGATTTACTACTTTAGAATTATTTCCATAAGTTTCTATGGATAATACATTATTTATTTTTAGCATAATTAAATAAGTTCTTCAAAATTATCATTAAAATACTCTTTAGCAACAAGCCATTGGTCTTTATGATTTTTAGGATTACGAGCAATCATATCTCCTAGTTTTGGAGAACCGGCTTTAATATCTTCACTAGATATAGATATGCAATTATGATTTTCATCTTCATAATATATATTTGAAGCATTAGATATGTTTTTATTATTAAATCTATATCTTTCTGTGTAACAGAACGAAGTTCTGCAATTTGTTTTCTACGATATTGTTTAAACATAATTTCTTATAATTAAATACATTCTTCAAAATTAACGCCAGCTCTTGTAAGACGAGAAAGAAGAATATCAGAATAGTTTCTCATAGACGTAAGCTGACAAGTCATATCATTTCTCTCTTCTGCATCAAGTTTCTTAAAGAAAGGATTGCTATTAATAAATTTATTAAGTTTACCAATCTTATCGTTAAGCTCTTCATATTCTGTAATTACTCTTTGAATATGAGGAGGATATTTACTTTCTTTAGGTTTAACATTAATACCGTATTTAGCCCATTGAAGAACAAAACCAAGATGTGCCCAAAGGTCATTAACAACTTCTTCCATAGCATATTGTTTGCCAAGTTCCTCACTATAATTCTTTGGGTCAACACAAGAAGAATGACGAACAGTATCGAAACCACTGCGAGTATGAGCATTAACAACAGTAGTCTTTTCTCCTATTGTTGTAACATGCACATCTGTAATAAAGTTCTCAACATCTTCTTTTAGAATCTTAGTACCGTCATTATTCTCTGAAAGAGGATAATACGCAGCATCAGCTACATCTTTCGGTGTCCAACTTTTATATCCATCTGGATAAGTAACTTCATAACCCATATCATCAGGATGAGCATTACCTATTTTATAACCAGTTGATAGAGCCATACTAGCTCTCATTGGTTGAAGTTCAACCATTTTAATTCCAATTGCTTTCATAATTTAATCTTTTATAGCTTTAAAATTAAGAATAAAACTTTCACAACTACGACAGAACTTTTGTCGCTTATCATTAACATAGAGAAAGGCATCATACCAATCTCCGTTAAGAGGATTCTTACTTTTAATCTTAGTAATAAGAGTATAAATATCACCAGTTTTGATATGTTTGAATTTATACCCTTTATTTCTAAGTATTAAGGCTTGAACAAATGACTTTAATTCAATCTCTTCCATTACTTTCCAGTACTACCAAATCCACATGTGCCACGTTCAGTAGTTCCTAACTCTTCAAGAGTTTCTACTTCATCCCAAGTAATCTTTTCACGACGACGAACAAGAAGTTGACAAACACGGTCGCCTTTCACATAAGGACATCCTTCTTTCTTAATTAACTTATTAAACTCTTGTCTTGCACACATAATAGAATTATAAGCATTTTCGTGTTTAACACGTGTAACAATATCGTTAAAAGCATTACCAAAAGTACTAATAATTCTAATTAATTGACGAGAAGTACGATTCTTGAAAATAACACGAAGTTCTCCTCTATAACCCCAATCAAGAGTACCAGGACTATTAGGCATATAAAAATCTGTTTTAGTATTGCTACTACGTGGACGAAGTTCCATTTCATATTCATCAGGAAGAGCAAAATGTAATCCTGTATGAATAATAAATCTATCTTTGTCTGCATCATATTCTATGCTCTTAGCATAGACATCACAACAGGCATCTCCTTCTCTACCATAAGTAGGTAATGGAACAGATTTATCTTCACGCCATACTTTAACAGAGACATCATCAATGTCTTGTTCTAGTTTTTGATAAAGTTCATCTTGAGTTAATAAACCAACATTAAATTCAATAATAGCATTAGCTATTGCTTTACTTAATTTACTCATTGTTTTCTAAAAAAGTTAATAATTTATTATCTACTTCTATGCCATAAAGTGCATCTATTATATTTTTAGTAGATTCACTCATAGGTTATTTTCATAATTTTCATTTTTAAATAATTAATGCAGATGATCTTGGTGAATCATCATACTGCAATATTACGACAAAGTTCTGAGAACGAGGGGATAGTATCTGACATCTTAGGGGGTAAAATCAGGTATTGATCATTTTGCCCCCTTTATTTACCGGTTAACAGGGGATGGAAATTCATACAAC
>ERZ773146.2193-NODE-2193-length-13496-cov-4.531657_pt1 | contig 13496 bp, 14 predicted proteins | sample MGYA00580847_ERZ773146 | MGnify/ENA primary metagenome ERZ773146 (study PRJEB29015, sample SAMEA2737830) | human gut metagenome | biome: human gut; feature: human-associated habitat; material: faeces | place: China | collected 2012 ...
TGCCGGAGAGCGCCGTGGCCAGCACGCCCACTGGCAGCATTTTGCTGATGTTGACGACAAGATGATTAAAGCAGCCAAAGAAGACGGAATTACGGTTCCGGAGGTTGCTGATAAATTTATTAAAGCTTATTTTGAAGATACTAAAGCTTTAAACGTTGAACCAGCTACATTAAATCCTCGGGCAACGGAAAACATTCCAGACATTATTAAATTTGTGCAAGCCTTGATTGACCAAGGCTATGCCTACAGTGTTGATGGAGATGTTTACTATCGGGCACGTAAATTTAAAACTTATGGTGAACTTGGACACGAAGATCTTGATACTTTAGAAAGTGGAGCTAGCCAACATGTTTCAGCCGATGAACTAGCTAAAAAAGAAGATCCAATTGATTTTGCTTTGTGGAAAAAAGCTAAGCCAGATGAAATTTCATGGGATTCCCCTTGGGGAAAAGGTCGTCCAGGTTGGCACATAGAATGTTCCGTAATGTCAACAAAATACTTAGGGGATACTTTTGATATTCATGGTGGTGGAATTGATCTTGAATTTCCTCATCACGAAAACGAACGCGCTCAAAGTGAAGCTAAGACTGGCAAACGGTTTGTTAATTACTGGTTGCATAACGGTTTTGTGACAGTTGGTGATGACGACGAAAAAATGAGTAAATCGTTAGGTAATTTTGTGACTGTTCATGATTTAATTAAGAAAATTGACCCACAAGTCTTACGGTTTATGATGTCAACTACTCAATATCGTCGGCCTATTCGCTTTAGTCAAGCTGGCTTAGACGAGGCCACAGCAAACTTAAAGAAATTACAAACTGCTTATACTAATTTGGAATATCGCTTAAAAGATGCAGAAGAAGACGGTGATCCAAAAGTTGACCAAGAAATTCGCCAACTTCAAGCTGATTTTCAAGATGCCATGGATGATGATTTTAATGTCCAAAATGGAATTGCAAAAGTTTATGAGATTGCTAAATTAGGGAACGTTTATGCAGAACGGCCATTTGTTTTCAAAGAAACGATTGAGTTAATTATGCAACGCTTGAAACAATTGTCATCAATCTTTGGAATTGAACTTAGTGCGACAGCTTTTAATGATGCGGATGTTGAAAAATTAATTGCAGAACGTAATCAAGCTCGAGCTGATCACAATTTTCAAAGAAGTGATGAGATTCGGGATGAATTGAAAGAACAAGGAATTGTCCTTGAGGATACACCACAAGGAACTCGGTTTAGAAGGGAAAATAAGCGTTAATGAGTGAATCTGATAAAAATATAGAATTTAAACAATTAAATGGAGTAGCTTTAGCTTACCTTGGTGATGCAGTTTATGAAGTGTACATTAGACGTCATTTAATCGATGAAGGAGTTACCCGGCCTAATCATTTACAGCGTAAGGCAACTAAATATGTATCTGCAAAAGCGCAGGCGGGATTAATTTCTTTGATGGAAGAAGATAATTTATTAAGTGAAGAAGAACAATACTTCTTTAAAAGGGGACGTAACGCTAAGAGTTATACCCATGCCAAAAATACCAGCGTTGTAACTTACCGTGTTTCCACCGGATTTGAAGCCTTATTTGGTTTTTTATCTTTGAGTGGACAAGAAGAAAGATTAACTGAACTTGCACAATGGTGCATAAATCAAGTTGAATCTGGGAGAGTAGTTTATGAAAAATAATGAAGATTTTATCATTGGCCGTCATCCGGCCGTTGCGGCTTTAAGAAATCAAGAACAAGACATTAACAAAGTTTTTCTCCAAAATGGGATTAGCAAGGATGATGAAACTGTTCAAACCATTCTTAAATTAGCTAAAGGACGTCATTTGGTGATTTCCAATGTTCCTAAGTCAAAATTAGACTTAATGTCTGATCACCAAAATCATCAAGGAGTAATGCTAGCCATTGCAGCTTTTAAATATGCCACGATTGATGATTTATTTGAGAATGCCGCAAAAAAGAACGAAACTCCATTTTTTGTAATTCTTGATAATATTGCTGACCCACATAACTTGGGATCAATTTTAAGAACAGCGGATGCAGCAGGAGCTCATGGTGTAATTATTCCTAAGCATCGTTCAGTTGGCTTAACTTCAACAGTTGCTAAAACATCAGCTGGAGCAATTGAACGAGTACCCGTTGCCAAAGTTACTAATTTGGTAAATACTGTTAACGATTTGAAAGATCGTGGGGTCTGGGTTTTTGGAACCGATATGCAAGGAACTGATTATCGTCGTTGGAATGCCGAAGGGGCATCTGCTTTAATTATTGGCAGTGAAGGAAAGGGAATTTCCCCATTATTAAAGAAACAAGTGGATGAAATGTTAACTATCCCCATGATTGGAAATATTCAAAGCTTGAATGCATCAGTAGCTGCTGGTTTATTGATGTATCAAGGCTTTAATTCTCGACACCCATTATAATCATGGCAAAATTAGCTAAAACTGAATTACTAATTGTTGATGCTTATAATGTGATTGGAAATTGGGAACATTTAAATCGCTTAAAGCTAGATAATAAGTTGCCAGAAGCACGTGATGAGTTAATCAGTGAATTAGTGGAATATCAAAAATATAGTGGTAAAGAAATTATCGTCGTTTTTGACGCTATGTATGTTCCTGGATTAGCAAAATCAAAGCAAGTTAACAACATTAAAGTGGTCTGGACGAATAAAAATGAAACTGCTGATACCTATATTGAAGCATTGGCAGCACGCGAGCAGTCATTGTTCATGCAAGTTGAAGTCGCAACAAGTGATCATGCAGAGCAATGGACGATTTTTTCGGCAGGCGCTTTACGAGTACCAGCACAAGAATTGTTAGTTTCGGTGCGAAGAACCAAGAAAGAAATTCGTAACGAAGCAAAAAATTATAATAGTAATTTAACTGGTAATCGGGTAACTTTTAATGAAGGTCAGCTAGATAAGTTGACGCAATTAAGGGATAAATTATCAAAGGATGAGTAAATACTCGTCCTTTTTTATTTGAAAAAATTTACAATTTTATTAGAAAATAAATAAGCTAAAATTGGTATGATAGCTGTCTTCTATTTGGAACAATTGTTCGCTTGTGAGAGGTTGTTATTCTTTGTAATTTATTAATCAAGCACTTACAAGGAGATCTCCATATATGAATTCAAGCAATGTTTGCAACTGTGATCCACAATTAATTATTGACGCCAAAACTGATGGTGATCGGTTTTATCAACTATTTCAACAATTTTCACCAGTTTATTTAAAGTTGTGGCATGAATTTTATGTCTCAGATATGGATTTGGCTGATTGGAGTCAAGAATCAGCGATGGTCTTAATTAAGATTGTCAATAAGTACGATATTAGTAAGAAAGTGACTTTTGGTTCATTTTACAAAGCTAGCTTGAAAAATCGCTTATTTGATTTGATTAGAAAACGGAAGGCACAAAAACGAGTTCCAACTAATGCACAAACATCTTTAAATCGATTTGCGGAATATTATGCTGATACGATTTCAGATACGACAGCTTTTAATCCTTATGAAATTTATGAATTCTATGAGCAAATTGAACAAGTTAGTTGGACCTGTTCTAAATTTGAAAAATGTGTCTTAACTGATTCTTTACGTCACTTTAGCCCAGAGCAAATTGCACAACGTGAACAAGTTACAGTTTTAAAAGTAAAAAATGCTTTAATGCGTTGTCGTAGAAAATATGATGATCATACCCGTTTGACGCAACTGAAATTAGATGATAAAGTTAAGGCTAATTAAGGAGGTGTAATTATGTCACAGAAAAAGGTTGCATTAGCATGTACAATTTGTGGTTCACGTAATTACACCATTACTGCAAAGCCTAACCGTGAAACGCGATTAGAATTAAAAAAATACTGTAAACATTGTGGTAAAAATACAATTCATCGAGAAACGCATTAAGGAGATTTGATTAATGATAAGACTTTGGAAATTTTTTAAGAGTGTTGTAGCTGAAATGAAGTTAGTGGTTTGGCCTAACGCTAAACAAACTAGAACCGATACTGTTACAGTTATTGGGACTACGATTTTCTTCACTGCCTTCCTTGGAATTATTGATTGGGCAGTCCAAACATTACTTATTAAGCTTTAGAACTTGTTAAACTAGATAACTATTTAATTTTCTGTTATAGTTGAATTACGAACTTCGTTTGCGCGAGGTTTTTTATTTTGGTCGATTTAGTAAAGGAGATTATTGCAGTGGTAGAATCAGCTGAAAAACAATGGTATGTGCTTCATACTTATTCTGGATACGAAAATAAAGTTAAAGAAAACCTTGAATCAAGAAGAGATTCAATGGGGATGCAAGACTACATCTTTGATGTTGTTGTTCCAGAAACTGAAAAGCATGAAGTTAAGAATGGTAAAGAAAAAGTGGTAATGGATAAGACTTTTCCAGGTTACGTGCTTGTTCAAATGGTAATGACTGATCGTGCTTGGTATGTTGTTCGTAATACACCAGGTGTAACTGGTTTTATCGGATCACATGGACAAGGTTCAAAGCCAAATCCGTTACTTCCAGAAGAGGTTGAACATGTGATGGCTCAACTTGGAATGAAGCAAAACATTCAACCTTTGGATAGTAAAGTTGGTGATACTGTTACAATTATTGAAGGAGCATTCAATGGTCTTTCAGGTAAAATAACTAGTATCGATAATGAAAAAGGTAAGTTAAAAGTTAATATTGATATGTTTGGTAGAGAAACTAGTACCGAACTAGATTTCAAGCAAGTAAAGCCATTGGAAAATAATTAATCATAGCAATTGTTGTAATCTGAGATTGCTTATGCTATAATTTTCCAGTGTACTTTGTGCATAATCAACGTGGGAGAAGAAATTTCATCTTCATTTACCACACACGGACTTAAGGAGGTTTGTCTCGTGGCTAAAAAAGTAGTAGATATTGTAAAGTTACAAATTGCAGCGGGTAAAGCAACACCTGCTCCTCCAGTTGGACCTGCATTGGGTCAAGCTGGTGTGAACATTATGGAATTTACAAAGGATTTTAATGCACGTACTGCTGATCAAGCAGGAATGCTTATTCCGGTTGTAATTACCGTATTTGAAGATCACTCATTTAGTTTCATTACTAAGACTCCACCTGCCGCTATTCTTTTAAAGAAAGCTGCTGGTGTTGAATCTGGTTCTGGTGAACCTAACACTAAGAAGGTTGCTAGCGTAACCAAAGCTCAAGTGAAGGAAATCGCTGAAACTAAAATGCAAGATCTAAACGCAGCTGATGTTGAAGCAGCTATGCGTATGATTGAAGGTACTGCACGTAGTATGGGATTCACTGTCGAAGGTTAATTCTAAACCCGTAGTAGTCGCTGTATTATCAAAAGGTAATACTTGAAGTGGGAGGAACTTGATTCCGTTGGACCACATTGCAAGGAGGAAATCACATGGCTCGTAAAAGAGGTAAGAAGTATAGAGATGCTGCTAAACAAATCGATAAGAGTATTGCATACCCAGTCGATGAAGCAGTTGCACTTGTTCAAAAATTAGATGTTGCCAACTTTGATGATTCAATCGAAGTTGTTATTAAATTAAACGTTGATACAAAACAAGCTGATCAACAATTACGTGGTGCCGTAGTTTTACCTAATGGTACTGGTAAAGATCAAAAAGTTATTGTATTTGCCAAGGGTGATAAAGCTAAAGAAGCTGAAGCAGCCGGTGCAGACGTTGTTGGTGAAGAAGACTTAGCACAAAAGATCATGGACGGTTGGATGGACTTTGATGTTGCCGTTTCAACTCCTGATATGATGGCTCAAGTTGGTCGTTTAGGACGTGTGCTTGGACCTAAAGGTTTAATGCCTAACCCTAAGACTGGTACTGTAACTATGGATGTTACAAAGGCCGTTTCTGAAGCCAAAGCTGGTAAGGTTACTTACCGTACTGATCGTGATGGTAACATTGCTGTTGCAATTGGTAAAAAATCATTTGATACAGATAAGTTAGTTGAAAACTTTAAGACTGTTGAAAGCATTTTGGTTAAAAACCGTCCTGCTTCTGTTCACGGTACTTACATTCAAAACATTTCTGTTTCATCAACTTTTGGTCCTGGTGTTAAAGTTTCACCTGAATCATTTTAAAGTACTGACCTAAAAATTAAATCCCTGTATTGACTAATTAATTTTCCTATGGTAAATTATTAGTATAATATGATTCGCCTAAGACTCAGGTGGCTTTTAAAGCCTTAATTAATGCCTGCCGAGGAGTTTAACGACTTTTCTCTATGTTTTGGCGAACATAGGGATTTTTTTATAGGTTCCAAATTTCATTGGGAGGTGAAAATTTATGCCAAAAAAAGAAGTTATTGATGCCAAAGCCAAAAAGGTTGACGAAATTGCTAAAGACTTTGAAGAAGCTGTTTCAGCAATTGTAGTTGATTCTCGTGGTTTGACTGTTGCTCAAGACACTGAATTACGTAAGGAATTACGTGATAGTGGTGTTAAACTTATGGTTATTAAAAACAAGATTTTAGAACGTGCTGCTGATCAAAGTGGTCATGATGATTTAAAATCAGTCTTTAATGGACCAAGTGCCGTTGCATTTTCTCACGAAGATGCCGTTGCACCTGCTAAGATTTTGAAAAAATTTGCTGATGAAAATGATGCTCTTGTAATCAAGGGTGGAATTATCGAAGGTGAAGTTGCAGGTATTGAAAAGATTAATGAATTTGCTACATTACCAAGTCATGAAGAATTACTTGCTACTCTTGCAAATATCTTACAAGCACCTGTTCGTAACGTTGCATATGCCGTTAAGGCTGTTGCAGACAGCAAGTCTGAAGAAGACGCTGAATAATAAAAATATAAATGTCCTATTAGGAGGAATTTAACATGGCTTTTGAAAAAGATAACATTATTGCTCAATTAAAAGATGCTTCAATCACTGATTTAAACGATTTGGTTAAAGCAATCGAAGACGAATTTGACGTTTCAGCTTCTGCTCCAGTTGCTGCTGCTGGTGCTGCTGGTGCCGCTGCTGCTAAGAGCACTTTCGATGTAGAATTAACTTCTGCTGGTGCTGGTAAGATCAAAGTTATCAAGGAACTTAAAGGTATCACTGGTCTTGGTCTTAAAGAATGTAAAGGAATTGTTGATAACGCACCATCAATGGTTAAAGAAGGTCTTTCAGAAGACGAAGCTAACGACATCAAGGAAAAACTTGAAGCCCAAGGCGCAACTGTTACTCTTAAATAGTAACTAGTCTTTATATAAAGGGATGTGTGATTTCACACATCCTTTTTTACTACCTATCGTTATTTAAAGATTTTTTGGAGGAACCATTTGAAAGCATTCTTTAAAAAATTTATTGATTTCTTTAATAAGTATCTAAACGTAATTAAAATTATTTTTTTAATAGTGGTAGCAGCTTTCGTTGTATTTGAAGCCCATAAAATTTTAAAAGAAATTAATGGACAACAAATGAAACAAAGCTTGGCTTCACAGTCACCACAGCACTTATTAATTTTAACAATTTTGGGTTTACTTGCTGTTACTCCCATGCTAATCTATGATTTTACTTTTACAGAATTTTTACCTGCTAAGTTTAAACCTTTGTATGTAATAAAAAGTGGTTGGATAACTAACACCTTTACTAATATCGCTGGATTTGGTGGTTTTTTAGGAGCCAGCTTGCGAGCTAACTTTTATAGTAAAGACGCTAGTAAGAAACAAATTGTTTATGCAATTTCTAAAGTGGCCCTATTTTTACTTGCGGGATTGTCAACTTATTGTTTAATTTCATTAGTGCTGATTTTCGGTTTTGGGATTGGAAATCGCTTTGCCGGAGATTGGATTTGGTTATTGGGTGGGGGAGCATATTTCCCAATTGTTTTCTTATTTACTAGATTTAGCAATTCTGAATTTTTTGCTGATTTAACGATTCGAAGAGAACTTAAATTAATTCTTGGATCATGTTTAGAATGGGGTTCGTGTGTAGCTTTGTTCTTAGTGATTGGGGATTTTATGAATCTTCACATTGACATCTGGAATGTGATTCCAATGTTTTTTGCTGCCAATGTTTTTGGAGTTATTTCAATGCTTCCAGGTGGACTTGGAACTTTTGATACCATGATGATTCTTGGACTTAGTGAATTAGGAATCTCTCCAACCCTTGCAACCGTTTGGCTATTACTCTATCGAATTTTTTATTACTTTATTCCATTTGGAATCGGAGCATTTTTGTTTGGAATTGAATTAGCCGGCCGTTTTAACAAGTTTTTAGATGAAATTCCTGCTAGTATTATTCAAAGGTCATCCCAGTTAATTATTACGATTTTTATGTATTTTTCTGGGATTATGATGATTTTATTGGCTACTGTTCCTAACATGGTCTTGTTAAATCCGCTTTATAATTCGTTGGCACCATTTACCTTATATTTCTTAAGCCAACTTTCCAATGTAATCATTGGATGCTTGCTAATTGGGTTAGCTAGAGGAGTAGGTTCGCGAGTTAAAAAAGCGTTTTGGCCAACTGTATTTCTTTTGCTTTTTGCAATTGGAAATACACTTTGGAAAGAAGACTTTCCAATTCGATTAGCGATTTTCTTAGCATTTATTTTAATTTGTTTAATTTTTTCTCGTAAGGGAATGTACCGTGATCGCTTAACATACTCTTGGGGAGCAGCTATTACAGATGCGGGAATCTTTGTGGTTTCTTTTGCAGTTTATTGTTTAGTTGGTTTTGTGCTGGGACATGATCATGGTGGCATTAAAATGTCGAATGAATATTTACTTCCTTCACAACAAGGCTGGGTAATTGGATTAATTGGATTTATCATTGCCATTTGTATCCTTTATGGTTTGATTCGTTTTCTTTCTTACTCCGATACTCCTTGGATGAACCAACCATTTGATCAAGAACGGGTAAAAAAAGTAATTGATCAATTTGGTGGAAATGAAGTTAGTCACTTAGTTTTTCTTCGCGATAAAAAGGTGTATTTCTATACTGAAGATGGCGAAGACCAGATTGTGTTTATGTACAAACAAAAAGCTAATAAGCTAATTGTGATGGGTGAACCGTTTGGTAATCAAGCTAAATTAGATAAAGCCATTGATAAATTTATGATTGATGCAGATAATGTTGATCTAACTTTGGTATTTTATGAAGTTGGTGAATCATTAACGATGTTACTTCATGATAAAGGTTTTGATTTCATCAAAGCTGGTGAAGAAGGACACGTTGACTTGGAGACATTTACTTTAGTCGGTAAAAAACATCGTGGTGAACGTGCATTAATGCATAAGTTTGAGCGAGATGGTTTTAAATTTAAAATTATTAATCCACCATTTTCTGCTGAAACTATGAATGATTTGAAGAAAATTTCAGATGAATGGTTAGAGGGCCGTGATGAAAAGGGATTCTCATTAGGATTCTTTGATCCTTATTACCTTAACCAAGCTCCAATCGCTGTAATTTGTGATGAAAATGACAAAATTGTTGCATTCGCTAACATTATGCCAACTGGGGATCATGTCATGACTTCAATTGATTTAATGAGATCAAGTGAAGAAGCACCTTCGGGAATTATGGATGGAATTTTCATTAATTTGTTTAATTATTCTAAAGAAGAAGGTTATCGTTGGTTTAACTTAGGAATGACTCCGTTAGCAAATGTGGGTAATTCTCGTTTTAGTTTTATTAACGAAAAAATTGCTCATTTAATTTATGAATATGGGGATGCTTTCTATAGTTTCCAAGGACTTCGGTCTTACAAACAAAAATATGTCGATAAATGGGAATCAAAATATTTCGTTTATCGTAAAAATAATTCACTTGTGTTCACAATGTTACAGCTTCTTCAAATTGTTAACGAACGTCCACTATTGAAAAAAATAAAATAATTCGGATTATTCCGAATTATTTTTGTTTTATTCGTTTAACAATTCGTTTTTACTTATTTAAAATAACAATAATAATTAAATAATTGATGTAAAAGTTAAGTACAAATGAAAATTTCTCAGAAAATTCTTGGTTGGTGTGAAAGAATGAAATAGCAATTTGGAAAATGGGCTTTAAAATACTTTATTAGTGAATAGTTAGCTAATAGCGGGTTTGTTACCGATACCATTACAAAGTTATACCATTTTAAACGGTGTAACTTATAGAGATATATTTTGAAAAAAATATATGAACTAAGGTGGTAACACGAGCGCACTCGTCCTTTGATTAGGATGGGTGTTTTTTTATTGTTTTTGATACATCTTAAAGGAGAATAGCATGGCAGAAGAACATAAAAATCATTTATCACGGGCAATGACCTCACGACAAGTACTAATGATTTCACTTGGAGGAGTAATTGGAACGGGTTTATTTTTAAGCTCTGGTTATACAATTCATGAAGCAGGTCCAGTTGGAACAATTTTGGCTTATTTAATTGGGGCAGTAATTGTTTACTTAGTAATGCTTTGTTTAGGAGAACTTTCAGTAGCAATGCCAGAAACTGGATCATTTCATGTTTATGCACAAAAATATTTAGGAAAGAGTGCTGGTTTTGTCGTCGCTATCTTATATTGGCTAACTTGGACAATTGCATTAGGTCCTGAATTTACGGCTGCCGGATTGATTATGCAACATTGGTTTCCCAATATTGGCACTTGGATATGGAGCTTGTTATTCATGATTTTAATTTTTGCGATTAATGCTTTTTCAGTAAAATGGTTTGCTGAGACCGAATTTTGGTTTTCAAGTATCAAAGTTGCTGCCATTGTTGCGTTTATTTTATTAGGGGCAGGTGCCATTTTTGGAATCTTTAGTTTTCATGGAAACCATCAACTGATTGGATTCAAAAATTTTTATGAACATGGTTTGTTTCCAAATGGTTTTGGTGGAGTATTCATAACCATGTTAACCGTTAACTTTGCCTTTTCAGGAACTGAGTTAATTGGAATTACTGCAGGAGAAACTAAAAATCCAGCTACCACAATTCTAAAAGCAATTAAAACGACTTTATGGCGTTTAATTATCTTTTTTATTGGGAGTATGATCGTGATGAGCTCCTTGATTTCGTATAAACAAACTGGAGTTACTCAAAGTCCCTTTGTCTTAATCTTTTCTGAGATGGGAATTCCGTTTGCCGCCGATATTATGAATTTTGTGGTTTTAACTGCCATTATTTTGGCTGCTAATTCTGGATTATATGCCTCAACAAGAATGTTATGGTCATTAGCAAATGAAGGAATTATTCCTAAAATTTTTAAGCAAACTAATCGAAAAGAAATTCCTATTTATGCTTTAATCGCCAGTATGATTGGAGGAGTTTTTGCACTATTTTCAACGGTATATGCGGCTGGATCAGTTTATTTAGTTCTAGTTTCTATCTCTGGTTTAGCAGTGGTTTTTGTTTGGATGGCAATTGCCTTGTCAGAATTACAATTTAGAAAGCATTATGTTGCAAGTGGAAAAGACGTTCGTGACTTAGTTTATCGAACCCCATTTTATCCATGGACACCATTAGCAGCATTTATTTTATGTTTCTTATCATGTATATTGATTTGGTTTGATTCTAATCAAAGGGTAGCGCTTTATTACACCGTTCCATTTGTTGTAATTTGTTATGTTTTTTATGAAATTAAAATTAGATATGATAAAAAGTGAGAAATCAAAAATGACTAAAACTTCAGTTGAAAAACGATTACAAGAGAAACTTGTCTTAGATGGGGCAATGGGAACTGAATTAGAAAAATTAGGTGTAAAAACCAATGATTTGTTGTGGTCAGCAAATGCCTTGATTAATAATCAAAAATCAATTTATCAAGTTCATGCGGACTATTTTAAAGCAGGTGCAGACATTGCGATTACTGATACTTATCAAGCTAATATTGCGGCTTTTGCTAAAGTTGGAATTAATCACGATCAAGCACTTGACCTAATTAAAAAGGGTGTAGAGCTAGCTAAACAAGCGCGTGATGATTTTAATCCAGCTGGTTTAGTTGCTGGATGTGTTGGTCCTTACGGAGCTTATTTAGCTAATGGGGCAGAATATACAGGTACATATGATTTATCATTTGCTGAATACCAAAAGTTTCATCAAGAAAAAATTAAAACTCTAATTAATGCTGGGTCTGATTTAATTTCCGTTGATACAATGCCTAATTTTGCAGAAATTAAATCTGTGGTAAAAATAATTAATGATTTACCGAATAAAATTCCGTATTGGATTAGTTTAAGTGTGAAAGATGAAAATACTTTAAGTGATGGGACTCCTTTACGTGATGTAATTATTTGGTTAGGGAAGCAATCAGGCATTAGTGGAATTGGAGTAAATTGCACCAAAATTGAAAATATTACTCCCATTGTAAGTTTGATGCATCATCTCACTGATTTACCAATTGTAGTTTATCCTAATCCGGGTGATATTTATGATCCGCAAACTAAAACTTGGACTTCAGTCCCCCATACTGATACTTTTTAACAGGAAGTACCGCGATGGCTTGCAGAAGGAGCGAACATTATCGGTGGTTGCTGCCGTACTATACCCCAAGATATCGAACAAATAACTGAAATCATTAAAAATTAATGGTATTTTAAAAATAAACTGTTAAAATGATTAGCAATGATAATAATAGGAGGATATTTATAATATGACAAGAAAAATTGGAATTATCGGAGATGGACACGTTGGTTCAACAGTAGCACATTATATTGTGACAAATGGCTTTGCCGACGATTTAGTTTTAATTGATAAAAATGAGGCTAAAGTAAATGCAGATGCAATTGACTTTCGAGAAGCAATGCCCAATTTACCATTTCACACTAATATCACAGTTAATGATTATGCCGCTTTAAAAGATGCTGATGTAATTATTTCTGCTTTAGGAAATATCCGCTTGAATGATGGTGCCAAAGAAGATCGTTTTTCTGAACTTGCTTACAATAGTGAACAAGTTAAATCCGTGGCAGCTAAGATCCGTGATTCAGGCTTTAATGGAATCATCATTGCCATTACTAATCCAGTTGATGTGATTACTTCACTTTATCAGCAGATTACTGGCTTGCCTAAAAAGCATGTGATTGGGACTGGAACGCTCTTGGATTCAGCGCGAATGAAACGTGCTGTCGCCGAAAAACTAAATCTTGATTCCCGTTCGGTAATAGGATATAACCTAGGTGAACATGGTAATTCTCAATTTACTGCTTGGTCAACGGTTCGTGCTTTAGATAAGCCATTAACCGAATTAGCAAAAGAACGTCACTTAGATTTAGATGCTTTAGATAACGAAGCCCGTCATGGAGGTTATACCATTTTTAAAGGAAAAGGGTACACAAGTTATGGAGTTGCTACTGCAGCAGTTCGATTAGCTAAGGTGGTTCTTTCTGACGCACATACTGTTTTACCAGTCTCTAATTATCGAGAAGACTATGATTCTTATTTGTCATATCCTGTGGTAGTTGGACGTGATGGTGTCTTAGATGATGTATCACTTAATTTAACGGATGAGGAAAAAGAAAAATTACAAAATTCAGCTGATTTTATTAAAAC
>ERZ773146.2207-NODE-2207-length-13447-cov-2.971998_pt1 | contig 13447 bp, 8 predicted proteins | sample MGYA00580847_ERZ773146 | MGnify/ENA primary metagenome ERZ773146 (study PRJEB29015, sample SAMEA2737830) | human gut metagenome | biome: human gut; feature: human-associated habitat; material: faeces | place: China | collected 2012 ...
GCACGTATCTGGCCGGGAATCAGATCAACATCGAAGATATTTCACAGACAATTGTACAGGGGTTTTTCAATATGATGATGATCGTGGATACGAAGGAATGCCCGAAGCAGTTCGGAGATGTGGCAGATGAGTTAAAGGCTCTTGGTGATGAAATTGGTGTTGAAATCAAATGTCAGAAGGAAGAAATTTTTGATAAGATGCATCGTATCTAGTTTTCAAATAAATACACAAATTAAGGGAGCAGAAGCATGATTAACTTACGCGAAGTAGTAGAAACGAATGAAATGATCGACAAGGAGAATCTTGACGTCCGTACCATTACGCTGGGAATCAGTCTGTTAGACTGCATTGATTCAGATTTGCAGCGTTTAAATGACAGGATTTATCATAAGATTTATGATGCTGCCAGGGATCTGGTAAGAACCGGTGAAGAAATTTCCAAGGAATTTGGAATTCCTATTGTGAACAAACGTATTTCAGTGACACCGATTGGTCTGATCGGCGGGGCAGCATGCAAAACAAAAGAAGATTTTGTGGAGATTGCAAAGACCTTAGACCGTGTGGCCAAGGATGTCGGAGTGAACTTTATCGGAGGATATTCGGCATTGGTTGCAAAGGGAATGACACCGGCAGAGGAGCTTTTGATCCGCTCCATTCCGATGGCTCTGTCCCAGACAGAACGAATTATGTCATCCGTAAACCTGGGTTCTACCAAAACCGGTATCAATATGGATGCGGTGAAGCTGATGGGAGAAGTAATCAAGGAAACGGCTGTCTTAACAAAGGACAAGGATTCCTTAGGGTGTACGAAGCTTGTCGTTCTCTGCAATGCACCGGATGATAACCCGTTCATGGCAGGTGCATTCCACGGTGTAACCGAAGCAGACAAGATCATCAATGTCGGTGTCAGTGGTCCGGGTGTGGTAAAGACTGCCCTGACAAAGGTCCGTGGAAAGAACTTTGAGGTTCTGTGTGAAACAATTAAAAAGACGGCATTTAAGGTAACAAGAGTCGGGCAGCTTGTAGCACAGGAGGCCTCCAGACGTCTTAATGTTCCGTTCGGTATTGTCGATCTGTCTCTGGCACCGACTCCGGCGATCGGAGATTCCGTAGCAGATATTTTGTGTGAAATTGGATTAGAGTATGCCGGAGCACCGGGAACGACCGCTGCACTTGCGTTATTAAACGATCAGGTGAAAAAAGGCGGCGTTATGGCTTCCTCCTATGTTGGAGGATTGAGCGGTGCGTTTATTCCGGTCAGCGAAGATCAGGGAATGATCGATGCAGTAGATGCCGGTGCTCTTACTATTGAAAAGCTGGAAGCCATGACCTGCGTATGCTCGGTTGGACTTGACATGATTGCCATTCCGGGAGATACTCCGGATACAACCATCTCCGGAATCATTGCGGATGAAATGGCAATCGGTATGATTAACCAGAAGACAACAGCTGTCCGTATCATTCCTGTGATTGGGAAGGGTGTTGGTGAGAATGTAGAATTCGGAGGCCTTCTTGGACACGCACCCATCATGCCGGTCAACGGCTTTTCCTGCGAAGCTTTTGTGAACCGGGGAGGACGGATTCCTGCACCGATTCACAGTTTTAAGAATTAAAAATAACGTTCAGGTGGTTTAAGATAATCTTAAGAATCCCCACATTGTCATGCGGGGATAAATATGCTATAGTCTGTATACAATATTGTTTGACTATACAAGATCATGAGGTGTGGAATGAAATTAAACAAAAAGCGGAAGACATTATTTGTTGCAGTACTTATGTTTTTATTCTTAAGTCTGCTGGCTGGCTGTGGCGGCAAGAAGACAGAAGAAGTAGGTACCGAAAGACCGGAGTATATCTATGTGCCGGAATATTTTAATCTTGGAAACTCGGATTATATCGGTTCTGCCATTAACTATGAAAATGAAGTCTTTTATTACACGGAAGCATGGGATGATGAAACAGGAAAAAGCAGGACCGGCATTTCGAAATATAATTTCGAGAGCAGGAAATCCGAAATGATTTCCCTTGACGTTGGAGAAGCTTCTGTTTCTGCCATGCAGATAACGCCGGATGGTAAGATTGCCCTGCTGCTTTATGAATGGACCAATACAGAGGATGAAAATGGTGAGTATCAGGATGGCTCAGGCAGCTATGCCCTCTGGTATATGGATCCGGAGAGTGGGGAGATTACCGGTCAGAAAGAGCTTTCGGAAGAGAATGGTGTCGCAAAGGATGCTTACCTTGGAAGCTTCTATATCGACGCACAGGGAAATAACTATCTCTTTAACAGCAATGAACCTTGTATTTATGTGCTTTCCGGGGATCTGCAAATGGTTGCAGCTATATCCCTGTCCGATTATATCAATCAGATGTTTGCATCAAAGGATGGAGAAATTTATGTAACTCTTTATGGAAATACCGGTACGGAGATCCGTAAGATTGACCTTACGAAAAAGGCTTTGTCTGATCCATTGAAGTTTGATAAGGAGCTGATGAACATCAATGGTTGTATGACAGGTATCAGCTGTGATTTTCTGGTAAATGATCAGAATACGGTTTATGCAGCCGATGTGACAGCAGGAACCTTTACGAAGCTTTTTGACTGGCTGGATGCTGATGTGAACGGCAATAATGTGAATTACTTCGGTGAACTGCCGGATGGAAGAATCTGGGTTATTACCTCTACCTATGACGGTAATAATAATGAAGCAGAGCTTTTGCTTCTGGAAAAGAAAAAATCCTCAGAGGTTGCACAGAAGGAAGAAGTAACACTCGGAACACTGTGGCTTGATGATAATGTGAAGAGCGCCATAATTGACTTTAATAAGAGCAGCGACAAGTACCATATTTCCGTGAAGACCTATGGACAGGATGACTGGGAGTCGGGGTTGACCCAGTTTAATGCCGATGTGGCATCGGGAAGCGGTCCTGACCTTGTAGATTTTTCCAATCTGAATTATACGCTCTATGCGGAAAAGGGCGTGTTTGAAGATCTGTACCCTTATATGGAAAAGAGCGGCTTAAAGAAGGAGAATTACGTTGAGAACGTGCTGGAAGCCTATGAGATGGATGGAAAGTTATATGGATTCACAACGGAATTTTCAATCTATACCATCGTTGGTAAGCAATCTGTTTTAGGAGAACTTTCCGGATGGACACTTTCAGAAATGATGGACTTTATCGATCAGCATAAGGACAGCGAGGTATTTCCCTATGCTTCCCAGCAGTATATGCTGTATCTTCTGGTATATAATAATATGGATGAGTTCATTGACTGGGAGAGTGGAAAGTGTTCCTTTGACGGTCCGGAATTTGCGAGAATTCTGGAATATACGAAGACCCTTCCGGAACAGTATAACGATGATGCCGGGGAAGAGGGAGAAGCAACCAGGCTCCGGAATAATAAACTGCTTCTGTTGATGGAATCGGTAAGCTCCGTAGAGGAATGCCAGATGCTGGAAGGTATGATGGGTGAGAAGCCGGTTTATGTAGGATACCCGAATAAGGACCGTGAAGGAAATCTGATCAGTGCGGTTGGCGGCTGTCTTGCTATTTCTTCCAAATCCGGGAATAAGGAAGCAGCGTGGGCATTTTTACAGACACTGCTTACGGAAGACTATCAGAACAGTCTCGTGGACGGCTTTGGATGGAGTGGATTCCCGATTTTGAAATCCGCACTGGAGCTTCAGTTTGAGAAGGATATGACACCGGAGTATTATACGGATGAAAATGGCGAACAGGTGGAACAGCCGAAGACCACTTGGGGCTATGGTAACGATTTTGAAATGGATATTTATGCAGCTAAACAGGAAGACATTGATCAGGTGAGGGGCTTGATTGCTTCCGCAAAGAAAAGGCAGAACAATGTAGATGAAGAACTGATTAACATTATTTCAGAGGAAACGGAGCCGTTCTTTAAGGGACAGAAATCTGCTTCCGATGTTTCGAATGTCATTCAGAACAGAATTCAGGTTTATGTCAATGAAAATCGCTAAGCATACAGGAAAAAGAGGAGAGAAAAATCCCTCCGCAATCAGAGCAGGTAAAACCGGTAGTCATAAGAATCCGGGGAAGTGGATGGCCAATGGCTTTCTGCTTCCCAGTATTCTGGGAGTATTGCTGTTTTTTGTCCTGCCCTTTTTTATTGTAATTTATTATTCGGTGATTGATAATCCGATCAATGCAGAGTTTGTAGGCTTTGACAATTTTAAAATGGTATTTGAGAACGCAGCATTCCGTCAGGCAGCATTTAATACGATGACATTTTCGGCAATAGCAATGCCATTAGCGGTTGTTTTATCACTTCTTCTGGCAATTCTGATGGAGAGTAAGATCCCTTTTAAAAGCCAGTTCCGGACCTTTTTCTTAAGTCCGATGATGGTGCCGATTGCTTCAGTGGTACTGATCTGGCAGGTGCTGTTCCATTATAACGGAATGATGAATGAGGTCATCGGCTGGTTCGGAAAGGACAGGATTGACTGGCTGAATTCTGATTATGCGCAGGTAGTAATTATTGTATTGTTTCTGTGGAAAAACCTGGGATATAATATGATTTTGTTTATGTCTGCCCTGAGCAGTATACCGAAGGATATCTTAGAGGTAGCGGTATTGGAGAGTGCAACGCCGATGCAGATTTTCTGGCATATCAAGCTCCGGTATCTGTCCTCGACCATTTTGTTTGTGACAATTATGTCATTGATTAATTCTTTTAAGGTATTCCGGGAAATCTATCTGTTAAAGGGGGATTATCCTTATCCGACGATGTATATGCTCCAGCATTTTATGAACAACACGTTCAGCAAGCTGGATTATCAGAAAATGTCTGCAGCGGCCATCATGATGGCAGTTGTGATGGTTATCATTATCGGTATCCTTTTCCTTACCGAGAATTATTTTGGAAAGGATGTGGAAGGATGAGCTTGAAGAGAAGGGATCCTGCGGAGCTCTGGAGCCGCCGGCTGAAACGCAGGAAGAAAATTAAAAATACCCGTCGGATGATACGGATTCTGTTGGGAACGATGGTGGCAGGATGCTTTGCCGTACTGTTCCTGATGCCGATTATCTTAACGATTACCAATTCGTTTATGTCATCATCAGAGATTGCCGCCAACTATGGACAGGTTTTTGCCACAACGGATTCCGGGGGTAAGGTATTTATTTCATCTAAGGTAAATTTAAAATTTATTCCGGATATGGTATCCTTCAGTCAGTATGTAACGGTTCTGTTTAAGAGTCCGGATTATCTGCTGAAATTCTGGAATTCCGTAATCCTGGTTGTGCCGATTGTGGTTTTTCAGTTACTGGTAGCGGCAGGTGCCTCATTTGGATTTTCAAGATACCGGGGAAGAATCAAGGAATTGATTTTCTTTGTTTATATTATTTTAATGCTGATGCCGTATCAGGTGACTCTGGTTCCCAATTATCTGGTTTCGGACTGGCTGCATATTTTAGATACCAACTGGGCGATCTGGCTGCCGGGAATTTTCTCACCGTTTGCGGTATTTCTTCTGACGAAGTACATGCGGCGAATCCCGGTTTCCGTGATGGAGGCGGCACAGATTGACGGTGCAGGCGAGTGGCAGATTTTTACGAAAATCTGTATGCCGCTTTGTAAGGGTGCAATGTGCTCTATTGCGATTTTGATTTTTATTGATTATTGGAATATGGTGGAACAGCCATTGATCCTGTTGTCGGATTCCAATAAGCATCCGTTGTCCGTATTTTTATCGAAGATTAATTCGGGGGAAATCGGACTTGCATTTGCTGTTGCAACAATTTATATGGTTCCGCCCATTCTGGTGTTCCTTTACGGAGAGGATTATCTGGTAGAAGGAATCACGTATCAGGGTGGAATTAAGGGATAGTGCTGGATGAGGAGAGAAACGATGGAAGAGAAGAATACAACGAAAAGAAGAGAATGGGTGAAGAACGCAGCAATCATATTCTTAACGATCATGTTGCTGTTGACGTTCTTTTCCAACACGATTATGAATTATTCCCTGCCGGAGGTGGCAACACAGTATGTGCAGACCGGAACGATCACGGCAAAGGTGCGCGGAACCGGTAAGGTGGAGGCTTCTGATCCGTATAATGTCATTGCGAAGGAATCCCGTGTCATCACCAGTGTAGCGGTAAAGCAGGGAGATATCGTAGAAAAGGATCAGGTAATTTATTATCTGGAAGAATCCGAGAGCGATGAACTTACGAAGGCTGAACAGGAGCTGGAGGATCTGGAACTGAATTATATGAAGGGATTGTTCGGAGCGAATGTCTCTCCGGAGGTCATTACGAAGGTTGCAAATGGAAATATCGACAGCTTCAGCCAGTTACAGGCCAAGGTGACCGATATGCAGAACCGTTTGGAGGCTGCAAAGAAGCGGGTAGAGGAATGCCAGAAAAACGTGGATGATCTGACCTTGCAGAGCACGAAGGATACCAATAATGCCGGTGTGAGCACCAAGAATGAGGAATTGACGAAGGATCAGGCAACGACAGACCTCACCGAGGCACAGAACCGGTTTGAGAAGGATAAGGCAGCAACGATTGCCAGTCTGAATGCACAGATTGCGGAAGTGAACTCCCAGATTGCAGATCTTGAGAAGCTGATCACAAGTACGGGAACAGGGACAGGTTCAACGACAGGGACAACGACTTCAGATTCCTACTATGCACAAAAGGCTACGGCTGTTGGAAACTTATATGATAAGATGAAGCTGATTTATGATGCGGCGTCAAAAACGGATTCGGGGATTACGCTTACAGGACCTAGACCCGGCACGAAGGATGTCAGTGATGCTGCAAAGGTACAGGCTACCCTGTTAGATGCAAAAAAAGTATTTGAGGGATTGCAAAAAGATATTAATGCCGTGCCAGGAAAGGCGGACAGTTACATCACCTTATTTGCCGATTATAATGCGGCGCTGTTAGTAGTTCAGAACATTGAACAGAATGCATCTGATATTAATAAAAATTATGGGGATCAGCAAACTTCCTTAGCAAGCAAGAAAGCAGAGTTAGCAAATCTCCAGAAAAAACTCGCCGAAGTACAGGCAATCACGGCATCCTCAGATGGTGGTGTACAGGATGCGCAGAACCGTCTGAATCAGGCAAACCGCAACATCTTAGAAATAACAACAGCCAACAGCCAGACGAGCGTGGCGTGGCAGAACCGTTTGGCTGATGCAAATGCGGCATTGAAGAATGCGCAGGCAGTCTATGACTTATTAAAGGAAGAACAGACCTCTCTTGCGGCAGATATTAATGCGGAACTGGATCTGTCCAAGACGAATAAGGATATTCAGAAAAAGAAAGAAGAGATAGAGAAACTGAAGGAAAAGTCCATGGGTTCTGCAGTCAAAGCACCGGTGGCAGGAACAATTACTACGGTGAAATATGTGGCCGGTGAGACCACACAGCCGGAGGACGTCATGGCAGTAATCCAGCCGGAGGGCAAGGGCTTTACCCTTTCTATCTCCGTGACCAATGAACAGGCTAAGAAGGTGCAGATCGGTGACATGGCAGAATTGCAGAATTCCTGGTATTATGATGATGCAAGGGTGATGCTGTCTGCGATTAAACCGGATCCGGATAACCCGGGAACCAATAAGCTGCTGGTATTTGATGTGAGTGGATCAACCATTCAGGCAGACCAGTCCTTAAGTATTTCCGTAGGACAGCGTAGTCAGGAATATGAACTGGTGGTACCGAACAGTGCTATCCGTGAGGATAACGATGGTAAGTTTATTCTGACGGTGGAATCCAAGAGCAGTCCGTTAGGAAACCGTTATATTGCAACCCGGGTCGGTGTGGAAGTATTGGCTTCAGATGATAATAATTCTGCAATTTCCGCCCCGCTTTATGGATGGGAATATGTTATTACGACATCTACGAAGCCGGTAGAAGCAGGAAAGCAGGTTCGTCTTGCAGATAACTCCTGATGAGGAATGCGTTAAGAACCATAAGAAATGCAGGACAGTTGAGGAAAGGAATTTACAGTGGGAATAAGGCTTAAACGTTTTTTCTCCAATTTTACAATAAAGCAGATTGTGTTCAGCCTGATGGCGGTGGTATCGTTGCTGCTGTTTCTTGTTTTAACCATCTGGTCACACCATCTGACCAGTCAGTTGACAGACCAGCAGGCTGCACAGCGATGGGACAAGGACGGAAAAAGTGTTCAGGTAAGCTGCTACTTTACAGATCAGGTGAAGCTTACCGACATGGAGTTTATAGGGTTTAAAAAGAAGCTTGAGCAGATGTTGAAGGAGACACTTCCTGCCGATGAATATAGTGAAGAGAATGACAGGCGTCTGGTGGTAGATGGCTATAGTGCCATGGGAAAGGTGACGGTTCTTAGTGAAAAGGGAAAGCTCACCGATGTCGATGCGATTGGAATCGGAGGAGATTATTTCCTGTTTCATCCGGTGAAACTCCTTTCCGGAGGCTATTTTACCGGCGAGGATCTCATGCAGGACAGTATTATTCTGGATACGGAGGGTGCGTGGCAGCTGTTCGGATCCAATGATATTGTCGGGAAAAGTGTGATGATTGGCGGTGTGCCACATTATGTGGCAGGAGTCATTGAACGGGATGGCAGTAAATTTGCAAAGAGTGCCGGATTAAATAAGACGACGGTGTATCTGTCGGATGATTCCCTGCAGGCTTATGGAACAACAGCGGGCATCAGCAATTATGAGGTTCTTGCCCCAAACCCGGTCAGGCATTTCGTCTACAATGCCGTGAAGGATCAGCTTGGCGTGGCAGAGGATGATATGGTCGTTGTGGAGAACACGACACGGTTCAAGGTGGAGTCGCTGATTCCGGTGATTCTGGAATTCGGCACACGTTCCATGCAGAATGCCGCAATCCGGTTCCCTTTCTGGGAGAATGTGGCGCGCGGTTATGAAGATGTGTGTGCATTGATACTGATTTTTCAGTTTTTGTTTTTACTCATTCCGGGGACGATCCTGATTGCCTTTTTTATTTGGAAATGGAGGCATCGGACGTTTACCTGGAAAGATTTAGGCAACCGTATCATAGATATAAGGGATGGTCTTCGAAAGAAGAGCAGGCGGGAAAAGGAAAAATGGGAGAATTTCTGATTCCCGGAAGGAAAGGAGGACAATTATGAAAAAGGCAATGGTATCGTTACTGGTTGTGGCACTTGTGATTGGGTGTTTTGCCGGATGCGGAAAGAAAGAAAAGGGTGACTTGCAGCAACAGGCAGTTTCCAGGGATTATGTGTATAAGCAGGAGGTTATTTCCTATAATGGAAGTGGTACAGCACCCAGCGGACTGATTCAGATCGGGGATAAGGTTTATGGTTACAGCTATGAATGGCGTGAGATGGATGGGGCTGTAACGCCAAGAGCAGATATTGAAGGCGGCGGAAACACTGAAAAAGAAGCAGAAGCAGAGGATGTCGATACGGCAACAGAAGAGACTGTGGCAGAACCGGAGCCCGGTACGGAGGATGCAGCAGAGGACATTGCGGAAAGCTATTCTTCCATGATTTTTTATGAAATTCTGGAGGACGGCACCTTTGGGGAAGGACATGAGCTTCAGGGGGCACCGGATCAGTCCATTAATTCATTTACAGCAGATTCACAGGGGAATCTTTACTGCCTGCGCAACGTGTATGTATATGATGACGGCAGTGATACCAGTGAGGATCTGTATTACTTAGAGCAGAAAACACTGGATGATGAAACCGTGTTCAGTGTAAATCTGAATGAACTTCCGGAAATAAAGAAAATTGTTGAACAGCAGGGCTGGCTTTATATTAATGGATTGTTTGCAGAAGAGGATGCGTTGTATCTTGTCTGCGGAAGCAGCATTCTGAAGTTTGATAAGAATGGAAACATGGTAGGCAATGTCATCAGACAGGATGCCGGAAATGTATTGGATGGTGCATCTGTTGTCCGTGGCAGAGACGGGAAATATGCAGCCATTAATTATGGGGATAATGGAATGAAGGTTTATCCGCTGGATCTTGCAAACGGTACAATCGGAACGGCTGCAGAGCTTGCGGGAAACAGCTACAGCTTCAGCTTTTATCCGGGTTCCGGATATGATTTTTATGTATCCGATAACTATGCGGTTTATGGATATAACCTTGGGGATACTATCGTTACGAAGCTCATGAGCTATGTGGATTCCGATATTGATGTCTGGCAGATCAATAATATTATTCCGATCAGTGATACCGAGTTTTATGGTTCGTATTCCAGTGCCTCTGACTGGCAGGATGGAGTTTCTAAATTTACGAAGGTAGATCCGAAGGATGTCAAGGAGCGCCAGGTGATTACCCTTGCCATGGCAAGCACAGACTGGACGGTAAAAAGCCGGGTAATTGAGTTTAATAAAAAGAACGATACCTACCGGATCAGTCTGATTGATTATTCCTCTGAGTCAGGTGAGTATGAGGAAGGCATTTCCAGAATGAATACGGATATTGTATCCGGTAAAGTACCCGATATTATCCTGCTGGATGATTCCATGCCAACGGACAGCTATATCAGTAAAGGCCTGTTTGCAGATCTTCTTCCCATTATCGAAAAAGATGAGGAGATTGACCGTAATGACCTGATGCCGAATGTAATGGAAGCATTTTCCAGGGACGGAAAGCTATATCGTCTTATACCGTCTTATTCTATAAGAACGATTGTTGCAAAGACCTCAGATGTTGGGGAAGAACGTGGCTGGACCGTAGAAGAGGCGATGGCTCTCTGGGACTCCAAGCCGGAAGGAACGGAGTTTATTGCAGGGGCAACCAGAAGTGAGATGCTGAATATGTGTATGAGCTTTGCCGGCAGCCAGTTTGTGAATTACAGTACAGGGGATTGTGATTTTAACAATGAGGGCTTTCTGAATTTATTGGAATTCCTGAAACGCTTCCCGGTTGAAATTTCTGATGACTATTATACCGATGAATATTGGAGTTCCTATGACAGCCTGTGGAGAACCGGAAAGGTCATTACCCAGCAGATGTATCTGGGTGATTTCCGTAATCTCAACTATACAGAGAAGGGAACCTTCGGGGAACCGATTACCATGATTGGCTTTCCTTCCACAGATCAGGATGGCTCCGTTCTTGTACCGACCATGCAGTTTGCAATTTCTGCGAAGTCGAAGAATCAGGATGCCGCATGGCAGTTCCTGAGGTATTATCTGACAGAAGACTATCAGAATGAAGCACCCGGATTTCCTCTCAGCATGAAGGTATTGGAGAAACGGGCCGAGGAAGCCATGGATCGTCCTTATTATATAGATGAGAATGGAAATAAGGAATATTATGATGATATTATCTATATTGATGATGTAGAGGTTACGATCGAACCGATGACCCGGGAAGAGGTAGATCACTTTATGGAGATCCTTAAGACCTTTAAGAATGTCGGTCGATATGATGATACACTGATTAATATCATTTCTGAAGAGGCAGAGCCTTATTTTAACGGACAGAAGAATGCAGGTGAGGTTGCACAGATTATCCAGAACCGTGCACAGATTTATCTTCATGAGATACAATAAAGAAACAGGGGAATGATCAGGGAGAACGGAATGAAAAAGCTGAAAGTGACAAAACTGCATGGTACGTTTCTGGCGATGAATCTGCTTCCCATTATCCTGATGGGTCTTGTCATTACCATATTCAGCGCTAACCGGTTTGCAGCATCCATGTACCACGAGGTTCAGGGGGGATTAAAGGATCTTTGCAATACGATTCAGGTAACTATAGATGAACTGTATCCCGGAGCATATCATGTGGAAGAAACGGAAGATGCAATTTATTTTATGAAGGGGGAGCATGTCCTTAATGGGGATTATGAGCTGATCGATTCTGTTAAAAAGGTTACCAACGTGGATATTACAATTTTTTATCAGGATATCCGGGTAGCAACAACGCTTGAGAACCATAAGGGCGAGCGTGCGGTCGGGACGCAGGTAAGCCCTGTGGTAAAGCGGGATGTATTAGATAAGGCTGATGATATGTTTTATTCATCTGTTATGGTAGAGGATGAGCGCTATTTTGCCTATTATGCACCATTGTTTGCGGAGGATGGAAGCTGTATCGGAATGATTTTTGTTGCACAGCCTTCGGCGAATGTGGAGAAGCTGATCCGTAATTCCATTATGCCGATGGTTGTGATCGCAATTCTTGTCATGATTCTGGTTGCATTTGTGACCATCCACTACACAACAGGTCTTGTAGATACGATTAAGAAGATCGAAACATATATGGCGAATATTGCAAAGGGACACCTTCATGATGCGTTGGATTATGAGGTGTTAAAGCGTGACGATGAGCTGGGAGAGATGGGAAGAAATGCGGTACGTATGCAGAAATCTCTGCGTGAGCTTGTGGAAGAGGACACCTTAACCGGACTCAATAACCGCCGCTGTGGAGAAAAAAAGCTGCATCAGACTTATGAGGACTATGCGAAGCGGGGTATCAGCTATTGTGTGGCACTTGGAGATATTGACTTCTTTAAGCGGGTCAATGATACCTATGGTCATGACTGTGGAGATGTGGTGCTGACCGAAATTGCAAAGAGACTGAAATATTTTATGCGTGGCAAGGGCTATGCGGTGCGATGGGGTGGTGAGGAATTTCTGCTGGTCTTTCCGGAATTCCATATCGATGAAGCAGAAGAGGTAATGAATGAATTTATCCATGAACTGGATGCACATTCGGTTTCCTACAAAGAAGAAACGGAAGTTCATATTACGATGACCTTTGGTATTGTGGAAGCCGGAGAACAGTTTGCTAACATTGACAGCATGGTAAGCGGTGCGGACCGGCGGCTTTATATCGGAAAGCAGAACGGACGGAATCAGATTGTGGCAGAAGAACAATCCGAACAAGATTTGTAATCTTTTGTAATGGATTTGAAAAGACATTCTCCGGTAAAAAAGCTATACTGTAATTGGAAAGATTGCGTTCATTGGGAAGGCACTGGACAATTTACAGACAGCAAAAGAATGGAGGATAAAGAGTGAATCCAGTTTTCGAACAAATGAGTCGGATCGGAATTATTCCGGTCATTGCATTAGATGATGCAGGAGATGCCGCTCCCTTGGCAGAAGCATTATTAAACGGCGGAATATCCTGTGCAGAGGTGACGTTCCGGACAGCGGCGGCAGAAGAAACCATCCGGAAAATAAGTGAGGATTATCCGGAAATGCTGGTCGGGGCAGGAACAGTACTGACGACCGAACAGGCGGACAGTGCTGTTGCAGCAGGTGCGAAGTTTATCGTAAGTCCCGGATTGAATCCGGTAACCGTAAAGTATTGTCAGGCAAAGGGGGTCCCGGTGATTCCCGGAATCATGACTCCGTCGGAAATCGAACTGGCATTGAGTCTGGGGCTTACGGAAGTGAAATTCTTCCCGGCAGAAGCGGCAGGCGGTGTCAAGATGATTAAGGCATTGAGTGCACCTTATGGTAA
>ERZ773146.2210-NODE-2210-length-13436-cov-3.282042_pt1 | contig 13436 bp, 8 predicted proteins | sample MGYA00580847_ERZ773146 | MGnify/ENA primary metagenome ERZ773146 (study PRJEB29015, sample SAMEA2737830) | human gut metagenome | biome: human gut; feature: human-associated habitat; material: faeces | place: China | collected 2012 ...
ACCCGTATGCGCACACGGAACAAGGAAATTGAATTAAGAAAAGTATGTGGTTCATCCATTCGGAATTTATTCATACTTTTTGGGACCGAATATTTATTTGTGTTGCTTTTATCCGGCCTTGTAGGGATGACACTCATTGAATTATCACTTCCGAAATTCAGAGAACTATCAGAAATTAATGGAGATATTTATGGAGAATCATTCCTCTATTTTATAGGTATCCTTTTCATATCCTATATCCTATTAATACCTTTTATTGTCCGCCGATACCACAGACAATCCGGCAGTCTGTTCCGATTCCGCAAATGTAGTATAGTATTTCAATTGATAATATGTATCTTATTTATCTTTTGCGTAAGCATTCTTATGAAACAGCTCAATCATCTGGCAAATGGTGACATTGGTTGGGAAAGAAAGAATACAGCAGTATTAAGACAATATGTTTCTCCGGAATCTTACGCTGCCGTCAGTGCCGAAATAGATAAGATGCCATGTATTGTAGAGACACTGAAAGGATGTGAACCCTTGTTTCCAAGATACAGTACACTAACTTATAGTACAGATAGCTGGGAAGGAAAGAAAAGTACGGATAAGGCAGATAGAATAGATATCACCTGCATAAGAGAAGGGAGGGAGTTTATCAATTTCTACAACCTGAAACTAATAGAAGGTGAAATGCTAAAACCGGATGATGCAGATAAGGCTATCATCAACGAGACTTGTGCAAAAAAATTAGGTTTAGATAATCCGATAGGTAAGAAAATCAATATTCACCAAGGAGTTACAATCGTCGGAATTGTAAAAGACTTCCATATCACAGCACCTACAATTCCGGCAGCACCTACTTTATTCTGCAATAAAGGAGGTCTGGGAGGATCCGTTTCCGATGCCAACTATGGTGATATCTTGATAAAATATCGGGCAGGAACATGGGATGATCTTAAACAGCGAGTAGATGATGTATATACCAAAATCTCAACTGGCAGTAATGAATATCATTCTCTTCTCAATATAGAAGAGGAATATTCTAAGTTCCTGAAATCCGAAACGTTATTATTGAATCTGCTTGGCTTTGCCTCAATTATTTGTGTACTCATTGCCGCTTTCGGAATCTTCTCTTTCATTACGCTAAGTTGCGAGCAGCGGCGCAAAGAAATAGCCATCCGCAAAGTAAACGGAGCGTCTGTAAAAGAAATACTTGCCATGTTTGTAAAAGAGTACTTTATACTACTCGTTGCAGCATCAGTGATAGCATTTCCTATAGGATATGCTTTGATGAAAAAATGGCTGGAAAGCTATATAGAACAAGCAGCAATCAGTGTATGGATATATCTGGCCATATTTTGTGGGATAGGTTTACTTATTCTGTTATGTATCGGTTGGCGCGTATGGCAGGCTGCACGGCAGAATCCGGCGGAAGTGATAAAGAGTGAATAAATGCATAATATATGAAACTATGATACGACATTATTTTAAAATAGCCTTTCGTAATCTGGCAAAATATAAACTTCAATCCATAATAAGTATTACGGGATTAGCAGTAGGAATTGTATTCTTCATTTTTAGTTTCTATTGGTTACGCTACGAGACTTCGTATGACAACTTTTATCCAGCTTCAAATCGCACTTTCTTGGTCTGTAATCAAGCAGAAACATCCTATGCAATATATCTTTCTCCCGTTATATCAACATTCATCCGAGAGTGTTGTCCAGAAGTAGAAGATATAACCTGCTCGTTTGAAGATTCTGGAATAGATTATCCAGTAAACGGCAAAATCATTAAATCTCCTGCTTTTCTATTTGTAGACAACTCTTTTATGAACATTTTCCCTCAAAAGATACTTTATGGTACTTTACCCAGGCTTGAAAATGAACTTATTATAAGCGAAACATTGGCACGACAATTTTGGAAAACTCCCCAAGAAGCATTAGGTTCCATCCTGAAGCAACAAGGAAGTCGTGGCATACAGCTAGCAGATCCTCAGCAACTGCGAATCGTAGGTATAATGGCCGATAGCCCTTCTAATTCTACTTTCCATTACACAGGATATCGTATAATGAAACAGGTCAAATATGACATAAATAATGAACAAGAATGGAGGTTTGCCAACGCCATTATCCATGTAATGTTACGGAAAAATCAAAAACACAAAGATTTCACTCAACATCTAAAATCCCTATTAGAGAAACATAAGATGATTCCCGAAGAACTGAAAGTCAAAATAATTCCTATATACAAGAAACATTTTGATTTTGCATCCGAAAAATCATTCTCATATTCTTTCATTAGTACATTTACAATTGCAACTTTCTTACTGCTATGTTGTGTACTATTTAACTTTCTGAATCTATTCTTAAACCGTTATTATCAAAGGGCAAGAGAAGTGAAATTACGCAAATCAGTTGGTGCCAATGACATTATTCTTATGAAACAATTAATGACAGAAGCACTTTTTCACGGTTTAATAGCTTGCTTAATATCCGGATGCTTAATAGAAGTGCTCACTCCATTCTTCGAAGAAATATTTCAAATCTCCATTCAGAAAAGCACTCTTTGGTTGGAATACCTTGTAATTGTATTTATATCCCTGTCGTGTATAGGGATCATTCTCACAGTCCCCATTATACAATTTATTCGAGTTTCTACAAAACAATCTTTAATCAACAAAGTGCGTCCCCATCGACACCATATATTCCGACGGATAAGTTTGTCTTTACAATTGGTTATATGCCTGTTTTTCCTAACATCAACAGGAGTATTATATATGCAGTTACGCTTCATCCATAATGCAGATGTAGGTTTCGACACTCAAAATATTATTGAAATGTATATCAATCCACGTGAACAAAATGGTAGGAATATGTTGGAAGAAATTAAACAGTTACCTATGATAAAGGCCATTACTACAGCTTCAGATTACATAGTTTGTAAAAATATAACTAGTTTTGAAGAGCACATAGAATGGAATGGACAGACAGAAGAAGATAAAAAAAGTAATTTTGCAAAATCATCAGAAAGATATGTTGAAGAAAATAACACTCATATTGACCCTATTGTGTATGTTGGTGCTGACAGCGACAGGCGCCAACCGCCGTTTCACGCTCGTTATCGACCCAGGTCATGGCGGTCATGATGCGGGTGCACTTGGTGCTATTTCCAAAGAAAAGAATATCAATCTCTCTGTGGCATTGCAGTTTGGCAAATATGTTGAGCGCAATATGCCGGATGTGAGAGTCATCTATACCCGTAAGACGGATGTCTTCATTCCTCTGAAGGAACGTGCCAACATTGCTAACCGCGCCAATGCCGACCTGTTTATCTCGGTACATACCAATGCGCTGCCAGCCGGTAAGATAGCCCGCGGTTTTGAAACCTATACGCTCGGTATGCACCGTGCCAAGGATAATCTCGATGTGGCTATGCGAGAGAACTCCGTTATCTCGATGGAGAAGGGCTATCAGCAGACTTATCAGGGTTTCAACCCGCGATCTTCTGAGAGTTACATCATCTTCGAGTTTATACAGGGTAAGAATATGGAGAGAAGCGTAGAACTGGCGCGCAATATCCAGCGAAAGGTATGTTCCGGTGCCAACCGTCCGGATAAGGGTGTGCATCAGGCAGGATTCCTGGTTCTCAGAGAAACCTCGATGCCTAGCTGTCTGATAGAGCTCGGTTTCATCACTACTGCCGATGAAGAAAGACTGCTCAACGATGCCAGCAGGGTGGATGATATCGCCCGAGGCATCTACGAAGGTTTTGCGCAATATCGCAATAAATACGATAAATCCATCTCGGTTCCTTATCGAGCTGCGGATACAGAATCGGTGCCGGTTGCCAAGATAGTTTCTGATACGAAGCAGGAGAAGGACGAGCGCCGTGCTGAGGAGGCGGATACTGCTCCGAGAAGAACGGTGAAGCAGGTGGAAACCAGAGCAACAAAGGCTAAAACGGTTCAGCAGAACAGAAGACAGAACCAGCAGGATAAGCCGGCTCAGCAGAGCAGACAGACGCAGCAGAACAGACAGAACCAGCAGAACAGAACTGTAGCTCAGAGCAAACCGGTTCAGCAGAAAGCCAATGTTGCCGATGCGCCTGTCTTCAAGCTTCAGATATTTGTCAGCAACCGCACGCTCCGCAAGGGCGATGCCCATTTTAAGGGCGAAACCGGTTATGACAGTTATCAGGAAGGCAATATGGTGAAATATACGATGGGAGCTTCTACCAACTATAATGAGATTTTCCGCTTGCGCAAGACGCTTGCCGAGAAGTTCCCGGAAGCTTTCATCATAGCTTTCAAGAATGGAAAGAAATATGATGTGAATCAGGCTATACGTGAGTTCAAACAGAACAGAAACCGCTGATTGACCTGAGTAAGGATAAGATATAAGCACGAATATATAAAGAGATAAATATGAAGCTAACAAAAGAAATCAAGATAGCTCTTGTAGCTATTGTCGGTATTTTGGTTATGTATTTCGGAATCAATTTTCTGAAAGGCATGAATCTGTTCTCTACCAACAACGCCTATTATATGACGTTTGATGACATCCAGGGACTGGGTGCCTCTACGCCTATTTATGCGGATGGTTATAAGGTAGGTACCGTGGATGGTTTGGAATATGATTACAAGGAGAATGGTCCTATCAAAGTAAAGGTGGATATTAACAAGGATTTGAGAATCCCGCAGGGCAGTAAAGCCGAGATTGTAAAAGACCTGATGGGTAACCTGCAGGTGAATCTGCTTCTGGCAAACAATCCGCGCGAAAGAGTAGAACCGGGTGGTGTTATTCCGGGTGCTGTAAACGGAGGCATGATGGATAAGGCTGCCAACATGATTCCGGTTGTGGAAAAGATGTTGCCTAAGTTGGATTCTATCCTTACCAGCGTGAATGCGCTGCTGGCTGACCCGGCTCTGGCTGCTTCGCTGCATAATGTGGAAACCATCACAAGCAACCTCACCGTTTCTACACGTGAACTGAATACCCTGATGGCAGGACTCAACAAACAGGTTCCGGGTATGATAGGAAAGGCGAATGGCGTGCTGGATAATACCAACCGCCTCACAGCTAATCTGGCCAGTCTTGATGTGCAGGGCACTTTGAACAAGGTGAACCAGACTTTGGAGAGTGCTCATCAGTTTACTGAGAAGCTGAACAGCAACCAGGGCAGCCTCGGATTGCTGATGAACGATACCAAGCTGTACGACAATCTGACGTCAACCATGAGTCATGCCGACTCTCTGGTTATCGACTTGAAGGCACATCCGAAACGCTATGTCCATTTCTCTGTTTTCGGCAGAAAAGACAAGTAAAAAGAGTCCGAGCTAAATAAATTTAGTCTAAATAAGATTCGGTATGTTTCACGCCCCGAAATGACTCGCAAACTGTTTGTTTGTTAGCCGTTTCGGGGACGTTACATTATTGTTTCACTGAATTTCAGTCTGCTATATTTGTATTTTAGGCAAGTGTTTGGTATTCAGTAATTTAAAGACTATCTATTAAAATGTTTTAAATAAGGGGATTTGCATTTCTCCTATTTTTTTTGTAACTTTGCACGTGATTTCGCATCTTTCGGTGCGTCCCATCATTTGTGAATTAAAGTATTAATAATATAAGTAATCAATGTTAGCAAGTCCAAAAGCTCTCTGGGACAACAGTCTTTTGCTCATAAAGGACAGTGTAACAGAGCAGCAATACAACACATGGTTCAAGCCAATCGTCTTTGAATCGTACAAGCCGTCGACAAAGACTTTGTTGGTGCAGGTTCCGAGTCCGTTCGTATACGAGTACTTGGAACAGAACTTCGTTGACTTGTTAAGTAAGGTGCTGCATCGTAATTTTGGTGAAGGAATCCGTCTCACTTATCGTGTTGTAACCGATAAGGAGCATAAGCTTTCTCAAGATATAGAGGCAGATCCAGACGATGCTGATATGGCAAAGCAAACTCGTGAGCGTGCCCAGCAGACGGCTGCCCAGCCTGCCGCTCCCCAGCAGCAGGAAGACATTGATACACAGTTAGACCCGAAGCTTACTTTCAACAATTATATGGAGGGTGACAGCAATAAGCTGCCTCGTTCCGTAGGATTGTCTATTGCCGAGCATCCCAATACCACCCAGTTTAACCCAATGTTCATTTACGGACCTTCGGGTAGCGGTAAGACGCATCTGGTGAATGCCATCGGCCTGAAAGCGAAGCAGATGTATCCTCAAAAGCGTGTGCTCTATGTGAGTGCCCGTCTTTTCCAGACCCAGTATACCGATGCCGTGCTCCATAATGCGAGCAATGATTTCATCAACTTCTATCAGTCTATCGATATGCTGATTGTGGATGATATCCAGGAGTGGGCTGGTAAGGCGAAGACGCTGAATACCTTCTTCCATATCTTCAACCACCTTTTCCGCAACGGAAAGCGTATTATTCTGGCGAGCGACCGCCCTCCGGTAGAGTTGAAGGATATGCCAGACCGTCTGCTCACCCGTTTCTCTTGTGGTCTGGTCTGCGAGTTGGAGAAGCCGAATATCCAGTTGTGTGTGGATATCCTGAGCAATAAGATCCGTCGTGACGGTTTGAAGATTCCGGTAGATGTCATCTCTTTCATCGCCCAGACCTGTAACGGAAGTGTGCGCGATTTGCAGGGAGCCATCAATGGTCTTCTGGCTTACAGCATCGTTTATAACAGCAGCATTGATATCCGTCTTGCCGAGCGCGTCATCAAGCGTGCGGTGAAGGTCGATGATAAGCCGCTCACTATCGATGACATCGTAGAAACGGTTTGCCATCATTATAATGTAACGGTTACTGCCGTGAACAGCAAGAGCCGTAAGCGTGATTATGTCGTGGCAAGACAGGTAACGATGTATCTGGCACAGAAATATACCAAAATGCCTGCTTCGAGAATCGGCAAACTCGTTGGTAATCGTGATCATAGCACAGTTATCCACAGTTGTTCAAAAGTGGAAGAAAGGCTGAAGATTGATGCTGGATTCAGCGATGAACTGGTTAGTATCGAAAACGGATTAAAGGTGAAAAGGGCATAAAGGATGTGCTTTTCGCTGATAGGATAAGTTTAAGCGCGGAACCTTGGTATAGTGGTTCTTGTTTATATAAATGAAATAAAGGAAGCCTGGCAAGTTTGTTTTTGCCTTGGCTTCCTTTTTCCGTCTATAAACTGTTAACTGTAAACTGTCAACTCTTTTTCATCATCTTCTTCCATTTAAAGTATCCGGCTACGGCGATGATGACATAGAGACCGTAAAGTCCAGCCTTGAAAGGGATGCCTTTGACGATATAGAGATAGAAGCAAACGGCATCTACGATAATCCAGAAAAACCACTGCTCGATATATTTGCGTGCCAGCGCCCAGAGGCCCACAAAGCTCAGGGCATTGGTGAAACTGTCTTGCAGAGGAACCGTAGAGTTGGTGAAAGTTATCAGTATATAATAGGTGATGCCCCAGGCTGCCAGGAAGAACAGAAGAGTAGGGAGATAGAGCGACTTCTTCATATAGGTAATCGGAAGTTCTTCTTTCTCCTTCTGGTTGTGCTTCTTGCCATATTTCCATACGGCATAACCATATACACCGGCTATCGTATAGTAGACCGCCATACCCGCATCCCCGTAAAGACCATGACTCCAATAGAGCCATACGTCCAGGGCGGGCATGATGATGCCTACCAGCCAGAGCCAGATACTGGCACGGTACTCCAACAGGATATAAACCAGTCCGAGTACCGTGGTAAAGATGTCTAAACCATGTGATGCAATATAATCCATCATGATGATTTCTGATTAGAACTTCAATGTAAGATGCGTCATCCAGGTGGTATCTGCCATCGGGATGTAGGCTATCTGCTTGAATCGGTTGTCCAATGTATATCCGTAACCGGTAGCATTGCTCCAGGTGAATGCGCTGGCTGCATAATGGCGGTTGAAGATATTGTTGATGTCCACACCGAAGCTTACCTCCTTGATGCCGAGTGCCTTGGTTACCTTAGCACTGTAGTTCAGGCTCAGGTCGCTCTGTGAATAGCATGGCAGTGAGAAGTCGCGGTCTTCTGTGTTGGTAATATACTGGCGACTTACAAAGTTGGTGTGCCAGGTAGCTGAGAAACCGGCATAGTGGATGTCGATGAATCCGTTCAGGATAGCTGATGGAGAATAAGACAGGGTTGAGTTGTCGTAATGTACTACGCCTGGCTTCGTTTCATCATCCCAGTTGCTTACATACTCATCAAAGTCCTTGATCTTGTTCTTGCTCAAAGCGGCATTTCCTTCTACAGACAACCATGACAATGGTGCCCAGCCGGCTGTCAGCTCTACGCCCATACGGTAAGAATCCTTGATGTTGGTGGTCAGCGCCTCGCCGATGTCACTCAACTGTCCGGTCTGAGCCAGCTGGTTGTCATAATCCATATAGTAGAAGTTGGCGCCTGCATGCCAGTTGTCGCCCTGATACTGATAGCCGAACTCTACATCGAGCAGCTTCTCCTCTTTAGGGAATGGATAGTTGAAGTTGTCGGTAAAGTTGTTGCGCTCTGGCTCGCGGTTGCTGTAGGCTACAGATGCGTATGCCTTGTGGCCATCCTTGTTGAAGCTGATACCTGCCTTAGGGTTGAAGAAGTTGTACTTCTCGTTGATGTTCAGCTCCTGGTTCTTGTAGCTGCCATCTGCCTGGGCGATAAATTTATCGTTGATACCGTCGGTCTTGTATTCTACACGGCGATACTGCAGGTCAGCGAAGGCATTCCAGTAGTCTGCAAAGCGATAGCTTGCCTTGACGAAGGCGCTGTAGTCATACTTGTGGGCATCAGAATCATAGTACTTATACTTTCCGTTGCTGCCGAAGAATTTCTTCTCTGCATCCTGGTTGGCGATATAAGTAAGGTATCCCCAGTGGTTGCCGCGGAACTGCTGCAGGTTCAATCCGCCGATAACATCCCAGTGCTCATCCTTGTAGTTGGTATTGTATACCATGCCGTAGGTATGCTGGGTGAGTCCCTTCTTGCGGATGAAGTCAGACTTCTTGATGAAATTACCTTCTGCATCATAGTAAACGAGTCCGAACTTGGCAAACTTGGCGTTGTTCTTAAACTCCTTGTAGTAGCCGTAGCCATAGGTATAATGCAGTGAGAGGCTGTGGCTCCAGTGGCTGCCAGGTGTCCAGGTAGCCGAAAGGATGTTGTGGTTCTGATAGAAGTTATCAGTAGTCTTGTCCCATTTGCTTCCGTCGCGCAGGGTATAAGGAGTGATGGTATAATCGCCCTTGTCGTTGCGAACCATATCGCCTGTCAGCACGTTAAACTTATCCAGACCTGCCTTATACATATCTTTATAAGTGCGGATGCCATCCTGAAGGAGGGTGAAGTTAGAGTTGTAATCTCCGCCCAGCACACCGTTCCAAGCCTGACCGGTCTTCTCGAAGTTGCCGATGTTCTTGTAGCTTATCTTGAAGTTATCGCCCAGCCAGGTCAGTCCGCCATAGTAAGAACCTGAGCGGCCTGCAGTGCCGTCTACATAACCGTCGGTAGCTGTCTCGTGATAAGCACCGTCAAAAATCAGATGCTTGCCGAGCAGACCTGTAGAGAAGCTGGCGCCTGTATGATAGGTATTGTAAGAACCGAAAGAGCCGGTAACTTCTGCAGTAGGGGTGAGCGAAGGAGCAGCTGTAGCCATAGAGATGCTTCCACCGAAGGCACCGTCGCCATTGGTAGAAGAGCCTACGCCGCGCTGTACCTGGATGCTGCCCAGGAGCGAAGAATAACTGTTCATGTTAGCCCAGAAAACGGTCTGGTCTTCCGGTGAGTTGAGAGCCACTCCGTCGAGTGTTACATTGATGCGGCTTCCGGCAGCGCCACGAATGCGCATATAGGTAGTACCGGTGCCGATACCGTTCTCACTCCAGGCGAGTATGCCCGGTGTACGAGAAAGGAGAAATGGCAATTCCTGACCTGAGCAAGAGAATTGTTTGAGTTCTGATTTCCTGATGTTAGCCACGGCGTATGGAGCTTCCTTTGCGGCACGTACGCCTTTTACAATCACTTCATTCAAATTCTGCACCTTCAAGGTGTCGATTTTTGTCTGTGCCAGTGCAGCCTGGCTTGCCAAAGAGCAAAACGCTACACTGAGTGCGATCCCGTTGAATCTTTTCATTTATTTAAATTAAAAACATCATATAAGGGGGGAATGTGCCTTATTTTCCTACGCCAGCATTACCTGGTTCAGGTCGATGGGTATATTCTCAGCATCCGCTTTTTTCTCTTTTCTGGCGGTAGCACCCCTTAGTTAGCTCTCTGCTAACCGGGTGCAAAGGTACAAATAAATTTGATAACCGCAAAATTTGCGTAGATTTTTACTATATTTGTGTCCTTTTATCATTCTTTTTTCTTATATTTGCAGTCGGATTGCTGTTATTCGCAGTCTTGACAGTTTGAAACCTAAACTTCATGTAATATGGTTATGAGGCGATATATTTCACATTTGTTCACTTGGGTCATCTCTTTCCTGACCCTGTTGGCATTCTCATCGTGCTTGAATGAGCATCCTAAGGATCAGCTCGATGGGGGTGGCAGCAATGGTTCTGCGTCTGAAATATTCGATACGACCATAGCTCCTTTGTATGATTTTATGGGTGGAGCGATAGATGGGGAAGGCATCTGCGATATTCAGCGTCTGGACAGTCTGCTTTCTCTTTCTCCTGATGATGAGCAGCTTTATTCTTCCTGGCAATATCTTTATCGGGCTATCGGCATGTGCAACAAGTCGCTGGATATGATTGATTTACAGTCAGTACGGCTTACCGATAACCAGAAGGCGCAGTTCAAGGCTGAGGTGCGTGCCATCAGAGCCATGATGTATTATGAGGCGATGGATTTGTATGGCAGGATTCCGGTACTCCTGTCTTCGGCAGAATCACTCATCTATGAACCGGCTTCGGGCTCTTCGGTTACCGATGAAAAGCTGTCGGCTCAGAGCGAACGGAGCGAAATCTTCCATTTCATCTTCAGCGAATTGCAGCAGGTGTTGCCTTATCTTCCTCAGACGTCCAGTTTGGAGGAAGGCTCTCATTATGGGCGCATCACGCAGCCTGTGGTCAACTTCCTGCTGGCTAAGCTGGCGCTGAATGCTGAAATCTATATGTACAACGATTGGGCGCAGGGTTATAGGAAGCGTCCGAAGGGTAGGGACCTGGAATTTATGGTGCGTACAGCCGATGGTGCCTCGCTCATTACGGGCGGCAAGGCTAGTGAGAACCGCAGCAAGATATTGAATGCTTGGGAAACCTGTATCTTCTATTGCAACAGACTGGCTGATGAGGGCTGCAGTTTAGAGGAGGATGAAATCTTCAACAGTTCTGCGCGTTATCAGATGCCGAAGGATGCGCTGGTGATGGATGAGGCTGATTCTGTTCAGCATTCCCGGCCAGCCAAACCTCTTTTCCGTTTCCGCTATACCGATGTGTTGCTGATGAAGGCAGAGGCGATGGAGCGCAACGATGGGGATGGCAGGGCAGAGTATAATATGGTTCGTGCGCATGCCGGTTTGCCTGCGCGCAAGTCTTCGCTTGCCAATATTCTGGAAGACCGTCAGGTTATGCTGGCGGGCGAGACCTGTCACCGTCAGGACCTTATCCGTTTCGGCAAGTTCCTCAAGTCATCGCATCTTCGCCGTTCTGTTCAGTCCGCTCTCTCGTCCTGTTCCATCGTCTTCCCGATACCTCAGCGAAGCCTTGCCTTCAATGACAAGTTGGTTCAGAACAAAGGATATGAGGCAATGGAATAGCCAAAAACTCTTCACTCTTCACCCGATAGCTTGAATCCCCTTTATATAAAGGTGTTGCGGAGGGTGAAGAGTTTTTTGTAACTCTTCACCTCTCTTCACCCACTCTTCACCTCTCGAATCCCCTTTATATAAAGGCATTCCCAGCGATTGGGTGAAGAGTGAAGAGTAAAATCAATTTTTCTTCTTCTTTTCTGATATCAACCGGAACCGGTGTGATATTTCGGTTATTGAAAAACCTGTCAAACCGGTTTTCGTTTGCTGTTTGGCTCAGACAGCCCACTGTTCTGCCTATCGCTAGTCTGCTGTTCTAGTTTCGCCAGTTCGCTGTTCTTGTTGCACTCGTCCCCTGTTTCCGTTTCACTCGTCTGCTGTTCCCGATAAATAAAAACATTTTTTTTCGTCCTTTTATTCACTTTTTCCCCATTTCTCCCCTCCATTTAAAAATAAAATTTGTACTTTTGCATACGTTTTAACGTGTTAACGATAATTTTGGCAGATGCCAAATACAAAAATAAGAACGAAATGGATACATTATATTTATTGCAGTTCGCCTGTTTTCTATTTATGTTTATTAATATCCTCATCCTGGGTATTACCCGATTGCACATGAAGTGGATGAACCGGCGATATGAAGTGTCACGATGGCTGATTATCGGAGCCATGGTAGGATTGGCCATACAATTTCTCATGCAGATGCTTCTGGGCTTCCGGGCTCAAGACGCTGCTGTGGGAGCCGTTTTCAACATGCTCGCCTATCCCCCTTGCTTCTCGCTCATCTCTATTGGCATTTACAATATCGAGGCAACGCATGCCAACCGCCGGAAGATGAACATCGTTTGCGCCAGTATTTATGCCGCCATATTGGCTGCCTTCTGCATCGGCTTTATCCAGAGCGGAAACTTCCATATCGGCAGCTGGATTTATGTGATGATAGTCCTGTTCGCCATCAACGTAGCCTATTGCATCTATATGATAATAGTGGAAATCAGAAAGCGCAGAAGGATGCTGGAGGTGATGGCTGGTTACGATATCCTGCCTTACGTGAGATATGCGCGAGCCAGTATATTCATGCTCTTTTTCCCTGCAGTAGCCCTGCCTTTTGTAGTTCTTTCCACTAAATCTCTATATGTTATCGGACCTCTGGGACTGCTTGCTGTCTTTTTCTTCACGCTCAGTTTTATGGCTTTGGGCTATAATTATGTACCTTCCGAAGAACTTCTGGATAAGGAGGAAGAAGAGAATGCTGCCATGGAATGCGTGAAAGACAATGCCTGTTTAGAACTGCAGAATGAAGAACTGGATGATAAGAAAGAAACTTTACAATCGCAGCTTTCAGAAAGACGGCAGGAAATCATCCGCGAGAAACTGGAAACATGGTGTGCCGATGGGGGGTACAGGGATACCATATTGAATATGGTTACCATGTCACGCTCGTTGGATATCCCTAAGGCAGAGCTGTCCAAATACTTCTCGGGGCTCAATACCACCTTCCGTTTCTGGCTTGCCGAGGTACGTTTTGAGGCTGCTAAAAAGATGATTTTGGAAAAGCCCAACTATAGCAATGATATGATTTCTGCCGAGTGCGGCTTCTCTTCCCGCTCCAATCTCTACCGTATGTTCAAAGAGAAAGAAGGCTGCTCTCCTACGGCTTGGAGAGA
>ERZ773146.2219-NODE-2219-length-13391-cov-6.850180_pt1 | contig 13391 bp, 10 predicted proteins | sample MGYA00580847_ERZ773146 | MGnify/ENA primary metagenome ERZ773146 (study PRJEB29015, sample SAMEA2737830) | human gut metagenome | biome: human gut; feature: human-associated habitat; material: faeces | place: China | collected 2012 ...
TTCTCCGTACAATCTGGCGGCGGAGGGCGAGACCGGTATTCCGGTGAATGTCACCAGTGCCATGCTCACGCCCGGCGACCGTACATTTGCGACCTACTGCAAGCCGACCGCCATCACGGACGAGCTGCTCGAGCGGGTATATACCATGTCTAAGGGCGCTAAGTTGGTGCAGATGCAGGAGGGCTTTTTGTCGGTATATCGCAAGCTGCACGAGGAAGGCACCATTCTGATTTTCGACATGGGATGGGATGATGAACTGAGCTTTGAGAAATACGGCGATTATCTGCGCCTGGCGGATTACTATACGCCGAATACCAAGGAGGCACTCAAGATCACCGGCAGGGACACGCCGGAGGAGGCGCTCCGCGTACTGGCTGAGTATTTTGAGCACCCGCTGGTCAAGCTGGATAAGGACGGCTGTCTCATTCTCGAGGACGGCAGGCCGCGTCTGCTGCGCAATATTCCGGAATTCACCTGTAAGGATTCCACCGGTGCGGGCGATGCGTTCCTTGCAGGACTGATGTACGGTCTGTACCACGGCTATCCGTTTGCGGATTGTGTGCGGTTCGGCAACATCACAGGCGGCAAGAGTGTCACCGGTGTGGGCTGCCTGACCGAGTATGTGCAGGAGAGCGAGCTGCTCGCGCTGCGTGAAAAGTATAAGGATTTATAAGCGTTTGGAGGCTTTTTTGTTATGAGAATCATTCGTGCAAAGGATTACAAGGATATGAGCCGCAAGGCGGCAAATATCATTTCCGCGCAGGTCATCCTCAAGCCGGATTCCGTGCTCGGCCTTGCCACCGGCTCGTCGCCGATCGGCACATATGAGCAGCTGGTCAAGTGGTACGAAAAGGACGATCTGGATTTTGCGGATGTGACTACAGTCAATTTGGATGAATACTATGGCATGAAGCCGGAAAACGATCAGAGCTATCATTATTTCATGCACGACCACTTTTTTGACCATGTGAACATTGACCCGTCGCGTATCAATCTGCCGAACGGCATGGAGCCGGACGAGAAAAAGGAGTGCGCCCGCTATGATGCGGTGCTTCGCAGTGTAGGCGATGTGGATATTCAGCTGCTCGGTATCGGCCGCAACGGCCATATCGGCTTCAACGAGCCGGACAACTGCTTCGCCAAGGGCACGCACTGCGTGGAGCTGACCGAGTCCACCATCGAGGCAAACAAGCGCTTTTTCGCCAGCGAGGACGAGGTGCCGCGCCGTGCCTACTCGATGGGCATTCACACCATCATGACCGCAAAAAAGGTGCTGGTCGTTGCCAGCGGCGAGGACAAGGCGTGGGCTATCCGTGAATCCTGCTTCGGTCCGGTAACGCCCAAGGTGCCCGGTTCGATTCTGCAGCTGCACAACGACGCGATCGTTATCGCGGATGAGGCGGCCCTCAGCCTGTGCGGCGATTTCCTCTGATTGATGACCATAGCAGCGGCGGTACTGCGTTTTATCTCACCGTGCGGTAAATCAACAGCATTCTGCGGTACCGTCGTTTTGAAACCCGAAGTGCAGTTCTGTCTCCTTCTGCGCTTTGGGTTTTATGATTTTTTCGCAAGGGAGGTGTGATAGGGTGCGCGTTACCGATATGACACACGGCCGTCCGATACGGCTGATTCTGCTGTTTTCGCTGCCGCTGATGCTGGGCAGCGTGTTTCAGCAGCTGTATACCATCGTGGATACGATCATCATCGGACGCGGTGTCGGCATGCAGGCGCTGGCATCCATCGGTGCGGCGGATTGGATCAACTGGCTGGTTTTATGGGGACTGCAGGGCTTTACGCAGGGCTTTGCGATTCTCGCGGCGCAGGAGTTCGGCGCGGGCGCATACGACCGGCTGCGTCGTGTACTGGCTATGATCGTTAAGCTGTCGTGCTGGTTCGGCATTGCGGTGACGATCATCAGTCTGCTGCTGGTAAGACCTCTGCTCACACTGCTGCGCACCGATCCTGCGGTGTTCGGCGGAGCACAGACGTACTTATATGTGCAGTTCGGCGGCTCGCTCATCATCATTGCGTACAATATGGCGGCGGCCGTGCTGCGCTGTCTGGGCGACAGCAGAACACCGCTGTTTGCGATTATCGCGGCGAGCTTTGCTAATATTGCGCTCGACCTGCTGTTCGTGATGGGCTTTGGCTGGGGCATTTTCGGAGCTTCGTTCGCAACCGTGCTGGCGCAGTTGATTGCGTTTCTGCTGTGTCTGCGTTCTCTGCGGCGGCTGCCGTTCGTGCAGCTGACAAAGGCTGACTGGAAGACCGACCCTGCCATTCTGCTGCACCTGTGCCGCCTCGGCATTCCGACCGGTCTGCAGATGAGCATGATCACACTGGGAGGCATGGTGCTGCAGTCCGTGTTGAACGGCTTCGGCGTAGTGTTCGTGGCGGGCTATACGGCGGCCAACAAGCTGTACGGCATACTCGAGAGTGCATCGGTGGCGTTTGGCTATGCCATGACAGCCTACATGGGGCAGAACCGCGGTGCACGAAACGCGGCACGCATGGATGCAGGCATTCGGGCGGTGCTGGCCCTATCCGCCGGATTTACAGCCGCCATCGTGATGGCTATGCTTCTTGCAGGCAAACCGCTGCTGGGACTGTTTCTTTCGACTGAGGAAGCGGGCGCAGCGGATGCGCTGGCGGTGGCCTATCAGTATCTCATGGTACTGATGGCATTTTTGTTTGCACTGTTCGTGCTGCAGGCATACCGCTCCTCACTGCAGGGGTTGGGCGAGATGACTGTGCCGACACTCTCCGGCTTTGCGGAAATGCTCATGCGCATGGGTGCAGCACTCGTGCTGCCGGTTTTCATTGGAAAGAGCGGTGTGTTTTTCGCGGAAGGCGCAGCATGGGTGTGTGCGGCGGCGCTCAATCTGGTCTGGTATTATATCCGGATTGGGAAGATCAAGCGGGAGATGCTGAAATAACAAAAAGACAGCGAAAGTGAACTGCACCCCACTTGTTAGACAGTATGGTATACTATCTAACAAGTGGGGTGTTTTGCTATGCCAAAGGGAGTACCGAACAAACGATACACAGCGGAATTCAAGAAGCTGGTGATCGAAACCATGCAGGAAGAGAAATTGAGTTACAGCGAAACCTGCCGACGATTTGATGTAAACAGCAGAGATCAGATCAAATCATGGGAGCGAATCTACCTGGAGGAAGGACCGGAAGGCTTTGCCGTTGAACGGCGCGGCCGCAGCAGTAAGGGTCGTCGGCCAAAGCAGTTGCCGAAGCAGGTAGAAGAAGATCTGCTGGCAGAGGTTCAGCGGCTGCGTGCGGAGGTAGACTACCTAAAAAATTTGCAAGCCTTGGTTTTGGAAGACGAGCGACGCCAGCACAAAAAACGCTGGTAGTTCAGAAGCTAAGGCAAAAACACGCACTCAGTATTCTGCTCTCAATCGCTCAACTGCCCCGTGCAACTTTCTACTATCATTTGAAGCAGATGCAGAGAGAAGACAAATATGCATCTGTTAAGGAAGAAATCGCAGCAATTTACCACGAAAACAAGGGAAGATACGGCTATCGCCGGATTACGGCAGAGCTTCGAAAGCGTAAATTCTTTCTGAACCACAAGACTGTCCAGCGGCTGATGAAGGAGTTGGGCTTCGTTTGCCGTGTCAGGATGAAGAAATATCGCTCCTACAAGGGAGAAGTGGGAAAAATCGCACCAAATCTGTTAAACCGGGACTTCCGCGCCGAAAAGCCAAACCAGAAGTGGGTCACCGATGTGACAGAGTTCAGTTTGTTTGGCAAGAAACTGTATCTGTCCCCGATTCTCGATCTGCACAGCAGCGATCTGGTCAGCTACACAATTTCAGACCGTCCGGTACTGAGCATGGTGACAACCATGCTGAACGAGGCATTTGCAAAAATTCCGGACGGAACAAACCTCATTCTCCATTCTGATCAAGGCTGGCAGTACCAACATAAGCAGTACCAGCGCATGCTCCGGGAGAAGGGCATCCGGCAAAGCATGAGCCGCAAAGGAAACTGTCTGGACAATGCTGTGATAGAAAACTTCTTTGGGCTGCTCAAAAGTGAACTATTGTATCTGCAGGAATTTCAGTCCATGGAGCACTTCAAACAGGAGCTCATTGAGTATCTGGACTACTACAACAACCGCAGGATCAAGGCAAAGCTGAAGGGCCTGCCGCCTGCAATTCACAGACAACAAGCCCTTTCGGCTGCTTGAACAATTTTTACTTCAAAATATTTGTCTAACTTTTTGGGGTCAGTTCAATGCCCTATTTTACTCAAATCGAGTCTATTTTAACTCATAGAGTCAATCTTGACTCAACCTTTTCATAAAAAATAGTCTGAACCACAAGGATTCAGACCATTTTTATTTTCCGCTTTAGCCTTCCCTTACGAGCGTAACTGTTTTTTCCGCTTCATTCCAAGAAGTCTGTGCGCCAAGCGCATCCGCTACAAAGCGAACAGGCACATAGGTACGGCTATCCATGATGACAGGTGCAACGCCATATTTTTCAAGCGTTTTCCCAATCGTCATCTTAATTTCCTTTCCATCCAAAAGCAAGGTAACCTCTTTGCTTTCGCCGTTCCATGCAACCGCACCGCCCAAAGATTCTGTAATGAATCTGATGGGAACCAAGGTTCTGCTATTCTGAATCACGGGAGCCGCATCCTTTTGGGCGAGATTCCCGTTAACAGAAATGCTCTTTCTGCCAATCTGCATTTCGACGATTGTTTTCTCCTTTGCTTTTGTTTCGTTGTTTTCCTTCGTTTCCTCTACTTTTGTTTCGTTTTTCTGTGTTTTGGATTTTCTGCCGCCGGAGGAAGAACCGCCGCCGCTCTCCGGCTTGGCAGTCAGTGCTTTATAGGCATCCTGCAAGGCTTTTGTGGCATTGTTATATTCCTCTGCCGTCGCTTCAACCTTGGAAACCTCCTTTGCATCCGCCAAAACCTTTGCAAATGCCGCCCATTTCTCTGCGGAGTAATCCGCTTCCTGCAAAGCCTCTGCCTCTTTCACTGCATTTTTCAGTGCAAGCCAAGCCTGCATTACTTCATGCTCCTCTTCGATTTCACCAATCAGCTCTTTAAAGCTCCACTGCTTATTGGTTTCTGTCACTGTTGCCTTATGGTCAATCACCGCATCTGCCGCACGCATTTTTGCAAGAAACTGGTCAAGCTGTGTTTCGCTCAAGCCGCTCATCAGCATAAATTCCGCTGTGTAGCCACTGCCTGTAAATGCCTCTGCATCCCCTGCAAAGCCTTTGTACCCTGCAAGATATCCAACGGACTGGTTAATCTGGCTTTTTTCAACCGTAACTGCCTTAATTCCCATTTCCTCCAGAATTGCTCTGATTTTGCTGCCCTTTACGGTATCCGCACCGAGGTTGAACAGCAGTACCTTTGCTGCGGGGATTTCTTCCTCCGCACCAATAATGGGAACGGAATAGGAAAGATAATCCGCTTCCTCTCCTGCCCATTCGGGATGAGGCAGTCTAAGCTTTACAATCAATCGTTTTCCTGCCTCAAACGTATTCGCCTTAACGGGAATATTGATGGTTGTGAAATGCTCCTTGCTTGCTTTATTCGCATCACGCTGACCGATACGCTGTGTAATCGAGCTTTCATGCAACTCCTTCTTCTCAAATTCATCATCTGTATAGTCGGAGGGGAACTGATATGCTGTTACGTTGCAATAATAGTCGCTCATTTCCGTATAGCCTGCATCGTATGTCACTGTTACAGGAATGGTAGTATCTGTCACTCTGACTGCGGCAACATCAATAGAAACGGTAGGTGTTGCCCAATCGGGTGCCGCCTCAACGGTTTTCGCATTGGAATATACCACTTTGCTTACGCCGTTTTTCACAAGCGTCAGCTTAATCATCAGCTTGGAGCCTGCTTTCAGCGGCTTTACGCTTTCTCTAAAGCCCATGGTTGTTACGCCGGGGCTGTAAATGCTGCTTTCTGCCGCAATTTTTGCTTTGCTTTCATCCAATTCCTCGCCTGTGTAGTTATACAGTACATAGCTTACGGAATCATAATAATTTCTTTCAAAGTTCAGATAGGTTTCCATCTTTGTATCGCCTTCGGATACATGCTCCTCTCTGATATAAGCAGAGGGTTCTATAATCTGAGGGGGTGCCTGAATGGTTTTTGCATCGGAGATTTTTACCACTTCGCTTTCGCCGCCTGGCAGCGTAAGCACCGCAACGATTTTATCTCCTGCCGTCAAATCATTGGTAAATGTAATTTTACTGCTGTATGCGGAAGGCGTTACCGCACCGGAATACAGCAAAGCATTTCCTACATTTGCACTGTCAAATGCACCACCATAGCGGTAGGTATACAGCTTCAAATTGCCTGTAAGCGCATTGTCGAAATCCGCCTTTACATAAAGATTCTTATCCGTAGAAAGAATTTTGGAGGAGGTAATTTCAACAGAAGGCTCTTTTACCACCTTGCCACCAATCAGAATATAAACCTTATCATCACTGTAATGGGTTCTGCCAGTGTCAACATCATATTTGTAAAGATATACCAATACATATTTTTCAGGCGTAAGATTTCCCTTTACATCAAAGGTATAGCTGCCGCTTCCCGTAAAGCTCTGACTCTTGAGGGATGCCGCATCATCCGGATGTGTATTGTTTCTGTCTGCAAGCCTTACAAACACATAGCCGCCCTTATAGCTGTCATATCCGTTTACGGAAACCGTAATGCTTTCCGTATCTGCTGTGAGTGCTTCGGGGGAAACGCTGATGCTGTCCCCTTCCGCTTTCGCTTTTACCGTAAAGGCTGTGCCGGGGTAATAATGCGTTTTATCTTCATCATCAACATAATAGATATAAGGAATAATCACATCCCCTGCCGTTAAAGCCTTTGTAATAGTGATTTCTACATTATCCCCACTGATAACAGGACTTTTACTGCCGACAGAAACGGGGTCTCCATATACATCAGCGTCTCCGTTTTCTTTTGCTTTATATAGGATAATCATTCCCTTGCCGGAGGGGATTAAATCCGTTTTGCTCACCGCAAGACTTACCTTGGTATCCCCTTCATATACATTCCCGTTCACAATCAGTACGGGCTTTTCCATCTCTGTCTCCAAAACAACGGGAACCGCATTGGAATATGCAACAACCGTTCCGCCCTTCATCAGCACTGCCGCAACATATTTGCCTGCTGCCAATTCCTTTTTTATAGCGGAATTTTTCTCTACCGAAACCGTTCCTGCTTCGGAAACACTCTTGTTGCCGAAAAATTCCCAATCGTCCCCCTGTACCGCATCCGCAGACGCATATTGTCTGATGATAAGGTTAGAGCCTTCTTCCACATCACCGGCAACCACAACGCTTACTGCGCTCGCACCTGCCTTAATTTTATCTGCGTTGATTTTCACTGTCGGCGCAACAGGCACAGCAGGAATCAAAACGGAATCATCAGGGATGCTCTCCGCCTCATAGTCATTGCCTTTGGGGATATACAGCGCCGTATTCTGGTTCCAATATACAACGGCACGCACACGATAGCCTGCCAGAAGCGGTTCCTCCAGATTGATTTCATAGTTTGTCAGATTTTTCGTAAACTGCAGCGGAATCGTCAATCTGCGCATATAGCTGCCTTCAAAGTCGAATGTTTTATCCTGCGGATATTGCTGGATGGAAACTGTCATATTGAAATCTACATTTTCATCCTTTGCGTATGCAAGCAATCTCTCATCTGCGGAAAAATTGATGTGCAGCTTGGTATCGCCTGCTTTTAAATCCGTATCCGCAATGCTTACCTCGGGCCATGTGTAATCCCGAAAGCCCTCGCCGTTTTTATCCACAACCGTAAGCTCACGGGATTGCTTTTGCTTGTAAAAAACATCATTCTTCGTTTCTGCAACAGGCACATTCAGATAAGCGCATACCTTCTGCCCCACCTTCAAAGGGAGAAGGGACCCTGCGAAATTACAGGTATAGCTTTTTCCGTTTTCCACCCGTACCGAATAAAGTTGCTTTGTGGCGGTGCTGTCGGGATCAAAGACTGTATTTGCGGGGTATACCGCAACAATCATGTAGCAGCTTTTCACACTGCTGTGCAGCTTCACATTTGCCGTAAGGGATGTTGCATCCTCTGTAATTTTTCCGTCTGCAAAACCATCTATTGTTACCTCGCAGCCTGCCAAAATTTCCGCCTGTGTCGGTTTGGTTGTTTCTCCGCCGGAAGAACCTTCGGAGGCAGTGACCGTAATCGGTGCAGAAGTATATTCCTGCATTTCACCGCTTGATCTATCACGCAGTACCGCTATTACCTCTTTGCCTTCCGTTGGTGCTGTTGTAAGCGTAATCGTATTACTTCCTTCGTTCAAAGCTGTATATCCAATCACACCGCTCAAGTCCGTATAGCTAAAAAATTTATCAGTGTCATATCCTTCTCCGCTGTCAAGCTGTATGACCTTTGCAAAGCCGGCTGTAATGTCTTGTGCAAGTGTAACCTCAACCGATTTTGTATTCGGTGTAATGGTGCTTGTTGTGATGGAAATTCCCTGTTCCTGCGCAAATGCCGAAGCTGCCGCAAAAGGAACTGTCGAAATTGCCATAATAAGTGCAACAAGCAGACTGAATACTCTTTTACTGATGCTGCTGTAAATTGTTTTCATTTTCCTCCACCCTTCTCTAGTGATTTTTATATTATTAGCTGCGGCTAACTAAATTCCATTATAATTTGCCTCTTTTTCATTTGCAACCGCTTTTTTCCTTCTTGATAAGTGTTCTCATTTTGGCACTGCAATAAAAAAATACCCTCCCTGCCATTTGGCAAAGAGGGTATCCTCCATTTAACAAATCAATTTTATTTTACGAATGTTTCACAAAAGCGCATCAGCATAGATGCCACCCTGAGATACATCTACTTCTTCCTTGGGTGCTTCCTGCGGCTCTGTTTTTCCTTCTTTCTTGCCCTCTGCGGCACCCTCATTTACCTCCGCCGCTGCGTTTGTTTCCTCGGCAAGCGCCGACACAGACGTAAGAGAAAGCGCTATTGTCACGCACACCAACTGACTGATTAGCTTTTTCTTCATAAAATCCCTTCCTTCTCTTGTGTCCTTCCATCAAGCAATATCCTGCGAACGCTGTATTTTTCGACAAAACCCGCGAAAATACTGCATTTGCCAAAATTATAGCAGATTCTTTTCGCAATGAACATCCTACCAAAGTATGAGACGGCAACCTTATTTTTTCGCCGTTTTTGTAATAAAAAAATCGGCTTCCGCCGAAACCGATTTTTCTTCTTACATATTCTGCTTCAAGCAGGTTTTGATATCATCCTCGGGGTTGCTGACAGCACGCAAATCAAAGGTATCCACCAGATACTGCAGCACATTCGGGCTTAAAAATGCAGGCAGTGTCGGCCCCAAATAAATGCCCTTCACACCAAGGCTCAGGAGTGCCAGCAAAACCGCCACCGCCTTCTGCTCATACCACGAAAGAATCATGGACAGCGGCAAGCCGTTCACATCCGTCCCAAAGGCATCTGCCAAAGCCGTTGCAATGCGGATGGCGGAATAGGCATCGTTGCACTGCCCCACATCAAGCAATCTCGGCAGACTTGCCACCTCGCCGAACTCCAGCTTATTAAATCTGTATTTGCCGCACGCCAAGGTTAAAATGATACAATCCTGCGGCACCTTTTTCGCAAATTCCGTATAATAATTTCGCCCCGGCCTTGCGCCGTCACAGCCGCCAATCAAAAAGAAATGTCTGAGCTTTCCGCTCTTGACCGCCTCCACGATTTTATCGGCATAGCCTAATGTGGCATGATGCCCGAAGCCGACCAAAATTTCATGTGCCTCCTCATCCTCGGGATAGCCGCCCAATTCCAACGCCTGCGCAATGATTTCGCTGAAATCCTTCTCGCCGTTTTCCTTCTTGCCGATATATTTCACGCCCTCCCAGCCGACCACATTCGTGCTGTAAATACGGTCCTTGTAGCTTTCTCTCGGGCGCATCAGGCAGTTGGTTGTCATCAAAATACACCCCGGCAGATTGTCGAACTGCTTTTGCTGATCCTGCCACGCACCGCCGAAATTCCCGACCAAGTGCGGATATTTTTTCAAGCCCTCGTAGCCATGGCAGGGCAGCATTTCCCCATGCGTATAAATATTGATGCCCTTGCCCTTCGTCTGCTTCAAAAGCATTTCCAAGTCCTTCAAATCATGCCCGGAAACCACGATAAACGGACCTTTTTTCATGTGAACATCAACGGTATGCGGAGAAGGATTGCCGTAAACCTCGGTGTTTGCCTCGTCCAGCTTCTGCATAACGGCAATCGCCATCTCGCCTGTGCGCATCGTCAAGCGAATCAGCTCCTCTACCGTCAGGGTATCATCCGTAATTGCCTCCAATGCCTCGATATAGAAATTGTCCACCTCGTCACTGTAATACCCCAGCTCCCTCGCCTGATGCCCGTAGGCACTGATGCCCTTCAAGCCATACAGCACCGTCTGCCGCAAGGAGCGGATATCGGGATCTAAATCCTCATACATAATGCCTGCCATGGGTGCATCCTTGAGCATTTCGGTTTTGGTTTCGGGGAGGGTATAGGTAACGTGTGCCGTATGATTGTCAATCTCCCCTGTCATGCCTCTCAGCGTATCCTTGATTTCCTGCGATTCCTTCAGCAGCTCCACATGAACCGCCTCATCAAAGTTTACATTCGTCAGCGTGGTAAACAGCACATTTTCGATAAAGCGAATCACGCTTTTGTCAATCTCCTTCCCCTGCGCAAGCAACGCCTTGCCGTAACAGCTGATACCCTTAATTTGAAAAATCAGCAAATCCTGCAAATTGGCAACCTCCGCCGTTTTTCCGCAAACGCCCAGCTTCGTACAGCCCTTACCATTTGCCGTCTGCTCGCATTGATAGCAAAACATTTCATAGCCTAAATCCATATTGTTGCTCATAAATCAACCGTCCCTTCTTTTCCTTTTGCAAGCTAGTGTTTCCCAACAAATGGAGATTATACGCAACCCGAAGCAGGAATCCGCCTGTTAAAATAATATACAAATTTTTTCCAATCCTACTTTAGTAGGATATACAAAAAGAATTTTTCCCGCTATAACGAATGTGAAATCACAATTAGAATTTTATGATTTTCACGGAAAAGGAGGAACGAGATGGGAAGACACACTTTTACCCAAAAATTCCTCTGGCGCTGGCGGCGCAAACGGCGTAATGCTGGATAGCAGCCTAAGCGTGAAAAAGACGGTAACCGCCACAGGGGTAAAAGCGCCCACCATCACAGGCGGCAGCAGTGGTGGTGGTGGTGGCGGCACAGCATCCACACCGAAGATTGCAATCAACGGTTTGAAGAACCCCATCGGTGAGATTCAGATGAATGTCGGCGACCTCAAGGACGAGACAGAGGCGAAAAAATCCCTGCCGAGCATGGTAACGCTGTTGGTGGATAACAAGAAAATCAAGGATGTTACGGCGAAAATCAAAAATGGTGCCTTCGATGGAAATACCGCGGGCAGCTATACCTTTGTCGGGACGGTAAAAATCCCCGAGGGCTACGCCTACAGCAACGGCACACTGACCGCAAAAGCCACCATTACGGTTGTGGCAAACAATGCAACGAAGAAACAACTGCCAACGGACACCATTGTGCAGTATGGACGAATAGAGTCGTACACTGAGATTGACAAGGAAATAAAAGCAGACAGCACTTAATGCGGCATGGGTGCAGTTGGATAGAACCACAAATTCGGAAGCCGAGGCACTGGCGAATCCGGACAAAATCTATCTGCTGCCGACAAACGACGACGAAAGGAATGTTTCTCAAGGGGTAAAATATGTGCAGGAAAGCGTACAGCTGACCGTTACGGCACTAAATTATACGGATTCCAACGGTAGCACGGTGAACTTGGGCCAAGAGGTTGCGACTTACACCTGCACAGTCGGGGCACCGGTCAGCAAAGCAGACGAATTACCCACACTGCTTACCTCCGGCAAAGATAAAGCTAATGTCCATATTCGCCTGAAAGGCACGGGAACCGCTTCTGTGATTACAGTGTCCGATGAAGCAGACATAAGCGCGGAAGAGACCGTCAATTCTAGCAATTCCGGATTGTTTCAAGATTCTATCTCCGTGGGATCAGCCACTACGGAAACAGATACCACTCCACCAAATTTTGTTGTATTTTTAGGCATGACAGTCACATCGGAGCAGCTTCCTGCGGTTGCAGTGAATAGCTTCGATAGAGAGGAAAAGAACCCCCACAAAACAACCTCAGTGACATTTACCATCCCGTCCGACAAAGTTTCCCTCACGAATGAGGGGAAAACAGCCGGCTGGTATATCCCGCAGGGTGGCTTGAAGCTGACAGCGGAGGATGTGCGGGTGTACCAACCCAAGGTTCTTGCCGAAAAAGCTAGCGTTGCGGATACAACAGTGACAGTGCCGCTCCAAGTTCTGTTTCTGAATGAGGGTAAGACTCTGAATGTGGCTCTTGTACCAACGAGCACAACATCCTACGACGGCAAAGACAATAATGCAATTTCCGGCACAGATATGCGCAATACGGAAAGTAAAGAGCAGCATTACTACTTCGCCCTATCCGGCAGCCAAAAGTACGAGTACCGTATACCCATCAGGTGCTATACGGCAACATTCGACAATGTCACAGCAGGTACCTATGCTGTTTGGGTTCAGGTTGATGACACGGATACGTGGGTCAAGGTAGGGGATAGCATAACTGTCTGCAATACGGCAGGCGGGGATTCCGATAACACCGGGAATCCTACCACCGAATAATCGCAAAATTCAAAAAGGCAGGGGAATCCTTTGATTCCCCTGCCTTTTTCTTTGCACTTACGCCATCGCAGCAGAGCAAAAAGCGCGCAGCACCTATGAATATCTCATCGACCTGACGGATGACCCCGATGTGCTCGCGCCACTGCGCTTCCTGCGAGAACGGGAAATCGTGCATTTCCAGCGTTTCGGAGAAGCTCTGGACTACGCCAGAGATTATCTGAAGCAGCAGCATTATTTCTTCATGCAGAAAAACGGCTGCAACAGCTGACAAATCATAGACACCGATAAACCGGTGGTATGCACTGCATTCCTATTTCAGGCAGCCGTTAAAGGTATGTCTTATTCTGCCGGCATAAAAAAAGACCATCGATTTCTCGATGGTCTTTTCCGCAATTACTGCGGATGACAGGACTTGAACCTGCACGGGCGCAATGCCCACTAGAACCTGAATCTAGCGCGTCTGCCAGTTCCGCCACATCCGCACAACTTAGTGTGCCTGACTATAATACTGCATCAGAAGAAAAATGTCAAGCATTTTTCGATAAAATTTTTTCTTTTTTTTAAATCTTTCTTTTATCTCCGGAAATACAACTTCTTTTTGG
>ERZ773146.2229-NODE-2229-length-13350-cov-4.972847_pt1 | contig 13350 bp, 10 predicted proteins | sample MGYA00580847_ERZ773146 | MGnify/ENA primary metagenome ERZ773146 (study PRJEB29015, sample SAMEA2737830) | human gut metagenome | biome: human gut; feature: human-associated habitat; material: faeces | place: China | collected 2012 ...
TCCGATCTTATTGGATTATTTAACTGAAATTATTTTAGTTTTATTAGCAACTTTAATCAGTGGTGAATTAGCACTGCGCATCCAATTACCACGGGTCGTTGGCCAAATTGCAGCAGGAATTATCTTGGGACCCTTACTTTTGAATCTAGTACATCTAGACCAGATGATTTCTAATTTTGCAGATTTAGGAATTATCATTTTAATGATGATTGCTGGATTGGAATGCGATTTTAAAGAAGTCACAAAACATTTAAAAGCGGCTAGTATCATAGCTGTTGGTGGGGTGGTTTTACCGCTAACTGCTTTTTGGTGCTTAGGAATGGCATTACAACAAACTACCCAAGAAGCAATCTTATGGGGCGTTATTTTTTCAGCTACTTCTGTTTCAATAACGGTGGCTGTCTTACAGGAAATGGGGAAGTTAAAAACCACTGCAGGAGCAATCATTTTAGGAGCAGCTGTGGTTGATGATGTAATTTCGATTATCTTGTTGAGTGCTTTTTCTAGTATTTATACCAGTAAATCAACCAACTTATTGGTGATTATTGGGTTACAACTTATCTATGTTGCACTTGTTTACGTGATGTTTAAGTGGTTAGTACCTGAAATAATTAAAATAGTGATCCATTTTCAAAGTCTCAGTTTAACGATTACAGTTGGCTTACTGATCTGTTTTGGAATGGCTGAATTAGCAGAACTTTGTCATTTAAGTTCTGTTTTAGGTGCCTTTGTTGCAGGAGTCAGTTTGGCAAGGACTCCTGTGAAACGAGATATTTCTAAGCAAATCGAAATTTTAGGTTCTTCATTTTTAATTCCATTCTTTTTCGTTTCAATTGGTTTAGAACTAAAATTAATTACTAACTGGCACGGCGTTTTGATTGTTGTTTTAATGACTATAATTGCGGTTTTAACCAAATGGATTGGCTGTGGCGTTGGTGCCAAACTGTGCCAAATCGATTTTAAAGATGCCAACGTGATTGGGATTGGGATGATTTCGCGAGGAGAAATGGCCTTAATTGTGGCTCAAGTTGCGATTAGTAGCCACTTGCTTTCGTCAGAACTTTATTCAGAGATTATTTTAGTAATTATTTTGACGACCGTTATTTCACCAATTCTTTTAAAATATGTTCTTGTTAAGTGGTAATCGAGAGTAATTACGGTTCAATAAAGAGAAACATTTAATTAATGCAAGGGGGAATTAAAATGCGAGAAAATCAACGGGTAATTGTGTTGACTGGGGCTGCCGGAACCGGCAAAACCACGGTTCAAAATTATTTGAAACAAGCTTATCAAATTCCATCAATTATTACGCATACTACTCGCTCAGCTCGTACCGGTGAACAAAGTGGAGTTGATTATTACTTTGAAAATAAGGCTAGTTTTGACCAACTTCACTTGCTAGAATCTGTTCAATACGCTGACAATCGTTATGGTTCTTCTTGGGAAGGAATTAATAAAGCCCTTCAAGAACATCAATTTGCCAGTATTGTTTTAGATACTGCCGGGGCGATTACTTACCAAAAACAGTTAGGTGAAAAAGCTAAAATTATCTTTTTGGCAGTTGATAATCAATGTGAAATCAAAACCAGAATGCTTAAGCGCGGCGATCGGTTAGCTGATGTAGAAAAAAGAATGCAAAGTAAAGAAGTTAATCGTGATTTGAATTTACCAAGTGAATTACAAGGACATGCGACAATCATTGAAAATGAAAATTGGCAAAAAACAAAACAATCGATTGATCAAATTATCAAAAAATTAAGTAATGATTAACCCTTTTTTAAGTTTAAGGGACAATAATAAGAAGATTAAGGAAAGGGGATAATTTTATGAAGAGAGTTCCACCATTGTTAACACCATTTGCAATTTTAACAATTTGTTTAGCCCTTGGTGCAACTAATGTTGTAACTAATACGGTGACCCATACCCAAGAAGGAGCCAAAGTTACTAACACAAATGTTCCAGCTAAAACGGATCCAAAGCAAGATACCCCCGATGATCAAAATAAAGACACAAATCAAACTAAAGATACCGATAAAACAGACGATACTAATAAAACAGACGATACTAATAAAACAGCGGATGACAGTAAAAAAACAGATTTTAATTCTACTACTCCAAACGCTGATAGCAATAAAAATAATACAACTGATAATAAAACAAATAATAATAGTTCTGATAATAGTCAAAAAACGGGAACAGATGGCTCAAATACATCAAATTCTAACAATAGCGGGACTAATTCTAATGCAACGGGTGGGAATGATAGTAGTAAACCAGCAGCAAACAATGATAGTTCAACTACGAATCCTGCGTCTACACCAACTTCAGGAGGTAATCAATAATGTTTAGTATTTTAGATGGACTTAATTCTTGGTTATCTTATATTAGTATTGAAGCGAAAACCAAGGCCCGCATTTATACGATTTTAGGGTTCTTTGGTTGGCTTTATATGATTTACATCACTTATCGGTTTTTAACCAATCAAGTATATACCCGAGGACTTTTAATGTTTGGTGTAACAGTCTTATTAGGTTATTTTCTTTATTTGAACTTTATTTATTATTTTACTAATAAAAGTTCAAAATTTGATATTACGCCAATTATTAATAAGACGCTTCACATTCAACCTAAAGAAGCAAATAACTCAACAAAACGATATCGGGATATTCCTGCTAATGGATTATTTGATGAACGACGGACAATGCCTGCTAAACTAACTAGTGACACCACTCAACAAGTTGCCATTAATGATTTAGCAGTGCAAATGATAAAAGAAAATTTAGTTAAAGATGATTATAATGGATTAGATCAACATCAAATTAAGGTTGCTTTAAGAGAAAATGATAAACCACTTTATGCCATTGGTGATGGGACAATTATTCCATACTTCTCTATGAAAAAGGTTAATGGACAATATGTTGTTTATGCTGGAATTAATGAACAAAATGCAAAAGCAGTTGGTCACCTTAAAACAGTGGGGTTACAGTCAATAAAACAGATTGATTCAACCGAAATTAATTTATATTTAGCAGCTGCCTATTTAACTGGTGGTAAATATAAAATTAAAGGGCGTAACGGTATCATCGAAACTGATGATAATTATCATGTTGAAGTTCAAGTGGCTTACACGAAAAAATAAAAAGAAACCGAAAATTTTCGGTTTCTTTTTAATTAGAGCATGTTAATTTGTCTAACAATTTCAGCTTTGTTTTCACTTACTTTTTGTTGTTGCTTTTCGGTGTAAAGTTTCAATCCTAACATTGCGATAAAGATAAGAATGAAGGCAATCCACACGATGCGTTTTCGTTTTTTTTGCATAAAAATTACACTCCTTTTTTTAATTGTATCATGGAATTTTGAATCGTAATTAGTTGACTGACAAAAAAATAGTTGTTACGATGGGTCTAGTTGAATTAAGGAATTTTTAATAAAAAACAATGGGAACACCCCCAAACCGAAATGATTTGATAGGGGACATTTTTTATTTGAGAAAGGTGATGTACTATGACTGGAAAGAATCAAACGAATGATCAAGATTTGTCACGAGGCTTAACTTCTCGTCACGTTCAGATGATTGCGATTGGAGGAGCCATTGGAACTGGATTGTTCTTGGGTTCAGGAACTGCAATTAAATCGGCTGGGCCAGCGTTAATCCTTGCTTACTTGATTACAGGTATTTTTTCTTGCCTAATGATGCGTGCAGTTGGTGAATTATTACTTTCCAATACTAAGTTACATTCATTTATTGACTTTGTACGTGAATATTTAGGTAACAAATGGGAATTTGCAATTGGTTGGGCTTATTGGTTAAGTTGGGCCAGTTTAGCAATGGCTGATTTGACAGCTTCCGGAATTTACTTAAGATATTGGTTCCCCCAATTACCACAATGGGTTACGCCATTAATTGTGGTTGCTATTTTGGTAACTTTTAACTTAATTAATGTGGCCTGGTTTGGAGAATTAGAATCTGCATTCTCAAGTATTAAAATTTTTGCTATTTTAGCATTAATTGTTGCTGGAGTTGGGATGATTGCATTCGGCTTCCATACTCAAGGTAATACAGCATCATTATCTAACTTAGTTAGTCACGGTGGCTTCTTTGCTACTGGTGGACTTGGTTTTATCTTGGCATTTCCAATGGTAATTTTTGCCTTTACTGGAATTGAAATGGTTGGTCTATCAGCCGGTGAAACAAAGAGCCCTGAAAAGGACATTCCAAAGGCGATTAACTCAGTTCCGCTTAGAATTTTACTATTTTATGTTGGATCAATGATTGTAATTATGTCAGTTTATCCTTGGAATGAAATTGATGCTTCTACATCACCATTTGTACAAGTGTTCTCAGGTTTAGGAATTAGCTTTGCGGCTAATTTAATTAACTTTGTTGTTTTAACAGCTGCTTTATCAGCTGCTAATTCAGCAATCTTCTCAACTTCAAGAACTCTTTACATTTTAGGTAATAATGGTCATGCACCAAAATCATTTAGTAAGCTTTCTAAGGCAAACGTACCTTATGTTGGAATTTTATTTTCTGCATTTGTATTCCTAGGAATTGTCTTATTAAATTACTTTTATCCAAGTAAGATTTTCGTCTTGATTACAGGAGTTGCTACAATTAGTTTTATTTTCGTTTGGATTATCATTATGTTAACTCATATCCAATACAAGCGGAAAAATCCTAATCCAGCTGACACCTTTAAGATGCCATTCTTCCCTGGATCAAGTTATTTAACCATTTTATTCTACTTAGCAGTCTTAGTTGTTTTACTTTTCAATGCAGAAACAAGAATTTCTGTGATTGCAACGGTAATTTTCTTTGCTGCCATGATTATTGGTTATATAGTTTGGGAACGTAAGAATAAAAAAGAACTTAAATAATTAATTGAAAAGACCACTAGTCGAAGCCGATTAGTGGTTTTTTTTGCTCTAATCAACTATACTTTTAATTACTATTAGTTAGTGAATGGAGAATGAATTAAGGATTGTTGACGCTGTTTCAGTTCCAGTATTGGCAGCTGGTGGAATCACCGACGTACGTGGTGTACGAGCTGCTCGGGCTTTAGGTGCTGAAGGATTTTATATTGGAAGTCGCTTTATTGTGACTAAAGAAAATCGGACAGCTGAGAACGCCAAAGTTAAGATTATCAGTTCAACAGTAGAAGATATGGTTTTAGTTGCTCCTCAACAACGTTCAATTCGAAATGCAAAAATGGATGAATTAGCTAAACGATTTGCAGATGGTGATCATGATACATTTGCGGAAACACGTAAAATGGGTGGAACACGTACGGCGATGTTAGAGGGAAAACTAGAAGATGGTGAAATTTCAATTAATACTGGAATTGACCTTATTCAGGATCAACCGAGTGTCGCTGAATTAGTTCAACGATTAATGCAAGACTATCAATAAACAAAAAAGGATCTCAGTTTTCTGAGATCCTTTTGCATTATTTACGTTTATAAACTTGATAATAAAAAACAGGAATCCCTAAGGCAACAATTGCTAGGGAAATGAAAACTCCGATTGGATCAGACATTACTTCTGAGATTAACACAAAGAGTGAACCGAGGATGGCTACAATCGGTGTAAAGGGGAAGAGAGGAACCGAAAATTCACGTTTCATTTCTGGATTCCGTTTCCGAAGCAGAAAGACCCCGACAAAGGCCATTACGTAGAAACAGTAAATGGTGAAAATACATAGTTCTGAAAGACGATCAGCGCTTCCTAAACAAATCATCACTGCTGCAATAAAAATGACAACAAAGATGGAAAAAATTGGAGTTCTTGTTTTAGGGTTAAGGTATGCAAGTTGCTTTGAAAAAGGTAATTGTTTTCTTTCAGCCATCGCATACATAATTCGTGGGAAGGTCATAATTTTTCCATTCATACAACCAATGATCGAAATGATGATCCCGATACAAATGATTTTTCCACCGATATTACCAAAATCATGATTGGCAATATAAGGAATTGCTGCAGTACCCAATTCGTGGACTTTTTCTGCACCAATACTTTTTAAAACACCGTAAGCTACTAGAACGTAGATGGCTAAAACGGCTAAAATTCCAAATGAAATGGCTTGTGGTAAGACTTTACGGGGATTCTTAACTTCTCCACCTAAGTTGGCAATTAATATCCAACCATCAAAGGCAAATAAAGTTGCTAACATAGCGACTCCAAAACCACCAGTGGTTGAATGAATTCCTTTAATTGATTGACCAAGGGCATCGGCATGACCGTAGAAAAGACCAAAGATAATCAATGCTGCTACAGGGACTAATTTACAAGCCGTAGTAATTAAAGCAAAGCTAGCTCCATATTTATTAGGGAAAATGTTTAGAATTCCCACTAAAATGATACTTCCTAAAGCGATTGGTAGATTCCAAATCGGATTAGTATGGAAAAACGCCGAAGTAAGAATTGCTAAGAATGATCCTAGTGCGGCAATCATGGCAGGACCGTACACAATAATTTGGACCCAACCAGAGAGAAAGCCCCAAAGTTCGTTGTACATTTCTTCCATGTAGGCATAAAGTCCACCAGTACTGGGGATTTGGGAAGCTACTTCAGCGATTGTAAGACCCGCAGCTAAGGTTAAAATTCCTCCGGCAATCCAAGCTAAGATAGCTGCTTTAGCTGAACCGGCATCATTAATCACAGCAGCTTGTCTTACAAATACCCCACCACCAATGATGGTTCCAATTACTAAAGCTAAGGCAGCTGGTAATCCCAGCGCTCGATTTAAAGTAACGTTTTCTTGCTGTTTCATTCTTAATTCCTCCTAAAAATAAAAACGTCTCTGACAAATTAATGTCAGGGACGCTTTCGCGCGGTTCCACCCAGATTCTTCTACAAAGTTGGTAGAAGCACTTTTTAATATTCATAATGATTAATTAAAGCGGCTAAATAAGTTGTTTCATCCGAATTCCAGAATTCATCGGACTCTCTGTGAAACAGAGCTTAAATTTCTTCTTTAAGATTATGAAATCATTGTACATTCATAATAAACACTTGTCAACGCTAAATGTTAATCTTTATCTAAGTATTGTGAATAACGGGCAACATCTGGTTCAGGAAGCTCAACCGTCAATTTAGTTCCGTCTTCTGTATAGTCAGTTGATTGTACGTTAAATTTATGATTTAAGGTTGAAACCAAATCGCCTTTATCAAAGGGAAATAAGAAGGTTTTTGTTACATAGTTTTTAAATAGTTTTTCACTAATGACGCTGGTTAATAATTCAATTGATTGGTCATCAAGGGCAGAGATGATTAAATTATCACCTTCACGGGTTGGATAATTAGTTCCAGCTAAGTCGGCTTTGTTGAAAACTTTAATCATTGGTAAATCAGGTACACCAATTTCTTTTAAGGTTGTTTCGGTTGTTTCCATCATGAGCTGTTGATCAGGGTCTGAATAGTCGACGACTTGGACTAATAGGTTAGCACTAGCTGCTTCAGCTAAAGTAGACTTAAATGCTTGAACTAGTTGATGGGGAAGGTTACTAACGAATCCAACAGTATCACTCAATAGGAACTGTTTATGGTCAGGCAAATGAAGATCACGAACACTAGTATCAAGAGTTGCAAATAACATATTTTTAACGAAAACTTGTTTTTCGTCATTTTCCCCGAATTTAGTAACTAATTGATTCATGATGGTTGATTTACCGGCATTGGTATAACCAATTAAGGCTACAGTGGGAATTTTATTTTCCTTACGACGCTTACTTTGAGTTTCATAAGCCTTATCAATTTCTTTTAGTTCGTGGCGGACATGATCAATTTGATGTTCAATTGTTCGACGGTTTAATTCTAGTTTGGTTTCACCAGCACCACGGTTGGCTAAGCCACCACCAGCTGATTGTTGATCAAGTCGTTGACTGGCATTTGTCCGTAAACGGGGAAGTTGATATTTCAATTTTGCCATTTGGACTTGGAGCTTTGCTTCTCGGGTTTGCGCACGGTTAGCAAAGATTTCCAAGATTAAACCAGTTCGGTCAATTACAGTAGCGTTGGTTTCGTTTTCGATATTTCTAATTTGACTGGGGCTTAATTCATCATTAGCAACAATCACTTGCGCACCAGTAGTCGTGACTAATTGGGCAAGGTATTCAATCTTTCCTTTTCCGAAATATGCCCGTGAATCGGGATGGTCTAATTTTTGCGTGACCGTTTCGACATTTTCCATGTTGTTGGCCATGACCAAATTTTTTAATTCTTCCATAGAATAGTCAAAGGCTTGATTATTTACGTTTAACCCAATTGTGATAACTGGGGTGGTTGTTTTTTCCATAGTGCTCCTTATTAATCTATATTATCAGTGTGATTGTAGTATTCTACCTGATATTCCCCGTTTTCGTAAACGAGTTTGGTAATACTACCATTTAAAATTCGTGCAGTAATGTCAATGTCACTAAATTTGCTGACAATACTTCTAATTAAAGTCCCGTGGGCTGCCACGAGAATGTTGTCACCAGGTTTAGCGTTGCTAACAATTTCATCCATTCCTGGTTGAACTCGAGCCCAAAATTGTGCATCATTTTCAGCTTCACCAAATGGATCAGCATCCGAAATCATATCGCGTGTTCTTTCGATAGAAAACATTTTAATCATGTCAGAATAATCGCTAGCACCTTTTGGTCCACCGATCATGTTCCAAGTTTGTGAAGTATCGTTTCCTTCAAAGTAACCAAAGTTTTCTTCACGTAAAGCCATGGTTTGCGTTGGTTCTTTGATGTCAGTGGGATTAGCCTTTAGAATAATTCGTGCTGTGCGACTAGCTCGTTTTGTATCGCTACTGTAGGCTTGGTCGAATTTGATTGGGGCAAGCACTTTAGCAGCAGCTTGCGCATCCATTACGCCTCGATCAGTTAAATCAGAATCAGCCCAACCCTGAATCCGACGATAATGATTCAAATGAGTTTGTCCGTGACGTACAAAATATAAATTAATTCCTGTCATAATTTCCTCCGTACTTGTGCTTTTCCTTAATTCTAGCATATTTCAGCCCGTTATTATCGTGTTTACCTTGTCGTTATGTTAGAATTATTAGTCGAGTTGAACGACTTGGAGGCGGAACATGACTGAATTAGAGAATATTAAAGAATATGAACAGAAACACTTAAACTTTGTGCGAGAAAAAATTGGCAAAGCCAAGGAAAAATTAACGAAAACAATTGCCAAGGCTAAAGCTGGTCAAAAAGACTTAGAAAAAGATTTTTACAATGATGTCCGAGTGAAAACTAGCACCTATGAAGGGATTATGGAAACTGGTGTTTCAGTTCGTCAGCAACAACAAATGTTGATGCAAAAGGAAAATCGCTGGCAAACGGCTACACGAGATATGGAAACCCTGGATAAATTAGACAAGAATTCCTACTTTGCTCGAGTTGACGTGCAAGAAGATGGTAATCAAACAGAAAAAATTTACATTGGACTCGCTTCATTTACGAATCCTGATCATCCTGATGATTATTTAATTTATGATTGGCGGGCTCCGATTAGTAGTGTTTACTATGATAGTGGAATTGGAAAAATGACGTATGATGCGCCAATGGGGAAACAAACCGTTGACGTTTCTTTGAAACGGGAAATTCAAATTAAAGATGGAATTGTGGGAAACGTCTTAGATACGGATGAAGCCGTTGGAGATCCTGTTTTATTAGAAAATTTAAGTCATCAATCAGCTACCAAGATGAAGAGTATCGTGGCCACTATTCAACAAGAACAAAATGCCATTATTCGAGATACGAGTTCGGACTTGTTATTTGTGCAAGGGGTCGCAGGTTCCGGGAAAACAGCGGCCGTATTACAACGAGTTGCTTATTTGCTCTATCGGTATCGTGGTAACTTAAATCCTGGTCAATTGATTTTATTCTCACCAAACCAATTATTTAATGATTATATTAACCAAGTTTTACCAGAACTTGGAGAACAAAATATGGTCCAGATGACTTATTATCAATTTATGAGTTGTCGGGTTCCACATTTACAAGTCGAAACTTTACAAGAGCGATTTGAGGAAGTATTAGATCCAAAACAACAAAATGTAACGACCTTTAAGAGCAGTTTGGCATTTTATGATTTAGTGAACCGATATGCTAAGACTTTGAATCAAAGTCACATTCAGTTTAAAAACATTATGTTTAAAGGCCAAGTTTTTATTTCTAAAGAAAAAATCAAAGAAATTTACTATAGTTTTAACGATAATTACACACTTCGAACTCGGTTAGAGTCAACTAAGGATGCTTTAGTTAAGATTTTAAACGGCCACATTAGTAGTGAAATGAAACAACGTTGGGTTGAAGAGATGATTGAAGGACTTTCTAAAGAACAACTTAAGTTATTGTATTCTAAATATGGTGACAAAATTGGCGATAGCGATAAGGAATATAACTTTTTAGCCAAACGAATTGTTAAACAGGCGCTTCGTCCCGTTTTAATACAAATTAAAAAACAACGTTTCTTTAGTATTAATCGTCAATTTGCCCACTTCTTGAAAACAGTGCCTCAATTAGTTGATTTGAGTAAATATCAAATTACTGAAGCAGATTGGCAAAAGAGTGTGGATAATACAATTGAACGGTTTAAAGCAGGTCAAATTAGTATGGCTGATGTTTCAATTTATTTAGCTTTATTTGATTTAGTGACAGGAAAACGCCCTGACTTAGAAATGAAATACTTGTTTGTTGATGAAGTACAAGACTATACTCCTTTCCAATTGGCTTACTTAAAGTGGAATTATCCCAGAGCAAAGTTCACCTTACTTGGAGATTTGAACCAGGCTATTTTTACTCGCCAAAACAGTCATACGGTGATGGATGATTTGAAGAAACTCTTTGATCCCGCTAAAATTCGGGTAATTAAACTCTTGAAATCATACCGTTCCACGATGGAAATTACTGATTTTAGTAAGTATTTAATTCCAGACGGAAAAGAAATCGAAGCCTTTGCACGTAAAGGACCAAAGCCGGTGCTTGCTGAGGTTCCTACCGAAATTGCCGCTATTGATTTAGTGGGAAAAACAGTTGCCAAAAATAATGAAGCTAACGAATCAACGGCTATTATTTGTAAAACACTTGCTGAATGTCGTGAAGTGGCGCAACAACTAAAGGCTAAAGCAATTACTGCTACTTTAATTCAAACTGAAAACCAACGTTTGGTAAAAGGGGCCATTGTAGTGCCAGCTTACCTTGCTAAAGGACTTGAATTCGATGACGTTATCATGTGGAATGGTTCGGCAGAAAACTATCCAACCGCTGCAGATGACAAACTAGTTTATACAATTTGTACGCGGGCCATGCATAATTTAGCCATTGTCTCAATTGGGAAACCTTCACCAATTTTTGCCAATGAACCTAAAGACCAATATGAGCTCGTGAAAGGGTAACTATGGACAATTTTTATGCTTATGATAAAGCAACCTGGGAACAATTTTATCCCACTAATTTAAATCCAATTACTTTGGCTGATTTGGAAAATTTAAAGGCTTTTAATGATAAAGTATCGCTTGATGACGTGACCAAAGTCTATATGCCACTAGTGCACTTAATTAGTGAAGCACTAGCGAGTTATCGGCAATGGCAGGATAAAAAGAGTGATTTTTTACATCGTAAACCGGTTAAAGCACCTTTTATTGTCGGAATTTCGGGGAGTGTTGCCGTGGGAAAATCAACGACCGCTCGGTTATTGCAATATTTATTTGCTTATTTATTGCCGAATCGGAAAACCCAGTTGATTACTCCGGATAGCTTTTTGTTATTTCAGTTCTACCACGGTCACGCCGCTTTCACCTTCGCCGTAGCGGCCCAGACGAAAACTTTTGACCATGCGGTTTCCGCGCAGATGCTTATGAATGGCTGTGCGCAACGCACCGGTTCCATTGCCGTGGATCAGGTAGACCACCGTCTGCCCGTTCAGAATCGCACGGTCAATAAAGGAATCCACCTCCGGCAACGCTTCGTCCACGGTCAGACCGAGCAGATTGCATTCCATTTTAGCAGAACGCTGCACGCGCTCTACCCTGCCGTTTGGACGGTTGGCATCACCGGTCAGGCGGGAGTAGCGCTGCTGCGCCTTGGTCTGCGGTTTCGTTTCCTTGACCAGTTTTTCCGGCTGCTTCAATCCCTTGAGCGGGACCTTGGTCTTGATGATACCGGCACGCACCAGCACATCACCGTTTTTATCTGGCAGAGCCAGCACGGTGGCCAGCTGGTTCAGCTCTGCAATGCAGACCTCCTGCCCTACTTTGACCTCTTTCAGCGGCACAAACTCCTTGACGGGATTGTGCACCACTTCTGTGCCGATAAAGAGTTTTTCGGATTCTTTCTTTGCAATCTCGCGTGCGCGCTGTGCCTTCTGCTGAGTGCTCATGCGTTCATCTTTCTGCAGCTGGCGCAACTCATCGGTCAGAGCGTAGGCCTGACTTTCCACCTGCTGAGCCAGTGCGCGGGCCTTGGCACGGGCGGCTTCCAGCTCATTTTCGCCTTGCTGGATCAGCTCATCGCGTTTTTTCTGGGCGGCTTCCAGCTGATGAGAGGCCTCATTTTTCAGCTCTTCCACCTCGTTCTGGCTTTCCTTCAGCTGTAATTTCAAATCGTCCAGTTGCCCCAGAACAGCATCCAGCCGCTTATCCTCTGCGGACAGGTGCTGCTGCGCCGCTTCAATGACACGCTCCGGGATGCCAAGTTTCTCACTGATGAGGAATGCGTTGGATTTGCCCGGTACGCCGACACTCAGTTTGTAGGTGGGGCGCAGTGTTTCCAGATCGAACTCACAGCTGGCATTGACCACGCCTTTTGTTTCCAGTGCAAACACCTTGAGCTCTGCGTAATGGGTGGTGGCCATCAGCAAAACGCCGCGGCGGCGCAGTTCCTCAATAATGGCAACAGCCAATGCAGCGCCCTCAGCGGGGTCGGTGCCGGCACCCAACTCGTCCAGCAGCACCAGCGTATGCGGCATGGCAAGCTCCAGGATTCCGGTGATCTTTTTCATGTGGCCGGAGAAGGTGGAAAGGCTCTGCTCAATGCTCTGCTCGTCGCCGATGTCTACCAGAAATTCGTCAAATACGCAGATCTCGCTGCGCTCATCAGCCGGGATCAAAAAGCCGCACTGCGCCATAGCGCACAGCAGACCGGCGGTTTTCAAGGTGACGGTCTTGCCGCCGGTGTTCGGGCCGGTGATAATAAGCGAATCGTATTTCCTGCCCAATGCAATATCTACCGGCACGCACTTTTTAGGATCGATCAGCGGATGCCGCGCACGGATCAGAGAGAAAGAATTGTCTGTACGCACAGCAGGCTTAAAGGCCTTGAGATCCAGCGCCAGACGCGCTTTTGCCAGCAGAATGT
>ERZ773146.2249-NODE-2249-length-13278-cov-5.487408_pt1 | contig 13278 bp, 8 predicted proteins | sample MGYA00580847_ERZ773146 | MGnify/ENA primary metagenome ERZ773146 (study PRJEB29015, sample SAMEA2737830) | human gut metagenome | biome: human gut; feature: human-associated habitat; material: faeces | place: China | collected 2012 ...
TATCGGACTTTATCAGTATGGCTGGGAACAATGTGAACCTTCCCATTCTTTTGGACCTGCTGCCAGAAACCATTATATCTTTCACTATGTGATATCCGGAACCGGAACTTTAATGGCCGACGATTCTTCCGGCAATACAATAAAATATCAGGTGAAAAGCGGACAGGGTTTTATGCTATTTCCTAATCAGATCAATACTTACATCGCAGATCAGGATCTCCCATGGGAATATACCTGGATTGAATTTGACGGACTCCGTGCCAAAGAGATTGTCTCTACTGCCGGACTCAGTCCGGATCATCCGGTCTATCATGCCGATTCGAAAGATCTCCGCAATGAAATGATGAACGAAATGTTATATATTACCAGACATTCCGGTTCCTCCTCCGATTCACCGTTCCATATAATCGGACATTTGTATCTCTTTTTGGATTATTTCATGCGTTCTGCTGCTACAGTGCGCATGAAGCAGAGTGGAAAGATCAGCGATTTTTACATAAAAGAAGCATTATCTTATATTGAGCAAAATTTTCAGAACAATATTACCATTGAAGACATTGCTTCTTTCTGTGGTCTGAACCGGAGTTATTTCGGAAAGATTTTTCACGATTCCATCGGAAAATCTCCTCAGGAATTCCTGATCAGTTACCGCATGACGAAGGCTGCAGAACTTCTGAAACTGACCTCTTTATCCATTGCAGATATCGGAAATGCCGTCGGATATCCGAATCAGTTACATTTTTCAAGAGCATTCAAGAATACCTATGGAACTTCTCCAAGAAGCTGGCGCAATGAAAATAAATTAGGACCTGATATGTAAAAAATCAAGCGGAAAAGGATTATTTTGATTTTAAAAATATTTTCCTTTTCTGCTTGATTTTTTTCTTTTCCTGGTATAATATACACATATAGCAAACATAGTATTAAAAACTACATGTCATATTTTCGACATTCAGGAGGTGCATGACTATGGCAGAGCAGTTAAAAGAACACATTAAAGATCCGGGAAGTGCGATCACACATTTTATCGGAATGCTGATGGCAATATTCGCAGCAATCCCATTGCTTTTAAAAGCAGCGCGCGAACCAAGTAAGATTTACATTATCGCAATTGCTGTGTATGCGGCAAGTCTGATCTTGCTGTATGCGGCAAGCACAACTTACCATACATTCGATAAATCAAAAAAAGTAAATACCATTCTTAAAAAGATCGATCACATGATGATCAGCGTTCTCATCGCCGGAAGCTACACTCCGATCTGCCTGTTAGTACTTGGCGGCAGGACCGGGATCATCCTTCTTGCAATCGTATGGTCATTTGCCATCGCCGGAATCCTGATCAAAGCATTCTGGGTATACTGTCCGAAATGGGTTTCCTCCGTGCTTTATATCGGCATGGGCTGGACCTGCGTACTGGCATTTACACAATTGCTGAATTCTTTAAGTCCGGCGGCTTTCGTATGGCTGCTGGCCGGTGGTATCATCTACACCGTTGGCGGCGTGATCTATGCTTTGAAGCTTCCGATCTTTAACAGTAAGCACAAATATTTCGGAAGCCATGAGATCTTTCATCTGTTTGTGATGGCCGGAAGTGCCTGCCACTTTGTGGTGATGTATGCTTTTGTACTTTAATGAAATCCATATGAAAAAAGCTGCCGGTGGCAGCTTTTTTCACTTAGTATCATTTATTTTTACTTATTCCGCGAGTTCGAATTCATTTGGGATCTTCTCTCCGATCTCGATCTCCTTATCCACACTCTTTTTCACATAAGTTTCCGTTTCCTTGGATCAGCAGTTCCTTTTCTCTCCGTGTCAACTGTTTGATCGCATATTCCCGGCTCATTGCCTCATTCTTCGTCTCATGTTCTTCGTAATACACAAGCTTCACCGGTCTTCTGGTCTTCGTGTATTTCGCACCTTTTCCACTGTTGTGTGCTTTTATCCTCTTATCCAGATCATTTGTCCAGCCTGTGTATAACGTACTGTCTGCACATTTTATGATATAGGTATAATTCATGTAGTTTTCCCCACTTATCCACAATCGGTCTGATTTTTCCTGTAATAATCCATTTTATTTTATCCGTTATCCTGCGGAAAGTCAATTTTATCCACTCCTCAAAAAGAAGGACCGCACAAGAAAAGGACAGGGATTTCCGGGAATCCCTGTCCTTTTCTTTTAATCCTGATCCGCCGTATACTCCACCGGGTTCACCGGCTGTCCGTTTTTGCGCATCTCAAAATATACATTACAGCCTTCTTTGCTATAATACTTCGTCGGCTGGCTCACATAGCCAAGCACACTCTTCGCTTCTACATAATCCCCGACCTTCACAGGTACTTCTTTCAGCTGTCCGTATAACAGCTCGTATCCGTTTCCGATGTCTACATTGACCGTTGTTCCCGTCTGTGCACTGACATCGATCGACTTGATGATCCCGGGTGCGCCGCAGAGCACCTGGTCTCCCTCTGCACCTTCGATGATCACGGCCGGATTATACTTATACTGATCCAGTGTCTGGAAATATACCGTCTTATCCATGCTGTAGCTCATGATCACAGCCCCGTTCACCGGCCATAGGATGTAGCTGTCTTCTGTAAAGTTGATATTATGACTCTTTCCTGCTGTTGCCTGGGTTCCCGTTCCATTCTGCTCTGACTGATCTGTCATTCCGGTTCCGTCTGATCCGTTTTTCTCATCAACGGTACTCTCATCTGCTGCACTTTTCTTTGTACTGCTTCCGGTATTCTCACTTTTTACTTTTGATGTTCCGGTTTCTCTTGTCAGATCGCTGTTCTCTTTGTTGTCTTTCTTTGTCTCTTTCTGCCTGCTTTTTTCTTCCGCCTTCGCCAGCTCATTTTTCTGCGTTTTCCTGTAATCATTAAATGTATATGTTCCTGCTATTGCAATTGCTGCCACAAAACATAACACTGCTGCCACGGTAGCACGCCGTTTGGACATAGACGTTTTTTCGTTTTTCTTCATTTCATCACCACCTCTGACCATATTTTTGCCAGATCGTGATGTAGTTATACATTTTTTATAATTTCTGTCACTTCTTTTATATCCGTTCCTTTAAAAAAATATTTTAATATTTTTCTATATCCTTGTTTCTTTTTTGCCATCTCATTTGCCGTGTACTGACTCATACCGATTCCGTGACCGGCTCCTCTTGTGGTTACTCTTAACTTTCCATTATAAGGCTGCAGCGTAAAACAACTGGAAGCCAGTTCATATTTATTTCTGAATTCTTCCCCGCTCATTACCTTGTCTCCCACGCGGATCTTCAATATATATCCCACGGAATCCGTCTCCTGTATCTCCACATCCAGCGTTTCGATACCTGTAGTTCCTTTATTTTCGCCTTTTTGTTCACTCTTCACTTCCAGTATCACCGTCTGTATCTCATTCTCAGCATTTACATCCCCGGGGCATTCCACGATTTTCAGATAAGGATACTCTTCCTTTCCAAGCACCTCTTTTGCATCCCTTGTATATCCGTTACTCAGATTAAAAAATGGTGTCATTGCCAGATCTTTTCCATAAAACAGCACTTGTCCCGCAGTAGATTCCAGTGCGTTTTTTAACTTCCGGTAATTTTCCGCATACCGCATGCCCCACGCGGATTTCATCTGTTTTTCTGTCCAGAATTCGTCTGCCGCTTCTTCCGGCAGTGTACCGTCTCCTCCGGCTTCCTGAATCATGCGGTATACTTCTGTCCGGATGAGCACTGCCTGTGCGTTCAGTGCTTCTTTCTCATAATCTGCCGGCATATCTCTGGCCAGCACTCCGATACAATACTCCTCCACAGGCATCTTTCCGTTTTTCTCTATTTTCACCATCGTTTCATCTGCTTTGGAAGCAGTGATGATCTTCGGTCCATTTATAAATACGGTTATGATATACGGAAGCAAGACTATGATAAGCAGCCAGCAGCCGGCCTGTTTCACTTTTTCACTTATTATCCTGTATCGTCTCATATATTGCACACCTCCCCGACGGCAGAGCCACTTTCCCCGTCCCCACCGGCACAAAAAAACCCTCCCATACCTTAAGGTATGAGAGGGAGTTTTTTAATATTCCAGTTCATCCTCATTGATCACTACATGATCCAGATGCCAGATATCATCTACATATTCCTGGATCGTTCTGTCTGCCGAGAACTTACCGCAGCAAGCGGTATTCTTAAGAGCCATCTTAGCCCATTTGTCTGTGTCTTTGTAAGCTTCCATTGCACGGGCCTGTGCATCTGCATAAGAACGGAAGTCTTTTAAGATAAAGTACATATCTGCTCTTGCACCACCCCGATTATTCAGAAGGCTGTTGTAAAGGTCACGATACATCTCTTTATCACCGTTTGCATAAGTTCCGTCTACCAGCTGGTCTACCACTCTTCTGATATCCGGATCGTTGTTGTAGATATCGTATGGATTGTATCCACCGTTCTGCTCGTAGTTGATTACTTCGTCTGCACTCAGTCCGAAGATAAATGCATTGTCGATTCCAACTTCGTCTACGATCTCTACGTTCGCTCCGTCCATCGTTCCGAGTGTCGGTGCACCGTTCATCATGAACTTCATATTACCTGTTCCGGAAGCTTCCTTGGAAGCTGTAGAAATCTGCTCACTGATATCTGCTGCTGCGAAGATCAGCTCTGCGTTCGATACGCGGTAATCTTCAATAAATACAACTTTCAGTTTGCCGTTGATGCTGCGGTCATTGTTGATCACATCCGCAACTGAGTTGATCAGTTTGATGATCTCTTTTGCACGGATATATCCTGCAGAAGCCTTTGCACCGAAGACGTATGTCTTAGGATAGAAGGACATCTCCGGATGCTCTTTGATCTGGTTATACAGATACATTACATGCAGGATATTCAGCAGCTGACGTTTGTATTCGTGCAGACGTTTTACCTGTACATCGAAGATTGATCTTGGATCTACTTCTACACCGTTGTGCTCTTTGATGTAAGCTGCAAGACGCTCTTTGTTCTTGAACTTGATCGTCATGAATTCTTTCAGAGCCTCTTCGTCATCCAGCCATTCCTTCAGTCCGCTCATCTTGGACAAGTCTGTAATCCACTCTTTTGTGCCGAGCTTCTCTGTTACCCAGTCGGCAAGCAGCGGGTTCGCATGCATAAGGAAACGTCTCTGTGTGATACCATTGGTCTTGTTGTTGAATTTCTCCGGCATCATCTGATAGAAATCTTTCAGTTCCTGGTTCTTCAGGATCTCTGTATGCAGCTTTGCAACACCGTTAACAGAATAGCCTGCAATGATCGCAAGATGTGCCATCTTAACCTGACCGTCCATCAGGATCGCCATCTTCTTTACTTTCTCTTCATTACCAGGATACTGTGCTCTTACCTGCTCGACAAAGCGGCGGTCGATCTCCTGGATGATCTGATAAATACGTGGAAGAAGTCTTGAGAACAGATCGATCGGCCATTTCTCAAGTGCTTCTGCCATAATCGTATGGTTCGTATATGCACAGCATTTTGTTGTGATATCCCATGCTTCATTCCATCCGAGATTCTCCTCATCAAGAAGAATACGCATCAGCTCTGCTACTGCTACTGTCGGATGTGTATCATTCATCTGGAATGTTACTTTCTCCGGCAGTTTGCTGATATCACCATGTTTCTTTTTAAACTTTGTAATTGCAGCCTGGATACTTGCTGATACGAAGAAATACTGCTGTTTCAGTCTCAGTTCTTTTCCTGCGATGTGGTTATCATTTGGATAAAGCACTTCTACGATGTTCTTTGCAAGGTTCTCTTGCTCAACGGCTTTGTGATAATCTCCACGGTCAAAGGAATCTAACTGGAAGTCTACGATCGCTTCTGCATCCCAGATACGGAGTGTATTCACGATATGGTTGCCGTATCCTACGATCGGATAATCATAAGGGATCGCCATTACAGATTCATAGTTCTCCTGAACGAAGTGTGTCTTTCCTGTCTCATCGTATTCCACACGGATATTTCCGCCAAAACGTACTTCTTTCGCATATTCCGGTCTGCGAAGCTCGAACGGGTTGCCGTCTTTTAACCAGTTATCCGGTGCTTCTACCTGATAGCCGTCTCTGATCTTCTGCTTGAACATACCATAACGGTAACGGATACCGCATCCATAAGATGCATATCCCAGTGTTGCAAGAGAATCCAGGAAACATGCTGCCAGACGTCCGAGTCCACCGTTACCAAGTGCCGGATCCGGCTCCTGGTCCTCGATCACGTTCAGGTCGATTCCCATCTCTTCCAGAGCTTCTTTTACTTCCTTATATGCCGTCATGTTGATCAAGTTGTTTCCGAGAGCTCTTCCGAGCAGGAATTCCATGGACATGTAATATACAGTCTTCGGATCGTCTTTCTCATACTGTTTCTGTGTTACAAGCCAGTCATCGATGATGGCTTCCTTTACAGCATAAGAAACTGCCTGGAACAACTGCTGCGGAGTTGCCTCTTCTACTTCCTTACGGAACAATGTCTTTACATTGTTCCGTACATCTCTTTTAAATACGTCTTTTTCAAATCTTGGATTATACATTTTCTACTTCCCTTCTAACAAACTGGGCTTTGATTATCTCTTTTCCACACCGATCGTTACAGCTTCTCCATTGATCTTCCACTCTTTCGTGTAGCCTGCTGGTGCTGCTTTTGTAACTTCCAGTGCAAGTGTTTCATCTGCGATCGTAGATGCATTGTCTGCAAATACTTTCTCTGCTTTTTCTGTACCTTCATAAGATACTGCGATCTTATCCATAACTTCGAATCCGGCTTCCTTACGCATGGTCTGTACTTTACTGATGATCTCACGTACAAATCCTTCTTCCAGAAGTTCTTCGGAAAGGTTTGTATCCATAACAACTGTAATTCCGTTGTCATTCTCAGATACATATCCCGGCATCTGTGCAGATTCGATCAACAGATCTTCGCGGAACAGAGTCACTTCCTGTCCATTGATATCAAGCTTCAGGGCATCTGTAGCATTTAACTCATCCATTGCTGCATTTCCTTCGAGGTTATCGAGTGCTGCTTTAATACCTCCTAACATTTTACCATATTTTGGTCCCACTGTCTTTAACTGAGGTTTAAAAGTATATGAAGTAAAGTCACGAACATCTTGTGTAAATGTTACATTCTTTACATTTAATTCATCTTTTACGATGTCTTTGTAAAATTCCGGTACTTCAAAATCAGCTTTTACATACATCTGTCCGATCGGCTGACGGTTCTTGATATTTGCAGTATTTCTGCATGCACGTCCCATAACAACCAGCTTCAGAACATTGTCCATATTAGCTTCCAGTTCTGTATCGATATGTGCTTCATTTACAACCGGGAAGTCACACAGATGAATACTTTCCGGAGCGCTCTCGTCCACGCTTCTTACCAGGTTCTGATAGATCTCTTCTGTCATGAACGGGATCATCGGCGCTGCCGTCTTACAGATCTCAACCAGTGCTGTGTACAGAGTCATGTAAGCATTGATCTTATCCTGTTCCATTCCCTTAGCCCAGAAACGTTCACGGCTACGTCTTACATACCAGTTACTCATATCGTCTACGAAGCTCTGAAGTGCCTTTGCAGCCTCTGGAATCTTGTAGTTGGACAGATCATAGTCTACTGCCTTGATTGCTGAATTCAGCTTAGACAGAAGCCATTTATCCATAACAGACAGTTTGTCGTAATCTAATGTATATTTTGTTGCATCGAAATCATCGATATTTGCATACAGTACGAAGAACGCATATGTGTTCCACAATGTTCCCATGAACTTTCTCTGTCCTTCTACAACGGCTTTTCCGTGGAAACGGTTCGGAAGCCATGGTGCACTGTTGACATAGAAGTACCAACGGATCGCATCTGCTCCGTATTTCTCCAGTGCGTCGAATGGATCAACTGCATTTCCTTTGGACTTACTCATCTTCTGACCATTCTCATCCTGCACGTGTCCAAGTACGATAACGTTCTTGTATGGTGCTTTGTTGAAGATCAGTGTAGAGATTGCAAGCAGTGAGTAGAACCATCCACGTGTCTGGTCAACAGCCTCGGAGATGAAGTCTGCAGGGAACTGCTTTTCAAATAACTCTTTATTCTCAAATGGATAGTGATGCTGTGCAAATGGCATAGATCCACTGTCGAACCAGCAGTCGATAACTTCCGGTACTCTGTGCATCTGCTTTCCGCAGCATGGGCACTTGATCGTTACTTCGTCGATGTATGGACGGTGAAGTTCGATCTCATCCGGGCAGTTGTCGGACATTTCTTTCAGCTCTTCGATACTTCCGATTGAATGCTGGTGTCCGCATTCACACTCCCAGATATTCAGTGGAGTTCCCCAGTAACGGTTACGGCTGATACCCCAGTCCTGAACGTTCTCAAGCCAGTCGCCGAAACGTCCTTTACCGATGCTTTCCGGAATCCAGTTGATTGTATTGTTGTTGGCGATCAGGTCATCTTTTACTTCTGTCATCTTGATGAACCATGATTCACGAGCGTAGTAAATAAGTGGTGTATCACATCTCCAGCAGTGTGGATAGCTGTGCTCGAACTTCGGTGCATCGTAGAGAAGTCCGCGTCCGTCGAGGTCTTTTAATACTTCCGGATCAGCCTTCTTAACGAATAATCCGGCAAACGGAGTCGTCTCTCCCATGTTACCTTTTTCGTCTACCAGCTGAACGAACGGCATATCATATCTACGTCCGACCTTGGCATCGTCTTCACCAAACGCAGGAGCGATATGAACCACACCGGTACCGTCTGTCAGTGTTACATAGGTATCGCATGTAACGAAGAATGCTTTCTTGTTCTGCTTGGAAGCGCAGTCGTAAGCACACTGGTATAATGGCTCGTACTCTTTGTATTCGAGATCTTTTCCTTTGTATGTCTCAAGGATCTCGTAAGCCTTTGTTCCGTTTTCTTCATCGGCAAGTCTGCCAAGTACGGTATCGAGAAGTGCAACAGCCATGTAATAAGTATAGCCGTCGGCAGCTTTTACTTTCGCATAGTCTTCTTCCGGATTCACACAGAGTGCGATGTTAGACGGAAGTGTCCATGGTGTTGTTGTCCATGCGAGGAAATATGCATCCTCTCCTACTACTTTGAAACGAACGATCGCAGAACGTTCTTTTACATCTTTATAGCCCTGTGCTACTTCCTGTGCAGAAAGCGGAGTTCCGCAGCGAGGACAGTATGGCACGATCTTGAATCCTTTATACAGGAGCTTCTTGTCCCAGATTCTCTTGAGTGCCCACCACTCAGACTCGATAAAGTTATTATCATATGTTACATATGGATCATCCATATCAGCCCAGAAACCTACGGTATTAGAGAAGTCTTCCCACATACCTTTGTATTTCCATACGCTCTCTTTACATTTCTTGATGAATGGTTCCATACCATATTTTTCGATCTGGTCTTTTCCGTCCAGTCCGAGAAGCTTCTCAACTTCCAGCTCTACCGGAAGTCCATGTGTGTCCCATCCGGCCTTTCTTGGAACTTCGTATCCCTTCATGGTACGGTATCTTGGGATCATATCCTTGATAACACGTGTCAGAACGTGTCCGATGTGCGGTTTTCCGTTGGCTGTCGGAGGGCCGTCGTAGAACATATAGATCTCGTTGCCTTCACGGTCACGCATACTTTTTCTGAAGATGTCATTGTCTTCCCAGAATTTCTCTGTCTGTTTTTCTCTGTCTACAAAATTAAGATCCGTAGAAACTTTCTTATACATATTTACCTCCATAAAATTAAAACATAGAATTAAAAAAGCTTCCGCCCTGTATAGGACGAAAGCTGTACTTACGTTTATAAACCACCTAACATACCATCATATGTCTTCCCTGTAACGGAGGAATACCGTCAGTTTTTACTCAGTCACTTACCGAAACCTTTCAAAATCTGCAACTCAGAAGTGATATTCAGATATATCTTACTTGCACCGGACTTCCACCATCCCCGGCTCGCTGCTGCGTTCTGTTATATCCTACTGTCTTCGTCAGCGTTTTTCACACCCTTTATTATATGCAACAATCCTAAAATCCGTCAAGGGGTTTTACCTTATTTTTCATGTATCCTCTGTCTTTTATCTTCTCCGGCGTATCAATACAACGATCAGGCTGACGATCAGGATCACCAGTGCCACACATCCTCCGGCGATCATATATTGTTCCGAAGCCGATTTCCCGGCATATTTCTTCTGGCCAAACGCCCATGCTGCTTTTGCTTTCTGCACGAAATTCGTCCAGATGCTCTTTGCGCTTAATTTTCCACCGGAGTTCTTCGTTGTCCCGGAGTTATCCACATTCTCCTTCTTATTATCCACACGTTCTTTCCCTGTACTTATTTTCTGCAGGTATTCTTCCGTGAACTTTGCTGTCGCACTTCCTACCGGATGTCCGTCATAAGTATATTGGATCGTTCCTTTTCCGGTCTTTTCATCTACGTCTGTAATCTCATAGTCTGTATCTTTGTATGAGACATCCTTCGGCAGGATCACATAGCCATCTTCCAGCGGCTGGTACTCATTCCCGCCCGTCTGTGCGGATCCGGCGTCCTCACTTTCATCCGATGCCGTTATGAATTCTTTTACTTCTGTCGGTTTCTTCTCATCTGCCACCGGAATCTTCTGGAAATTATTAAATACATATTCGAACAGATTCTTTGTATCCGGATATATATTCGCTCCATGCGTCCTGAGTACGACACATACCAGTTTCATATTGCCGTTATCAGCCATGGTGATCAGTGTGGATAAGGCATTGGATGTATATCCCGTCTTTCCTGCGACCGCATACTGGTAATAATTTTTATTTTCTTTTATAAGCATCTTATGATGCTGCGGAAATACGTGCTCTTCCGTCGTATCGGATGCCGGGATCGTATAACTCTGCTCCTGACAGATCTTTAAGAATTCCGGATAACGCCAGATCTCCCTGCCGATCAAAGCCATGTCACGCGCACAGGTATAATGATTGTCATCATGAAGCCCGTTCGCATTGACAAAGTTCGAATTCTCTCCGCCGAGACTTTTGCACTCCTCGTTCATCTGCTGTATGAACCAGTTGTAATCGTGCCCGGCATTCTTCCCGACATTTTCCGCAACCGCATAGGCTGCTTCATTTGCCGAGGCAAGCAGTGTCGCATACAACGCCTGTTCCAACGAGATCACATTTCCTTCTTTTAATCCTACGGAAGAATCTCCCGGCTGCATAAAAGATATACAGTCATTCGAAAATGTTACCTGGTCTGACAGGCTGCCATATTTTAATGCGATAAGGCTGGTCAGAACTTTTGTGATGCTGGCAGGATATTCATGCCCGTCAATATTCTTCGCATATAAGATACTTCCGGTTCCTGCATCCATCACGATCGCTGCTTCTCCGTATGTTCCCGGTCCTTGCGGCCAGTTCTTCCAGCTGTTCGACTGGATCTCCATCTTATAAGCATCTTCTTCTGCCTTCTTCTCCAACTCTTCCGGAGTCATGTCTTCTTCTTTTTTCTCTTCTTTCTGGGTATCATCTGCCGCTGCGGCTGCTGCCTGCGCATTCCCGGTGCTGTCCGGCTCCGCATATACCGTACTGTGCGGCATCCCTGCTGTCACCGCAAATATCACCGCAAGAACTACGGCTGCTATCTGTTTTTTCCCCCGCATAATTTCTATTCTCCTCTGTCGTTTCGTTATGGTCTTCCCATATACCACTTAATCTTTCCTTCGATATCGGACACTTTCACCGTTCCGATCTCCCGCGAATCTCTGGATACTTCTCTGTTATCTCCGAGGACAAATACCTCTTTGTCTCCGACTCTCAGTGGATATGTGATCTTTGACGACTTCTTTTCTGTCGTTCCTATCTCTCCGTCGTATCTTACTTCTTCTCCGTTTACATATACTTTGCCATCCTGGATATTAACCATGTCTCCGGCCACAGCTATGACCCGCTTTACATAATCCTCTCCGGATGGCCGGGCGATCGCCACGATGTCTCCGGCCTTATATTCCTTACATCTTCTGTTATATATAACGATGTCCTTGTCATGAAGTGTCGGATACATCGAATTCCCATCAACAGTCGAGATTCCCATCAGTATATAGAAGATCAGGATCACCACTGCTGCTATCCCCAGGAACTGCAATGTCACGATCAGTCTCTGGATGCGCATCTCTTTCTTTTTCTTTCTGCGCGTCTCGGGATCTACATCTTCCAACACTTTCTTCTTGATTGCATCTATCTCCATATTCTATCCTTTGTCCTTTTCCTGTCTTTCCTGCGTCTTATTCCACGCGTTCTCTATTATAATCCTTTTCCCCGGTTAACTCAACAAAAAGAACGGCCGCCCCTTTTCCCTGCCTTAATGTTCAGAAAAAATGAAGCAGTCTTCGTGTAAATCACTAAGTGATTTTTACCAGCTTTCACGTAAAAGGTATGAATAATCCAGGATATGTATTGTTTTGAAGGAAGCACGGAGATATAATAGAAAAACATGGTGATAGGAAGGTGATAGAAATAATAGTTATAGAAGAAATATTGATAGCAAACGGATTGACTGTGCTAATGATGTGGTTTCTTTTGCTTTGCAGACGGAAAAACAGAGAAAGTCTCCATGAGGAAGACAAACTATATGACGGAATGGCAATAGTGAACTTAGCGGGGGCATTGTCTGAGACAATTGCTTTTCTGGTAGATGGGAATCAATTTACCGGCTGTAGACAGATCAATTATATCTCCAACAGCATATGTTTTCTAGGTACCGTCAGCATAGGTCTGCTTTGGTGTCTGTATGTAGAATTACGCATTTACCGGAATTATAAGAGAATATTCAAAAAAGTAAGAGTTGTAATGTTTCCTTGGATCGTAGAAGTAATTATGGTTTTATGTAATCTGCCCGGAACAGGGATTATGTTTAAAATATCTAAGGAGAATGTATATCAGCGAACTGCCGGTTCACTGGTAGGATATATCTCACTTATATTATATTTTGCTTACAGCATCTATCTGGTGTATCATTCCAAAAAACAGGGAGTTAATGTGAATTTCTTTCCCGTGATATATTTCGTCGGTCCCTGTTTTGCAGGCGTGCTTATCCAGTTCCTTTTTTACGGAATCACATCGTCATGGGTGTTAGTTGCGATCGCATTGATATTTGTGCAGATGCAGACATATGCCGAGAATTTATATATGGATGAACTTTCCGGATTATATAATCGGAGATATCTTAATGCAGTACTTTCTGAAAGGAAATTTACGAAATGTAAATCTTTATATGGAATCAT
>ERZ773146.2278-NODE-2278-length-13177-cov-5.393004_pt1 | contig 13177 bp, 8 predicted proteins | sample MGYA00580847_ERZ773146 | MGnify/ENA primary metagenome ERZ773146 (study PRJEB29015, sample SAMEA2737830) | human gut metagenome | biome: human gut; feature: human-associated habitat; material: faeces | place: China | collected 2012 ...
AGAATACTGTTATCTAAAAGAATTTTATGCTTGTTTCGAGGAGGGACTACAGATAGGGCGAGAACAGCCAGCAGGCGGCGTCACGCAACTTGAGGATCAGGTGGCGCTCCTGCAGGTCCTTCAGGGTCACTTCGCGGCTGCGGGCGATGGTCATGTCCATGTACAGGGCCATGGCGGTATGGAATTCGGGATCGAAGACTTCCATGTTCAGCTCAAAGTTCAGGCGCATGCTGCGGGCGTCCAGATTGGCGGAACCGATCTGGCAATAATAGCCGTCCACGGCCAGCAGCTTGGTATGGGCAAAGGGCGGCGGCTGGAACCACACGCGCACGCCCGCTTCCAGCAGGACGGGCAGCAGGCGGAAGCTGGCCCAGTGGACGAAGGGCAGGTTGTTTTTGCCGGGCAGGACCACGCGCACGCTGACCCCGCGCTGGGCCGCGCTGCGCAGGGCGGCGATGAGCTCGTGCGACGGCAAGAAATAGGGCGTCATGATGCGCACCGTATGCTGGGCGCTGCCGATGACCCCGCAGTACAGGTCATTGAGCGGGTCGGCCTCGGTGCCGGGGCCGTCCAGCACCATGCGGCACAAACTGTCCCCGGACATGATGTTGCTGCTGGGCGGCAGGCTGCGCTGGTCGAACTTGCCGGTGGCAAAGCCCCAGTCCAGCAAAAAGGCCCGGCGCAGCTGGTCCACGATGGGGCCCTCGCAGCGGAAATGCAGATCCTGTACGCAGCCGGGATGCTTGCTGAGGACGTGGTTGTCCGCGATGTTCATGCCGCCGGTAAAGGCCGTATCATCGCAGATGAGCAGTTTGCGGTGGTTGCGCAGGTTCAGGCTGAGGCTGGGCGGGAAAAGGCGGGGCGGCAAAAAGCGGGCCAGCTGGCCGCCTGCCTGGGGGATGCGCTTCCAGGGTTTGCGCAGCGAATAGACGGCGCCGCCGAAGCCGTCCACCAGCAGGCGCACGTCCACGCCGCGCCGGGCGGCATGGCACAGGGCCTCGGTAAAGCTTTCGCCCACGCTGCCGCCGCGAAAGATGTAGGTGGAAAGGAAGACCTGCTTGCTGGCCCGGTTGATGGCGTGCAGCATGGCCGGGTAGGCCTCGTTGCCGTTGCGCAGGGGCAGGATGCCGTTGCCGCTGCACAGGGTCTGGCCCGTCAGGCGGCGGCCCAGGATCTCCAGGGGCCATTCCTGCGGCGGTGCGATGGCCGTGCGGTGGCAGACGACTTCGGGATGATGGGCGTAGTCGGGTTCGATGGCGGCCATCTTGCGCATGAGGCGGGCCGCCAGGCTTTCGGCACGGCTGATGCCGAACAGGCAGTACAGCACGATGCCGACACCGGGCAAAAAAAGGACCGTCACGATCCAGCCCAGCGCCGAGCGCGGATCGCGCTTGTGGAGCAGGGCATGGCAGACGGCCCCCCAGGACAGAAGGTGCGCTGCCACAAGGCCTAAAGTTCCCAGTGTCAGCACGGCGGATCGCTAGCGGCGGACAGCCAGCAGCGGAATGTCGGTATTGCGCAGCACGCGCTCGGTGATGGAACCGATGAGCATGTCGGCCAGGCCGTCACGGCCGTCGGTGTACATGACGATCATGTCCACGCCTTCTTCATGGCCCACGGTGACGATGGTGTCGGCGGCCAGGCCTTCACGCACGATATAGCGGCAGGCCACGCCTTCCTTTTTCAGGGCATCGGCCAGCGGCGCCAGCAGGGTCTCGGCCTTGGCGGTATTGGAACGTTCCAGTTCGGTATGGGCAGCGCCGCCCACCAGGTTGGGCAGGGCTTCGGTCACATGCAGCAGGATGATCTCGCCGGAGCACAGGGTCTTGGCATGGCGCAGAGCCTTGGCAGCGCGTTCGCCGGAATTTTTGCCGCTCACGGGCACGAGGACACGTTGGTAGATCATGTGGGCTCCTTGGATTGGGATGGCATTGCCCCAGAGGGCATTTCAACTAGGCATTGTCGCACGACAGGCCGATTTGTGCAAGCCTGCCGGGGCCGGGACGCCGTCATCAAAAAAAGCCCGTTCCGGGGAACAGGCTTTTTGATGACGATAGCGCGGCAAGGCCTACTGACGGACGACCAGCACGGGCAGCGGGGTGTTGCGCAGCACATGCTCGGTGATGGAACCGAACAGTCTGTCGGTCAGGTCGTCACGACCGTCCGAGAACATGACGATGGCTTCGGCGTCCATTTCCTTGGCGGCCTTGACGATGGTCTCCACGGGCAGACCGTGGCGGATGACGGTCTGATAGGGGATGCCGGCATTGTCCAGTTCGGCGGCGAGAGGAGCCAGAAGGGCTTCGGCCTTGACGGCGATGTCCTGCTGGTCGCGCATGATGTTGGGCATGGGGGATCCCACGCTGGGCGCCACGGCGTGCAGCAGGATGATCTCCTTGGGATCAAGCTTCCTGGCCTGGCTCAGGGCCTTGAGGGCGCGTTCTCCGGAATGCTTGCCGCTCACGGGCAGAAGGACACGTTCGTAACTCATGTGGACTCCTTGCATAAAATAAGAGATGGCCCTTGTGGGCATTGAAGATTTAGTCTGGCACGACTCGCCCCTTTGTGCAAGAGGGCCTGTCGCGGCCTCCGCGCCGGGGCCGGGAACGAAAAAGGGCCGGTCAGCAGGACCGGCCCCGGTATGCGTATCAGGAACCCATGGAGATGCGGTGGCGTTCCACCGCCGTGGCCAGCTCGGGCAGCAGGTCGGTCACGGCCTGCAGATCCTTGGCGCGTCCGGCGCTCTCCACGCAGCGGGCCATGCGGCCCAGTACCCGGAAACCGTAGCTTTCGGCCTCGGCGGCCAGGCGTCCGGCGGCGTCGGCCACCAGGTGCAGACGGCGCTGTTCCAGGGCATAACCGGCCTCCGCCAGATATTTGTCCATACGCCACATGAGAGCGGGCAACGGATCCTCGGGGTCGTCCGGCGGCTGGGGCCGCTGGGGCATGGGCGGCACGGGCATGCGCGGCGTGGGGGCCACGGGCCGGGACGCCGTGCGGCGTTCGATCCAGGGATTGGTCGTGGCGGGGATGTCCGCCGTGGTTCCCGGCGTCTCTTCCCGCGGTGCATCCTTCCTGGGCATGGGGCGCGGTGTGCCCTGCCGTTCCTGCGCGGTCGCGGCCGGAGCCTGCGGGCTCCGGGCTTCTTCCTTGTCCTGGGGCTGGCCGTTGCCCGTGTGGAAACGGGAAAGGAAGCGCATCAGGGTGTTGGCCGCAGCCCTGGTCCGGCTGGTCTCTTCCCGGCCGCTGGCAAGAAGGGTGGTGCTGTCCGGCGTCATGTCCGGCAGGCTGGAAACATCCTTGCTGCCGGGCACGGCCTGGGGCGTCTCTTCCACAGGCGCGCCGGGGAAGGCAGGCTGCGTCCCGGCGGCCGGGCCGGTACTGCTGCTCTTGCGGGGCTGCGGCGTGATGAGGGCCGATTTGTCCGTGGGCACCAGACTGGGCTTGCCCAGCTTGCGGGCGATCTCGTCCGGGCTGACGTCCCGGCGCAGGGGGCGGACCGTGACGACGGTCTCCACCGGAGCGGATACCGTTTCCTCCTGCCGGGGGGCAGGACGGTTGACCGGGGTGCCGATGGGCATGGGCTCGCCGACCCATTCACCGGCATGGCGCAGGCTGGGGCTCACATAGCCACCGGCAAGGGGACTGGCGGCCGCCTCGACAGACGGGAAGGCAGGAGCCCTCGTGGCAGAGGCGGCCTGTGCATCGGCGACCGGAGCTTCCGTGCGCTCCTTTTCGTCGACCGTGGCTCCCGTCGCGTCATCGGCCGGGGCCGCAGCGGCAGCATCCGCCGTCTCCTGCTGGGGCAGGGGCTCTTCCCGCGTCATATCGGCCACCGGTGCGACGGGTCCTGCTTCCTTCACCGGGGCTTCCGGCATGGCAGCCTCGTTCGTTTCCGCCATTTCCGCCACCGGCACGGACGGGAAGTCCGGCGCCGCAGGTGCGGGGGCCGGGGCGACGTCTTCGGCCGCCTCGGGAGCGTTTTCATTTTCCTGCACAGGGCTCTCCGCGGACGCGGCTTCCTCCGGCTGCACGGCATCGGCCACAGGCCGGGCGGTCTGGGCTGCGGGCGTATCGAGGCGCATGTCGTCCGTCAGGGGGAGGGGCTCCGTCTGGGCCGTATCCGCTGCAGCGGCCGCCGGAGCGGCGAACAGGTCAGGCAGATCCGCGCTTGCCGCGGCAGGAGCGGCCGGGGCCGTCTGCTGCGGGATATCATCGGTGGACAGGAGCAGGTCGGGCATGCCCTGGTCTGCCTGGGGGGCCGCGGCGGGGCCGAACAGGTCGGGCAGGGGGGCATCGGCCTGTCTGGTCTCGGGCAGGGGCGCACCCAGGTCGGCCACATCGTCATGGCTGCCCAGGATCTCGAGCACGGTCTCGCGCAGGGCGTCTTCCGAGACGGGCAGGGTCAGGGCATGGCTGAAACCGGCATGGGCCAGCGCATCCCACTGGCTCTGGTCGGGCGTCAGGGCCACGGCGCCGAAGGGGCCGGTCCTTTCGGCAAGGCTGTGGTAGCGGCGCAGCAGCGGCGCGGCGTCCACGGAAGCCTCGGGGCCGCAGACCAGCAGCACGGCAGCCGGTGTCCGGCCCTTGCGGGCCCCGGTTGCCAGACCGTGGGCCAGGGTGCCTGTCTCGTGGCAGGTGCAGGGCAGGTCGCGCAGCATGGCGCCCAGCTCGTGACGGGTGGCGGCATCGGGAGCGCAGACCAGGACCGTGGGCAGGTCCTCGCCGTCAGAAGCTTCCGGGAGATGCAGCTGCAGGGTGAAGATGACGGACGTGCCGCGGGGGCCGCTCTCCACGCCCAGGAAACCGCCGTGGGACGAAGAGAGTTCCCAGATACGGGCCAGGAGCGATGCGGAACGCTGTTCCGGGGGCAGGCCCGTGCCCGTGTCGCGCACCTGGAAGAGCAGATGTCCGGGGTGCTTGCTGTCCGGCACACGACGCACGGCAAAATGGATCTTGCCCCCCTTGGTGGCCCGCAGGGCATCTTCCAGCAACAGGCGGAGGACGTCTTCCAGTTCCCCGGCGGGGCCTTCGTAAAGCTGTTCGAGGTCGGCCGGGACATGCCAGCCCAGGGCGATGCCGGATTTTTCCGCCAGCGGGCGGCAGGTGTCATGAGTCTGCCGCAGCGTCTTGCGCAGGTCGAAGACACGCTTTTCAGCACGGGCCGTATCCGCGGGAGCCGGTACCGCGGGTGCGGCAGCGTCCCCGGCCGGGTCGTGCAACAGGCTCAGGGCCTGCCGAGCACGGCGGCCCATGTTCTCCACACGGGAGCGGACATCATGGGGCAGGGCGCATTGTTCGAGCTGGCGGTTCTGTTCCACGATCTCGCGCAGGGGCGCGGCAAGGGCCTGTTCCAGACGCCGGATGGCCGTGGCGGAGGCGCTTTCGGCTTCCACGGTTGCCGGAGCGGGGGCAGACTGGCTGAGGCCGGTCATGAGCGGCAGGGTGTTGCCGTCGGTATCCAGCAGGCGCAGGTTGGGGTCCGTGATGGTCTGGTTCCGGGCGGGGCGGCCCGGTGCCAGAGGATCGGCAGGTTCGGCGGAGGTGCCCGCTTCACGGCCGGGGGCGCTCATGCCCGCGATGATCAGGGCGCTGAGGGCCGTCCCCCACAGAGGCAGGGTGCCCTGGACGAAGGGCGGGAGCAGCGTCCCGAGGTCAAGGACGGCCAGCCCGGCCCCCAGTGCGGCCACGAGGCAGCCCAGCAGGAAACGGCGGGCTCCCGGCACGCCCATGAGCCAGGCGCCGAGCGTGGTGGGCACGAAGATCAGGGCCAGCATGGGCCAGAGCGGCAGGAAGCGCCCCAGCCAGCTGAAGTCGGGCCAGAGGGGCAGCAGGGCCAGCACGGCGCCGGGCAGGGAAAGCAGCAGGTACTGGATGTCCAGCAGGCGGGAATGGCTGGCGGTCTGCATCAGGTGCCGGGCCAGATGGGCCAGGAACATGAGGGCCAGGCCGGGGGCCATGGCGCTGACGGCGTCGGCGGGCGTGATGTTGCCGGCACCCAGGTCAGGCCCGCCCAGCACGGCATGTGTCAGGGCGGCGCCCACATACAGGGCCGTCCAGAAGCGCCACTGGCCGCGCTCGGTGATGCCGCGCAGCAGGGCCAGCAGCATGACCACGGCCAGGGCCAGCATGACGCCGGGGCCGAGCAGGCTTTCCGGCGCGCCCGCCAGATTGTCCAGGCTGCGCAGGGTGGGCGCGAACCAGAGGGGCGGCTGCCCATCCAGACGGATGAAGCAGACCTGCGGCGTTTCCGCGGGCAGGGGCAGCGGCAGCAGGTTGCGCCAGTTGGCCTGGCTCTCCTGCCAGGTGGTCTGGCGGGAAAGCGGGTCGATGTCGGGCGTATAGAGGACGGCTCCGGCCGGGACGCCCTGGCCGAGGTCGAGCATCAGGGACTCGGTGCGCTCCGTCCCGGCGGCGGGGATCTCCAGACGCAGCCAGGTCACGCCGCTGCTGCGGGGCAGGGTCCTGGGATGCAGCGGCTGGAAAGAGGGCATCATGCCCGGCGTGGCCACTTCTTCCACGCTCATGTCGCCGTCCGTATCCAGAAAAGCCGAAAGGTAGGGCAGGATGCCCAGCTGTCCCGCGGCGGTGCCCTGGGGCGTCGCGGACAGGCTCACGGGCAGGGCGGGCGTGGGCGCGGGGGCCGGGGGCGGTGTCGGGACCGCCGGACAGGTGGCGGCCAGGCTCAGGACGAGCAGGAGCGGAATGACGATCAGGGCCAGCCTGCGGGAGCCGGCCTGTAGGGGAAGAAGGGGGTACGTCATGCTTTTTTACCTTGAGGGACATCTCCGTCACGGGGGAGACGGCCCGGGAAATACCGGGACGGCAGCGGGGACGGGAAGAGCGGACCGGTGGTCTGCGGACCACGGAAGGCACAGGGGCCGGTGGGCTGCCCCGGCCCGGGGGCGGGGCAGCCGGAACCGGATCAGTGCAGATGCTTGATCAGCTCCGAGACGGGCGTCCCGTCAGGGGCGTGGGCGTTGGGATCGGCGGCCAGCAGCTTGCGCCAGGCGGCTTCGGCCTCGTCTTTGCGCTTGAGGTCGTAGTAAAGGACGATGCCCTGATTGAACAGGGCGTTCCTGTGTCCGGGCTGGACGCGCTCCGCCTCGCGGAAGGCCTTGAGGGCATCCTCGAAGCGGTGGAGCTCGCGGTACATGATGCCCAGGTCGGTCAGGACGTTGGCATTGCCGGGCTTCAGGCGCAGGGCGTTCTCATAGGCCGTGACGGCCGCGGAGGGGTTCTGGTTGTCGAACTGGAAGTTGCCCAGCTTGATCCAGTTCTCCGCCTTGTTGGGTTCCTTGACCACGGCTTCCTGCAGTTTGAGCAGGGCGCTGTTCAGTTCGGGGGAAAGGCCGGCCTTGGCCTGCTGTTGGGGGGCCGCCTGCTGCTGTGCGGGCTGCTGGGCCGGAGCGGCCGCCTGGGGCCGGGGAGCGGGGGCCTGACGGCTGTCCATGAAGCCGGGCAGCATGCTGCCGATGCACAGGCCCAGGGCAAGGGCCACCACCACGCTGACCAGACAGGTGGTGAGGGAAACGGTGGTGACTCGGGCCGGGGCCGCCGTCCGGGCCTGATCCTGTGCGGGGGCCTGGGGCTTGTCCTTGACCGGCGCGGGCTGCTGGGAAGTCTTCTTCTTGGCCATGATCGCTCCTCTGCGTGCATGAAAGTGCCGCCGTCACGGCGGCTTCGTCCTGTGCGCTGTTCCTTGCGCTGTGAAAGTGGGGGCAAGAGTAGCCGCAGGCAGGTAAAGAGGCAAGTCTGCCCTGCCTGCGGCCCTGTCCGGCATCCTGTGCCGGACCTAGTTGAAACTGAGGGTCGCCCGGCCCTGTTTGAGCATCATCCGGGCCAGCGGCAGGTCGCGCCACCACAGGGCGGCCTCGTTGCCCGCAAGGCCGGTCTGGCGGCTCTGGCCGCTGAGCAGGGCCGTGATGTCGCTGATGTCGTCCAGCACCAGGCCGTGCGCCGGGTCGGGGACGGCGGGCAGCAGGCAGCGCAGACGGGGCGCCATGTGCAGGCGGCCGCCTGCCATGCGGCCCAGCAGGGCGCCCTGCCAGGTGAAGCCCTGCGGCAGCAGCAGGTCGGCATGGGCCGGGATGAAGCGCACCTGCTCGCCGTAGATGCGTGCCTCACCGGCGGGCAGACGGTCGGGATCGCAGCAGGGCCCGGCCAGGGCGCTGCGGGGCACCACCTGGCCCTGGGGCAGGGCAGGACGGGCATCGCGACGGCTGCGGCCACGGGCCGCGTTACGGGCGGCCGTGCGGGCATCGGGCTCGGCGGAGAGGGGCGGCAGTTCGGGCAGGGGGGCGTCCGCGGGCTTGCGCAGCAGGGCCACATAGAAGCCCTGGGCCGCCGAGCGTTCGCCGTCCACGCGCAGGGTGCCCTCGCCGCCGGGGCGCTCTTCCCAGACGAAGCCCTCGAAGGGCGTCAGGTGTTCGCGCACCAGTCCCAGCTCCTCTTCGGCAAAGCGTACCTGCGCTTCGTTCTCGTCATCGTTGGTGGTGCAGGTGGAGAAGACCACACGGCCGCCGGGGCGCAGCAGGCGCGCGGCATGGGCCAGCAGCAGCTGTTGCAGGCCCACCAGGCCCTTGAGCTTGTCGCCCTGCCAGAGCTTGAGGACCTGGGGGTTCTTTTCCACCGTGCCCCAGCCGGAGCAGGGGGGATCCAGCTGGATGGCGTCCCAGGTGCCGGGCGTCAGGGGCAGGGCCTGGCCCTCGAAGGAGCAGGTGCCCACATGCGGCAGGTTGCAGGCGTGCAGGTTGGCCCGCAGGGTGGCCAGGCGGGCACGGGAAAGCTCGTTGCCCAGCACGAAGCCGTCGGGGCCGGTGAGCTGGCCCAGGAAGCCCGTCTTGCTGCCCGGGCTCGCGCACATGTCCAGCACGGCTTCGCCCTGCCGCGGCGCCAGGGCCAGGGGCGGCAGCATGGAAGACCTGTCCTGGATATAGATGTAGCCGAAAAAGGCGGCCAGCGAGGAGCCCAGCGGCCGCGGTTCGCACAGCAGGCGGCGACAGAAGGGCGAGAACGGCTCGGGTTCGAACTCATAGCCCTGGGCGCGCAGCAGGCTCTCCACCTGCGGCATCTGCTCCGGAGGGCAGACCAGACGAAAGGAACGCCCCGTGGGGCGGGAAGGATTGGCGGTACTCATGGGCCTTTCTTATCTGTTCCGTCTGGAGGGGGCAAGAGCGTCCGCGGCAGGGGGCCCCAAGGAGCGCAGGGCCGCGCCGGAACAGCGGATACGGCTTTCAAGTTGCGCGGCAGGCCAAGTGTCGCTATAGTTCCGGTGCCGCAGGCCGTACGGCACCTGCCGCGACAGCGGCAGAGACCCCGGCCGGGCGAGCCCTCCTGTGCGAGGGCGGTCGACGTACGCAGAGAACTGCAAGGAGATTTTGAATGAAATTTGCCATGAAGCTGGCGTTTGCCGCCTGCCTGATGCTGGTGATGGGCCTCCAGGCCCAGGCTGCCCAGGCAAAGTCTTTCGTGCTGCTGCCTTTTGAGGTGCACGCGCCCCAGAACTACAGCTACCTGTCCAAGGCTGTGCCTTCCACGCTGATGGGTCGTCTCAGTGCCACGGGCGCTACGGGCACCATGGGCCCCCGTGCGGCCGGCTCCGCCGCCGAAGCCCGCAGGTTCATCGGCGGTGCCGACTATGCCCTGTGGGGCACGGTGAGCGTCATGGGCAATGACTGCACCATCGTCCTCAACAGCGTGGACAAGAAGGGCTCCACCTGGACCAATACGGCCCAGGGCCCCATGAGCGCCCTGAACGCCACGGTGCAGCGCCTCGCGGGCGCCTTCTCCTCCGAGGTGCTGGGCGTCGCCGGTGCCGCCGCTGCCAGCCGCGGCGGCCGTTCGGACATCATCCGCAACGAGACCGGCCAGACGGAATCCTACCTGAACCCCCAGTTCCGCTATCAGGGCAACTCCGCCGACGGTTCCCGCATCCGCAGCCAGCGCCTCAAGGACGAGATGGTGGACATGGCCGTGGCCGACTTCAACGGTGACGGCCGCAACGAGATCGCTATCCTGCACGACCATCGCCTGGTCATCTATAAGTGGGGCAACGACGGCCGTCTGGGCAAGCTGGGCGAGATCACCATCTCCCGCAGCAACCTGAACTTCTCCATGCGTGCCATCGACCTCAACCGCGACGGCGCCAAGGATCTGGTGGTGGCCACCTTCGAAGAAGAGAACAACCGCCCCTACACCTACTTCTACGGCTTCCGCGGCAACAAGTTCACGGAAGTGGCCAAGCGCTGCTCCTACTTCGCCAGCGTCATCAACCTGCCGCCTTCCTACCAGCCCACGCTGGTGGGCCAGGGCTGGGACTCCATCAAGCTGTTCGCCCCCGGCGTGCACATCATGGTCAAGCAGAACGGCTCCTATGGGCTGGGCCAGCGCATCAACCTGCCCAGCGGGGCCAACGTCTTCAACGTGGCCTGGCTCCCCGGCAAGAACGGTGACCAGCTGGTCATGCTGACCGACGACGAACGCCTGAAGATCTTCCAGGGCGCCAACCAGACCCTGATCCATACCACCATGGAACGCTTCTCCGGTTCCGCCACCGGCATGGAACACTACAAGGGCATGCCGGGCCTGGGCGTGGACCGCAACTACCAGATGCCCAGCAAGTACTTTGCCCCCATGCGCCTCATCGTGGCCGACATCGGCCATACCGGCGAATACACCCTGCTGGTCAACAAGCCCATCTCCACGGCGGCCCAGATCTTCGACCGCTACCGCTACTTCCCCCAGGGCGAAGTGCACGCCCTGTTCTGGGATGGCGTGGGCCTGGGCCTGAAGTGGAAGACCCGCCGCATCCGCGGTTCCGTGGCGGCCGTGGACCTGGCCGACTTCAACAACGACGGCATCCTGGACCTGGTGGTGGGCCTGAACACCTCGCCCGATCTGGGTGTGGGCAGCCGTCAGTGCATCGTCACCGCCTATCCGCTGGACGTGTCGCAGATGAACCCCAACGCTCCTGCCGACCTCAGCGATTTTGAAGTGACCCCCAACTACTAACACATAAGAGGATGCAGCCCCGTTCCGTGTCGCAGCGGCACGGGACGGGGCTTTTTCAGCAGCTCCGGCTGCCGGAAAGTTTTCCGTATGTCTATTTTTCAGGGAGGAGAGGTTGTGCGCATCCTGGTTATCGGTTCTGGCGGGCGTGAGCACGCCCTGGTGTGGAAGCTCAAGCAGAGCCCTCGGGTAAGTGAAGTTTTTGTGGCCCCCGGCAACGGCGGTACGGCCCGTGAGGGCGCCATCAACGTGGCCGTGGATGCCGGAGACCTGGACGGTCTGGTGGAACTGGCCCGCAAGGAAAAGATCGACCTGGTGGTGCCCGGTCCCGAACTGCCCCTGACCAAGGGCATCACCGACCGCATGCGTGAGGCCGGCATCCCCTGTTTCGGCCCGGATGCCTACTGTGCCCGTCTGGAAGGCAGCAAGGCCTTCGCCAAGGACGTCATGAACCGCGCCGGTGTGCCCACGGCCCACAGCCAGGTCTTCACCGATCCCGACAAAGCCAAGAACGCCGTGGTCAAACTGGGCGCCCCCCTGGTGGTCAAGGCCGACGGCCTGGCTGCCGGCAAGGGCGTGGTGGTGGCCATGACCACCCAGGAAGCCCTGGATGCCGTGGACGACATCATGTGCAAGCGTGCGCACGGTGCCGCCGGTGCCAAGCTCGTCATCGAGGAGTTCCTCGTGGGCGAGGAAGCCTCCTTCCTGTGCCTGTGCGACGGCAAGACCGCCGTGCCCCTGCCTTCCGCCCAGGACCACAAGGCCGCCTATGACGGCGACCAGGGCCCCAATACCGGCGGCATGGGCGCCTACAGCCCCGCCCCCATCCTGCCCTACAACGAGGCCGAAGCCATGGCCGATACGGTCATCCGTCCCATCCTGGCCGCGCTGGCCAAGGACGGCCATCCCTTCGTGGGCGTGCTCTATGCCGGTCTGATGATGACCGAGAACGGCCCCAAGGTGCTGGAATACAACACCCGTTTCGGTGACCCCGAATGCCAGCCCCTGCTGATGCGTCTGGAAGGCGATCTGGTGCAGATCATGCTGGACTGCATCGAGGGCAAGCTCCGTCCCGAGAGCCTCACCCACACCTCCCAGACCGCTCTGGGCGTGGTGGTGGCCGCCGAAGGCTATCCGCACGCCTATCCCAAGGGCATGGTCATCGAAGGTCTGGACGAAGCCGACGCCCTGCCCGGCGTCAAGGTCTTCCACAGCGGCACCAGCATGGACGGCGACAAGACCCTTTCCAGCGGCGGCCGCGTGCTTTGCGTGACCGCGCTGGGCGATACCCTGGCCGACGCCCAGGCCCGTGCCTATGAGGGCGTGAAGGCCATCCGCATGGACAAGAGCTTCCACCGCAGCGATATCGGCCAGAAGGGCATCCGCCGTCTGGAACAGCTGGCGCAGGAAGAAAAGTAAGCAACCGCGGCCCTGTGCCGCCATAAAGGAACATCTATGGCTCAAGTCGTCATCATGATGGGCTCCAAGTCCGATGAAGAAAAGGTCAGCCCCTGCGTGGACGTGCTGCGTTCGCTGGGCATCTCCTATCTCTTCACGGTCAGCTCCGCCCACCGTACCCCCGAGCGCACGGAAAAGATCCTGCGCGAACAGGAAGCCGCCGGCGCCAAGGTCTTCATCTGTGCCGCCGGCATGGCCGCGCACCTGGCCGGTGCCGTGGCCGCCCGCACCACCCGTCCCGTCATCGGCATCCCGGTCTCCGGCGGCCTGATGGGCGGCATGGACGCCATGCTCGCCACTGTGCAGATGCCTCCCGGATTCCCCGTGGCCACCGTGGCCATGGACAAGGCCGGTGCCCGCAACGCCGCCTGGCTGGCCGCCCAGATCCTGGCCGTGGCCGATCCTGCGCTGGATGAAAAGATCCGCGCCGCCCGCGCCAAGATGCAGGCCGGTGTGGAAGAAGCCGCCGCCGAGATCGAAGCCAAGTACGGCTGCTAGCCGGCCGGTACACCAGCAAACAAAAAGCCCTCCGTTCGCGGAGGGCTTTTTGTTTGGCAGCGGCCTGGCTGCATCACATATCCTGAAACAGAAAATCCCGGGGACGGGGAGCTGCCCGCTTCCCATACCTGTCCGTCATGCCGGGTCGTCCCGGTCCATGCCCGGATGGCGGCTCCTCCGGCCAGTGACGGGGACCGGCCGGTCAGACCGG
>ERZ773146.2280-NODE-2280-length-13170-cov-19.479985_pt1 | contig 13170 bp, 8 predicted proteins | sample MGYA00580847_ERZ773146 | MGnify/ENA primary metagenome ERZ773146 (study PRJEB29015, sample SAMEA2737830) | human gut metagenome | biome: human gut; feature: human-associated habitat; material: faeces | place: China | collected 2012 ...
CGGTCTGGGTGTTCTGGTCGTTCTTGCCGTCCATGATGGTGACGGAGTAGCCCATATCCTTCAGGTAGCCTTCCAGATCGGAGCGGTACAGGGTCATGAAGTTATCAGCAAACTGATAGATGCACACGCCGATGTTTGCGGAACCGTTGGTTGCAGCAGCGCTGGAAGCAGCAGCAGAAGATGCAGCAACAGAAGAAGCAGCAGTAGAGGTGCTGGAAGAGCCGCCGCAGGCGGTCATAGCAGCAGTTGCACCAACAACAGCAGATGCCTTCAGGAAGTCACGACGCGAAATCATTTTCATAATAATGTTCTCCTTCAATTCGTATCTCAGCATTTTCACAGGAGCAATCTTGCATGCACCTGTAATTCCTGTTCGTATTATACCCTTGCAGCACCCCACTGTTCAAGAGAACAAGTTCACAAGATTGAAGGAGTTCTTTTGTGCTATTTCAACAAATGCTTTTTGGGCTCGCCAATTTCTTTTCTCGAAACATCACAATTTTTCATACATTTGCAACCTCCCTACAAAAGCAAAAAAATTATGTCATTTTTCTCTCAAAAAGATTACAAAATGTTGCATCGTCCGGTTTTTGCAGCTTTTTCATTTCTTGTATATCTTGAAAAATATTTTCAGGAATAGTTCATCCCTGTTCTTCCGCATTTTTTCGCTTCATTTCTGCAATTTTCTGCAAATCGCCTGCCATTCCCGGTTCCTGCCGCCCGCCTTTTGCAAAGAAAATGCCCGGAAGCTTTCCTGAGCCTCCGGGCATCCCGATCCGAGTATCTTTTACAGATGCAGCAGCATCTTTGCAATGTTGAAGTAGATCAGCAGCGTGGTGGTATCCACAATGGTGGTGATCAGGGGTGAAGCCATCACGGCCGGATCCACATGCAGCTTTTCTGCCGCCACCGGCAGAATGCCGCCGATCAGCTGCGAGAGCAGAACGGTGCAGATCAAAGTCAGACACACCACCAGTGCCACCGGAGCCGCAATGCGGTCAAACACCAGCAGCTTTACAAAGTTGCATACGGCCAGCGTGCCGCCGCACAGCAGGGCTACGCGGCTCTCGCGCCAGAGGATGCGTGGCAGGTCGTGGGGCTGGATGTCGCCCACTGCCATGCCGCGGATGATGGTGGAGGTGCTCTGGCTGCCCGCGTTGCCGCCTGCGTCGGTCAGCATGGGGATGTATGCAGTCAGCACGGTCACAGCGGCCAGTGCATCCTCGTATCCGCGAATGACCAGACTGGAGAAGGTGGCGCTGATCATTAAAAACAGCAGCCACGGTGCGCGGCTCTTGTACAGGTCCCACATACTCTGCTTGAAGTAGGGCTTGTCGGAGGGGCCGATTGCGTTCATCTTTGCAATATCTTCGCTGGCCTCGTCCTGCAGGATGCTGATGGCATCGTCAATGGTCACGATGCCCACCAGCCGGTTCTCGGCGTCCACCACCGGGATGGCCAGAAAGCCGTATTTCTCGAACAGGTTGGAAACATCCTCCTGATCGGTGGTGGTGCTCACGCTGACCACATTGGAATCCATCAGGTCCTTGATAGGCTCTTCTGTGTTCTTTACCAGCACCAGCGCCCGCAGGGACACCACGCCGATCAGCCTGCGGCTGTCATCGGTCACATAGCAGTTGTTGATGGTCTCCTTGTCAAAGCCATTCCTGCGGATGGCCTCCATAGCCTGTGCCACGGTCATGTCCGGCCGCAGCTCCATCAGCTCGGTGGTCATCACGCCGCCGGCCGAGTCCTCCGGGTACTGGAGCAGCTCGTTGATCATGCGGCGGGTGGTGGGGTCGGCCTGACCCAGAATGCGCTTGACCACGTTGGCAGGCATTTCCTCCACAAGGTCGGTGGCATCGTCCACGAACAGTTCGTCCACAACAGCCTTCAGCTCGGTATCGGTCAGGCCGTCGATCAGCTTCTGTTGGGTCTCAGGGGCCAGTTCGGTGAACACATCTGCGGCCAGATCCTTCGGGCACAGACGGAACAGCACCGGGAGCTTTTCTGCAGGCAGATCCTCAAATACCGCCGCAAGGTCGGGCGCGGGCAGAGTTTCCATCACATCCCGCAGGCTCTGGTATTTCTTGGCATCGTCCAGATTTGCCAGCATGGTCTTGAGGGTATCGATCGAGATTTCAGACATAAAAAAGCTGCCTCCTTTTCAGTGGCAGCTCTCGTTTCTTCTTTTCAGGGAACACAAACACGCACCGTGTGCATTCACACACAGCAGGGTCTGCGCAAAGCAGAAACGGCGGCTGCCATCATATAAAATAATCGGGGAGAAAGACTGCTGCTACTGCCAGCAGGTTCCATGACAACCACCTCGTTTTCCTGTTGTAAAAAGACACTTTTTGCCTTTTCCGCCCATTACTTTACCACTGCTTTTTTGCTGCGTCAACCCTGCTTTTTAAATTTTTCCGTTTCTTTACAAAAAGTAAAAGTGCCCGATGACATTTTTCGTATCATCAGGCACTTTTTAAAATTCATTTACAATGTTTCCACCGTATCAAACAATTCTTTTGCGGCTTCCACAGCATCCTTGCTGCCAAACACCACCCGCACGCCGTTTGCCATGGCGGCACCCAGCTCTGCGGCCTGCTCCTTCAGCAGTGCGGCATCCACCGCACACAGGGCCTTGCGGTCTGCCGCCATCATTTCATCAGTGATGCCGCAGAAATACCGGCGGTCCGTCTCGCGGGCCTCAGCACGCGGCTTGCGGGGGGTGTCCAGCTTGGCCACAGTACCCACAATAAAATCGTTCAGGTCTTTTTCGGTGTACTCCCGTGCTGCCAGTTCTGCCGGACCTTTTGCAAAGGTGTCGTAGCTTTCCTTTACATGGGGGTCGCGGTAGGTGTACAGGTATTCCACGCCGTCCGAGGAGAGCATTCCGGTGCCGTAAGCGCCGCCCACCTCGCGGATGTTGTGCCACAGGTATTCGTAGCTCATCACGCGGGCCAGCGCCTTGCGGTCGCTGCGGCGCTCCATGGGCCATACCTGTACATCGTAGTTCACACCGCCGTCAATGATAAACGCTTCGTTCACCGGCGGTGTCAGCGGCTCCACATAGGGCTTTGCCGCAGCGCGGCCCTCGGCAGCAAAGCGGCTGTCCGGCAGCAGAGTGCGCAGCTTTGCAAGGGCATCCTCGCTGCCGTACAGGCTGACCGTCAGCTCCGCGTGCTGCAGCACCTCTGTGCGCAGGGCATCCAGCTTTTCGCCCAGTGCTGCCCAATTGCCGCGCTCCTGCACGCCGCACAAGAACTTGTAATAACTCACACCGCTGCAGCGTTCACTCACCGCACCGTCCACCGTGTAGTGGGCACTGGCGCGGGTGGCTGCGTATACATTGCCCTGCTGGATGAACTGCTGTTCCATGTTCAACTTCTGCTGGCTCAGCACCCGTGCAAAAGCAGCTTCTGCCGCCGGGCCGGTAAGGATGGTATCATACAGCCATTCGCCGCCCAGCTCCACAGCCTTTTCCAGACTGCGTTCCAGCAGGCTCAGGCACAGGCTCAGCTTGGCATGGCAGGGTGCACCCTCCTGCCGCCCAGTCCAGATGTCCAGCTGGGTGCGGCTGTCGCCCAGCCATGTGCTGCGCAGAGTGTTCAGTTGCTGAGCGGTGTGTTCGGCGCTGTCCAGCTCGTCCAGCACATCGGTCAGCAGGTCCAGATACGGCATGTCCTCAGGCTTCACATTGCCAAGGTCATAGTAGAAGTTCAGGTACAGGCTGCCTGCCGAAGGGTGATGCACCAGCTGCGCGCCAGCCAGAAGTTCCCGCTCGCCTGGGGCCGTCCTTGCTCCGTCGCCAAGGTCGGCAACGGTCAGCGGGTGCTCCAGCGCAAGCTTGCCGTCGGTGCGGATGGGTTCGTCCTCCTCCTTTTTAGGCAGGGTGGGCACCTGCACCACCTGCACCGGAGCCGGTGCAAACAGCTCACGCAGCAGCTCATTGAACCAGCCATCGGCCATCTTTTCCCGCAGGGAAGCAAACAGCCTGTCCGTGTGCAGCAGCAGAGTGGGGTCGCCGGTGTGCAGCCAACCGGTGGAAGCGTTGATGGCATCCAGCACGCCGTCTGGCAGGGTGCCCGGGCGCTCCAGCGATGCAAACTCTGCTGCGTTCAGCGAAGCCAACAGCAGTTCCTGCGGGATGCCCTCGGCCAAAATGCCGTCCACCGCCTTGCGCACAGCGGCATCGAACTTGCAGGCGCTCTCCTCGGTGGCACCGCGCAGCACCAGTTCCAGCACCGGCTGCAGGGTGCTGTCGTCAAAGCCAATGTCAATATCCGCGCCCAGCTTCTGCTCCAGCAGAGCTGCCTTCAGCGGGGACTGGTTTGTGCCCAGCAGGGCATCCAGCAGGATCTCCACGCCCAGCTGCCGCTCCCGGTCTGCAAAGGCACCGGTGTACCATGCCAGAGCACACTGCACCTCGTCCGGCTCCGGGTTTTCGGTATAGTAGGGCAGTTCCACGCAGGCACCCGCCTGCTCGTGCTGCACGGTCAGCTGCGGACGGCTGGTGCCCTTGGGCATTTTTGAAAGATAATCCCTGTCCAGCAGTTCCAGCTTTTCAGCCATATCCATTTTGCCATAGAGGGTAATGCAGCAGTTGTCGGCGCTGTAGTGGCGGTGATATACCCGCTTATACTTTTCATAGGTCAGCGCCGGGATGCTGGCCGGGTCGCCGCCGGAAACAAAGCCGTAGGCCGTATCCGGGAACATGGCCCGTTCCAGTGCATTTTCCAGCTGAGCATCCGGTGCAGCCAGAGCGCCCTGCATCTCGTTGTACACCACTCCGCTCACGGTACCGTCGGCACTGCGGTGCCAGCCCTCCTGCTCAAACACGCTCTTGTCCACCATGGCCAGCGGGCAGAACACCGCGTTCAGGTAGACATCCATCAGGTTTTTGAAGTCGGTCTCATTGGGCGTAGCGAACGGGTAGACCGTCTTATCCGGGAAGGTCATCGCATTCAGGAAAGATGCCATACTGCTTTTGAGCAGCTGCAAGAACGGCGAGGTCACCGGGTATTTTTCGCTGCCTGCCAGCACCGAGTGCTCCAGAATGTGGAACACGCCGGTGTCATCGGACGGGAAGGTGCCAAAGCCGATGCCAAACGCCTTGTTGGTATCCTCATTTTCCACCAGCAGCACCGTGGCACCGCTCACATCGTGGGTAAGCACGGTCAGGGTTCCGTGCTGTTCAGGGCAGTCCTCGGTACGCACGAGGGTATAACCGGGAAATCGTTCCATTTCGTTTTCTCCTTTGCGGTTTTCAAGTCATTGCCTCTATTGTATCATTCGAGGGCAAAAAACACAATTACAGGTTTGTTAATTATAACCAGAAGAACGGTTTTTGATGATTTGCTTCCCGTGCAGAGCGTTTTCGCGTAGATTGAGTTTAATGCCTTTTGTAAAAAGCATTACCGCCAGGTATGTTCTCTTTTGATTGCAAAAGAGAACCAGAAAACAACCAGCGATTTCAACGCGCTGGATCCATGAAAAAGGGGCTGCTCGCCCCTTTTAGACCCCAAAGCAGAAAGGCTCCATACAAAAAATCCAAGCCGCTCCGCTAAAGGATTTTTTGTGTTCCGCCGATTTTGAATCGCTTGCGCGACGAGCCGTGCGGATAAGCTTGTGCATTTTCTGCTGCGCGAACGCTCCCGCAGGGAGCCAGCGCTGCAAGATGCCGCTGACTGCTACGACTCTTTCCCGTGAAAATTGAAAGCCGGAAATCCGCAGATTTCCGGCTTTTATTACTTATGAAATAATAGTTCCGCTAAATATGGCCAGAGCGATCAGCGGAGGCCATTTTGATCGTGGGACACAGAGGTGTGCCCGCCGCCCTTTACGACAGCACTTTTTCTTTGCAAAAAGATGTGCTATACTACAAAATAAGAGAGTATGCGGCAGCGTGCCGCGCAAACAAAATGGAGGAAACTGCTATGGAAGCATCCAAGGTCTATTATACAGATTTCCGCTGTCCCGTGGGCACCAGCCTGCTGGACAAGCTGCGCCGCGTGTGCATTGCCGCCGGGATCAAGGATATTGATATGGATGGCAAATTCGTTGCCATCAAGATGCATTTCGGTGAGCTGGGCAATCTGGCATTCCTGCGCCCCAACTACGCCAAGGTGGTGGCCGACCTGTGCAAGGAGCAGGGCGGTCTGCCGTTTCTGACCGACTGCAACACCCTGTATCCGGGCAGCCGCAAGAACGCACTGGAGCACCTCACCTGTGCCCAGCTGAACGGCTTCTGGCCCATGACCACCGGCTGTCAGGTCATCATTGCGGACGGTCTGCGCGGCACCGATGAAGCAGAGGTGCCGGTGCCGAACGGCGAATACTGCAAGACGGCAAAGATCGGCCGCGCCATCATGGATGCGGATATCTTTATCAGCCTGACCCATTTCAAGGGCCACGAATCCACCGGCTTCGGCGGTACTCTCAAGAACATCGGCATGGGCTGCGGCTCCCGCGCGGGCAAGATGATACAGCACGCCGCCGGACACCCGGAGGTGCAGCAGAGCCTGTGCCGTGGCTGCCACCGCTGCGCCAAGGAGTGCGGCTCCGATGCCATCACCTACGATGCAAACAACAAGGCCGTCATTGACCAGACCAAGTGCAAGGGCTGCGGCCGCTGCATCGGTGCCTGCAACTTTGACGCTATCTATTCTCAGTGCGACAGCGCCAATGAGATGCTGGACCGCAAAATGGCCGAGTACGCGGCTGCCGTATGCGCAGGCCGTCCCTGCTTCCATGTTTCTCTGGTGCAGGACATCAGCCCCAACTGCGACTGCCACTGCGAGAACGATGCACCCATCCTGCCGGATATCGGCATCTTTGCGTCCTTCGACCCGGTGGCGCTGGACCAGGCCTGCGTGGATGCCTGCCTGAATGCCGCCCCGCTGCCCAACAGCCAGCTGGGCGCAAACCTTGCAAAGCCGGGCTGGAACTGCTACCACGACAACTTCAAGGACTCCAACCCCAACATCGAGTGGAAGGCCACCCTTGAGCAGGCCGAGAAGGTGGGCATGGGCACCCGCCAGTATGTGCTGAAAAAGGTATAAAGACAAAATGGGGCGCTGACCACACGGTCAGCGCCCCATTGCGCTTTAAAGTTTAAGGTTGCGTTTAAGCCTCGCCGTTCGTCTCCGGCACGATATCGTCCAGCACGCTTTGCAGCGCCTGCCAGTTTTTCAGGGTGCAGCCGGGCAGGGTGTCAGCGTCCAGCCCTGCGTCCGCGATGCGGCCGGTCATGCTGTCCTTGTCGCTGAGCAGGTCCAGCGCGGCATCCTTGACCAGCGGCCATGCCTCGGCAAAGCCTTCCTGCTGGTTGTCGGTCAGGCCGTCGTACCAGCTGTAAAAGGCATCCTGAATGGCCTCCGGGGAGCGGGTGGACATCCGTGCGTCCTCGGCCCAGTGCAGCAGCGATGCCGCCGCGATGACCGATTTCAAGGAGCAGCCGGATACCCCGGGGCCCCAGCCAAGACAGGGCGCAAAGGCGTTGGATGTGCCGGTGATGGAGAACACCGAGTTCTCGTCAAAGTTGCCGGGGTTCAGCTCTCCGGTGTTGGCCTCGGCGGTGGAGGAGGGCAGCTCACTGCTGCCGGAAGCGGATGCGCTGTCCGAGGCGGGCGCAGCGCTGGATGCGGGGCTGCTTGCAGAGCCGCCGCAGGCTGTCAGCAGACAGCCCAGTAAAGCGGCGCACAGCAGCAGCGCAAGGGAGCGGATATATTTCGATGTCATAAGAAAAACCTCCGTAACTGGTGCCCCGGCAAGCCGCCGGAGCAAAGCGGGATCTACACCCTAAGTATACGTTCTGCGCACGGCGTTGTCAATCGTTCTGCGCAGGACGAATTTCAAGCAGACCTGTGCAGGATATACAAAAATGCAGCTTGAATTTCGGGCAGTTCAACGCATTGACATTTTCCGCGCTGGCCCGTATAATCAAAAGCAGACAAGTGAATTTATCAGTGCGTGTAACTGTTCGATCAGGCATGAGCATCAGAGGGAAGGCGGCAACGGCATCCCTTTGGTTCTTGTGCCCTTTTCTTTTTCACAAGAGCTGCGGCATGGAAGCGGAGGAGTGCGGCGATGCAGGCTGTAAAGGTATTCAATAACAATGCGGTGTCGGTGGTCATGCCGGACGGCATGGAAGCCATTCTCGTGGGCAACGGGCTTGGGTTTGGCCGCCGCCCGGGGGACGTGATCGACAAAAGCCGCGTTTCCAAGGTGTACTATGTGCAGAACGAGCTGCAGACCAAGTTCCTCAAGATGCTGGATAACGTTACCCCGCAGGTGATGCAGGCCGCCGAGCGCATTTCGCTGGCGGCAGAGGAGCAGGGCATCCTGCTCAGCAGCAAAAGCACCATCTCGCTGGTGGACCACATCAGCTTTGCGCTGGAGCGTGTGGAAAAGGGTACTTTTCTGCCCAACCTCGTGCTTTCGGAGACCCGGATGCTGTACCCGAAGGAGTACGCAGTGGGGCAAAGGGCGCTGGAACTTGTCCGGCAGTTCTGCGGCGTACAGCTGCCGGAGGACGAAGCGGGCTACATTGCCCTGCATCTGGTAGCAGGTGCGGCGGACGGCGCGCTGGCCTACGATACCGTAAAGTTCGTCAAGGCGGTCAAGGAGATCATCTGCGATACCTATCACTGCACCTTTGAGGAAGAAAGCCTTGAGACCACCCGCCTGACCGTACACCTCAAGTTTCTGGCGGCGCGCATCCTGCGGCACACTCCTTGGCAGGACGCCGGGCTGGAGTCCATGTACGCGGTGCTTTTGCAGCGCGACAGCCGCAACGAGGTGTGCTTGCAGCGCATCAATGCCTATCTGCGGCAGGAATTTGAGTACGAGCTGGATCATCAGGAGCAGGTCTATCTGCTCATCCACCTGACCAAGATCGTTGGATAAAATGTTTCAACAGGGCGTCCGGAAGTCCTGCGGAATAGAAATCATCCCCCAAAACAGTCAAGTCAAAAAGTGAGGAGTATTACACGATGAAAGAAAAAGTCATGAATGGCTTGGAAAAGTTCTCCAAAGCCATGCTCTCACCGCTGTCGTATATCTCGGCAGCAGGCCTGATCCTTGTGCTGGGCGCTTTGCTTACCAGCACAAGCCTTAGTGCGATGATCCCCGCTCTGCAGTGGACCCCCATCAAGCTGCTGGGTCAGCTGATCTACAACTGCATCATGGTCATCATCAACAACCTCAGCCTGATGTTCTGCGTGGGCATTGCAGCGGCGCTGGCCAAAAAGAACAAGCAGCAGGCTGCCATCATCGGCCTGATGAGCTATTTTATGTACCTGACCGCCGGCAACGTCACCCTGACCCAGCTGGGCATGCTGGCCGAGGCTGACCCGATGGTGGGTCTGTACGGCACCGGTCAGTCCACCGTGTTCGGCATCCAGACGGTGGACATGGGCGTGTTCGGCGGTATCCTGCTGGGTCTTGTCTGCGGCTGGGTGTACAACCGCACCTGTGAAAAGCAGTTCAAGGGCATCATCACCCAGATCTACTCCGGCACCCGCTGGTCCTTTACCTGCATGGTGGTCTTTTCCATCCTGTTCGGCTTTGGCTCCTGCTTCTTCTGGCCGCCGGTGCAGAACGTGATCAGCGCACTGACCGATCTGATCGCTACCTCCGGCAACTTCGGCCTGTTCCTGTACGGCTTCCTGGAGCGCTTCCTCATCCCCACCGGCCTGCACCACCTCATCTACACCCCCTTCCAGTTCTCTGCACTGGGCAACAGCCTGACCGTGGGCGATGCCACCTACACCGGCTCCTACATCGTCATGATGATGGAGTACAGCATGGGTCTGCCCTTCTCGGACGGCATCGTGTGGATGTACACCGGCTTCACCAAGACCTTCGGCTACTTTGGCATCGTGGCGGCCTTCATCTTCTGCGCCCGCAAGGAGAACCGCAAAAAGACCGCTGCCGTTTTGGTGCCGCTGGCCTTTACCGCTTCTCTGGCCTCCATCACCGAGCCGCTGGACTTCATGTTCTGCTTCACTGCGCCCATCCTGTGGGTGGCACACGCCTGCATCTCCGGCCTGTTCATCGTGCTGCTGCACATCTTCCATGTCACCGGCTTTACCACCAACCTCCTCGGCTCGATTCTGATGAACCTTTCTGCCGGTGCAGATAAGACCAACTATCCCACCCTGTACCTGCTGGCACTGTGCCAGATCGCAGTGTACTTTGTGGTGTTCACCCTGCTGATCAAGGCCTTCAACCTGCACACCCCCGGCCGGGAAGAGGTGAGCACCGAGACCGCGGGGAGCGATGCACCCGCCAAGAAGGCAAGCGTGAAGAACGCCGCCGAGGTGCAGTGCGTCATCGACGGTCTGGGCGGCAAGGAGAACATCCTGTCGGTGGACAACTGCTTCACCCGCCTGCGGGTAAACATCAAGGACCCCGCAAAGCTGGACGAAGCTGCCATCAACAAACTGCCGAACAGCGGCATCGTGAAAAAGGGTACCGATATCCAGATCGTTTACGGTCTGCAGGTAGCCGATATCAAGCGTGCTGTGGAAGCACAGCTGGAAAACCAGTAAACCGCTTTTCCGCGCCCCGGCGGACTGCGCCGGGCTAACCTGAAAAATACAAAAAAGGAGCGTTTATACTATGGTCATTACCATTGCTGGCGGCGGTAGCACGTTTACCGCCGGTATCGTCAAATCCATCGCCCTGCGCCGGGAAGAACTGGAAGTGGACGAGATCCGTCTGTTCGACATCAACAAGGAGCGGCAGGACAAGGTTGCCGTTGTGGTGGACTGGGTCCTGCATAAGGAGCTGAATACCGACATCAAGCTGGTGGTCACCACTGATGTGCAGCAGGCTTACACGGACACTTCCTTTGTGTTTGCTCAGATGCGCGTGGGCGGCTACGCCATGCGTGAGCAGGACGAAAAGATCCCCCTGCGCCACGGCTGCGTGGGACAGGAGACCTGCGGCTGCGGCGGCATGGCCTACGGAATGCGCACCATCTTCCCCATGATCAAGCTGATCGACGACGTGGAAAAGTATGCCAAGAAGGACTACTGGATCCTGAACTACTCCAACCCCGCCGCTATCGTATCCGAGGCCTGCCGCAAGCTGCGCCCGAAGGCACGGATCATCAACATCTGCGATATGCCCATCGCCATCATTGACGTGGTGGCAGCTGCCATGGGCATCCAGAACAAGAAGGAGATCGTTTACGATTACTTTGGCCTGAACCACTTCGGCTGGTTCACCTCCATCCAGTACCACGGCGAGGATCTGATGCCCAAGCTGCGCGCCTACATCAAGGAGAACAAGATCCTTCTGCCGGAAAGCTACCTCAAGGGCATGGGCGCCCTGACCTCCTCCAGCAGCCAGAACCGCCACACCAAGGGCAGCTGGTACTATGTGTGGAAGGGCGAGTACGAGATCATGGAAAACTTCCCGGAGTACCTGCCCAACACCTACCTGAACTACTATCTGCAGGCCAAGGAGTTCGTGGAGCACTCGGACCCGAACCACACCCGCGCCAACGAGGTGGAGGAGACCCGCGAAAAGAACCTGTTCGACGGCATCGACCACTACCTCAAGACCGGCAAGGTGGACGCCAACACCTTCTATGCCGGCAGCCACGGCGACTGGATCGCAGATCTTTCCGCTGCGCTGAAGAACGATACCAAGGCACGCTTCCTCATCATCACCGAGAACCGCGGCGCGATCCCCAATATGCCCTATGACGCAATGGTGGAGCTGCCCGCCTACATCGGCAAGAACGGCCCGGAGGTCATTGCCCGGGACAACATCCCGCTGTTCCAGCAGGGCTTGATGATGCAGCAGCTCAACAGCGAAAAGCTGCTGGTAGAGGGCTGCGTGGAAGGCAGCTACGAGAAGGTGCTGCAGGCCTTTACTCTGAACAAGACTGTGCCCAGCATGAGCGTTGCCAAGGCCATTCTGGACGATATGATCGAAGCCAACAAGGGCTACTGGCCGGAGCTGCACTGAGCAGCCGACCTTACAGCCGCCGCAGGCATTGCCGCCTGCGGCGGCTTTTTTATGCGCATTGACCTTTGCACAGCAAGGGCTTATAATGAGAAAAAACCAGTAAAAGCGAAAGGAAGCACACCCATGCAAAACCAAGTCCCTGTATCCCAAAACCGCCCGGTCACCGGGCGCTTTGCGCCCAGCCCCAGCGGACGGCTGCATCTGGGCAATCTGGCGTGCAGCCTGCTGGCATGGCTCAGCGCAAAAAGTCAGGGCGGGCGCATCGTGCTGCGCATCGAGGATCTGGATGCCGAGCGCTGCCCCCGCGTTTATGCCGACTTGCTGGAGCAGGACCTTGCATGGCTAGGGCTTACATGGGACGAGGGCGGCAGCACCGGCGGCGCACACGCACCCTATTACCAGAGCGAATGCAGGGACATCTATACCCAAAGCTACCGCAAACTGGAGCAGAGGGGGCTGGTGTACCCCTGCTTTTGCTCCCGCTCCCAGCTGCACGCCGCCAGCGCACCCCACACCTCGGACGGCAACGTCATCTACCCGGGCACCTGCCGGGGGCTGACGCCGGAAGAGATCGCAGAAAAGCGCAAAAAGAAAGCCCCTGCCTACCGCCTGATGGTGCCGGATGAGGCCATCACCTTTACGGACGGCTGCATGGGCACCCACACAGAGAATCTGCTGCGGGACTGCGGCGATTTCTACCTGCGCCGGGCAGACGGCGTGTTTGCCTATCAGCTGGCGGTGGTGGTGGATGATGCCCGTATGGGCGTCACCGAGGTGGTGCGCGGGGCAGACCTGCTTTCCTCCACAGCGCGGCAACTGTACCTGTACCGGCTGCTGGGCTTGCAGCCGCCCCGCTTTGCCCACTGCCCGCTGCTGCTGGCGGCGGACGGGCGGCGGCTGTCCAAGCGGGACGGCGACCAGAGCCTTGAAAACCTGCGGGCAAAATACACCGCCCCGGAGATCATCGGTAAGCTTGCCTATGCCTACGGCTTGCAGCCGGAGCCGGCGCCCCGCACCCCGGAAAGCCTTGTGCCGGACTTTGCGTGGACAAAAGTCCCTAAGCAGGATATCTGCCTGCCCGAGGGGCTGTTTTGACAATTTTGAATGGCCGCCGCGTGCGCTTTGGCCACGTTCAGCGGAAAAAATTATTATTATAATTTGTGGCTCAGAAACGCCTGCGGGCGTTTC
>ERZ773146.2288-NODE-2288-length-13147-cov-7.994730_pt1 | contig 13147 bp, 14 predicted proteins | sample MGYA00580847_ERZ773146 | MGnify/ENA primary metagenome ERZ773146 (study PRJEB29015, sample SAMEA2737830) | human gut metagenome | biome: human gut; feature: human-associated habitat; material: faeces | place: China | collected 2012 ...
GTATCAGCGAGTACTCAGCAAGGCATTGAGCTATACTTCCGATAAGAAAGCCATTGTTACCATCGGTATCAAGCCAAGTCGTTTGGAAACATGCTATGGCTATATCGTTGCAGTGTAGGCTAGGATATCCGATTATATATGATTATATATGAATGAAAAAACTGCGTGGTTCATACAGTCTATGAAAGCAAGGTGGTAGTACAAGGCTTGGATGGCTATATCGTAGCCGAGAAGAATAGACAACTGCTTGTTTCCTCAATGAAAGAGAAACAGAGAATTAAAGAATTTGGAACATAATGGCACAATCAGTAAAAGTTAATTATATACTCAATCTTATCAATACGGGAACGCAGATGCTGTTCCCATTGATAACCTTTCCTTACGTTTGCCGAGTTATAGAGGCAGATGGAATCGGACAGATCAATTTCTTCCAGTCCATCATCAGCTATATTTCCTTGTTCACTTGCTTAGGCATACCGATGTATGCCATCCGAGAGATAGCAAGAGATAGAAGTGATGTAGTACAGATGAATCGAACGGCGATGGAAATCCTGTTGTTGCATTCGATGCTGACATTGGTGGGATACGCTATAGTCGCCATCCTTTGTTTGACTGTTCCGCAGATTCAAGTCAACATACCATTGTTCTTGATTCTGAGCCTTACCATCTTTTTTACGGCTATCGGCTGTGAATGGTTTTATCAGGGAATAGAGGATTTTAAATATATCACCATACGAGGACTTATCATCAAGACGGTTTCTGTCGTTCTCTTATTCATTTTTGTAAAGAGTAAGACTGATTTGCTCTACTATGGTTGTTATACCGTCTTTGGGGTCTTAGGTGGTAATATCTTCAACTTCTTCCGTCTTCGTAAGTACATCCATCGTGAGAATATCATCTTCTCAGAACTTCATATCAAGCGACATATCAAGCCAGTCTTGAAGGTATTCTCGTTCTCTGTGGTAACCAGTATTTATCTCCAACTGAATACGGTATTATTGGGATTCTTGAAGAATGCTTTGGCGGTAGGATATTTTGCAGCAGCCACTAAGGTGATGCAAATGTTGTTGACAATGTCTGCCTGTCTTGGTTCTGTTATGATGCCACGAGCATCTCACCTCATTGCGGAGAACAAGGAAGATGAATTCAATCTTTTGATTCAAAAGTCTTACGATTTCACTTTGACGATAGCACTTCCGATGACGATTGGTCTCATCTTCTGTGCGCCAAGTCTTATCACGGCTTTATGTGGAGTTAAGTTCGAACATTCTATATTGCCATCACAGATTATAGCACCGATTATATTAATGGTCGCAATCTCTAATGTCTTTGGCATTCAGGTATTGTTTCCTAAAGGGAAAATCAATATCGTAACTTTGAGTTGCGGTATAGGAGCGGTTGCAGATTTGATTCTCAACCTGTGTTTGATTCCGTTTTTCTCTTATATAGGTACATCAATTGCATATCTAGGAGCTGAGGTTGCAACCACAGTTTCAATGTATTTCATTGGTCGCAGGTATATACCTATAATATATTTTAAGAAATCGCATCTCACTTATGCATTGGGTTGCATAGTGATGGCTTTCGCCTTATATGGCATAAGTCTCTTGCAGTTACCTACGTTAACAACCCTTTTGGTTCAGGGTTGTTGTGGTGTTTTGACATATTTTATTATCCTATGTATTTGCAAGGATGATATGTTGATACAGATCTTATCAAAAATAAAGAAAAAATAAATGGGACAAAGATTGTTATCGCTTGATTTCATCAAGCTATTTGCTATGTTTGGTGTGATTTGCCTTCATACAGAAATGAACTTTTATGAGAATCCTTTGGCTCAGTTCTTGTATATGACAGCAGTGGTTTCTATACCTCTGTTCTTTATGACAAGTGGCTATTTGCTTTATGGCAAACAGAGTGTGGATTATCATTATTCGGCTCATAAGATAGTTGGCATTTTGCGTTTTGTTGCAATCATAACAATTACTTTCTGGCTGTTGACAGGTATGCGTCATGGAGAATCCTTTTGGCGGTTTACGGCTGGCAGCTTGATTCAAAAAGGGAACTTGGGAATATATTGGTATTTTGGAGCTATGATGATATTATATGCTCTTCTTCCGATGCAACATAAGCTATATGTGAAATATCCTAAGGCGTTCTTGTTGGGAACGATAGTCTTAGGGACTGTGTCTAATTGTATATTCCTGTCTAACTTTTATGGTTATGAAATAGAAGAGAATACCATACAGACATTTCGTTTATGGAACTGGATTTTTTATTTCAATCTTGGAGGCATTTTAAGACGATATACTGTGAAGTCTAGCCTGGCATTGGTTCTTGTACTTTTTATATTCAATTACCTTTTCCAGTATGAACTTATTCCACTGATGCCAACGGTGTATTGTGAGTATTTCTACTGTTCACTACCAGTTATGCTATTAAGTTTCTTCTTCTTTGTTTATGCAGTCAAGATTGATGATAGCAAGTTGCAATTCGTTTGTGGGGGGGCAAATTGTTCCTTCCTTGTTACACGTTTCACATCTTTATAATAGGCAAGACAATGGGTAAGTTTGAACAATACATTTATTCAATAAGTGATTATACGGCACCCCTCTTTTGGATAATTGTCGCAATACTTACAGTCATAATCTCATGGTTGATTATGAAATTGCCTTATATGGATAGAATTTTCCGAATTTAGTAAAAAATATAACCGATATTAATATGAACTTCCAACATTACGATTACTTAATAGTAGGCTCCGGTCTTTACGGAGCCACTTTCGCACATCTTGCTCACAAGCAGGGCAAGAAGTGCTTAGTGATAGATAAGCGTTCTCACTTAGGTGGTAACATTTATTGTGAGAATATCGAAGGTATCAACGTACATAAGTATGGTGCTCACATCTTTCATACATCCAATAAGAAGGTGTGGAACTTTGTAAACTCTATCGTTGAGTTCAACCGCTATACCAATTCACCAGTAGCTAACTATAAGGGCAAACTCTATAATCTGCCTTTCAATATGAACACCTTCTACCAGATGTGGGGTGTTACCACTCCAGAGGAGGCGCAGGATAAGATTGATGAACAGAAAGCGGAAGCTGTTGCTCGTATGAAAGCTGATGGCGTAACAGAACCACGCAATTTGGAGGAGCAGGCTCAGGTATTGATAGGAAAAGACATTTATGAGAAACTTATCAAGGGATATACTGAGAAGCAATGGGGAAGAAAATGTACAGAACTTCCTGCTTTCATTATCAAGCGTTTACCAGTTCGTCTCATCTTCGATGATAACTACTTCAATGATAAGTACCAGGGTATCCCTGTTGGTGGTTATAACAAACTCATTGATGGCTTGCTTGAAGGAGTAGAGACGAAAACAAATGTAGATTTCTTTGAAAACCGTTCTTATTGGGAGGGTACCGCTGACAAGATAGTGTTCACTGGCAAGATAGATGAATTCTATAATTATCAGTTTGGTAAACTAAACTATCGTACAGTACGCTTTGAGACAGAGATTATTGATAAACCAAATTATCAGGGCAATGCAGTTGTGAACTATACAGAGCGTGAAGTACCTTACACTCGTGTTATTGAGCACAAGCACTTCGAGATGTTTGGTCAGGAAGTGTATGAATGTCCAAAGACTGTCATTTCAAAAGAGTATTCTACAGAATGGAAGGATGGTATGGAGCCATATTATCCTGTGAACGACAAACTGAATTCTGAGTTGTATGCTAAGTATAAGTCTTTGGCTGATAAGGAAGATAATATTATATTCGGAGGTAGATTGGCAGAATACAAGTATTACGATATGGCTCCGGTTATTGAGAAGGTTTTAAATATATTTGATGATGAAGAACATAGCGGTTGTTGTAACTTATAATAGGTGTACTTTATTGCAAAAGGCAATAAGAGCGTTAAAAAATCAAACTGTACCATTGGATGTAATTTTGGTTATAAACAATGGGAGTACAGATGATACTGCAGAATGGTTAAGTAAACAAGAGGGCGTAATGGTCGTTACCCAGGATAATCTTGGAGGTTCTGGTGGCTTTTGGCGCGGAATTAAGGAAGCTTATGCTTTGGGGGCAGATTATATTTGGTGTATGGATGACGATGTTCATCCTTATTCGGATTGTTTGGAGCAACAGCTACGAGTGATGCCTCAGGCTGGTGGAATTGTTGCTCCACAAAGGCTGCTCGATGGCAAAAGTGTTGTTACTGGTGGCGAGTGTTTACATTTTAATTTCACAAATCCTTTTAGGTCAATGAAGTATAATGCTACTTTGGACGATATTATAAGGTGTAAGGATTATATGGAAGTGGAATCCATAGCTTTTGAGGGACCTTTGATTTCTCGAAATGTAGTAGAGAAAATTGGACTTCCAGTGAAAGAATTATTCATATTTTGGGATGATACAGAGTATTCTTATCGTGCAAAGAAGAATGGATTTCATATTGTTTATGCCTCAAAAGCACATTTGTTTAAGGAAAATTTGACTGCTAACACAAATAAAAAAAGGTCGTGGAAATATCCATATATGCTCCGCAATGAAATTTATTTTATCGAGTTGTATGCACCTATATATATTAAAAGACTTATACAGGTTAAGCTTTTCATTCGCTTTATGTTAGGTGTATGTAAGCGTCTCGTCCTAGCCGATGGTACATATCAAATGGCGGACTTTAAGGTGGTAATAAAAGCTTTCATGGATGGTGTTAGAAGAAAATTAAGAAAATACTGAAATGGTAAAATCATTTATTCAAGCTAAGGTTGATGGTGTCCTGCTATTTTTTCTCATAGCATCCACCAATCTGTTTTCATTTGGACAGATTGATTTGAAGTATTATCAGTATGTTCATTTGGCTATATTAGGCATATTGGTATATGTGTCTTGTTTTAATAAGAAATCTTTGCCTCGAAGTTATCATGTTCGTTCCGTTTTATTGCTTATGTTTTTGCCTCTTGCAAGTGTCTATTCTTGCTATGCTATTAATGGGCAGGATGTAGGATTGTCATTGGTGGTATATCGAATGCATTTGGGATGGTTGTTATATTTTTATTTATCTAAAAAACGGCTACCCTTGGATAGTATTATCAAGACTGTTTTTGTGGTAGGAATGGGATATTGTATGATAACCCTCCTTCAGCAAATCACATATCCGATAGCTCCATTTGGTAGCAGGGGTATCGGTTCTGCGTACGCTACAGATAAGGTTGGTGGTGTAGAACGTAGAATGGGGTTCTGGCGTTTCATGGTGGGCGGTTTGTATTATGGTGTGTTGGCTTTGTTCTTTGTTGTTCGCTCTTCTGTGCCATATCGTAAAATATTATTCTTGTTGCTCTTTTTGAGTATAGTTGCGTCAGGAAATAGGCAGACCATATTTTCAGTATTTATTTCTTTAGTATTTTATTATGCTTTTTCAAAAAACGTCAGCAATAAGTGGTTGATAATGCTGTTTACGTGTCTAGTTTGCCTTTTTGTTTATATTTTTGCAGATTCCATTTTTGGAAGGCTGACAAATGTCAGTGGTGATTTAGAAGATGGGCGTATGCCGTCTTATATTTTTTATTGGCAAGAGATAATAAAAAGTCCTATGGCTTTTCTTTTAGGCAATGGACTTCCTAACGGGGCTTCTTCTTATGGTATGCGTGCTGATTATTATGGTGACTTTCATGTAACGCCTTCTGATATTGGTATAGTTGGAACTATGTATTATTGGGGGGCTATATATGTGATTACCTATCTGTTGATAATGTTTCGTTGGTTAATGAATCGCCGTTTAAGCCTTTTTTATAAAGCAATACTTTTAAGTTTCCTCATTTGTTGTCCTATTGCAGGATTTCTATGGGAGATAGAGGGCTTTATGCTTCAAGGCTTGTTGTTTTATTTGTGTGATAGAGAAACATATACTCAAATTGATAAAAAATAATTATATGGCATCGTTTATTATATTAATAGCTCTTTTCGAGCTTTATCTTTCTTTTAAGAAGCCATTATATGGCTTTTGTTGCTTGTTGGTGGTTAAAATCTTGATTCCAGACAATGTGCGCTTTCCTGCAGGGGATTTGAGCCTTAATACTGTTTGTAGTATGTTGTTGTTTTGTTCCTGGCTGTTGAAAGCTGGTTTATGGAGAAAGAGATACCCTTCCGATACTAAGATGATGTGGTATATACTGGAATTTATCTTCTTTTTTGGATTTACAATTTTGCTGACTTATACATCTGTTCCGGTGGAAGCTCAATTCAAACCTTATTTTGGATATGTAGTTTTGCAACTATTACCGATAGTAGTTATGATAGATGTGATAAGGTGTAAGTCTGATTTACGGTTGTTGTTACAGTGCTTTTTGGTATCTTCTGTAATTTGCGTTGTATATTCTGTAGGATGTTTCGTTTCGGGAATACCTTATCCTTACAATGATATGGTGAATTCTTTCTTTCCTGGTAGGGATACTGATATTGAACTTGTTATGTCTTCTGAAATGGGAGGTATAGCTGGTAGATGCATGGGGACAGCGACTAGTGGAACTTGGGATTATGGTATGGTTGTTACAGCATTATTCCTTTGCATCGGTAGTATTGCCCTCTTTCTTAAGAATAAAATATGGAATATAGTATGGATTTTGTTTGGAATAGATGTTTTGTGTACCACTCGTCGTTCTCCAATCATTGCCTCTATGATTTTTTTGTTGCTTATCTTTCTATTATCTAATAGGAAGAGTTTAAGTAAAAAAATCTCATATTTGATTTATGGGGGGCATTTTGGCTGCGGTGGTTTATGTCTTTCCTCAACTTAGCACGTTTCGTCATATATTGGAGTCGGCGATGTTCTTTTGGGATGATTCCGTGTCGGCAAAGAATGAAGTGACAGGTTCCTCTGTATCGTATAGAGTTTATCAACTAAAGCGTACGATGGAATTAATCTCGGATACGCCTATATTTGGTAATGGTTGGGGGAGTTGTTACTATAGAGCGTTGCATAGAGACATGAATGGCTGGGAAAGTATCGTGTTTACAACCTTGATGCAGTTTGGGTATTTCGGCTTTCTGATATGGATGCATATGTTCTATCGTTTTTACCGTTATTCGTTGAAGAGCAAATTACGTGTTATAAGTTTGGCTTTTATGGTGGCAAGTTTGGCTTTTTGTATACTCAACGATACAATCTATCCTTTCTATATATTCTTTGGTGCAGTATTAATCAACAAGTTGTCCTATATGGAAGGACATGTGTCAAATGTAAATAAAAACAATGCAAGCAATAGATTCAAGAATTATTTCTTTTCTGCGTTTCCCTATGATAGTGGGAATCGTGTTGATACATTCAGGGGTGGACATTGATGGAATATCATCTTATCCACTTTATGAGTATGTGGTAACCAGGGGGATTATAGGGACAATTACTCGTGTTTGTGTTCCCTTGTTTTTTCTGATTTCGGGCTATTTATTCTTTTGTAATATCAAGCAGTTTGATAGGCTGGCTTATGTCGCTAAATTAAAGAAAAGAGGTCGTTCGTTGTTGGAACCTTATCTCTTTTATAATGCTTTGGCTATATGTCTTTTTGCCTTAATGGGATTTGTCAGACCAGAATTACAGTCAGGTGTTGTTCCTCCTTTGTCTCAATGGACTCCAGCTTTGTTTATGAGTTTGTTTTGGGATTATGGAAACAATTTGCCTATGGTTCCACAGTTTTGGTTTGTCAGAAACTTGATGTTGATAGTGTTGCTGTCACCTGTACTTTATTGGTTGATAAAAAAGACGAAATCAACAATAGTCCTTCTGTTAGGAATATTATGGGGGGGGCAATATATGGGAGTTCGGAATACCGGGAACAATGGGGCTATTCTTCTTTACCATTGGAGCAGTAGCCTCTATCAATCAGTTAAGTATATTCACCATTGCTAAAAAGATGAAATTTTGTGGTTGGGTCTATCCGCTCTTGGCGGCTATAGATATAATGACAAAAGGAGAAGTTTTCAATATTTATATCCATAATGTCGGCATTCTTTCAGGAATGGTGCTTGTGGTATATGGATTAGGAAAGTGGTTAGAGAGAAAGGATAGTGCAAAGCCCAATAAATTTCTCTTGGCTTCTACATTCTTTGTCTTCGCTTGCCATTCTCCATATAATGGCAAGCTAGTGCACGTGATGCTTTGTGTCTTGCCTTCATTGTCTTCTTATAAACTGTTGGCTGACATACAATGCATATTGTATTATTTTTTAACAGTGACTGCTTGGATTCTCATATTGTTAAGTGTTTTTGCCATGATTAAGAAAATGAGTCCAAAAACAGCAATATTTCTTTCTGGCGGGAGATAAAAAATAAAGATAGAAAATGAATATATTATTCCTTAATATTAGTACCGCCAATCCTATGCAGGGTGGCGTACAATGTGTATCTTACAACTTGTATAAATACTTTGTTTCACAGGGGCATCATGTTGTGATGCTTGCATGGAAAAAGACTATTGAAGATTCTGGGAAAGATTTTTGCTATATGCCTGATAGCAATAAAATTTTCTCCGATAGAAATGAAGTCTTTCTCAAGCGAGTGGTAAAAGAACATGGGATACAAATAGTAATGAACCATACTTGCTTAGAACCATATAGAGCAAAAGTAATAAAATTCCTATCCAAACAAGGTGTTAAAATTGTAAATGTATTTCATAGCTCTCCATTTGGAATGTTTGGTGTCAATAAGTATAAAAGACTGCAACAGGTTAAAAATAAGAAGATTAAAAGTTTGTTGGATCATGGTATTAGGCTTGGATTTGTATTAAAATATCGCTATTGGTTAAGTATGCAGGCTAAGTATGGTGATAAAACTGTTCTTCTGTCCAATCGATTTAAATCAGAGTATTGCTTCTTCGCAGGAAGAAAATACTATGATAAGCTTTTAGCTATGCCAAATCCGTTGACGGTAGAAGAGGTGGAGCGATGCGAAAAGGAAAATGCAATATTGTTTGTCGGTCGATTGGGTCCTGAGAAAGGGCTTAATTATCTGTTGGACATTTGGAATCTTTTAGAAAATAAGTATACAGACTGGAGGTTGGATATAGTCGGTGATGGAGAGGAGAGGCAATATGTTGAGCATCGAATTGGCCAGTTGGGTTTGAAGAGATGTAACTTATATGGATTTCAAAAGCCTGCCTCTTTTTATAATCGTTCAAAGATATTCTGCATGACCTCTTTGTTTGAAGGTTTTGGATTGGTATTAACAGAGGCGATGTATTATGCCACTGTACCTTTGGCTTTTAATAGTTATGCTAATGTAGGAGATATTATAGATAAAGGAAAGAACGGTATGCTAATTCCCCCTTTTGATGTAGAGCAGTATGCTAACACTTTGTCTTTATTGATGGATAATCCTATTTTATGGAAAGCAATGTCTGAAGAAGCAGTAAAGAAAAGTTATAGCTATTCCATCAATACTATCGGTATGCAATGGCTTCGTTTGTTTGAAGAAATCTTACATTAAATATTGGATTATAATAATGATGCGAATTGATTTTTATGGTGATTGGGTATCAGATAAAATTGGTGCTATTAAAATTATTGGGGGGATAAATCTGAACATAAAAAGTTCTGATTATAATTTAGTTAATTTTGAGTCCCCTATAAAAGATACATGTCTTCCGACATTGAAATCAGGTCCGTCTATTCAGCAAGATGCTGATGGACCTCGATGGTTGAAACAGCATGGTTTCAATGTCTTTACTCTTGCCAATAATCACATCATGGACTATGGAGAAAAGGCTGCTAGAGAAACAAAAGCAACTTTGGGAGATGATAAGTGTGTGGGTATAGGAGTAGGTAAGGAAGCCTATAAGCCTTTACTTTTGGAAAAAGAAGGCATCAAGGTTGCCATCTTGGCTTTGGCTGAATTACAATTTGGTATGGTTCATGATTCTTTTACGCAAGCTAACGATTATGGTTGTGCTTGGATTAATCATCCATGCGTAAATCGTCTTGTCCGAGAGACAAAAAAGAAAGTTGATTTCTTGATTATTGTTGCTCATGCAGGTTTGGAAGGTGTGGATGTTCCACTCCCTGAATGGCGTGAAAGATATCGTGAACTGATCGACGAGGGATGTGATGCAGTGATAGGAGGTCATACGCATACTGCACAAGGCTATGAGATATATCATGGTAAGCCTATCTTCTATAGTTTGGGGAATTTCTGTTTCCAGGATAATTTGGATGGGAAGGAAAGTTGGAATATGGGTGAATGTGTTTCTTTGAAATTATCAAAGAATGCCCAGATTGAGTTTGATATTTATGGTACTCAACTTGTAGATTCCAATAAGCTTATGCTTGTCGATGAAAAAAAATGGAAAAACAAGATTGAGTATTTGAATAAGCTGCTAGAAACTCCGAACTACATTACCCATGTAAATGATATTTGTAAGAAAGCGTTAACTGATTATGATGTCTTATTTTCTATGGGTGGATATATTCATATAGATAAGTATATCGTGAAGTCATTGTTACGATGGTTGTTGGGAAGGTGTAAAGATGTCCATGTTCTCAATAATATACAATGTGAGTCGCACCGATGGACAATTGCTAGGGCTTTGAGAAAGAAAAACAATATAAAATGATAAAACGATGAAATTTAATAGAACTTATTTACAGAAGAGATTGAAAAACAATCTCTTGGCAAAATTAGCTTATGAATTCTTTGTGTTACGCAATGCCAAAAGATATTTGGACACAAAGGCACAATGGAAATACGTGCAGGATGAAAACTTGAGAAAAATCTTGGGTTATGCCTGTGAACATACAAGTTATTTCAAAAACTTATATCAGGAGAGTCTAGTCGAGAATCCTCGAAAGGTATTGGCATCTTTGCCATTGATGGATAAGAGGCTCATATTGGATAAGGGTAGCCAAATCTATAGCGATGAAATCACAGAGGATTGGTCTCTTTGGTTGAATACGGGGGGATCTACAGGAGAACCTCTCCATTTCCCAGCTCTCTATAAGAGCAAGCCTTGGGAGCCTATTGCCCAGATGATGCTTTATCTGCAAATGGGTTATAAAATAGGCGACTCTATTGTATGTGTCTCAGGAGAAAGAATATCGGATGAAGACATTGCACGTAATATCTATTGGACTGAATGTGCAAACTTTCCATGGGGTAAGGTACATTTCTCTACACTCCATTTGAATCCAGAAACAATTGGCTTCTATTGGGGAAAACTTGTTGAGGTGAAACCTAAATTCATGCGTGGTTATCCTTCTGGTATATTGGAACTTTGCAAATTGGCTCAAAAGAATGGGTTGTCGCCATCGTTCAAGATGAAAGGCATCTATTTGACCAGTGAGAATTTTACCCAAGACGAGAAGAATTTTATTTCAGATTTCTTTCATTGTCCCGTGTATGGACAATATGGACATACGGAAAGTTCTATCTTTGCCGTTCAAAAGCCTGATAGCGATGCTTACTATACAAATCCATTGTATGGATATACAGAAGTGTTGGATGAGAGTGGCAAACAAGTCGGCATTGGTGAATGTGGTGAAATTGTGGTAACTGGTTTCATAGAATATGGTTTACCTTTTGTCAGATACAAAACTGGGGATTTGGCTGTATATGGTGGCGAGACCGAGTTTGGTGAAACTATACTTTCTAGGCTCTTGGGGCGCAATGTAGATTTTATCTTCAATAAGAAGGGCGAAAAGATATTCTTGGTGGGATTTGTCTTTGGCGGGCATATCAAGGCCTTCAACCATATTTTGGCATGGCAAATTCAACAAAGCGAGATGGGAAAGATTACCCTTTTGGTTGTGAAAGGAGATGGATATGATGAAGATGTGGAAAATGAGGTTAAGCAACTTTTTGATAGTAAGGACATAGATGTGGAATTCAAATATGTAGGGAAAATAGAGAAAACCAAACGTGGAAAGCAAAAGTTTCTAATTCAAAAACTAAAGTAATTAATATGACTTATGCACCAATAGTTGTATTTGGATTTAATCGTCCAGATGCCCTAAAGAATACAATTGCCTCACTTCTTCGGAATGAAGAGGCGAAGGATTCTGATCTTTTCATCTTTGTTGATGGCCCGCGAGAGGGAAAGGTTGGAGAGAAGGAAAAGGTTAAAAAGGTACGGGAGTATGTGAAATCAATTACTGGTTTCAAGTCTCTCCACTATACCTTTGCTGAGAATAATAAAGGACTTGCTAATTCGATTATCGGAGGGGTAAGTGAAGTGATAAATCAATATGGTAGGGTGATTATATTAGAAGATGATATTGTTTTATCGAATAATTTTTTATCATTTCTAAATCAAGCACTTGTTTTTTATCAGAATAACAATCAGGTCTTTTCTGTTTGTGGAGAATCTATCAGAATTAAAGTTCCTACCGATTATACTTCTGATATTTATTTTGCTCCACGTTCTGGTTGTTGGGGATGGGCAACATGGGCTGATCGATGGAATAGTGTAGATTGGGAATTAAAAGATTGGAAAACTGTAAAAAAGAATATGTGTCATTTTAATAAATGGGGTGGTTCTGATTGTTCAGGAATGCTTAAAGATTGGCACATGGGGAAAAATAGCTCTTGGGCTATACGTTTTTGTTATTCGCAATTTGTTCAAAATAAGTTATCGGTATTCCCTGTTTTGAGTAAGATTTCTAATGATGGCTTTGATGGTGAAGGTACCCATTGTAAGAAAATTAAACATAATAAATTTAAGATGGATTTTGATCAGACAAATCGAAAAGAATTTTGTTTTTTATCAGAAATTCAGAGCATTCCATTTATCGTAAAGCAAAGGCTTTGGCCTGTTCAACTTCATGTAAGAATTATTTATAAAATATTGAATTTCCTTGGCTTATGAATAATATATCTCTAACTGTAAAAAATGGTTTATGCATGGGTTGTGGAGTGTGTAAAGATGCATGTCCTAAACATTGTATAAAAATACAGCATGGGGTTCACAATAGACCATATGTTGATGTAAAAGAATGTATAAATTGTGGAAAGTGTTTAAAAGTGTGTGCTGGCAATGGAATAGATATAAAAGCTCAGTCACAGCAGTTATTCTATACTCCTTCTATTTGTTCCAATACTTATATCAATACTCTGTTAATTCTTATGTAATCGATTGAAAATGAGAGAGTTAAT
>ERZ773146.2290-NODE-2290-length-13130-cov-7.169560_pt1 | contig 13130 bp, 9 predicted proteins | sample MGYA00580847_ERZ773146 | MGnify/ENA primary metagenome ERZ773146 (study PRJEB29015, sample SAMEA2737830) | human gut metagenome | biome: human gut; feature: human-associated habitat; material: faeces | place: China | collected 2012 ...
TGCTTCATCAGTGATATTACCAATTGTTTCTACGTAATACCTCTTGCCCAAAATGCTTTATTCCATTTACTTTGCAATTCTGTATGTCTATCATAAAGTATTCCATTCTCCCCAGCATAGCTGGGGGATTAGACTTTTCATTCACAAAAAGAGGCGTTGCTTTCGCAACGCCCCTTAAGTTTCAGGTATTATTTAATTACTTGGAAGCTTTCCAATCTTCATACTGCTTAGAGAACTCAGCAAATACATCCTGGTATCCAGCTTCATCAAGTGCTGCGTTGTACTCAGTGATGATGGATTCAACATCAGATGCAGCATATCCACCAAGCTCAAGAACGAATCCGTACTGATCGAATACGTTTGTACATGCTGCGTACTGAGCTTCAACAGGTGCTACGTTAAATCTGAATCCTGCTGCACAGGAAGCCTTAGCCTGTCCGTTCATATCCTGGTAAATCTGAACCTTGTCATCAGGTTCGCCAGCGCAAAGGGTAAGAGGAACTACAGAAGTAGATTCCCAAGCGGAGTGACCATACTTCTCGTTGTTCTGAACTACCTTACCATCAGCATCTAAGGTATAATCTACATCCTGAATACCATAAGTATAAAGGTTAGCTACAGTATTATCTGTGTACAGTAAGCCTAAGAAGTCGATACAAGCCTTAGCCTGCTCTTCTGTAGAGTTAGCTGTAATTGCGAAGCAGGATCCAAGAGTAGTGGTAGAATGAGCATACTTACCGGTAAAGCCTTCTACGAATACTTCTTCCTGCATATCACGGCCTTCGGAGTTGGACTCGTCACCAGGTACACATGTCCACCAGTTAACGCCCCAGTTCTGAGACTGTGCTTCACTATCGGAAGTGGTCTTGGTTACTTCGTCTTCAGAGATGTAACCCTTCTCACCCCATTCGCACATTAAGGTACAGAAATCAAGGTAATCCTGAGTTAATGTAGGGTTAACTACAGTATCGGTAGCACGATCAACTGCGAATAAGGAGTTAGCTCCATCGAAGAAGTCATACTTGTCAATGTAATATCTGAAGAACATAGGTGTCTTACCTACAAGGTAAGGATACTTAAGTCCCTTCTCTGTCTTACACCACTCAAGGTACGGCTCAAGATCCTTAAGTTCCTTGATGGAAGAGGTATCAAGACCAAACTCGGTAGCATATCCTTCAGGGAACTTTAAGTCATAGCCTTCGTATGCTTCCTTGTAAACAGGAACGAATAAATCTTTTCCATCATAACGGGAAGCGGTCCAGATGGATTCCGGCATAGCGCTGTAAAGAGTTGTTCCGGGTAAAAGATCTGTGATGTCATAAGCTGCGTTAGCCTTGTACAGATCGTTGGTTCCGATGGTTCCCATCCAGCTTGCGGTCCAAAGTAAGTTGATTTCGTTGTTTGCTAATGCAAGGTTTGCCTTATCTGCATATTCACCTGAAGGAATATCGTTGATAGTAACCTGTACATTGATCTTGTCAGCGATGTACTCGTTGATAGCGTCCTGAACTGCCTTTACTTCTGCACTGTCAGGCTGTGCTACATTGTAGCTTGCTCTGTAGATGTTGATGTTAACCACATCTCCACTAGCTGCTTCTGTTGTGTCTGCTGCTGCAGCATCATCTGTTGTGTCTGCTGCTTCTGTTGTTGTGTCTGCTGCAGGTGTTTCTGTGGTGCTGCTTCCGCATCCGGCAAGAGTGCTGACTGCCATAGCTGCTACCAGCAGAGCTGATAAAAGTTTTTTCTTCATTTGATAAAAACCTCCCTTTTTAATTATATTCTCAAAGGTGACACCGGAATTGGCATCACCCGGAATACCAAATGAAATTATGTAATTGTATACTGCCATTTAAGGCATCGAATATTATATTAACCCTTAACAGATCCTACTGTTAATCCTTTAATGAAATATTTCTGGAAGAACGGATATACCACCATGATCGGTCCGATAACGATCAATACGGTTGCCATTGACCACTTCTCCGGGAAGTAGCTGAAACCATTCTTTAAAATGGATGCTTCATCTGTGAAAGATGCGATGAATACCAGCAATACCGGAAGGAAGCAAAACAGCGTATACAGTAAAAGGAAAAATCCGAGAACATACTGACCGATTCCTTTTTTCTCTTTTCTGGATGGTGCCAAATCGGCAGCATTACCTTTTTTCTTGCTCATCTTCTATTCTCCTTTCCCTTAGAACAATGCATTATCGGGTGCAATCTTACGAACCATTCCATTCGCAAATAGCATCATCAGCAAGCCTACCACAGACTGGAAGAAGCTGGTTGCAGCCGTAAATCCAAAGTTAGAGTTTTTAAAGATCGCATTCAATACATAAGAGTCAATAACCTGTGTTGTCGGGTAAAGCACACCACTGTTTCTGGTTACCTGATAGAACAAACCGGTATCAGACTTCATAATGCTACCAACAGATAACAGCAGCATAACGGTAATCATCGGGATCAGCGCCGGAATGGTAATGTGCCAGATCTTCTGCCACTTATTTGCACCATCGATTTCTGCTGCTTCGTATAACTCGGTATCAATACCGGCTAATACGGACATATACAATACGGAACCGTAACCTACGCTGTTCCACATTTTTACGATGGTCAGGATCACCGGCCAGTAAGAAGCCACTGAGTAAAATCTTATATTGGCATCCATTGCATGATTGATGATACCGGTATCGGTACTGATAAATGCATATACAATAAACTGTACTGCTGCATAAGAAATGAATACCGGGATGATCATAATGGTCTGCATTGTCTTAGCCATTTTTTTAAATATGAACTGATCAATAGCAATTGCCAGTACTACATTGAGGAAGGTTCCCAATGCCGTAAACACAATGTAATACAGCAGGGTATTTCTCGTCATGGTCACGAAGGTTGCTTTGGAAGCAAGAAGGAATTTGAAGTTATCAATTCCATTCCAGGGGCTCTTCCAAATACCCAGTGTGTAGTCAAAGTTCTTAAACGCCATTACAAGACCAGCCATAGGGACATACATGATAAAGAATAAAATCAGGAATGCCGGCAACGCCATTACAACGTGCGCTCTGTGCTTCCACGTGTTATGCAAGAAGCTTTTCATAGTCATCTCTCCTTTTTCCGTTAGATTTGCTTTTCTTTATATTATATATAGAAGAAACGCATCATTACCGTTCGCTGCCGTTCTTCTTATATATCACATTTTATGTACAACCGGTAAGATTGTATGCTTTGTTTCCTGAATTATAAATGCTTCACTGAATTACCCTCAAAAACCACACCGGGAACGACAATCTGTTCAGTAATTGTCGACTTCGGATTTTCAATGAGACTGATAAGCTTCAGTGCTGCTTCTCTTCCCAATCTTTCCGTATCCTGAATGATTGTAGTAAGTTTACGGTTCAAAATGCATCTTGCAGAGTAGATAACAGAGAATTCGGTGAGAATCCGAAGCAACAGTCATTACTGTATTTGGCATTGCCATAAGTCAGGTCGCTGTCCGTATGCCTCGGATTTTGCAAATCTTGGACAGGGAAGAGGTGCAGCCGACCATATCTGTACAGATTTTTGGTCTGTATGGTTTCGTTTGTTGTGCCTTCCAAAAACGGAGGGCTTTTTTATTTTGCCTTTCGATATACACAATACAATATGGAGGAAAACACTATGAACAAATCTTTTAAAAAAATCCTCTCAATTGTACTTTCTGTAATGATGATTTCGTCACTTATGACGGTTTCACTTTCAGTAAGCGCAGTTGAAGACGGAAAAGTAAGAGTAATTGTCAGAAATGATACATACTCAGTAGAAAACGGTGCTCCGTGGGACGGTGTTCTCGTTGACGAGTGGGTAAGCATTGATAATGACTCTACTATGATGTCAGCGGTTGTTGACGCACTCAACAATCACGGCTACACACAGGAGGGTGCTGAGAGTAATTACTTCTCATCAATTAACGGTCTTGCTGCATCTGACGGCGGTGCAATGAGCGGTTGGATGGGAACACTCAACGATTGGTTTACAAACTACGGTTTCGCTGATATTACCGTTGCAAGCGGCAACCTTGAGAGCGGTGACGAAATCGCTATTATGTATACTTCAAACGGTTACGGCGAGGATATCGGCGGTACATGGGCAAATAACGATACAACTGTTAAATCGGTTGAAATCACAGGTGCCGAGCTTTCAGGCGAATTTGATCCGTCAGTTACAGACTACACACTCACAATCGACACACCGTCAGCTGATGTAAATGTAGTTCCTACTGCAACTAACAAAAACTTCCAGACAAGAAAATATAAGAATGAATATCTTCCTTCTGACGACAGTGCGTTTTACAAGAGAAGTCAGACTGTTAATGTTTCTGACGGTGACAAAATTATCATAGGTTGCGGTGATATTGCATGGCCATCAATGAACACAAGTGAAGGCGGTACTGTGTATACATTCACAGTGAAATATGCTCCTTCCGCAGCTGACACAGTTTCAAACAAGATTGACGAGGTTGCAAAACATCTTGCATCACAGGATGTCCCCACAGTTTCTTCGGTAGGCGGTGAGTGGACAGTCCTCGGTCTTGCAAGAGCAGGTAAAATCACTGACGAAATTGCAGACGGTTACTATCAGAATGCAGTTAAGTATGTTGAAGAAAAAGGTTCTGCAAAACTTCACAATACTAAATCAACAGACAATTCAAGAGTAATCCTTGCCCTTACGGCAATCGGTAAGGATGTTACAGATGTTGCATCATATAACCTTCTTGAACCGCTTGCAGATATGGATTATGTTAAGAAGCAGGGTATCAACGGTCCTATCTTTGCACTCATTGCACTTGATACGGGCGATTATGAAATTCCGCAGACTGACGCCGCAAATCCCACAACGAGAGAAAAGCTCGTACAGACAATTCTTGATGCACAGGTAGCAAACGGTGGCTGGACATTCTTCGGCTCAACTGCAGATCCTGATATGACAGGTATGGCAATTCAGGCACTTGCTCCTTACTACTCAACAAACAGCGATGTTAAAGAGGCAATTGATAAAGCACTCACAGCAATGTCAAACGCACAGAATGAAAACGGCGGATTTGCATCATGGGGTTCTGTAAACAGCGAAAGCTGTGCACAGGTACTCGTTGCACTTACAAGCCTTGGAATTGATCCTACAAATGATGAAAGATTCATCAAAAACGGCAACACACTCATCGATGCTATGATGAGTTTCTCCGCTGAAAACGGATTCGGTCATACAGATACAACATACAATCAGATGGCAACCGAACAGGGTTTCTATGCTTTTGTTTCATTTGACCGTCTTGTAAACGGCAAAACTTCACTCTACAATATGACTGACCGACTTGCAGAAAATTATGCCGTAGGTGATGTTAATCTTGACAACACAGTTTCTGTAATTGACGCAACACTCGTTCAGAAGCAGATTGTAAACCTTGAACAGCTTTCAAAGGTTTCACTTATCAAAGCAGATGTAAATCATGACGGTGTTATCAATGTTGTTGATGCAACAGAAATTCAGAAAATCATCGTTAACCTCGTTTGATTAAAGTTCACAAGTAAAGATTGGTTATGGAAAAGATAAAAAAGTTTGTTAAAAAAAATCAAATACTTTTAATTGCGGTGTGCGTTTGTATTGCCGCACTTACAGTAGCATTTTTTGCAGGCGGCAACCGATCGGAAAATAAAGTTCAAACTGCATCAACTGCCTCCTCGCTATCGACAACAAATGCAGACACAGAAACAACTTCTGTGTCTGCAACAGAGAAAACCACTCAAAGTCCTACCGATTCCGCTAAATCAAACAAAGATAAAAAGGACAGAAAAAATTCCGAAGATAAAAAGAACAGTAAGGATAATTCGCAGAACAGTAACAGTTCAGCTGTTGAAAAAAGTGAGAAATCCGAGCAGAGTTCAAACAACAGTTCTTCGGATAAGAAAAAACCGTCTTCTTCATCAAACAGTTCTTCAAAATCGAACAAAAAGAATGATGTTCAGCCGACAACGCAGGACAAGTACAAAACCGATCCCGTACCGTCGGGAAAGCCAAAGCCGGTTGAACCGGAAGAACAGGAAACAAAAGATACAAATCTTTATTGTACCTTTACAATCACCTGTTCAACAATTCTTGACAATATAGATGACCTTGATCCCGAAAAAATTGAACTCGTTCCAAAGGATGGTATAATCCTCAAAAAACAGAAGGTTCAATTCAAAGAGGGCGAATCTGTATATGATGTCCTTGTAAAAGTTTGTAAGGACAACAATATTCATATGGAATCGAGCTGGACTCCTATGTATAATTCCGCTTATATTGAAGGAATTAACAACCTCTACGAATTTGACTGTGGTTCTCTTTCGGGCTGGATGTACAAAGTCAATGAATGGTTTCCAAACTACGGCTGTTCACGATATGTACTCAAGAACGGCGACGATGTGGTCTGGTGCTACACCTGTAACTTAGGCTATGATGTCGGCGGAGGATACGCAACAGGAGAATAATGATGAAGGATACTTTTTCAAATATGCACCCCTTTATCAATTTTATATTTTTTGCACTTACAATAGGGTTCACGATGTTTATCATGAACCCTGTTTGTCTTGCTGTAAGTTTTTCATGCGCGCTTGTAACCGCTTTATACCTTAACGGCAAAAAAGCTGTGAGATTGTCACTTGTTTTTCTTTTGCCTATGATACTCTTGATAGTTCTCGTAAATCCTGTTTTTAATCATGAAGGAATGACTATACTCACATATTTTCCGTGGGATAACCCACTAACCCTCGAATCAATCGTTTACGGTATTGCAAGTGCATTTTTGCTTTCGTCAACAGTTTTATGGTTTTCTTCATTCAATGCAGTAATCACTTCCGACAAAGTCGTTTTCCTGTTTGGCAGAATAATGCCGTCATTGAGTCTGGTGATTTCAATGGCATTGCGTTTTGTTCCAAGGTTTTCGGCACAAATGAAGCTTGTGCGTAGTGCACAACACACAATCGGGAGAGATATAAACGAGGGAACATTGTTTCAAAGGATAAGAAATGCTGTAAAAATCCTTTCGATTATGATAACATGGTCGCTTGAAAACGCAATTGAAACAGCCGATTCAATGAAAAGCAGAGGTCACGGTCTTAAAGGCAGAACATCCTATTCACTTTATAAATTTGACAAAAGAGACGCATTTATGCTTTGCACAATCCTTTTTACCGGATTAGTACTTATGATTTTGCTTTTTACAAACGCAATAAAATTCAGATACTATCCGTCAATCAAGGGCGATTTGTTTACGGTGCAAAGTGTTATTTTTTATATATTCTACACATTTTTAATGTTGATTCCGCTATCGGTAAATATAGGAGAGGGGATAAAATGGAAACATATGCAATCAAGAATCTGAGTTTTCGATACCCCGAAACCGGTATTGATGTACTTAAAGATATTACTTTCAGCGTAAATGAGGGCGAGTTTATCACGGTCTGCGGTCCGTCAGGCTGCGGAAAAAGCACACTTCTCAGACATCTGAAACCCGATCTTTCACCGCACGGTGTTCTTTCGGGAGAAATATTCTTTGAAGAAAAACCTATATCAGACCTTTCTCACAGGGAGCAAAGCAGTAAAATCGGCTTTGTTATGCAATCACCTGAAAATCAGATTGTTACCGATAAGGTATGGCACGAACTTGCATTCGGACTTGAAAGTCTTGGTTATGACAACAATACAATCCGAAAAAGAGTTGCCGAAACAGCTTCATTTTTCGGAATCCAAAATTATTTTGAAAAAAGTGTTCTCGAACTTTCGGGCGGACAAAAGCAAATTTTAAACCTTGCTTCAATTATGGCAATGCAACCGTCCGTTCTCATTTTGGATGAACCGACAAGCCAACTCGATCCGATTGCGGCAAGCGAATTTTTGCACTGCGTTTCACGCATAAATCACGAACTGGGGACAACGGTCATAATAACGGAACACAGACTTGATGAGGTGCTTCCGCTTTCAGACAGGGTGCTTGTCATCGAAAACAACGGAATTTCAGCTTTTGACTCTCCTCAAAAGGTCGGAAAAATTCTTAAAGAAAAAAACAGTAAAACATTTCTTTCTATGCCTGCTCCGATGCAGATATGGCAGGCTGTTACAGAAAATGACAATACCGACTGTCCCGTAACTGTTCCAAGCGGCAAAAAGTGGCTTTCGGAATATTCCCAAAATCATAAAATGTATGAGCTCAAACCCGAAAACATTCAGAAACATTCTGATAAAGAAGCAGTAAGTCTTAATGATATTTGGTTCAGGTACGAAAAGTCGGGTGCAGATGTACTAAAAGGTCTTTCGCTAAAAATATATCAGGGGGAATTTGTGGCTATACTCGGCGGTAACGGAATGGGAAAATCAACCGCTTTGTCAATTATCTGTTCACTTAACAAGCCATACAGAGGCAAAGTTGAAATCTCTCCGCTTAACAAAAATTCTTTTGACACGCTCGTAGCAGTATTACCGCAAAATCCACAGACACTGTTTTTGAAAAAAACTGTACTTGAAGATTTATACGAAGTATTTGACGGCAGAAAAATCAGTAAGGAGGAAAAAGAAAGACGGGTTACCGCAGCGGTAAAGCTGTGCAGACTTGAAAGTCTCTGCAATCGCCATCCTTATGATTTATCCGGCGGTGAACAGCAGAGAGCGGCTCTTGCAAAAATTCTTCTCATAAGACCTCAAATTCTTCTGCTTGATGAACCTACAAAGGGACTTGATGCCGAATTCAAGATTGAGTTTGCTCAGATTATATACGACCTCAATAAAGCCGGCATAACCGTTCTCATGGTAAGTCACGATGTAGAGTTCTGCGCTGTATATCCAAGCCGCTGTCTGATGTTTTTTAACGGTGAAGTTGTGTCGGAAGGTACACCGAGAACTTTCTTTTCGTCAAACAGCTTTTATTCCACCTCTGCAAGCCGAATGTCAAAAGGCATAATAGATAACGCAGTATCATCAAATGATGTCATATATGCCTGCACAGGTCAAAACAGAGATATTCAAATTAACAGAAACACACCTGATATTGACCTTTTTAAAAACGACACCGAAAATATTCCCCTCCAAAAAAACAAAGCTGAAAACAAAAAGCTATCTGTTTTTAAAAAAATCTGCGGATTTTTTGGCGCAGTACTGTTCATACTCGGTCTGATTATAAACCTGGAATATATTCCGAATTTTTCAGCCAAAACTTTGCCTACCTGGTTCAACTGGGGAATAATCGGAGTATCTGTTGCGTTGCTTATGATTGCTTTCGGAACAAAATCAAAACGACCGATTGACCTGCCGAGAAAAAGTTCAAAACTGAGTAAAAGAACCGTCAGTATGGCAATTATGGTTTTGCTTGCAATTCCAGTTACAATTTTTGTTGGAATGACATATCTTCAGGATCAGAAATATCTTTTTATTTCACTCCTTGTTATGATTGAGTGTATGATTCCGTTTTTTCTTGTTTTTGAAGGCAGGCACCCAAAAGCGAGAGAGCTTGTCATAATCTCCGTTCTATGTGCAATAGCAGTTGCAGGACGACTTGCATTTACAATGTTGCCTCAGTTCAAGCCCGTTGTGGCAATTGTGATAATTTCTGGAGTAGCATTCGGCGGTGAATCGGGATTTCTTGTCGGTGCTGTAAGTATGCTTGTTTCAAATCTTATGTTCGGTCAAGGACCTTGGACGCCGTGGCAAATGTTTGCGGCAGGAATAATAGGCTTCATTGGCGGTATTCTCTTTAAGAAAGGTCTTTTGGGCAGAACAAGAACTTCGCTCTGTATATACGGTTTCATTGCCACAATGGTCATTTACGGCGGACTTATGAACCTTTATTCGGCACTTACATCACATTCCGCATTTAATCTAAATATGCTCATAACTTTTTATGTTCAGGGCTTTCCGATGGATATTGTTCACGCAGTTTCGACTGTTATATTTCTGTTTTTCGGAGCAGAACCTATGCTTGAAAAGCTTGACAGAATTAAAGTTAAGTACGGACTTATCGAATAAACCTAAACAGCAGATAAAATTTCTGCTGTTTTTTTGTGCTGTAATTCAAAAATTTTCGACAAAAGTATAGACATAATCCGAAAATAATATTATAATTTTGGTGTGTCTGATTTTAATCAAACAGTATTTACAAACTAAAACGGCAAACTGTAAATACTTTTAATTCAGAATTAAAAAGGTTAAAGGAGAAAAAACATGGGCGGATTTATGGGTGTTGCAGCAAAACAGGACTGCGTATTCGACTTATACTTTGGAATTGACTATCATTCACACCTTGGCACAAGAAGAGGCGGTATGGTTGTTTATGACAAAGAAAAAGGATTTGACAGATCAATCCACAATATTGAAAATGCACCTTTCAGAACTAAATTTGATAAAGATATGCAGAGTATGAAAGGCAAATTCGGTATCGGCTGTATTTCCGACTACGAACCGCAGCCTCTTATTGTTCGTTCACATCACGGTACATATGCAATTACCACCGTAAGCAAAATCAATAATACAGATGAACTTGTTGAAGAAATTTTTGAAAAAGGCGGTTCACATTTTCTTGAAATGAGCGGCGGTGAAATCAATGCAACCGAGCTTATTGCAACTCTCATCAATCAAAAAGAAAACCTTGTTGACGGCATAAGCTATGCTCTTGAAAAAGTTGACGGCTCTGTTTCGCTCCTGTTGATGAATAAAAACGGCATCTATTGTGCAAGAGATAAGTACGGCAGAACTCCTGTTGTTATCGGCAAAAAAGAAGATGCATTTTGTGTGGCGTTTGAATGTTTCTCATACAAAAACCTCGGCTACAATGATTATAAAGAACTCGGTCCGGGTGAGATTACGGTAATTACAGACCAAAACTGCATTACACTCAAAAAGCCCGGTGATAAAATGAAAATCTGTACTTTTCTGTGGGTTTACTACGGCTATCCTGCAAGCTCATATGAGGGTACAAGTGTTGAGCAAATGCGTTACAACTGCGGTGCAAAAATGGCTGAAAGAGATTCCGTAAAGCCCGATATCGTTGCAGGTGTACCCGATTCAGGCATTGCTCACGCAGTAGGCTATGCAAATGCCTCGGGAATTCCGTTCTCAAGACCGTTTATTAAATATACACCTACTTGGCCGAGATCATTTATGCCGACAATTCAGAGTCAGCGTAATCTTATTGCAAAAATGAAGCTTCTCGCAGTTGAGGATTTAATCAGAGGAAAGAGCCTTCTTCTTATTGATGACTCAATTGTAAGAGGCACACAGCTTCGTGAAACAACGGAATATCTTTTTGAAAGCGGTGCAAAAGAGGTTCATATCAGACCTGCGTGTCCTCCGCTTGTATACGGCTGTAAGTATCTTAACTTCTCAAGATCATCTTCTGAAATGGATCTCATCACAAGACGAGTTATTGAAAGACTTGAGAACGGCAATGTTACAGACGAAATTCTTCAGGAATACACAAATCCCGATTCTGAAAAATACGAGCAGATGGTTGATGAAATCTGTAAAGAACTCAAGTTCACATCCTTGCGTTTTAACAGGCTTGACGATATGCTTGATTCCTGCGGAATTGACAAATGCAAACTCTGTACTTATTGTTGGGACGGTAAGGAATAATTAAATTTTATTTATAAAAATAAGGCATTTGCAATGAGAAATCTCAAAGCAAATGCCTTTTGTTTTTACTTAGTATGCAATAATTTCGTAGCCGTCCTCAGTTACAAGAACCTGAATTTCCCACTGAGCAGACATTGAGTTATCTTCTGTATAGATAGTCCAGCCGTTATCCTCATCAACGAAAATATCAGGTTTTCCTGCGTTCACCATAGGTTCAATGGTAAAAATCATACCGGGTACCATAAGCATTTCCGTGCCTTTTTTAGAAATGTAACTTACCCATGGATCTTCGTGGAATTCAAGACCGATTCCATGACCTCCTACTTCACGAACAACAGAGTAACCTTTACTCTTTACATAATCATTGACAGCCTGACCCATATCTCCTAGAAAGCCCCAAGGCTTAACCTGCTTAAGTCCCTCATAAACTGCATTTTTTGTTTCTTCAACAAGCTTTCTGTTTTCTTCGCTTACATTACCGATACAAAACATTCTTGAAGAATCGGAGAAATATCCGTTCAAATTAGTTGAAACATCAACATTGATTATATCGCCGTCTTTGATTATTACATCTTCCGACGGAATACCGTGACAAACTTCGTTGTTTATTGAAGTACATACGCTCTTGGGAAATCCCTCAAAGTTAAGGGGAGCCGGAACACCGCCCATTTTGGTTGTGATATCATACACCCACTTATCAATTTCAGCCGTGCTGATACCTGCCTTAATATGCTCTGCAACATAATCAAGAACTGCAATATTAATCTTTGCACTCTCCTTGATTTTTTCAATCTGCTCAGCATTTTTCAAGATTTCATGGGAGGGAACAATGTGACCCGCCCCCTCAAATTCCTCAATTTTTTCATCAAAATCTATATGACATTTTTTATACTTTTTTCCGCTGCCACACCAGCAAGGATCATTTCTGCCAGGTTTTTCCATTTTACTAACTTCCTTTCATTTTTCCAATTCATAATCCTTGATAATTATACCACCAAACAAATTTTATTACAACATCTTTGTCGTATGCAAAAATCCAAAAGAAAAATCTTGTCAGAAAAAGTTTTGTAGTATATACTGAATAAGTAATATATAATCTCACACTCGGCATATTTTTATGCAGAGGTGTTTGTATGAATAAAAAAATCCCGACATTTTATGCTCTCTGCTTTATACTGTTTGCAATATTCTGCATTATTATGGTATCTGTTTTTTTCAGACTTAATCCGACAAAATCTGTTATAACCGAAAACAAAACAGAGCCGATAATTATAATTGACGCAGGTCACGGCGGCGAAGACGGTGGAGCAGTAAGCGAAAGCGGTGTGCTTGAAAAGGACATCAATCTTTCTATAGCAAATAATTCAGCTGATTTATTAAAAATTTTCGGATATAAGGTTGTTCAAACAAGAACAGATGATGTATCTCTTGATAACGGAGAAGATCGTGTTCATGATGCCCTCGCCGTGGGTGTCGGTCAGGAACTGGCTGCGA
>ERZ773146.2294-NODE-2294-length-13122-cov-40.001148_pt1 | contig 13122 bp, 10 predicted proteins | sample MGYA00580847_ERZ773146 | MGnify/ENA primary metagenome ERZ773146 (study PRJEB29015, sample SAMEA2737830) | human gut metagenome | biome: human gut; feature: human-associated habitat; material: faeces | place: China | collected 2012 ...
ATGACGGCCAGATAGCTGTTGATGTCCTTGACCTCCTTGCGGTCAAAGAAGCGCTGGCCGCCCACAATGCGGTACGGGATGCCCGCGCGGGCAAAGTAGGTCTCGATCGGGTTGGACTGAGCGTTCATGCGGTAGAGCACGGCGTGGTCCTTCAGGCTCGCGCCCTCTCTCAAATGCTCGCCGATGACGTCCGCAATGTGGCTGGCCTCGTCCTGCTCGTTCGTCGCGGTGTAGTGGTGGACCTTCTCGCCGTCGCCGTGGTCGGTCCACAGGGTCTTGCCCTTGCGGCCCATGTTGTTCTTGATGACACTGTTGGCGGCGTTCAGAATATTGGCGGTGGAGCGATAGTTTTGTTCCAAACGGATCGTTTTTGCCCCGGTGAAAACCTTCTCAAAGTTGAGGATATTTTCAATCGTAGCACCGCGAAATTTGTAGATAGACTGGTCATCGTCGCCAACGACGCAGACGTTGTTGGTGCCGCCCGCCAGCAGCCGCACCAGATGGAACTGCGCAATGCTCGTGTCCTGGTACTCATCCACGACGACATAGCGGAAGCGGTTCTGGTAGTATTCCCGCGCTTCCGCGTCATTTTGCAGCAGTTTGACGGTGTGGAAAATCAGGTCGTCAAAGTCCATGGCACCCGCGGCCTTTAAGCGGCCCGCGTAGGCCGTGTAGATTTTGGAGACGAGCTGCGCCTTCGTATTGGCGAACGGCTCCCCCGCCACATCCTCAGCGGACAGGAGCTTATCTTTAAAGGAAGAAATCTGCCCGATGGCCGACTTGACAGGCAGGAATTTGTCGTCGATCATCAGGTCTTTGTAGATTTGCTTGATGACGCGCTGCTGGTCGTCGGAGTCGTAGATTGTGAAGCTCTTGGGGAAGCCGATGCGCTCGGCGTCGCGGCGCAGCATCCGCACGCAGGCGGAGTGGAAGGTTGACGCGTTGACGTCGCCGCCCAGCGTGTCGCCCAGCATGGCACGCAGACGCTCCTTGAGCTCGCCCGCGGCCTTGTTCGTAAAGGTGATGGCCAGCACGTTCCAGGGACGCGCGGGGCGCACGGCCAGATAGGCGGTCTCCCGCGGCAGGTCGCGGCCCGCGGCAACGGCATTGCGCAGGTCGTTGAGGTCGGCCTCGGTCACGGGGCGCGGCAGCTCGGTGCTGCCGTGGGCGGAGCCGAAGCGGATGATATTGGCAATGCGGTTGACCAGCACGGTGGTCTTGCCGGAGCCCGCGCCCGCCAGAATCAGCAGCGGGCCCTCGGTGGCAAAGACCGCCTGCCGCTGCACGGGATTGAGCCGCGCAAACCGGCTCTCAATATATTGGTCGCGCAGCGCGAGATATTCCTTGGTGATGTCAGCCATGGAGTTCACCTTTCGTTTTGATTTTATTTAAAAATGCGCAGTAGGGGCCTGGCATGTCCGGCCCGGGGGTGTCCCGGTATCGGGCGTTTGCTGGGAAGCGCTCCCCCCCCGCCTCCCTCTGCGAGGGAGGTGGCCCCGCAGGGCCGGAGGGAGAGAACCTTGCCATAGCCCGAAATATTTCGGATAGCCGCGAAGTTCTCTCCCCCACCCGCTGCGGCGGGAGCCCCCTCCCAGAGGGGGCCAAGAAGGCGGTTTTCCCGGTATCGGGCGTTTGCGGGGAAGCACAGGGCCGGGCGTGCCCAGCCCCACGTGCGCAGCGTATGGTTCACGTCCGTTCCCGTCGGCATAAGCCTCCCGGGTCGGCCACGCAGTCAACGGTTCCTCACTCCCCCGTAAACGGGTCGTGACTATGGTTCAACCGCCGGTTCCACACCTTCGGCGTGGCATCCCGGAACCCGGCGCTCAGATACTTGCCCTCGCTCAGGCTGATGGCCGTGCCGCGGGCCACGCAGTTCAGCGGGTCAGGGGCGATGGCCACATCGGTGTGCAGCTCGCCCGCGATATACCCGGCCAGCCCGCGCAGCAGCGAGCCGCCGCCCGTCAGCAAAATGCCGGTGCCGGACACATCCGCCGCCAGCTCGGGCGGGGTGCTTTCCAGCACGTTGCGGGCAGCGTTGGCAATGCGGGCAGCCAACTCCTGCACGGGTTCGTACAGGTCGCGGGTATAGATGATGCGCCGCGCGGGCAGGTTCGTCTCCCACGAGTGGCCGCGCACCTCCATAACGCCCTCAAACTCACTCCTGGTGCAGCAAGCGACCTGCTTTTTCAGCTGCTCGGCGGTCAGCGGGCCGATGGCGATCTGGTATTTTTCCTGCACGTACTGGGCAATGCAGCTGTCAAAGGCGTTGCCCGCCACAGGCAGGCTGGCGGCCTTGACCCGCCCGCCCATGCTGATGACCGCAATGTCGGTGGAGCCACCGCCGATGTCCACGACCATGCAGCCGTGGGGCTGGCGGATCTGCAAGCCCGCGCCCAGCGCCGCTGCCACAGGCTCGTCCACAAGGTAGACCTGCCTGGCGCCCGCCGCCATAACGGACTCCACAACGGCGTCCGCCTCGATGCCGGTGATGGCCGCAGGCACGCAGACCGCAATGCGCGGCTTGAAGATGCGCGAGCGGCAGACCTGATTGACAAACCGGACGATCAGCTCGTTCGTCATGCGGTGGTCCTGGATGATGCCGTCCCGCAGCGGGCGCACCAAGTCAATGTGCGCGGGTGAGCGGCCCACCATTTTTAATGCCTCGTCCCCCACCGCAAGGATGGAGTTCGTCCGCGTGTCCACCGCGCCGATGGTCGGCTGGCGGAACACAACGCCCTGCTCCTCGGTGGCAATGATAATGGAGGTCGTGCCCAGGTCAATTCCGATGTCGTATTGTTTCATGGATAGTTCTCCATTGGTAAAATATCGTCGTTCTATCGCCAGTATGCCCCTACGTGCGTGGCTTTTCCGTCAACCCCAGCCCCCCTGTGGAGCGGTCAAGACCGCTCCCTACAGGCCGGGGTGAACGGGCGGTTCGTAGGGAGGGGGCTTGACCCCTCCGTGCCCGCTCACGTCGCCGAGAGCTGTTCCTGCTTCTCCTCTGTCGGTGTCGCCGCGTCCTTCAGCAAATACCGCAGCCCGCTGTACCGCATATTCTGCCGCACATTCTCGACCATGGTCTGCTCGGTGCGGGCGGTGCCGGTCAGAACGCAGAGCTTCCGCGCGCGGGTCACGCCGGTGTACAAAAGGTTGCGGTAGCAAAGCCGGGCGGGCACGTCGGCCACGGGCAGGATCACCGCGGGGAACTCCGAGCCCTGGCTCTTGTGGACGGTCACGGCGTAAGCGGGCTCCAGCTCGTTCAGCTGGTCGGCGGTGTAGGTGTACTTTTTGTCATCCATCTGGACCGTCACGCTGCGCGCATCCACGTCCACCGCCGTGATGATGCCCAAATCGCCGTTGTACGCGCCGACACCGGCCTCGGCCCCGGCACGCTCAAACGTGATGTCGTAGTCATTCTTGACCTGCATGACTTTATCACCCAGACGTAATATTTTGGCACTTTCCGCCGTGCCGATCTGCCCCTTGCCCTTGGCGGGCGGGTTCAGAATATCCTGCAGCCGTCTGTTCAGCTCAACGCTGCCGGTGGGGCCGACCTTCGTCGGGCAAAGCACCTGAATATCCCGCACGGGGTCAAAGCCATAGGCTTTCGGCAGCCGCGTGCTGACAAGGTCGCAGACCAGCTTCTGGCAGGCAAGGCCGTTGGACTCGATCAGGAAGAAATCGTCCTTCGGCCCGCCCTTCTGCGGCATCTGCCCCTCCACAATGCGGTGGGCGTTCTGGACAATCAGGCTGCGCTGCGCCTGGCGGAAAATATCGGTAAGACGTACCGTCGGCACGACGCCCGCCTTTAAAATCTCGCCCAGAATGTTGCCCGGCCCGACGCTGGGCAGCTGGTCGGCGTCGCCCACCATAATGATGCGGCAGTGGTACCGCGCCGCAGCCAGCAGCGCCTGAAACAGCTTGACGTCCACCATACTCATCTCGTCGAGGATGATGACGTCATATTTTAAAAGGTTCTTTTCGTTGTGGATGAACCGCACGCTGCCGCTGCTGTAGTCCACCTCAAGCAAGCGGTGAATCGTCGATGCAGCGTGGTTTGTCAGCTCACTCAGCCGCTTGGCGGCGCGGCCCGTGGGGGCACACAGAGCCACGCGGTCATACAGTGCCTCGTACAGGCTCAGAATCGCGTTGACGGTGGTCGTCTTGCCGGTGCCGGGGCCGCCGGTCAGCACCATGACCCGGCTGGACAGCGCCAGGCGTATCGCCTGCCGCTGCAGCGGCGCGTACGCAAAGCCCTGCGCCATTTCCAGCACGCGGATGTCCGCATCCAGCGTCGGCGGGGCCTCGGTGGGGAAGGTCGAAAGCTGGCCGAGCCGCGCGGCAATGTCCTCCTCAGCGGAGAGCAGGTCGGGCAGGTAGATGTACTCGACGCCGTCAAACGTGCGGGTGCGCAGTTCCTCGGAGGAGAGCAGCTCGTCGAGTGCGGTTTCCAGGTCGCCCAGCGGCAGGCGGAGAAATTTCGACGTAGATTCAAGCAATTTATCTCGCGGCAGGCAGGTGTGGCCGTTGCCCGCGTTGTGCCGCAGTGCGTAGAGCAGCCCCGCCGCCACCCGCAGGCGGCAGCCTGTCTCAAATTGCAGCGCCGCCGCGATGGTGTCCACCTGACCGAACTTTAATTGCAGCGGCTCGCCGCAGAGCAGATACGGGTTCTGGGTCAGCGCCTCGACGGTGTGCGGCCCAAGCGCGCGGTAGCAGGTCACGGCCTGCTGGGCGGTCATGCCGTACCGGGCAAACCAGGCCACGACCTCCCGCACGCCGTACATGCGGCGGAACTCGTTGGAGATGATAGCCGCCTTCTGCTCGGTGATGCCCTTGAGTTCGCAGAGCCGTTGCGGGGTCTCGGCGATGACCGTCAGCGTATCATCGCCGAATTTTGCCACGATTTTTTTAGCGGTGGACGGCCCGATGTAGGGCAGCACGCCGCTGGACAGGTAGCTTAAAATGGCGGTGCGGTCTTCGGGCAGGCGCGCTTCGATGGTCTCGGCGCGGAACTGCTCGCCGTAGCTGGGGTGGTTGACCATGTGGCCGTAGACGGTCACGCTCATGCCGTTGTCCACCCCGCCGACGTTGCCGGCGACGACCACATCGGTGCCGCCCGCGTCCACCTCGAACACCGCGTAGCCAGAGTCGGCGTTCTCGTAGATGACGTGCTCGACGGTGCCTTCCAGCTTCATAAGCTGTTGTTCCTGCTGTTCCATAGCCGCCCCCCTTCCCGCAAAATCGCCGCACTTTCACAGATAAGGATATTATACCGCATTGCGCGGCATTTGGCAAATTTATTTGCAGTAAATGAATGTATCGGCCGCCCCGCGCCGCCGCACACGCCCCGGGCGGATATGGAATCCGCCCCTACCGGTGCGCAACCCGGTGCGCTACGCACAAACAAAAATCCCCCGCGCATACGCTGCACGGGGGACCGGAAAATTCCTGCTGATTTACTCCGCCACGGCGGCCTTCAGGGCGTCCACGCGGTCGGTGTTCTCCCACTTCACGCCCAGGTCCTCGCGGCCCATGTGGCCGTAGGCGGCCAGCTGGCGGTAGATGGGCTTGCGCAGGTCAAGGTCGCGGATGATAGCGGCGGGCGTCAGGTCAAAGACCTTCTCGACAGCCTGCACGATCTTCTCGTCGGCAACGGTGCCAGTGCCGAAGGTGTCCACCATGATGGAGACGGGCTTTGCCACGCCGATGGCATAGGCCAGCTCGACCTCGCACTTGGTAGCCAGGCCCGCGGCAACCACGTTTTTGGCGACCCAGCGGGCGGCATACGCGGCGGAACGGTCCACCTTGCTGGGGTCCTTGCCGCTGAACGCACCGCCGCCGTGGCGGGCATAGCCGCCGTAGGTGTCCACGATGATCTTGCGGCCCGTCAGGCCGGAGTCGCCCTGCGGGCCGCCCACAACAAAGCGGCCCGTGGGGTTGATGTAGTACTTCGTGTTCTCGTCCAGCAGCTCGGCGGGAATGACCTTCTCAATGACCTCGCGGCGGATGTCCTCATGCAGCTGCTCCTGGGTGATGTCGGGGCTGTGCTGGCTGGAAATGACCACCGCGTCGATGCGCACGGGCTTGCCGTCGTCGTACTCCACGGTGACCTGGCTCTTGCCGTCCGGGCGCAGGTAATCCAGCGTGCCGTTCTTGCGCACCTCGGTCAGGCGCTTGGCCAGCTTGTGGGCCAGGCTGATGGGCAGCGGCATCAGCTCGGGCGTCTCGTTGCAGGCGTAGCCGAACATCATGCCCTGGTCGCCCGCACCGGCCACGTCGTCGTTGGTGCCCAGCGCAATGTCGGGACTCTGGCCGTCGATGTTGGTGATGACGCCGCAGGTGTCGCAGTCAAAGCCGTACTTGGCGCGGTCATAGCCGATGGAGCGGATGACCTCGCGCGCCGTGCCGGGGATGTCCACATAGCAGCTGGTCGTGATCTCGCCCATGATGTGGACGAGACCGGTGGAGCAGGTCGTCTCGCAGGCAACGCGGGCACCGGGGTCCTGCGCCAGGATAGCGTCGAGGATGGCGTCGGAGATCTGGTCGCAGATTTTGTCGGGATGCCCCTCGGTGACGGATTCGGACGTGAAAAGAACTTTGGACATTGGGGAAAGCCTCCTATAAAATATTCGGCAGAAACGCAACCGTGGAAACAAAAAGCGCGCAGCCGGAAAGACTGCGCGCGGTAACGCTTATCTTTCGGTTTCCCGCAGGACTTGGCACCTTGCGCATACACGCAGGTTGTCGGGCTTCATCGGGCCTGTTCCCTCAGCCGCTCTTGATAAGTTGCTATTCTGTTGTTGTGAAGTTAGTGTACCACAGGTTTTTGGCAAAGTCAACGATATTTCGTTGTGCAGTTCAGACGGTTTGCACAAAAGTGGGGCAGATGCGGCAGCGTGTGTGGTTTTGGAGGAGAGCCTTCCCCATCGGGGGAAGGTGGCCGAGGCCCCGCCTGAGGCCGGATGAGGGCAAAGCTCTCCTTGCCGCCCATAGACGAGTGGTTGCGTCAACCCGGCCCTCATCAGTCACCTTCGGTGACAGCTTTCCCCTGCGCGGGGGAAGCCTTTCTTACTTTCTCCCGTGCAGCACGCCGGACAGCGGCTTGTAAATCAGGAAGCAGAGCGCCGCGTCCAGCAGACCTTTAAACAAGGTAAACGGGAAGTTGAAGGTGATCAGGCAGGTCAGCAGGCCGTCCACGCTGGGGTTGATGGCCTGGTACATACCGATGATGGCTTCGAGCGGCAGATGATACAAAACCACATAGGCCGGGTAGACGATGAAGTAGTTGTACGGCACGGACACAACGGCCATGGCCAGTGCGCCCAGCCCTGCGCCGATGAGTGCGCTGCGGCGGGTCTTGCTGCGCTTGTACACAAAGCCGGCGACGCCTACAAACAACGCACCCATGACGAAATTAAACAGTTCACCCACCGCAGCAGTGCTGGTGCTGGGCAGCTTGATAAGATTTTTGATCAGGCACACGGCGATGCCGGACACCGGCCCGTAGGCGTAGGCGGCCAGCAGCGCGGGCAGCTCGGACACGTCCAGCTTGACGAAGGACGGCATGATGGGGATCGGAAACTCCATGTACATAAGTACGGCGGCGACAGCGCCGAGCATGGCGGTGCCGGTGAGCTTGCGGATGTTGGTAGTCTTGTTTTGCATGAGAAGATGCCTCCCGTAAAAATATGTGAAAGTCAGCTCACGAACCCGGGAGGCTCTGCCCTGCCCTTGTCATAACAAAACGCCCTGCCGCAAAATATACGACAGGGCGCAAAAAAAGCAAAGCAAGCAGCTTTCCGTTTCTTTCATCCGGACTTTAACCGTCGGCCCCGGAATTACACCGGGTCAGCAGCCGCATTTGCAGCTGGTCGCGGGCTTGCGGGCCATGCCGCTCACCGCCGGTGGGGAATCACACCCCGCCCTGAAACAGACTTTCCGAGAAGTATTATAGCATAGATTTTACAAAATGCAAGGGGGTGTGGTATAATTAAGGAAATTCTTGCCCACCACCTTCTTGCCTCCCTCTGCGAGGGAGGTGGCCCCGCAGGGCCGGAGGGAGAGAACCTTGCGGCTATCCGAAATATTTCGGGCCGCGTCAGGTTCTCTCCCCCACCGCCTGCGGGCGGAGCCCCCTCTCAGAGGGAGCCAAGGAATTACCACAACCATAAACTGAGGTACCCACCATGGAAGAATTCACCCACGATTTTCTCTCGTTTCTGCCCGCGGCGCTGCTGACGCTGGCGGCTGCCGGTGCCCCCGAGGTGTACAAGCTCGCCGCCCGGCGTTTCCTGGACCGTGCAAAAAGTCACATGGCATCATGGCTTTACATCTTGTTGGACAGTTTCCTTACGCCGGTGGCGGGCCTTTTTCGGGTACTGCTGGGCGCAGCTGCCGTCAAGTCGCTGCCGTTTGAGCTGGTGCGCGACGCCGTTTTTTTGCAATACCTGAATCTGGCTGCCGACCTGCTGGTCATCTTCTATATCTCGCTCGGCTGCTGGCGTGCGGCCCCGGTCACCCGGCTTTTGCTGCGCAGTGCCCAGAACCATCTGGATTTAGAAACAAATCAGACGATGGGACACTTTTTTGAGAACATCTTTCATGCGCTGGTCGGCCTGTTTGCGGGTATCGCCATGCTGGACCGCCTCGGCGTGCCGGTCTCCGGCCTGCTGACCGGCGCGGGTGTCGCCGGACTGGCGGTCTCGCTGGCCGCGCAGTCCACACTGAACAACCTGATTGCGGGCATCACGCTGGTGTTGGAGCGGCCCTTCGGCATCGGGGATTACATCGTGCTGGGCGACTGCGAGGGCACCGTTGAGGACATTTCCTTCCGCTCCACCCGCATCCGCAGCCCGGATAATGTCGCTATCACGATAGAAAATTCCAAAATCACAGCGGAGTACATCCAAAACTATGACCGCCGTCAGAGCCGCCTGTGGAAGTTTACGATTGGTCTGACCTACGACACCCCGCGCGAAAAAATCGAACAGCTGACCGCCGATCTGACCGCCATGCTGCAAGCCCAGCCCGACGTGCAGCCCGACGGCGTGACGATTGCGCTGGATAAATTCAACGACTACAGCATTGATCTGGCGTGCCGGGTGTACATCACCAAAGTCAATCTGCGGGATTTCATGCAGGTAAAAAACACGCTGAATCTGCAAATTTTGGATTTGATGCAGGAGGAAGGCTGCGAGTTTGCCTTCCCGACGACGACGGTGGATTTGCCGGAGAGGAAGTGAGGCTGTGGGCGGCAACGACAGCAAAGGCTTCCCCATCGAGGGAAGCTGTCGCCGCAGGCAACTGATGAGGGCTGAGTTCCCGTGACTGCCCGTATCTGGGAAATCGCGCGGACTTTCCCCTCATCCGACCTCGGGCGGGGCCTCGGCCACCTCCCCCAAAGGGGAAAGCATTTAACGCACAAAAAATCCCCGCTCGGCCAACCCGGGCGGGGCATTTTCATTTCACGTCGCTTCTCTCGCTGACGACCAGAATCTTATCCTCGCCGGTCTGCGTCGTCACCGTGAACTCAAAATTGTACGCGGTGTCCAACTCGTAGGAGACGTACCCGTCCCCTTCTGTCAGGATGTAATCCAGCTTGATCTGCGGCTTGACGCGGTCATAATCGACGTACACGTCGCCGATGTCCTCCAGATACACAAGGTCAATATCCAGCGCTTCAGCGCCGTAAAACGTTACAACGGGCTGACCGTCGGCCTTGACGGCGGGCAAAACCGACACATTGTGCACGTACAGTTCCTCCCGCGTTGCGGCGTAGTAGACGTCCGCGTCGGAGAGCAGCGCCGCGTTGGCAAGCTCTATATGTACGCCGCTGGCTGGCAGGTCGCGCTGCCAGACCGGCGTCAGGTCGGGCGCGGCGGCGCAGCCGGGCAGCAACATTGCCAGCGCAAGCGCCGCAAAACAGCGATACTTCATTGAAAAGTTCCTCTCATTGATAAGGGTCGTAGGGCGCAGCGGGCGGGTCCTCCCCCACCTCCAGCGTGCGCGGGCAGAGGCCGGTCTCGGCCTCAATAAAACCCATCACCATGCCCATATGGCGGTATAAATGCCGATACTGCGACAAAATCAGCGTAAACCGCGTCCACTCGCAGTTGTCGGGCCGCTGCAGCAGATCCTCGTCGTGGAGCGAGGTCAGATAGATGGACAGCTTGGACTTGATTGTATAAAAATAGTCATCTACCGCCTGTCTGTCAAGACGCACTGCCGGGTAAATGTGCAGTTCCTGCAAGTGCGGCGTGTGGATGGGCGGCTCGACAAAGTCGGTGTCCCGCGGGTTGATGAACCACTGGTCCAGCTCGTGCAGGGTGTGGTAGACGTGCTGCCACAGCGGTGCTCCGCCGTAGCAGCGGTCCCACAGCGCGTCGGGGATGCAGTCCAGCAGGTTTTGCAGCTCCCACAGTGCGCGGACGGTCATCTCGGCAATGACCGCGTGGTAGGATGTTTCCCGCATGGCACATGCCCCCTTTCAGGGTCAGTATGCCCACAGAAAGCACGTTTATTCGTTGTAATTTTCCGTCTCCCGGATGGTTTTGCGGGTCGTCAGCAGCTGCATGAACGGGTCGAGCAGTGCGCGTTCCTCCTGCGAGGGCGTGCGGCTGCGGGCCTGCATCAGCAGCCAGGCCAGCTCGCCGCTGACGGGGCGGCCATAGACCAGCGCGTTGTAGCCGTCCTTGCAGACGGCCAGCTTAGCCGACGTGATGTCCAGCGTTGTCGCGCCCGCGTAGTGGCGCAGCACATTTTGCAGCGCTGCCGGGCTGCCGAACACCGACTTGACCAGCTGCACATACGCGGCGATGTACCGCGGCGGCATGCTGTCCGCGGCGCGCAGCTCAATGCGGGATTTGAGACGTACATCGTAAAAGAAATTGGACAAAATCTGCGCGGTTTCCTGACGACTGACATGCCCAGCGTAAAGCTCCGGCGCAATCTTTCCGCCCGCAGCCCTGACGCGGCCCAGCCGCAGCGCAGTGATTTGGGGCTTGGTCAGCACGTTCTCCGCATAGCGGGCGTAACCGAAATCCGCGTCCATCAGATGCGGCGTGACGCCGCAGCGGTCACGATCCACATCCTGCCAGAGCCGCGTGCGGATGCAATAGCTGCTGTTGCGGCTGGCCTGATAGACCGGGGCGTTGTCGCTGAGCAGCGCAAAGAACGGCGTCAGCAGGCTGGCCGCGCGCATTTTGCGGACAAAATCAGTCTCATCCTGATAGTCAATGGACACCTGCGTCGCCGCCGTGGCGCGCATCATCTGCACGCTGCAGGCCCCCTTTTCCCGCAGGTAGGCGTCCATGGCCTCGTCCCGGGTGCGGGGCACCAGAGGCAGGTCCTCGGCATGGCAGGTCGGGTGGCAGCCCGCCGTCCAGGCGCGCAGCCCGTGGGCAGCCAGCGCCAGCCCCAACTGCAAATAGAATCGGTTGTACAGATCCATGATGTCCTGCACGTCGCGCAGCGGGGCCAGGCTGATGCGCAGCTGGCACGCGGGCCCCAGCGTGGCCGTCAGCGCCGGGCCGCTGTAGCCGAAATATTCGCCGTCGGTGATGATCGGCGCGTCTGTCTGCTGCTGCAAATCGCGCAGCGCAGCCTGCACATCGGCAAAGGTCGGGGGCTGGCCGTCGGACCGGGTGAGGAAGTGCTCGACCTCCAATTGCAGCGTCAGTTTGCCGTCCGGCTCACAGTCCGCCGCAAAGTAGCCCGCCAGCGTTTTGATTTGTTCGTCCAATTTTGGCATAGCGTGTGGTGGTTCTCCCCTGTTGTGATTCTGGCACTATTATACCGCGATTTTGGGGCGGGCGCAATGCTGTTTTGACGCCGACCTGCGGCAACGGCACGGTGCCCGGGCAGATATGGAATCCGCCCTTACGGTGTCGGGGCAGGGCCGACTTTACATATCCCGCGCCGCCGGGAAGCCGTACGCGCTGTCCGCGGCCTCCACGGCCCGGACGATGGCTTTGGCCATGACCCGCGCGCCGATCACGCCGACGGCGTCGAGGTCAGCGGGCACGTCGCCCAGCGAGACCGCGTAGATGCTGTCGCCGTCCATCGAGGTGTGCACCGGGCGGATGGCGCGGGCGTAGCCGTCGTGCGCCATGCCCGCGGCCTTGCACAGCCGCGCCTTGTCGAGCTTTGCATTGGTGAAAAGGATGCCAAGTGTCGTGTTGCCGACGAATTTTTCCTGCGGCGCGTCGAGCTGCTGCATCAGCACCCGCTCGGAATCCAAAAACGTTTTGCCGTCGTCAGCCCGCAGCCCGGCGACCTTGCGGCCCGTCTCAAAATCGTAGACGTCGCCCACCGCGTTGACCGCGACGAGCGCGCCGACCTTCAGGTCGCCCACCTGCACGGCATAGCTGCCGATGCCGGATTTCATGCAGTGCTCCATGCCCAGCAGCTTGCCGACAGTCGCACCGGTGCCCGCGCCGTGGTTGCCATCGCGGTAGTTGCCGGTCTCGGCGTTGACGCAGGCCGCATAGGCCATGGCTGCATCGGGCCGGGTGCGGGCGTCGGCCACGGTCAAATCGAACAGGTCGGACTGGCAGACGAGGGGCACTTTCGTCACACCTACGTCAAAGCCGATGCCGCGTTCCTCGAGATACCGCATGACGCCGCCTGCGGCATCCAGTCCGAAGGCACTGCCGCCCGCCAGCACAATGGCGTGGATGACCTGCGCCGCCGCCAGCGGCTTGAGCAGCTCACTCTCCCGCGAGGCCGGCCCGCCGCCGCGCACATCCAGCCCCGCCGGGGCGCCGTCCTTGCCCAGCAGCACCACCGTGCAGCCCGTGCCCGCCGCCGTGTTTTCCGCCTGGCCGATTTGGATGTTGTCAAAGGATGTAATGGGGATTTCTTTCATGGGAGTGTCCTTTCCGCGAATGCCGCTTCACCGTATTATAGACCATTGTACACCACCCGCGCCCCCCGCGCAACAAAAAATCCCGCCAGGCGTCAGGCCAAGGCGGGATGGCAGGGTTAGGGGTTACTCAAACTCGGTAAGTCCAGATTCTTGCTAAACAAATTTGTTTAGCAAGGCTATTTGGGGATGATCATTTTTCCATGAGATTGCCGTGGTAGATGTGGCTTGCTGATTTTTTAGTATCAGGATAGTATCAC
>ERZ773146.2295-NODE-2295-length-13121-cov-7.892928_pt1 | contig 13121 bp, 10 predicted proteins | sample MGYA00580847_ERZ773146 | MGnify/ENA primary metagenome ERZ773146 (study PRJEB29015, sample SAMEA2737830) | human gut metagenome | biome: human gut; feature: human-associated habitat; material: faeces | place: China | collected 2012 ...
TCTACCGCCGTGCGCTCCTGCCCAGATGCGCCAAAAGGGGAACGGTGTCGCGCGCCGTCCCCATTCTGGTATACAAAGCCCTGTTTTCTTCGGTCTGTCCGGCATTTTCCTCCCGGCAGTCCGGAAATTTCTCAGGCTTTGTACATTTCGTTATAATATTTCTGGTAGTCGCCGCTGGTTACGCGCTCCATCCAGTCTTCATGCTCGAAGTACCATGCAATGGTCTTTTTGATGCCTTCTTTGAACATCGTCTCCGGATACCAGCCGATCTCTTCCTTGATCTTGTCGGGAGCGATCGCGTATCTTCTGTCGTGTCCCTTACGGTCTGCTACATAGGTAATCAGATCCTTGCTGACAAGCGCCTTGCGCGGGTCGTCGTCTGCAAGCATCTCCTGCAGGGTCTCGATAATGATTTCGATGATCTGAATGTTCTGTTTTTCGTTATGACCGCCTACATTGTAGGTTTCGAACAGTCTGCCCTGCTCCTGCACCATGTCGATGGCCTTTGCGTGGTCTTCGACATACAGCCAGTCGCGGACGTTCTTGCCGTCGCCGTATACCGGAAGCTTCTTGCCGTGCAGCGCGTTGTTGATGATCAGCGGAATCAGCTTTTCCGGAAACTGGTAAGGGCCGTAGTTATTAGAGCAGTTTGTGATATTTGCAGGGAAATGATAGGTATCCATATACGCTTTTACAAGCATATCAGATCCTGCCTTGCTGGCAGAGTACGGGCTGTGGGGCGCATAGGGGGTTGTCTCATAGAAATAGCCGCCGTCTTCGCTCAAAGAGCCGTATACTTCATCCGTCGAAACATGCAGGAATTTCTTGCCCGGCTTAAATGTGCCGTCCGGAAGCTCCCACGCGTTCTTTGCGCAGTTTAACATCACGGCAGTACCCAACACGTTGGTCTGTACGAATACCTCGGGATTCCTGATGCTTCTGTCTACATGGCTTTCCGCCGCAAAATGCACCACGCGGTCAATATCGTTTTCTGCAAAGATCTTTGCAATCGCTTCTTTATCGCAGATATTTGCTTTTACAAAGGTATAGTTATCGCGGTTTTCAATGTCCTTTAAGTTCTCGAGATTGCCCGCATAGGTCAGCGCATCCACATTGATGATGCGGATTTCGTTGTCATACTTGCGGAACATATAGTGAATGTAATTGGAACCGATAAACCCCGCTCCTCCGGTAACAAGATAGGTTCTCATGCCTCTTCTCCTTTTCGATTCTGCGCAAAAGGACGCAAAATCCCATAATCCTGATTTTTTTCCAGTGTACCATATTTTCCGTGTTTTTCCAACAGGAAAATACGACTGATATCAGTAACCCATATAGCTTACGTTTAAGTCAACATTTCCTTTGATTCCTGCAATCGACCCTCTCGACGAATACTGCCACATCTCGTAACGTCCTCCATAGGTCGGTGCAGCAACATACTGTGCCAGCCAGATCTTGCAGCCGCCAAGGGCGCCTGTATTGATCTTTTCCGTCAGCCAGTTTTTATTCGCATATAGTCCCGGCGTGTAGCCGCTGTTACGGATCGTCTGGCAGAATGCGTTGATGACAGACGTTCGCGCCGCTTTGGAAATTCCGTCTGCGCGCCCATTCGCGCTCTCCACGTCAATATAGACAGGATAAGTGATTCTGTATTTTTTAATCAGGGAAAGCGTCATGGAGGCCTCTTCGACCGCTTCCACTTCATTCACCGCCTGGCTGAAGAAATAAATACCGACCTTCAGACCTGCCGCCGTCGCGCCCTGAATATTGCTCTTAAATTTCTGATCCTCGACCAGCACGCCAGAAGCCGAGCCGCGATAGCCGCAGCGCAGGATGACATACTGCACACCGGAATTTTTGACTGCGTTCCAGTCGATATTGCCGTTGTGTTTGGAAATGTCAATTCCCATCACAGTTCCCGTATTTAAGCTGCCGTCCCCATTGAACGTGTATTTCACGCCCTGGATCACCTGTTCGCCGGTAACAGCAGTTCCGTTTTTGTCATAGAAAAAGCGTTTTCCGTCGATCGTCTGCCATCCGGTATACCGATATTCCACATTCGCTTTTTTGCGGTAAAATTTGTCTTTGGTATAATAATCCGCCGTCGTTGCCTCACGGTAGGTATCCCCGTCCTTGCAGTACAGCTGGTTGCCGTTTTTATCTTTCAATAAGGTCTTTGTATCGCCGCGGTTTATCTTTTTCTCCGTCACCTTCACGGTGCTGATTCCGCTCTCTACGTTGCTGCCGTCCTGCGCGACCGCTTTGATCTTCGCTTCTCCGGCTTTTACGCCTTTTACCGTTCCCTTATCATCCACCGAGACAAACTCTTTTCCGGAAACGATTTCCCAGCGAACGGACTTGTTCGCTGCATTGTCCGGCGATACCGTTGCAGAAAGGGAAACAGTCTGTCCAACCTCAACCGTTGCAGAGCCTGAGATCGTGATCTTCTTGACCTTTATCTCCTCCGGCTTGGTTTCCGGCGTTTTCGTCGGCTCTGTCGCTGCAGTGCTGCTTTCGGTTGCAGATTCGCTTTCCGAAGGCTTTGTACTTTCACTCTCGGACGGCTTCGTGCTCTCGCTTTCCGTCGGCTTGCTGCTTCCGGATTCCGATTCGCTCTCGGTCGGCTTTGTACCTTCACTTTCAGACGGCTTTGTGCTTTCGCTCTCGGAGGAAGACTCGCTCTCCGAAGGCGGCGTGTTCTCGCTCTCCGCAGGGGATTCCTCCCTGGGCTGATTGAAAACGGCGATCTGCGTTTCCTTTGCAAAATATGCGTATTTTATCTCCGGCTCCAGAAGTCTTGCCTGGGCAGGCTCCGGGATATCGGACTTGCCGACCTCTTCATATTCCTGTCCGTTTCCTGCCGGTGTTTTGGTGGACGCAACCCATTCCACAGTATCCTGTAGAACCGATTCCACTGCCGGTGCAATCGCGGTATCCTCTTTCGCCACGTTGATCTCCGACTCCTTTTTGATCTCGTCCGTCACGTCGACCTTTTTATACTCAATCTTGTCCTTTACCGTCACTCGCCCGGAAATTCCGGCTGCTTTTCTGCCGCTGATTTCATCCGGTCCGGTCACGGTCACGACGTAATCTCCTGCTTTTAAGTCTTTTAAATAAATTATGCCGTCCTTGTCGTCATCCTTTGCGTTCTGGCTCGACGCGCCCTCCAGCTTTACGGTAAAGGGTTGATTTCCTATCAGCTTACCGGAGTTTTTGTCCGCGAATTTAATTTTCATATCCTTCTGCATCGAAGACAGCTTTAAAATAACGTCGACATTGGCTTCCAGATCCTTTTCCTCATATCCGGTTTCCGTCTCCGTCGTCTCTTCTTCAGAAGCCTCCTCCGGGGCGTTCTGCGCTGCGGCAGCGACCGCCGACAGAACCTCTTCCCCGGACATCCCGATCGCTTCCAGATTTTTCCCGACTGCAGCCACCGCCTCCATCTGCTTATTCTGCTCGTTTCGTCCCAGATACATCGATGTCGTAAACGCTGCCGCTGCCAAAACCAGCACGCCCGTCAGAGCAATCGCGATATCCAGCGCCGCCATCGGCTCTTTTCTGGCAGACCGGTGTTTTCGGTTTCTGCCGGATGCTGCGGTCGATGCGGACCCAGAGCGCTTTACAGTGCGGTTCTGACTGCTTTTTTCATGAAAGGTCTGACTGCTTTTTTCATGAAAGGTCTGACTGCTTTTTCCGGCAGGCTTTTTCACGCGGCGCTTATTGCTGTGCGCTGCTGTTTTGCCGGATACCTCGTCCCAGTCATCGAGAAATTCTCCATCGTCCCAGTTCGACTTTTTCCGCTCGGGAATACGTTCTGCGCGCTGCGCCTTTTTTTTCTGTTCTGATACGCTCTTTCTGTCTTTTATCCCATGGGGAGCCGCTTTTTTGGCACTTCCCGTTTTTTTCTTCTTATGCTGTTCCTCCACTGATTCCCTCCTGCCAGCTTTCCTGTCGAAAATTGTAAACGTTTTTTCGTTGTGTATTTTTTGTCTAAATGGCACAATATGTTTATCCGGACAAAGACTTTTGTCACCCAAAAGAAAGGAGTTACGCTTATGATGTACATCCATTATTGCCGTCACTGTAAACGAATCCACATGCTGAACGGGCACAAAAAATACTGTCCCGCCTGCCGCGGCCATTTAAATGAACTCAAGATTTCCTATCTGAAATATGTCAATCTCGCCCCGACAGACCGACGTGCTTTCCGCGACCGTCTGGGTGATCCGGCGGAGCTTGCCGCCTGCACTGCAGATGTGCGCCGCTCCTACGATTATGCAAAATGGCTGCAGCTGACCTCAAAGGTAGAACACAGCCATTCCCAGAACTATGCAGCATATTCCCACTAATTTGCGGGCAGTCAGTTTTTCATGAAAAAACACCGCACCGCAGACCGGAACCAATACATAGCCCAGCGAATCAATGACAGGGGCGTTGAAAAAATCCACGCCCCGAAGTCCCATAATACTTAAAAACACGGAGCCGAACATCAAAATATAACCCGTGATCACCCACGGATTCAAATATTCCCGAATCCAGCTGTCATAATGATGCAGGGCGCCTTTTTTTAATAAAACCTGGGAAACCGCCGCCACAAGCACGGATCCGATCAGAAAGAAGTAATGATAATCAATCATGATTTTCCTGCTCCTTTCCTCCGTTGATAATCAGCGTCCCGGCAAGCACCAGTCCGACGCCGATGAGTTTTTTCACCGTAATCTGCTCCCCGAACAGTAATACCGCCCACAAAAGTGACCACAAAAGCGCCATCGCCCGATTCGCATACGCCACAGACAGTTCCACCCGTTTGATGACCTGTTGCCAGCAAAGCGCATAGATGCCCAGCACTCCGATTTCTGCTCCGTAGAGTAGCAAAAATGTCCATCCTTTTCCGCTCTCCGCGGACTGCGCTGCGATTTTGCTGATGACCGTGGAGCTGGTGTAGATCAGCACGACAAGCTGCAAGATGGCAAAATCCCGTAAATTCAGTTTCTTTTTCATATAAAAATTCCTTTTTGGTCGCCGAAAGTGCACTCACGAACCCGCGCTAACGCGCTTTTCCGCCTGCTTACGCAGGCTGTTCGTTCGTTACCGGCTCAAGAAAAACAAATGCCGCCTCCGGCGTCGCTTGTTTTTCTTTTCTAATTTGTCACTCACGAACTCGCGCTAACGCGCTTTTCCGCCTGCCTAGGCAGGCGGTTCGTTCGTTACCGACTCAAGAAAAACAAATGCCGCCTCCGGCGTCGCTTGTTTTTCTTTTCGTCCTAGTATATCATCTTTCTCACGGATTAGGAAGCATTTCCTAATATTCCAGTGTCATTTCATGAACCGTTTTTTCCCCGTTTGCGTCCAAGAACATATAAATCTGCAGTCTTCCGTTTTCTCCGTCTGGCACCGCAAATGTTGTCCCTTCCTGCGAAATCGTCTCGCCGATCAAAACCCCCTGCCAGTCATCCGTTCCATCCGGCTGCCGGAACGCCGATATATAAAAGCCATTTAGATCGCACTCCGCTTTCAGGGTAACTGCTTTGCCGTTTTCATCCGTGTTTGACGATACAGACAAATAAGGCAGCCCCAGATCCGGATTTTCCAGACTTCGCTCGACCAGTTCATAAACAAAGACATCTGCATCCACATCAATCAGATCCGTTTCTCCCTGTGCGACATAAACATCCTGAAACGCATGCTGTAACACCTTCGACAGTCTCGCCCCGAAAGAATCTCTCCGAATCGCAAGCTTCAGACTGCTTCCGCTGTTCTGATGAAACTCCATATACGATTCGCCCTGATTTCCATCCTCAACTTCATAGCCGCTCAACTGATATTCCCTATCCCCATTCGGAATGCTGACATTTAACATATTTGCAAGATCGCCACGGGAAATCTCCGATAGCTCTGCAGACACTTCCGAAAGCTCCGGCATTTCCACTTCCAACTCCTCTGCCAGCGCTTTTGCACCGATATAAGCTCCGGGATTTCCCCAGTGCGTATCCAGTTTGCTGTAAATCCACATACCACTATCTGCTTTGGCTTCCATCAGCTCCTCATACGGCCAGACAACCGAAATATCCGTATGCTCTTTCAAATAATTTATCAGCTGAAACGCCTCTGTTTCGTCGGTAACAACTGTTTCTGATTCCGGCAGCTTTTCCCGGTAAATTGTCTCTTTGTTCGGTGCAAGAAAGAAAATAAATTTTTCTCCCCTGCTCTGTACCCAGCGCTGTACAAGCGTCAGCTGTCCTGCAATTTTTTCAAGATCATCTTCCGATAAAAGTCGTTGTCCTGTCGACTGTTCCACCGGATTTGTTCCTCCTGTAAAAAACAGCCATCCATCTTTTCCAATCAGGACGTTTTCATTGGAGGAGTCCCGAAATGCAAACAAATCCAGTCCGCTGTTTAACGAAATCAACTGATTCCTCCACGGAATATTATCGTTAAAATACGTCTCATACTGCTGCGGAAATTGCGCATATTCTTCCAGGGAAATTTTCGGCATTTCTGTCACTTCCCGGTTTTCATAATTTTGCGTATCTACAGAATTTTTCAGAAAAAACCAGCTGACAAACGGGCTTCCAAATAATAATGCAAAAATAAGAATCCACAAAATCTCTTTCTTTTTCATCCGTGTTCCTTTCCTGTTTAAAACCTGAAATAAATAAACGGATTATAGGTATTTCCAGCCAGCGCCGCCAGACTCAACACGCCAAGGATTGCACACCATACCGCTTCTCCAATGGAATACTTCCAGCGTTTCGTTCCCGGTATCCGCTGCCATATTTTCTGAATAAAACCGCATCCCAAAAGCCCGACAATCAACATCACAAACGCTCTGTGGTCTACAATATTTTGTAAAAGTACATCTGTCTGTAAATACTTCCACGGACAGATCATGCGGACCATCATTCCTCCTGCTTGGGCAAACGTGTCCGCCCGGAATAAAACCCATCCAAACAGTGCTGCCAGAAACGTATAGCTCCATCCAATCACCGGGTATTTTCCCAGAATTTTCTTAAATCCCAATCGTTCAATCACCTGAAGCACTCCGTAATAAACGCCCCAGAGCACAAACGTCATTCCCGCGCCGTGCCACAGCCCTGTCACTAAAAAAACGATCATCAGATTCACGTATGTCCGCACCGTACCTTTTCTGCTCCCTCCAAGCGGAAAATACAAATATTCCCGAAACCATGTTCCTAAGGAAATGTGCCAGCGCCGCCAGAATTCCTGCACAGATTTCGATAGATACGGGTAATTAAAGTTTTCCGGAAAATCAAAGCCAAACAGCTTTCCGAGTCCGATCGCCATATCCGAATACCCCGAAAAATCATAATAAATCTGAAGCATATACATTCCTGCTGCCAGCCATGCAAAAGCCCCGGTTACCTCTGACAGCTCCATCGCATAAATGCTGTCCACGCACTGTCCGAGAACGTTTGCAATCAGCACCTTTTTCCCCAGACCATACAGAAAACGCCGAATTCCCTCCATCGCCTTTTGGGTGCTGTGCGTCCTGCTTTCCAGCTGTCGGTCAATATCCACATACCGCACAATCGGTCCTGCAATCAACTGCGGGAAAAAGGAAATATAAAGCGCCAGATTTAGGATATTTTTCTGGACAGGATATCTTCCCCGGTACAGATCAATTACATATGACAGAATCTGAAACGTAAAAAAAGAAATTCCAATCGGAAGCGGAATATTCTTTTCCGGAAACGTCGTTTTGAAACAGCTGTTGACCAACCCAATAAAAAAATCATAGTATTTGAAAAATCCGAGTAACGCAAGATTTCCGACAACATTTACTGCCAGCAAAATCCCGTCAATTTTCCGAAACCGGTCGATCAAAAGCCCTGTTCCCCAGTTAAAAAAAATGGAAAACAGCATCAGCAAAATATAGACCGGTTCCCCCCAGGCATAAAAAAGCAAACTTGATATCAGCAGCAGGATATTTTTACATTTTGACGGAACAATATAATATCCAGCAACAACCACCGGCAAAAAGAGCCATAAAAATAATAATGATGAAAAAACCATCCTACCGTTTCTCCCTTTTCGTTCTTTCGATATTTCATGTATGCTTTAGTATAACATGAGATGCTTTATATGAATATTGTTAAGATTCTTAAATTATTTTGAATCTTTTGACCCCTGTCTGGACAGTTGTGTGGCTGAATGCTAAGATGAATGTATCAAAACGACTTTTTACCGGTCAAAATTGACAGTAAACCATAAGGAGTTCAGATTTTTTATGAAAGAAAATAATTCTACCGCAGAAAACAGCAGACCAAATCAGCATTCAAAACATACCCATTCCCATACAAAAAGCCGTAAAAGGAGGCGCCGTTCTTCCAGCTCCGGGCGTCCGTCCGGACATGTGATTTTCGTCATCGTCTTTTCTATCATCCTCGTTGTAACGATTGTCCGGCTGTTTCTCTGGAACCGCGGCCGTCAGTCTGATTATGACCCAAATGAAACGACTACAGAGTTCGATGTTGAGGTTATGGATTATCTCCAGCCTCTCGATCCGGAAATGCTCGAAGGGCATGAGGATGACGGGGTAACCACCGTTCTTGCCCTCGGCAACGACCTTCTGTCCGATGATCGCTCTGACACCGGTCTGGCTGCCCTGATGGAAAAATCCGCAAATGCCACCATTTTAAACGCCGCGTTCCCCGGAAGCTCCATTTCCATGAAGCATCAGGAATTTGACAACAGCTATCCGCTGGATGGCGTCAGCCTTTACTGGGTTGCGGCTGCTCTGCTCAACCAGAATTTTGACCTGATGGATGTCATCGTCCCGCAGATGAATTCCGAAGCTGCCGCCCAGGCGCTCGAAACTTTAAAGAGCGTTGACCTTTCCAAGGTGGACGATCTCGTGATCCTCTACGACCTCCAGGACTACAGAGACGACCGCACGGTTTACGACGAGGCAAACGATAAAAACCTGACAACTGTTTACGGCGCTTTAACCGCGACAATCAAGCTTTTTCAGGAGCAGTGCCCGCATATCCGCATTTATCTGCTCTCCCAGCCCTACGGCACCTTCACGGATGCAAACAGCAAAACCATCGATATCGACCGCGATGATCTCGGCAACGGCACGATGGTCGATTACCTCAACTGGGAAGTCGAAGCCTGCCGCAAAAACGGCGTATCCTTTATTGACAACTACTACGGTGCGATCACAATGGAGGATACCGACTGCCTGACGGACGGATATCATCTGAACCAAAAGGGTCGTGAAAAAATCGCAGAGCGGTTTGGAAAAGTATTTAAACAGTAAATGGATCTTGCAAAAAAACCGGGAGCCTGTGCACACTGCGCAGGCTCCCGGTTTGTTATTCATGACAATAGAATGCTCGCAGAGCGTGCATTCTATTGTTTACTCTTTTATTTTATTCGGCAACATCTGATAGTGCCGTTGTCCGATATGCCGTCCGACATGCTGCAATCATGCTTTTCCAGTCCTCTGATAAAACGCAATCATTAACGGCATCGTATAAATGATCGGAAACGCGTACCTGGGCTGCCCCTGAATTTGCGGTGCCAACAACACAAACAAAAACGAAATCACCGCAGGAAGCATTACAAAGAATGCTCTTTTATTTTTTCCCAACCGTATAAAATGCAGTAATACAAACATCAGAATCACATAGAATGCCACATTGCTGAACATCCCGATAACCGGCGCTGTCGTCAACAGGCTGTACAATTTTACCGTAACATTCGACACACCTTCCATTTTTTCAGGGATTTGGAAATTCAGCCAGCTATAGTATTCCTTGTCATATTCCAATTCCGAACCAACCAGACAATTCTTATTATAAACCACATTATCCACATAGGGCGCAAACACATAATAATTCTGATTCCAGGTTGCTTCTACATAGCAAAGCGGATGTCGGAAAAATTCTTTCAGCCACACCTTGAAATATGCAGTAAGATCCTCCGCCGAACCAGAACGATAAGTTGTTTTTACCGGATCGGCTGTCATCGGTTCATAAATTTCTGCCAAGGAATCGTAATCCAACACCTTTGCAATAATTTCACGTTCTTCCTCCGATATCTCATCCTCGTATTCTTTTACATAGCGCGCTGTCTGCTGAAACGGCAGCGAAAACATTTCCTTCGGAGAATCCTTTTCCACATGATAAACCTGTGTAATAGTTCCTTCCACAACAAATATCAGAACAAACGGCAGGCATACCACAATCAATTTTCTGCCAGCTGTACGCATCCACTGCTTCCATGCTGCACTTTTTTCCCTTTTATCTGCTTCCGGTTGGCGAGAATCTGCCGTATCCTTTGCACTCTTCATTTTATGTAAACCCATCTGTACAAGAACCACTGTTACAACAACAAAATACAGATAAATCCCATTTTTTCGGCAAAGAATCATCAGCGTAGTTCCGACAATCCAAAGCACATTTTTCCCGATATGTTGCCAAAACTGACCACGCAAAATCATCCATTCTGCCATCAGACAAACGAGAAGCACCAGAAAAGCTGTATACAAATAATCTTTAATTGGAAAAGCCGCATAGCCTGCAAAATACGGTGCAACACAATAAACCGCGAAGGTCAGTTTTCTAAGCCAGGCAACTGTATTCCAGCGCTTCATCAGTTCCAGTGTCCATGCAAGAACAGCAGACATAATCAGGGTCTGCATCAGGACAAATAAAAATAAACCGGCATTCGAACTCCCGAGTTTTACACCAAGTCGAATAAAACTGCCAAACAGCCAGGTATGGAAAATCGGCTGAGCTGTCGTGTATGTTTCAAATCCATAATAATACCGCAGCTGTGCCCAGTTATCATAACTCATCGCACCTGGATACCTTAAAATCAGATGAACAAGCCATGCCAGCATCAGGATACCCCAGGTTATCCAAAAAGAAGATTTCTGATACATGGATACCCATTTTCCTTTTTTTTCTGCAACTGTTCCTGCATTTTCGGTCTTTTTATGCAGCATGTAATGCAATCCCTCGATCACATGAAGGTAAAAAAAGTACATCCCGACAAGCAGTACTATACTGCGAATCCTGTTGATCTGAAAGGAGTACAGAAGGGAAAGACTGCCTCCGTACCAATACGCCATACCACCAGTGTACATCGCAGATAAAAACGCTGCTAAAGCGGCATGCTTCTCTGTCGAAAAAAAACGCTTTTTTTGTGAAATCCACATATATCCAACAAATAATGCCGCCGTCAGCACAGTCAGGAAAAATCCCCTGGAACGAATTCCGAACTCAATCTGAGCAAACAGTGCATAAAGCCTTGCCAAAAGGACATTGCTGATTCCATCTATTTCATCATTTGCTACTCCAAGTTCTGTATTTAGCGCAAGTGCAGTCAAAAATGCCTGCAGAAACATCCATTCTTTACTGAATCGACAACTTTTTGGGTTATATCTATCGTCTGCTGATTTCATTTTATGTTTTCCTCATCTCAACCACTCTTCCCCCCGTACATGGTACTCCCCGCCATAAACTAAGCAACAGGATTTCCACAGGTAACCGGAGCGGTTTTCTTCTTCGCAATCTCCACTGCTTCATTCCGATACAGCTCATATGCTTCAATATCCGCGATTTTCGTCAATCCGTTTTTTTGCGGATCGCCGGTATACGGAACACTCTTGTTCAAAATCAGATACTGGCAGTTGTACTCCGTCAAAAGCGGCGAAAGCGCATCCAGATCAATCGTATCCTCCCGCATGATCTTATAAATCGGATGCGTGTCCCAGTTCCACTCCCAGGACGCCTCCAGCATTTCCCGCCCGTACGGCATCTGCACCTCCGAGGTATACTGCCGCACATAGTAGATCAGCTCCTGTGGAAATACCGCCCAGACGCGCTCTTCCTCCTCCGCCGGCATGATCTCGTTGCAGATCGCGATCACGGAATTTGGAATATGATACCGGTTCTGCGCTTTTGACAGATACGGGCTGTCATACACCGATTTTCCGGTCAACACCAGCACCAGCGCCAAAACAACAAAGCCGATCCGGTAATGCTTTCCAAACAACCGGATCCCCGCATAAGCGATCACAACCGCCATGGGAAGCAGCCACAAAATCCGGTAATAGGTTTCTCCCTCCCCCAGCAGATTCATTATCGTCTTTGTAAACGGCAGAAAGAATAAAACCGTGATCACCAGAGAGCTTTCCACCAGCACCACACGGATCTGTTTTTTCTTTTCTGTCACCAGCAAATACAAAAGCGCAGCCAGAAAAAGTACCGGATACCAGCCGCTGCCGCAGTAATTCTGAAAAATTGTCACAATCTCTTTCAACACAATCTCTCCTATCGATGCAGTTCGCAGGTGTTTTGCAAACTGCCGTCTTACACTTACAAAACCAGCAGCAACACCAGATAAACCACATTCGGAATGCAGCACAACGCCGTTTTCCACAAAATCGACCAGCTCCGGTATCGGATCGCTGCCACAAGCGCCGTAATGCCGAACAGCATCGCCGTCAGAAACGCCCCCATACTCGTCATCATCGCCGCTGCGATATGATTGACTGCAAGCAGCAGCCAGTAGGGCAGCTGCGATCCCGTTTCTTCCTGCCTCTCCCTATTTTTTTCCCGCGCACAAAGCTCCAGCATCAGCCACAGCTCCACCAGCAAGATCAGATTTGCCAGCACCGATTTTCCCTGCCAGGTCCGCGTCAGGAAAAAGGTTTCATTGGTATAAATCGAAATATTCCCCCAGATCTGCATAATGGAAACCAGCGTCAGAAAAATCGGAAGCTTTACAGAGCCATCGGAAAACAGCTTTCTGCCGATCTGAACAAACACATAATAGGTCAGCGGAATAAAAATCAGCGGCAGCAGTGTATGCGCCACAATCGTTGCATGAATGCCTGTCATCCGCGCCACATAAGCAATCCACAGCGGCAGCGTCGCCAGGGCATGACGGATATCTAAGTCCGTAGAAAGTCCAGTGTAGGGACGAATCCGGTTCAACACTCCGGTCTGATCCGCCAATACAGATTGAACTACATAATACGCATCATCCCCATCAAATGAAGCATAGGCAAAGGCCATGTACATCTGATATCCCACTGATGCCAAAAACAGCAGCCAGAAAAGCAGACGCTCCGGATTTTGAACTGC
>ERZ773146.2296-NODE-2296-length-13119-cov-9.904011_pt1 | contig 13119 bp, 10 predicted proteins | sample MGYA00580847_ERZ773146 | MGnify/ENA primary metagenome ERZ773146 (study PRJEB29015, sample SAMEA2737830) | human gut metagenome | biome: human gut; feature: human-associated habitat; material: faeces | place: China | collected 2012 ...
TAGACAGATCGTCGTTTAATACAGAACCCGGCTTACGGTCTATCTCGTTTTCCATTTTTCAGTCTTTGATTCCCGCACATTTTTGTGTGGGATTTTTTATTTTTTTTCTTGCCCGCTTTCTCCATCGGGCAGTGCGAGATGGAGAGAGCGCGGCTGTTTTGTTTTTGTCATTGTTCTTTTACTTCCCGTTTGGGTCTGTTTGTGGTATACTATGTGCACTGCAGGAAATTGCAGTCAACTAAGAAAGACAGGATGTGAAATCCTCCGATGAAAGATGGTTTTTTGAAAGCAGCCGCCCTTTCTCCCGCACTGCGGGTGGCCGACTGCGCCTATAATGTCCGGCAGATCACGGATGCTTTGCACAAAGCTGCAGCCCGCGGCGTAAAGCTGGCCGTGTTCCCCGAGTTCTGCCTGACCGGCTATACCTGCGGCGACCTGTTTCTGCAGCGCACGCTGCAGACCGGTGCACTGGATGCCCTGAGCACCCTGCTTGATGAAACAAAAGCACTGGACGTTGTCACGCTGGTGGGCCTGCCGCTGCTGGTGCACGGCAAGCTGTACAACTGCGCCGCCGTGCTATGCCATGGCCGCATTCTGGGTCTTGTGCCCAAGACCTATCTGCCCAACTACGGCGAGTTCTACGAAAAGCGCCAGTTCACCCCGGGCAGCACCGAGGTGGAGCTGGTGGAGGTGTGTGGTCAGCAGGTGCCCTTTGGCACCTCCCTGCTGTTCCGCTGCCGCCAGATGCCCAGCTTTGTGCTGGGCGTGGAGATCTGCGAGGATCTGTGGAGCGCCCTGCCGCCCTCCACCTTCCACGCGCTGGCCGGTGCGACCGTGATCGCAAATCTTTCCGCCAGCGATGAGACCGTCGGCAAGGCCGAGTACCGCCGGGCGCTGGTGTCCAACCAGTCTGCCCGCCTGCTGTGCGGCTACCTGTATGCTTCCGCCGGGCACGGTGAGAGCACGCAGGACATGGTGTTCGCCGGCCACGACCTGATCGCCGAGAACGGCACTATTCTGGCGGAGAACGCTCCCTTTGACGGCGGCTGTGCCGAGACCGAGATCGACTGCCAGCGCATGGAAGCCGAGCGTGCCCGCAACACCAGTTTTGAGCTGAGCGGCGAGGGCTACCGGACCGTGGAGTTCGATTTGGAACCGGTAGAGACCACGCTGACCCGCTGGATCGACCCCGCACCCTTTGTGCCCGGCGACCCCAAGCGCCGCGCCGAGCGCTGTGAGCTGATTCTGAAAATGCAGGCGGACGGCCTTGCCAAGCGGCTGGAACACGCCCACGCAAAGACCGCCGTTATCGGCATTTCCGGCGGCTTGGACAGCTGTCTTGCGCTGCTGGTGGCCGTGCGTGCCATGAAGCAGCTGGGCCGCCCCGCCCGGGATGTGCTGGCTGTGACCATGCCCTGCTTTGGCACCACGAAGCGCACCCGCAGCAACGCAGAGATCCTGTGCGATGAGCTGCAGGTCTCCTTTAAGGAGATCGATATCGCCAACACCGTGCACAGCCATTTTGCGGACATCGGTCAGGACGAGAGCGTGCTGGATGTCACCTTTGAAAACGGACAGGCCCGCGTGCGCACGCTGGAGCTGATGGACACCGCCAACCGCACCGGCGGTCTCGTGGTGGGCACCGGCGACCTTTCGGAGCTGGCGCTGGGCTGGGCCACCTACAACGGCGACCACATGAGCATGTACGGCGTGAACGCCGGTGTGCCCAAAACGCTAGTGCGCCACCTTGTGCGCTACGAAGCCGACATTGCCGCCACCGATGCTCTGCGCACGGTGCTGCTGGATATTCTGGATACGCCCGTCTCCCCGGAGTTGCTGCCTGCCAAGGACGGCGAGATCGCGCAGAAGACCGAGGACCTTGTGGGACCCTACGAGCTGCACGATTTCTACCTGTATCAGGTGCTGCGCTTCGGCTTTGGCCCGGCCAAGATCTTCCGGCTGGCAAAGACTGCATTCGCAGGCCGGCCGGAGTACCCGGACAGCGTGCTGTACAAGTGGCTGCGCAACTTCTACTGGCGGTTCTTTGCCCAGCAGTTCAAGCGCAGCTGCCTGCCCGACGGCCCCAAGGTGGGCAGCGTGACCCTTTCGCCCCGCGGCGACTGGCGGATGCCCAGCGATGCCTGTGCCGCACTGTGGCTGGCCGAGCTGGAACAATTACAGATCAAGGATTAACGCATGAAAAACAAAAAGCTGCTTACCAATCTTCTGTTTGCCGTGGTCATTCTGGCCATTGCCGCTGTGCTGCTGGTGGTGCGCCGCGTGCACGCTTCCGGCTCCGGGCTACGGGCCGAGCTGATCTACGGCGACAACAACACCACCATGAACCTGCCGCTGGACGTGGATGAGACCTATGATGTGGACACCGGTTACTATACCGTCCACATTCAGATCAAGGACGGTGCAGCCCGGTTCGTGGATTCGCCCTGCCCGGATCACATCTGTGAAGGCTTTGGCTGGCTTTCCAACGAAGATCAGACCGCCACCTGCCTTCCGGCCCGTGCAGTGCTGACCATTGTACCTGTTTCCTGACAAAAAGGAGTGGTTTTGAATGATGGATGAAAACGATCGTTCCCACGAAGACCGCCGTTCTCTGCGGCACATCAGCCGCAAGGAAGGCTCCGAGGATACTGCGCCCATTGAGGTGGACAGCTCGGCGTTCTTTTCCGAGACTCCTCCGGAACCGCCGCAGACCCCGCCGCCCAAGCGTCCTTCTGCCCAGAAGCCCACGCACAAGCATCACGATGCACCGGTACCGCCGCAGGCACATCCGCCCGTGGACGGAGCCGTGGCAGTACCTTCCAAATGGGGGAATATTTTGCTGATCTTACAAGGCCTTTTAAGTGTTCTGGCTCTGGTGCAGCTGTGGCGCACCCAGATGCTTCCGGTTCTGTATCTGGTCATTCTGGCCGCGCTGCTGGCGCTGCTGTGGCTGCTGGTAAAACGCTGTCAGGAGTACAACGTTCCCGGCAAGGTGGCCCGGGTGTTCTCGGTGTTCCTGTGCGCCGCCATGGCGCTGGGCTGCTTCTGGGCTCAGCAGGGCCTTTCTGCCCTTGGCAGCATGACCTCCGGCCTGCTCACCGGTGCCGAGGCCAACAAGATTACCAAAGAGCCCTTTGTGATCTACCTCAGCGGTGTGGATACCCGCGGCGAGCTGACTGAAAATGCCCGCAGCGACGTGAACATCCTTGCTGCCGTGAATCCTGTCACCAAGCGGGTGGCCCTCGTCAATACGCCCCGCGACTATTACGTAGACCTTGCCGGTACCAGCAGCAAGGACAAGCTGACCCATGCCGGTCTGTACGGCGTGGAGACCAGCATGGAAACGCTGGGCAACCTGTACGGCGTCAACGTGGATCATTACATCCGCATCAACTTTGCAGGTTTCATCAGCATCATCGATGCGCTGGGCGGTGTGGATGTCTACTCCGATCAGGCGTTCACCTCGGTGGGCAGCCCCGGATACTACGATCCCACCACCTTTGTAGAGGGCTGGAACCATCTGGACGGCAAGGCCGCTCTGGCCTTTGCCCGTGAGCGTCACGCCTTTGCATCCGGCGATATCCAGCGCGGCATCAACCAGATGAAGGTGATCGATGCCATGCTGAACAAGATCAAGTCCCCTGCCCTGCTGATGGGCTTTTCCAAGATCATGGATGCCGCAGCCGACTGCTTTGTAACCAGCTTTTCACAGGATCAGATCAGTGCGCTGGTACGGATGCAGCTGAGTGACTTTGCCGAGTGGGATATTGAAAGCTATACCGTCACCGGCACAAGCTCCAGCAGTACCAAGTGCTACTCTGCCAAGGGACAGAAGCTCTACGTCATGAAACCGGATGATGCTTCTGTGAGCAAGGCTAGGGAAATGATCGCGTCCGTGCTGGGCGGTGAGGGCACCGTTGCCGACACCACCCAGAAGCCGGAAAAGACCGATGTGTTCACCCCCACCACCGACCCGAACGCCGCTGTTTCGGAGGTGCCTGCGGAGAGCGTTCCCGAGGAAGTGCCCGCCGACAGCCTGCCGGAAGAGACCGTCCCGGCTGACCAGCCTGCAGATGCAGAGCAGCCTGCCGACACCCAGCCGCAGGAGCCGGAAGCTCCCGCCGAGGGCGAGACCGGCAGCGGTGATACGGCCGGAGAAGCACCGTCCATCTCCCTGCCCACACAGGAAGAGGTGGAACAGGCTGCATCGTCCATCTACAATGCGGCTTCCTCCATCTGGGGTGCCATTCAGGATGCTGCTTCGCAGCAGAACGACGCGGCCTGACGATTTGAAATATCCTCTGCGCAAGCTCCGGACTCTATAGCGGAAATATTATTTTATTTGCAAAACAGGAAACGACTGCGGTCATTTCCTGTTTTGCTTTTTCACCAGAAAGTCCGTGCCGATAAACTGCATAAAAATGCCGCCTGCATCTTGAACCAATGCAGGCGGCTTTCTCATTCTATAAAATCATTATGCCTTGATCTCGTTCCAGACGCTCTTGCCGTCCAGAGAGGAAGCATCCACATCAAGATACTCGCAGATGGTCTGGGCGATGGTGCCAAAGCACAGACGGGTGCCAAGGTCAACGCCAGGCTTCACGCCCTTGCCGCAAATCAGGTACGGCACATACTCGCGGGTGTGGTCGGTGGTCTTGGTATAGGACGGGTCGCAGCCATGGTCAGCGGTGACCATGAGGAGATCGCCCTCCCGCATTCCGGGGATGAAGTCGGCCACGAACTTGTCAAACTCGGTGGCAGCGGCAGCATAGCCTGCTACATCGCGGCGGTGGCCGTAGAGCATATCGAAGTCCACCAGATTCACAAAGGCAAGGCCCTCAAAGTCGCGGGTCTGCAGTGCCTTGGTGAAGGCGATGCCATTGGTGTTGCCAGTGGTCTTGATCTTTTCGGTCACGCCCTCACCGTCGAAGATGTCAAAGATCTTACCCACAGCGATCACATCCCTGCCCGCGTCCTTCAGCAGATCCAGCATGGTAGCGCGGGGCGGCTTGAGGCTCAGGTCGTGGCGGTTGGTGGTGCGGTAGAAGGTATCCGCAGTGTGGCCCAGGAAGGGGCGTGCGATCACGCGGCCCACGCCGTACTCGCCCTTGAGCATCTCGCGGGCGATCTCGCAGTAGCGGTACAGCTCATGCACCGGCACCAGCTCTTCGTTGGCGGCCACCTGAAATACGCTGTCGGCACTGGTGTAGACGATAAGGGCGTTTTCTTTCATGGCCTGCTCGCCGTAATCCTTCAGCACCTGCGTGCCGGAGTAAGGCTTGTTGCACAGCACCTTGTGGCCGGTCTTTTCCTCAAACTCGTGGATCAGCTCATCCGGGAAGCCGTTCGGGAAGGTGGGCAGCGGCTTGGGGCTTACCACACCGGCGATCTCCCAGTGACCAATGGTGGTATCCTTGCCCATGCTCTGCTCCTGCAGGCGGGCAAAGGAGCCGATGGGCGCTGCGGTCTTTTCGCCTGCGGTCACGCCATCAATGTTGAACATGCCCATCTTTTGCAGGTTGGGGCAGTTGAAGTTGGGATGTTTTGCAATGGCACCCAGGGTGTTGGTGCCCTCGTCGCCAAAGGCGGCGGCATCCGGCTCTGCGCCAATGCCAAAGCTGTCGAGGACGATCAGAAAAACACGCTTTTCCATATCGTTTTTTCTCCATTTCTTCCGGGGACCTGCCCCGGATAAGTGATACTATCTTTACTTATCATTATAAGCAAATCCTGTGCCGGATGCAAGCGTTTTTGCTGTGCTGCAAATATCCGTCATTTTCACCAAAATGTTCGTCATTTCGTTCACAATTCGACGAAGCGTTTTGGCGTTTTTATTCGTTGCTGCGTTATTCCGTGGCAAAGGCATCTTAGCTGCCAAAAAAATTGCAGCGCAGCTTGAATTTTTTCTTGCCCTATTGTATCCAAGCGGGTATAATAGTAAATGGAAAGGTTTTGAACCACAGAATTTTTCCGCTTTTGTACCACAGCACGGGATTTTTTCCCGTTGGCCGCGCGCAGCTGCCTGTATGACGACAGCCTGCCGCAAAATAGAGAATGTGAAGTTGTAGTTGGAGGTAGTAAAAGTATATGAGAAAAACCAAGATCATCTGCACTCTGGGTCCGTCCACCGATCAGGAAGGCGTTCTGCGCGAGCTGGTCGCCAACGGCATGAATGTTGCCCGTTTTAATTTTTCCCACGGCTCTCACGAAGAGCATCTGGGCCGCTTTGAAAAGCTGAAGGCCATTCGTGAAGAGCTGGGCAAGCCGGTCGCCGCCCTGCTGGACACCAAAGGCCCCGAGATCCGCCTGAAGGACTTCAAGAACGGCACTGAAATGCTGGAAGCCGGCCAGACCTTCACCCTGACCACCCGCGAGGTGGAAGGCACCAAGGAGATCTGCTCCATCACCTATAAGGACCTGCCGCAGGACGTGCAGCCCGGCGGCACCATCATGCTGGACGACGGCCTGATCAAGCTGCAGATCGTCACCGTGAACGACACCGACATCGTGTGCAAGGTGCTGAACAGCGGCAAGATCAAGAACAAGAAGGGTGTCAATGTGCCCGGCGTGCACCTGTCCATGCCGTATATGAGCCAGCGCGACCGCGACGATATCATCTTTGGCGCACAGCAGGGCTTTGACTTCATCGCTGCTTCCTTCGTGCGCACCGCACAGGATGTGTACGATATCCGCAACCTGCTCAACGAGTATGATTCCGATATCCGCATCATCGCCAAGATCGAGAACCGTGAGGGCGTGAACAACATCGACAGCATTCTGGCTGCAGCCGATGCTGTCATGGTGGCCCGCGGCGATCTGGGCGTTGAGATCGACTTTACCGAGCTGCCCGGCATTCAGAAGAATATCATCGAGCGCTCCTTCTCCTTTGGCAAGCCCATCGTCACCGCTACCCAGATGCTGGACAGCATGATCGTGAACCCCCGCCCCACCCGTGCCGAGATCTCCGACGTGGCAAATGCCATCTACGACGGCACCTCTGCCATCATGCTTTCCGGCGAGACTGCTGCCGGTGCTTATCCGGTGGATGCTCTCAAGACCATGTCTGCCATTGCTGAGCGCACCGAGCAGGAGAACCACGCCCGCTTTGTTCCCCTCACCGAGAACACCGGCAAGATCAGCGTGAGCGACGCAACTGCACACGCTGCCTGCCTGACCGCCAAGGACGTGAACGCTGCCGCCATCGTCACCGTGTCCGAGTCCGGCAACACCGCCCGTCTGCTGAGCAAGTACCGCCCGGAGCAGCCCATCATCGCCTGCGTGATGAAGGAGCAGGTGCAGCGTCAGCTGGCCCTGAGCTGGGGCATCACCCCGCTGATGATGCCTCTGGCACACAGCACCGATGAGCTGATCGAGATGTCCACCTCTCTGGCCAAGGAGAACGGCTACCTGCACAACGGTGAGCTGGCCGTTGTGACCGCAGGCGTGCCTGTGGGCGTGTCCGGCACCACCAACATGATCAAGATCCACATGGTAGGCAACTGTCTGGCTACCGGCGTGGGCGTTGGCCGCGAGAATGCCGACGTGACCAGCGCCACCGGCAAGGCCTGCGTCTGCCGCACGCTGGAAGAGGTGCGTGCAAAGTTCAAGCCCGGCATGGTTCTGGTGGTGCCCTCCACCAGCAACGAAATGCTGAGTTACGTGCGCGATGCCGCCGCTCTGGTGGTGGAAGAGCCGGGCCTGAACAGCCACGCTGCCATTGCCGGCAAGGCCCTGCTCAAGCCTACCGTTGTGGGTGCCGCCGGTGCTACCAGCCACATCCGTGACGGTCTGATGATCGCTGTGGACTGCGCTCACGGCAGCGTGCAGCGCCTGCAGGCATAAGCCAAAGGAGAAGATCATGGAACGCATTGCAAGCTTCTGTGTTGACCATACCAAACTGGACCGCGGCATGTATCTGAGCCGTCAGGACGGCGATGTTCTCACATGGGACATCCGCATGAAAAGGCCCAATCACGGCGATTACCTGTCCACCGGTGCCGCCCACACGCTGGAGCATCTGTTTGCCACCTATGCACGCAACAGCGCCTTTCAGGACAGCGTGATCTACGTTGGCCCCATGGGCTGCCGCACCGGCTTCTATCTGCTCACCCGCGGCCTGACTCCCGCCGAGGCACTGGAGCTGACGGTGGAATCCTTCCGCTTCATGGCTGGCTTTGAGGGCGCTGTGCCCGGGGCCAGCGAAGTGGAGTGCGGCAACTACCGCGATATGGATCTGCCCGCCGCCAAGGCCGAGGCCGCTGCCATGCTGCCGGTGCTGGAAGCACTGACCGGCGACGAGCTGCATTACTAAGCTATCTTCACCCTTCAAATTCATCATCATAAAAAAGCGCTCTCCCACCGGGTTTCCGTTGGGAGAGCGCTTTCGTTTTAGTTGTTCTTGATCGCATCCAGTGCCTGCCGTGCAGCACGGATGTTTTCTTCACCCGTCTGCCATACCTCAAACTCTGAAAAGCCCGGCAGCCCCATGGGCACACCCTCGCGGCGGAAGGTCATGCGGCTTTGCAGCACCTGCTTGCCGGAAAGGTGGAACGCATGTGCCCCGGTCTGTGCGGCCAGTGCCGGGATGTTTTGTGCCGTGACACCGGCACCTACCAGAATTTCCACGCTGTCCCCTGCCCGCTCCACCAGTCGGCCGAGAAGCTCCGCTCCCTCTGGGGCACTCGCCGCCTGCCCGCTGGTGAGGATGGTACAAAGGCCCATGCTCCGGACCGTTTCCAGTGCCGCAAAGGGGTCGGCGCTGACATCAAAGGCACGGTGCAGGGTACACGCCACCGGACGGCCTGCCTTTTCCGCTGCCCTGCGCGCCGCCGCATAAATGGGCCGCATGGCCTCCGCATCCAGCTGCCCTTCCGGGGTCAGCACACCGGTCACGATACCATCCGCCCCGGCCTCCACCAGCTCTGCGGCCAGCTGTTCCATCTGGGCAAGCTCGTAGCTGTCGTAACAGAAATCTCCGAACCGGGGCCGCAGCAGAGCGCGCACCGGCAGGCCGGTCTCCGCCTTGACCTGACGCACCAGCGCAAGGCTGGGCGTTGTACCGCCCACGATCAGGTCGGCACACAGTTCCAGCCTGCTGGCACCGCCGCGCTTTGCTGCCAGTGCACTGGCAGTGCTGTCCACACATACTTCCAGAACAGAACGCATTTCAATTCCTCCCTTTTTGCCGGGCTTTGAACCCGGCATTCTGGTTTATTCTACCACGTTTTTCCGTTTTATAAAACCCTGTGGCAGCAAAAAAGCTGCGGCCCAGGTCTTATCCCTGCCGCAGCCTTTGTTGTTTTTTCAGATCAGACCCAGCGCCTTGAACTCCTTTGCAATGCCGTCCTCGTATACCGAGGGAGCAATGCGGTCGCACCGCTTTTTCAGGTTTTCGGAGCCATTGGCCATACACACACTGATGCCCGCCACATCGGTCATCTGCAGGTCATTATCGCTGTCACCAAAGCCGATGGTATCCGCCAGCGTGCAGCCCAGATGATCACAGATTGCCTTGATTCCGGTGCCCTTATCAAATTTGCGGTTGATGAGCTCACCATTCACAAAGCCATCGGTCAGGCTGTCCAGCTTGCTCTCGCAGAACACGAACTGGTCGGCATAGAGCTGCTTTGCCTCGGCAAGGTCGCTCTCGTGGTCGGCAATGAACACGATCTTATACAGCGGTTCCCCTTTGTAATCGGAAAGCGGCAGGATGGACATGCCCTCTTCCATGGCTTTGCGCCAGCGCTCTGCTTCGCTGTTCAGCGGTGCATCGTTCTTTTTGTGGATAAATTTCCACCTCTCAGCCATTTTGCTTCCGCCAAAGGTGGCATCCCGGGCTTCCAGCGTGCACTCCACGCCATTGCGTTCCAGCGCCGCGCGCACGCCTTCAGCCTGCTGCGGCTCCATGGGGATATCCACCAGAGTCTTGCCATCGCACAGCACATAGCCGCCGGCGCTGCACACTGCGCCCGCAAAGCAGTCGTGCCGCAGCAGCGGTTCGGTCATGCGGTGGTTGCGGCCGGTGCACAAAAACAGTTTGTGTCCGTTTGCTCTGGCGCGATCCAGTGCAGCCAGAGTGCTTTCCGGGATGAGCATATCACCCGGCGGCAGCAGCGTGCCGTCAATATCCAGAAAAATCAGCTTACGACCCATACTTTTATCCTTTATCATCAAAGGGAGCCTCGCTCCACGATCTGATAGCCCAGCGTCACCTGACGCACAGGCCCGCTGCTCCCATTCTCTTCCAGCATCTGCAGCAGGATCCGGGCAGCCTCCTGCCCTACCTGCTTCTGGTAAAAGCGCACCGTGGCCAGCCCCGGTTCCATCATGCTGCCAGCCCAGCTGTCGCCAACGCCTGCAAGACCCACATCCTGCCCCACATGCCGTCCTGCTTCCCGCAGGGCACGCATGGCGCCAAAGGCCACCGTGTCAGTCACGCAGACCACACCGTCCAGATCCGGGCAGCGCACCAGCAGTTCCTGCATACAGCGCTGGCCCTCCTCCATGGTAAAGGCGTTGCAGCAGATGCGGGGCATCTGTTCGCCGTTCAGTCCGGCAGCGTTCAGCGCATCCTGCACGCCCTCACGGCGCTGCACGCCGGTGGCATCGTCCCGCTCTGTACCGCCAATATAAACGATCCTTCTGCGGCCATGGTCCAGCATCCGCTGGGCAAGTTCCCGGGCTGCAGTGCGGTCGTCGTTGTACACGCAGGCCACATCCTGAAAACGCTGGCCTGTTACCACCACCGGCACACGGCAGTTTTTCAGCGCCTGCGCCAGCTGAGGAGTATAATAGCTGCCCAGCAGGATGATGCCCGCCACGTGGTTGCGCTGCATGGCAGTCAGATAGCCCAATTCCCGCTGGGCGTCCAGCTCGGTGTTTCCCAGCAGCATCAGATAGCTCTTTGCATCCAGCTCACTGGCAATGCCTGCCGTGATCTGCCCCACCGACTGGGAACCGATGCTGGGAGCGATCACCCCCACCTGATTCACTTTTCCGGTGCGCAGAGTCTGGGCGGCGGTATCCGGGCGGTAGCCGGTCTTTTCCACTACCTCGTGGATGACAGCCCTCTTCTGTTCGCTCAGGGGGCCTCCGTTCAGGTAGCGGCTGACCGCCGCACTGGATACACCCGCCATTTTTGCAATATCACTGATGGTCATTTGCAGTACTTCTCTCTTTTGGGATGCATTGTTATGTGTAAACGTTTTCATGCTTATTATAAACCGCTTTCACCCATCCCGCAAGATGCGCTTTTCCCGGTTTATTCCGAACGCATTTTTGTTTTTCTGGCAACTGTGTACAAAAGACGGCTTTTTTCTGAGAAGCAGAGCATTACAGGCGGTCAGGCTGCGCCCATGCTCCATGCACGCACGGCAAGCCCCAGCAGCAGGACCACCAGCAGAACGATGAACACGGTTTTATTGCCAGTTCTTCTCTGTTTCTTTTTGCGGCCTGCCGTGCTGCGGCTTTTGGCCGAGCTGCTGCGCGCTGTGGTGCTTCTGCTGCCGGAGGAACGGCTGCCGGCCGTTTTGCGGCTCTGGGTGCTGCGGTTCTGGCCCTGCTTTGTGCTCTGGCGGGCTGGCTCGTGCGCAGCCGTTTTTTCTTCCGGCGCACGGCTGGATGCGATCGGCTCCTTTGCGCCGCAGCGTGCCAGATAATTTTCTGCATCGCGGTAATAGCGGGCAAGTTCATTCTCGCGGAAAGCCGTGCCCACATAGCCGTCTTCCAAGCTCTCCACTGCCTCGTTGAACAGGATCGCCGCCTGAGCGGCATCGGTGTGATCGGTGGCGTGGGCGGCTTCGTTGCGGGCGGTGCGCACAGCATTGCAGGCGCGGCGGGCCGCACCCGGATTGCTGGTATTGCCCAGCAGATCCAGCGGTTTGGCGGCATCCTTTTCCGGGTCCAGCAGAACCCGCATACAAATGGTGGTATCCAGCTGCTGCCAGCTGTTTTTGCCGGAAAGATCCGGCATACGGTCGTAGTAGTCCGGGCTTTCCTGCTGGCGCTGTGCAACGTGATCCAGCAATGCACCCAAGCTGTGCGCACCGGGTTTGTGCTCCCAGTGCCAGCGCAGCAGGCGGCGGCTGATCTCATCGCAGGCAGTCTTGATCTCAAAGGCAGCCTGTAAGGCTTCTTCCGGCATAATGGTTCTCCCTTCTTCTGGCATACAAAAAAGCGGAGAAGGCATACCGCCCTCTCCGCTGCTGTTTGTGTTACAGCACGAACTGGTAATACACGAAGCCGCACAGTGCCACTGCTGCACAGACAATGGCAGTGATGGGCGGCACCCAGCGGATCAGCGCTTCGGCCACGCTGTCGCGCTCGTCCTCGTATTCTTCCTCGTCGTCATAGGCAGGCTCCGGCTGCTGAGATATCGGCTGTGCACGGCGGGCTGCAGCAGGCATCACACGGGTGCCTTCGTCCGCAGCTGCATGAGATGCCCTGCCCGGGAACTGTGCCCGCATTCCGGCATCCAGTACACGGGTCTGCTCTGCAGCAGGTTCTTCCGGCTGTGGTTCTGCTTCACGGCACGGTGCACCCATGATCCGGGTCGGCTCCTCCTGCACGGGCGCTGCGCCCATAATGCGGGTAGGCTCTTCGGCCTGCGGGGCAAGAGGCGTTTCCAGTTCCGGCTCGGTCTGAGCAGGCTGTTCCGGCTGCAGCAGGGTGTTCAGCGCGTTCTGCAGCAGGATGCGGTCGCAGCCGCACTCCGAGCAGTACACGGTATCCTCCTCCTTCGGGTGGAAGGCACCGCAGGCGCAGTACCAGCCATTTTCAAACACCTGCGGCTGATACTTCAGCTCCGGGCGGTTCATGCGGGTCTCCAGCGCCTTTTCCAGCTCAGCAGACAGGCGCTTGGGGGCAGGCAGGCGCACGCGCTTGATGCCGTCCAGATGCACCACCCGCTTGCCGTTGTACACGTTGCACAGCGAAACATCCACGCTGGTGATGGCCTTTGCGGTAACGAACACCGCATCGTCCATGCCAAACAGTTCGCCGGGCTTTACTTCCAAGTCACGGTACTCGAACCGGTCCTCGCACAGGATCACGCCGTCCACGCCCTTGCACTTGAAGTGGATCTCCAGTGCGGTCAGGGTCACCTTGGAAATATTCTTGAAG
>ERZ773146.2303-NODE-2303-length-13101-cov-14.282155_pt1 | contig 13101 bp, 16 predicted proteins | sample MGYA00580847_ERZ773146 | MGnify/ENA primary metagenome ERZ773146 (study PRJEB29015, sample SAMEA2737830) | human gut metagenome | biome: human gut; feature: human-associated habitat; material: faeces | place: China | collected 2012 ...
CGCTGAAGGTATCTACCGGCCAGACCGTCGCCCTGTGCGCCGGGGCCCTGGCCATTGCCCTGGCGGTGATTGCCCTGGTCAGCGTATCCACCGCACAGCGGGGCATCCGCAAGGCGGAATAAGAAAGGAGCTGCGCTTATGAATCCCATGCACCAGTTGACCCGGCGGCCGGTGAAGGCGGCCTTCGGCGCACTGCTGCTGGCCCTGGCGGGGGTGATTCTGGCCATGTCCGGGGGACAGTTCTGGGCGGCAGCCCGGACCCGGGCCGGGGTGGAGGCGACCTACACCACCGTGGCGGTGGTCACCGGTGGGGCCGAGCAGGCGGGGAATTCCGACCCATCCCTCGCAAGTGCCTCCGCCGCATGGGAAGCGGCCCGGTTCCTGGAACAGCCGGAACAGCAGAACTGGAGCATCATTCGGTCCCGGCCCAGGGTGGGCCTGGTCAGCGGGTACAGCCCCGGCCTGAAACCGCTGCTGGATCTGTATAATTTCCGCAGTTACAATGGTGATGAGGCCATGGACTCCGCCCCGGACGCCCCCTATACATACTTCATCCTGGAGGTCCTGGCAGGGGAGGTCCAGGAGCGCCAAGACCCGCCCCAGGAGGGGGCGTCCTACTCTGAGTCCACATGGTCCATATCCGGGCAGGTGCTGGGGGTGTACGGCCTGCAGCAGGGGCTGCGGGACCCCACCGGATGGCAGGCGGATATCCGCTTCACCCAGTATTACAGCGATGGGGACGCCCCCATGCGGCCGGAGGCGGGGAAGCGATATCTGCTGCTGGCCTGCACCTATGACGACACGGAGTGGGAGGAGCGATGCGGAATCGCCGCCGAAATTCTGTGGCAGACCAACGTGCAGCTGGACCCCTGGTCCCTGGACATTGAGAACAACCTGATCCGCTATGACCAGAGGACCCGCCAGGAGGAGCAGGTTTTGGACGAGACGCTTCAGGAGCTGCCCCCGGACGCCCCGGGTTATCGGGACCCCACCACCGGGGCGGAGGTGTTCAGCCTGTCCATGAACGCGGCGGACCACCTGCGCACCAACGTGGTCCGGTATTCCGGGATGATGGAAACCCTGGCCCCGGACGGGGATTCCGGCCTGTGGACGATGCAGACGGTGGACTATGGCCGCTATGACCTGCCATCTATCCAGGAGCTTCCGGAGGGCGTCACCGCCCGGGAGATCATGGACGGCACCGCCTCCTGGCAGACGGCCCTGAAAGCACTGGACGTCACCAACCACAGCGTGCCGGTGCTGACGGTGGAAAAGGTAGAGGCCCTGGCGGATTTCGCCGCCGGGAACGCCATGGTCACCCAGGGCCGCAGCTTCTCCCAATCGGAGTACGACTCCGGAGCAGCGGTGTGCCTGATTTCCGAGTCCCTGGCCCGGGAAAACGGTCTGAACGTAGGGGATTCCCTGCCCCTGTCCCTGTATGAGGATGACCCGGGGCTTCCTCCGATCTATGCCCGGTTTCAGGAGTCCTGCAATCCCCGGGCGTCTGTGTTCGTGCCCCAGGAGGGCTTCCGGCAGGAGACGGAGTACACCATCATCGGTCTGTACCGCCAAAGCAGCGAGTGGGTGACCACCCCTACCAGCTTTACCCCCAACAGTGTGTTTGCGCCGGAGAAAAGTGTCACCTGCCGGACGGTAACCGGCAGCTGCGGCGTGTGGTCCAGCCTGATTCTGCAAAACGGTACCATCGACCAGATGGAGGCCCGGCTGGCAGAAAACGACCTGGGCGGCACGGTGACTTATTACGACCAGGGGTACAGCACCACGTTGAACAGGAGCTCGAAGATAAAGTTCGCGCCGACAAGGCCAACGATCATATACTGGCCGACGTTTGCGCCAAAGCCCATCGCATCCGCCCAGCCGCCGATGGTCTCCATAAAGAAGAGCAGGCAGCCGATCAGGAACACGCCGGTATTGACCACCGGGCAGACCACAGCAGCCACCGCCACGGCAAGCGTGCGGTTCTTGTTCTCAAGCGCCTTGTAGACAAGGCCGGAGAGAAGGCCCGCCAGCGTACCCTTGACGAGCACTGTCAGGATCGTGCCAAGCGCGTTGACGCCGAGGAACGCCGCCGCGTCGCCGCTGAGCAGCACGACCACGCCGAACACGAAGCCAAGCCACGCGCCGGCGCCCGCACCGTAGAGCGCCGCACCGATGACGACCGGCACCAGCACCAGCGAAATGCTGAACGTGCCAAACCGGATAAAGCTGCCCATCAGCTGCAGAACGATCACAATAGCGGTGAACAGACCGAGACCAACGATCTTCTGCGTGTTGTTGTTCTTACTCATATGTTTCTCCTTTCACCCGGCCGTCCGTGCAAGGGGGGACTATACAGGTGTTACAGCAGGAGCGCGCCGCGGAAAAAGCTCCTCCTCACAGCGCACCTTGTTTTTCTGCCGAAACTGGACGTCCGACGTGCCGAGATATAATACCAAACAATGGTGACAATTTCAAGTGAAATATTTATATATTTTTATAGGATATCCATATAAGTTGAGTCAATGCCGAATGTCGGCCATTTCGCCTTTTCGAACGTACAACGTCCATACAGGCGGACGCCTCCAATACGTCAAATTCGGGACTTTCAGTGCGTCAGCAGCAAGAATCTCAGCAGAATATATTGACAGGAAAACTTGGCGCATTTATAATCTTGACAAGAAAACTTGGCAGAGAGGTGCCCTATGGAAAAAGAAGATATCTTGGCGATCAGCCGCAGAGAAAACAAAAACAGAGACCTGGCAGAGGCAGAAATATCCGCGCAAGCCGGCAGCATTGCCAGCCGCATCGGAGCCGGCACGTGCTGCTTCGTTTCGGTTCTATTTGTTTGGGCTGCTAACACGATGCTTTTCAGCCCATGGATCATCTACTTCAGCATTCTTGGTACGCATTATCTGGTAAGATTTATCAAAGCAAAACGGAAAACAGACTTAACGATCACCGTCTTGTATTTCGCAATGTTCATCCTCTGCTTCGTCTTTTTTGTTTTGCGGCTTATTGAGTCAAAGGGATGAACGATGAGTTAAAATTGCGGAACAGATTGAAAGAGGCGCGGTTTGAAAAAAAGCTCTCGCAGTCGCAGCTTGCAGAAATGGTAGGCGTTTCACGAAACACGATCAGTTCGATCGAGACCGGACAATTTAACCCAACTGCCAAGTTGGCTCTCATTCTCTGTATCGCTTTGGACAAGAAATTTGAAGAATTATTTTATTTTTAGGGAGGTCACGATGGATCATTTATTGCTTCTGATATTGGGCATATTCCTGTCAACCCTTGGCACCGTAAATATAAAAGGAAATATCAGCACGATCCATTCCTATAACCGTCGGAAAGTAAAAGAGGAAGATGTTCCCAAATACGGCAAGGCCGTTGGCACGGGAACGCTTGTCATTGGTGTTTCCCTCGTGCTATCCTATCTCGTCACATTCTGGAATGCAGATGCCATCGATTATATCGTTCTTCCGGCGCTGGTGATCGGCTTATCTTTCATTCTATATGGACAAATCAAGTACAACCACGGTATCTTTTAACCGTTCACCCTTTCATAAGATCCTGCCCTTACAAGGGAGTTCTTCATTCACGCACCGAAAGTTGAAATAGAAAAAGAGCTTGAGAATATCTTCTCAAGCTCTTTTTGATCAATGTAATCGTATGTCACAACAGAAACCGCCGTGTACGCCATAGCAGGACAAAGATATGTCACAACTGCGGGTATCACACTGCTGAAAAAGTCAGCATTTGCAAGGGGTTTAGTCCTGGTCCCAGTTGTGGTAGGTATTTTGCACGTCCTCGTTGTCGTCGAGCATGTCGAGCAGCTTTTCCATGTTCTTGATGTCCTCGTCGCTCTCGAGCTTCACGTAGGTCTGCGGGACAAGGCTGATGTCCGCGCTGACGAAGGCGTAGTTCTTCTCCTCGAGGGCCTTGACGACGTCGTTGAACGCGTCGGGGTCGGTCGTGATCTCGAAGACGTTATCCTCGGCGTTGAAATCGTCGGCACCGGCCTCGAGCGCATCCATCATGACGGCATCCTCGTCGTAGTCTCCGTCCTCGTTGTCGATGATGATAACGCCCTTGCGGTCGAACGACCAGCTGACGCAGCCCTGCGCGCCCATACCCTTGCCGTACTTATCGAAGTAGTGGCGGACCTCCGGCGCGGTGCGCTGGCGGTTGTCGGTCAGTGCCTCGACGATGACGGCCACGCCGCCGGGGCCGTAGCCCTCGTAGGTGACGGACTCGTAGTTGTCGGTGTTGCCCGAGCCGAGCGCCTTGTCGATGGTGCGTTTGATGTTGTCGTTGGGCATGTTGGCAGCCTTCGCCTTGGCGATAACGGTCGCGAGACGGGAGTTGTTATTCGGATCGCCCGAGCCGCCCTGCTTGACGGCGACGATGATCTCCTTGGCGATCTTGGTGAAGGCGGCGCTGCGCTTGGCGTCAGCTGCGCCCTTCGTCTTTTGAATATTGTGCCACTTGGAATGTCCGGACATGATGTGATCTCTCCTTACAGATAGTATTGAATGACGTCTCTGTGCGACGTCGATATTACGGTTTTCACCTCGGGGAAATGCTCCTCCAAATACGCCTTGACCGTCGGACAGACGACGTTCTCCGTCGGAAAATGCCCTGCGTCGATCAGGTTGAGTCCCCGCGTATCCAGAAAATCGTTGTAGCGCAGATCGCTCGTCACGAACGTATCGCAGCCCTGCGCAATGGCCTGCGGGATGTATTCGCCGCACGCGCCGCCGCCGACGGCTACGCGGTGCACCCGCCCGCTGCCGCGGCAATAGCGCAAGCCGCCGCAGCCGAGTAATTCTATCACATCCCGCAGGAACTCTTCAAGCCCTTTTTCGCAGGAAAGTGTGCCAATACGCCCGATTTTTTCGTCGTTGAGCAAAAAAACATCGTTAAGGCCCAGTTTTTTCGCCAGACAGTCGTTCACGCCGCCGTCCGCAGCATCCAGATTCGTGTGCATGCAGATGGCGGAAATGTCGTTTTTGACGAGTGCGGTCAAAACGCCGCCGAGACGCGTGTCGGGCCGAAGGGTCTGCATCTCGCGCTCGTGCCAGCGCACGTTCATCACCGGATGGTGGGACACGATGAGCTGCGCGCCGCAGTCGATGGCCTCCTGCACCACGCGCTCGGTGATATCGAGCGCGACTAAAATGCGCTCGACCTCCTGCTCGGGATCGCCGACGAGGTGGCCGACATTGTCCCAGTCCATCGCGCTCTCGCGCGGCGCCCAGGAAAAAAGCCTCTGTTCGATCTCATGTACCGTTGCCATGTTCCCACTCCCCTTTTCTTCTCTCGATCTCTTCGATGAGATTTTCAAGATGCGCGATACGCGCCTCCTTATCTGCGAGCGACGAGACGGCGAGGCCGTCTCTCGCCCGATTGAGCTTTATAAGATGCTGCGACAGGTATTCGCCGTACAGCGGGTCGGACCGCAGCAATAAGCCTGTCAGCGCGTCCGCTTCGCTCAGCTCCTGCCCCATCCCCGCTCTCACACGGAAGACGACGTAAAGCTGCTCCTTGTCGCGCACGAGCGTCTCGCTCAAAAAGCGGTAGCCGTGCCCGCAGAGCCAGCAGCGCAGAAGGTCGATCTTTGTCTGCGGCTGCAAAATGAGCGTATGCACGTCCTCATGCGTCCAGGGCGCGGCCTCGAGAATACCGAGGATCGTCTCGCCGCCCATGCCGGCGATAGCGATGGCGTCGCACTCCTCTGCTTTGATCTTCGCAAGGCCCGGGCAGAGGCGAAAATCCATGCGCTCCGTCACGCCGTATTCTCGCGCCGTCCCACGCGCGTGGTCAAGCGGCAGCGCGTTGATGTCAGACGCAATGGCGCTTTCAATGCGCCCGTGCTGCAAAAGCCACACGGGAAGATACCCATGGTCGGTGCCGACGTCGGCCAGTCTCGCGCCCTGCGGCACAAGGCTTGCGATGCATTGCAGCCGCGGCTGAAGCTGTAATTCCTTTTCCACCGCCGCCCTCCTTTCGCTGAGCGAACAAGACGCATACGGAAGACCCGTATGCGTCCTTTTCTTATTCCTTGACAGGCTTGTTGGCCTCTTCGTTCACGAGAGCCAGCAGCTTCTCCACGTCGATCCCGTGGACCATGCAGGCCTCTTCCACCGTCTCACCGCGGGAGCTGGGGCAGCCCAGGCAGTGCATGCCGATCGACAGGAAGATCGGCGCGGTCTGCGGCGCAACGTCCAGAATGTCACCGATGATAGTGTCGCGCTTAATTTCGATCATGTTTGATTCACCTCCGTGAAAATAGCTGAAAATAGTTTATCCCATTTTTCGCACTTTTTCAATAGGAAATATGAAAAAAGAAGCTGCCATAAAGCCAAAAAGAAAGACGCCCGCATTAGCGGACGTCTTTCGATCAAAACGTTTACAAGAATTACTGCTCAGCGCGCATCTTGGCGAAGCACTCGCTGCAGTAGACCGGACGGTCGGACTTGGGCTCGAAAGGAACCTTGGCCTCGCCGCCGCAAGCTGCGCAGACTGCGGTGAAGTACTCACGGGGGCCACGAGCGGCGTTCTTGCGAGCGTCGCGGCAGGCCTTGCAGCGCTGGGGCTCGTTCTGGAAGCCGCGCTCCGCGTAGAACTCCTGCTCACCGGCAGTGAACACGAACTCTTTGCCGCACTCTTTGCAAACTAAAGTCTTGTCTTCGTACATGATTTTACCCTCTCTTTGAATCAGAAAAAAATATATGCGTTCAGCGTTTGCTGATATCGCCGGAAAAAATGTGCTGCGCAGCCTTGCGGCGAACGCGCTGCACGGCGTTGTCCACCGACTTCGGAGACTTGCCCACGGCCTTCGCGATCTCTCGGCAGGAAAGGCCTTCCAAATAGTACCCTAAGATCTTCGCCTCGAACTCGGACAAGTGCTTGCGGGTACTTTCGAGTAAGCTCTCCACGTGGTCCCGCTCCGCAATGAGGAGCTCGGGGTCTGTGTGGCTGGGGTCTAAAGTACCGGCGGTGTAAGAAGAACTGTCAAAGAAAGGGGTATCAAGGGATATGGATTCGTTCAGCGGATAATGCTTGCCGCGGGAGGCGGCACGGAGCGCGGAGAACAGGCGGTTGCGAATGCAGATCTCTGCATAGGTGTGAAACGACGCCGCCTTGTCAGCGTCATACTCCCGTATCGCCTGAATGAGACCGAACATGCCCTCCTGAATCAGATCCTCCCCGTCGCCGCCGGCGAGGAAAAGCGGACGCGCACACGCGCGCACCATTCCGTAATAGCGCGTGACAAGAAGCTCTTCTGCTTCCCTGTCGCCCGCGGCGGCCATGGCGCACAACTGCTCATCCGTGCAGGCTGCAAGCTCTTTATGATGGCTCTCACTCTGATGATACTGCATGTATTATACCTTCTGTGCTCAGGTTTTGTCAAGTATTTACGAAAATTCAGTATTAGCGCTAACGATTTTACAGCATTTTTATCACATTGACCAAATTCTCAGCCGCAAGAAGGGCGATTTGTTCTGTTTTTGCCTCAACCATGACGCGGATGAGCGCTTCCGTGCCGCTCGGGCGGACGAGCACGCGTCCCTCGCCGGAGAGCTTCCCCTCCTCCTCCGCGATGGCCGCGGAGAGTGCATCGGACGCCATGATGGCATCCTTGACGCCGCGCTCATGCGAAACGGCGACGTTGAGCAACACCTGCGGATACTGCGGGCAGACGGACGCAAGCTCAGAGGCCTTCTTCCCGCTGCGCGCGAGCACGTCGAGGAACTGAAGCGCCGTCAGCTGACCGTCGCCGGTCGTGGCGTAGTCGGTGAAGATCGTGTGGCCCGACTGCTCGCCGCCAAGCTTGTAGCCGCACTCATTCATCTTTTCGAGCACGTTGCGGTCGCCCACGCTCGTGCAGACGAGGCCGACGCCGTTTTCGCGGCAGAACTCGTGAAGGCCGAGGTTCGACATCACCGTCGCAACGATCGTGCCGCCCGAGAGCTTCCCGCGGCGCTTCATGTCCGAGCCGCAGACCGCAAGCACCTTGTCGCCGTCGATAACGCCGCCCTGCTCGTCGACGAGCAGGCAGCGGTCCGCGTCGCCATCGAACGCGACGCCGATGTCATAGCCGCCCGCGACGACCTTTTGTGCAAGGTCGTCGAGATGCGTCGAACCGCAGTGGTCGTTGATGTTCACGCCGTCCGGCTCGCGGTGGATGAAGTCACAGAAGCAGCGGAAGCGGCCAAAGAGCTCCGGTGCCGTCGCGGACGACGCGCCGTTCGAGCAATCGACCAGCACGCGCAGGCCGGACAGGTCTCCTTCGATCGTGCCAGCTAAATGGTCGATGTACGCCTCGCGCGACTGCCGCAGACCGTGGCGCAGGACGCCAATCTCACCGTGCGTCGCGGCGGGATAGATGTCGGTGAGAATTTTTTCTTCGACCTGCTCTTCGATCGCGTCGGGCAGCTTGTAGCCCTTTTCGTTGAAGACCTTGATGCCGTTGTGCTCGTAGGGGTTGTGCGAGGCGGAGATCACGATGCCCGCATCCGCGCCTTTGAGCACGGTCAGGTACGCGACCGCCGGAGTCGGCAGCACACCGAACGGCATCACGTCGCCGCCGACGGAGCAGATACCCGCGATCAGCGCACTTTCGAGCATATCGGACGAAATGCGCGTGTCCTTGCCGATGGTGATGACCGGCTTTCTGCCCTTTTCTTCCTTCAAAACGGCCGCGATGGCCTTGCCCGTACGGAACGCAAGATCAGCCGTGAGATTTTCTCCCACAACGCCGCGAATGCCGTCGGTGCCAAACAGTTTTCCCATGATTTTGATTCCTCTTCTCAAAAAGATTTGAAGTTTTTCCGTAAAGTAGTTTGCATTTATAGACTAAGCTGTTCCGGCACTTCGTCCATGCTCTTCGGCACGGAGAGGCCTAAGTGCTCATATGCCTTGCGCGTGACGCAGCGCCCGCGAGGCGTGCGCTGCAAAAAGCCGAGCTGCATCAGATACGGCTCGTAAACATCCAGCAGCGTGACGGCTTCCTCGCCGATGGTCGCCGCCAGCGTCTCGATGCCAACAGGGCCGCCGCCGTAGTTTTCGATGATGGCGTGCATCATCCTGTGGTCAATGGGGTCTAATCCGAGGTCGTCGATCTCGAGCGCGCGGAGCGCTTCGTCCGCGACCTCCTTCGTAATGACGCCGTCGGCCCGCACATCCGCAAAGTCGCGCACGCGGCGCAGCATGCGGTTCGCGATACGCGGCGTGCCGCGCGAGCGGCGCGCGATCTCCAGCGCGCCCGTCGGATCGATGTCGACATTCAGGATGCTCGCCGAGCGCGTGACGATTTTCGAAAGCTCCTGCGGCGTGTAAAGCTCCAGGCGCAGCGTGACGCCGAAGCGGTCGCGCAGCGGCGCGGACAGCTGGCCCGCGCGCGTCGTCGCGCCGATGAGCGTGAAGTGCGGCAGATCGAGGCGGATGGAGTTCGCGCTCGGGCCCTTGCCAACGATGATGTCGATGGCGTAGTCCTCCATCGCGGGGTACAGGATCTCCTCCACGCTGCGGTTCAGGCGGTGGATCTCGTCGACGAACAGGATGTCCCCCTCGCTCAGATTCGTCAAAAGCGCCGCAAGGTCGCCCGCCTTTTCAATGGCGGGGCCGGACGTGATGCGGATGTTCACGCCCATTTCCTGGGCAATAATGCCCGCGAGCGTCGTCTTGCCGAGGCCCGGAGGGCCGTGCAGCAGCACGTGGTCGAGCGATTCGCCGCGCTTTTTCGCCGCCGCGATGAAGACGGCAAGGTTGCCCTTCGCCTTCTCCTGCCCGATGTATTCCGAGAGCGTCTTCGGGCGCAGCGAGCCCTCCTGCGCGTCCTCGCTCAGGAAAGTCTTGGCCACGATAGGCTCTTCATAAATGTCGGTTCCAAAATCAATGCTCAAAAGCTCTCCCTCACTTTCGCTTCGTCAAAAGTCCTGTGGACTTTCGACGAGATGGGGATATCGCGCCGCTCTGTGCCTCGATGAGCCGCTGAAAGCGGCTCATTCGACACTCGCTCTGCGCGAAGTGTGATTTGCCACGCACATGTCGTGGCAAATCACGATCAAATTTGATTTGCGCCGTGCGCGGCGCAAATTCTGTCATTGAAGTTACTTTACCATTTTTTTCAGGCTCTGGCGCACGATCTCTTCAAGCGGTAAGTTTTCCACGTCCACGCCCTTCATCGCGACCGCGATGTCCTGCTGCGTGTAGCCGAGCACCGCCAGCGCGGCGGCGGCCTCGACGGCCTTGCTCTTCTCACCCGCAACGATGCCGGGGGCGGTCGGCATACCGATCTCCTGCTGCTCCTTGGTGAGCTTGTCCTTGAGCTCTAAGATGATGCGCTGGGCGATCTTCTTGCCGATGCCCGGCGCGGCGATGAGCGCCTTTTCATCGCCCGTGATGACGGCCATCGCAAGCCCCTGCGGCGTGCAGACCGAAAGTATCGCGAGCGCCGCCTTCGGCCCCACGCCCGAGACGCCGATGAGTTGCTTGAAGCTCCCGAGCTCACCCTGCGTGGCAAAACCGTAAAGGTCAAAGATCCCCTCACCCACGTGCAAATAGGTGTAAAGCTTGCTTGCTTTACCCACATGCAGCTGTGAGATCGTCGTGCTGGTGGTCTTGCAGGCGTAGCCCACGCCGCCGCAGTCGATCACGGCGAGGTACGGCTCCACATGCGCGACCGTTCCGCTGACATAATAAAACATAAACTGCCTCTCTCCTGCTTAAATGGTCTGCTTGACGTCGTTCCCGCCCACGCGGCTCAGGAGCGACGTGGCGCTGCGCGCGTGGCAGATGGCAATGGCCAGCGCGTCGGCAGCATCGTCGGGCCGCGGCACGGCCTTGAGCTTTAAGAGCCGCTTGACCATGTCCATGACCTGTTTCTTTTCAGCGAGGCCATAGCCGACGACGGCCTGCTTGACCTGCATTGGCGTATATTCATAGAGCGGCACGCCGCTCTTTTCCGCCGTGCACAAAATGATGCCGCGGCCGTGCGCCACGGCGATGCCCGTCGTGATGTTGTTCGAAAAGAACAGCTCTTCGACCGCGATGGCGTCTGGCTTTAACTGTGCGATGAGCGCTTCCATGTCCTGCTCGATCTGCACAAGGCGGCGCGCCAGCGGCAGTCCCGCGGGCGTGGTGATCGCGCCGTAATTCAATAGCTGCGTTCTGCCGCGGTCCGCTTCGATCAGGCCAAAGCCCACGATGGCGATGCCCGGATCGATGCCGAGTATCCGCATGCGCATCACCTCCCACGATACTTATTTAGAAATTATATCAAACATCTGTCCGAAATGCAACGAGAAATCGCAGCATGAAAAAGGCCGCTCTCCGAGCGGCCTTTCATTCTTCTTTTTATGCCCGCGGGTGCGCCTTCTGATAGACGTCCTTGAGGTGCTTTTTGACGACATGCGTGTAGATCTGCGTCGAGGAAATGTCCGCGTGGCCCAGCATCTCCTGAATGGAGCGCAGGTCGGCACCGTTTTCGAGCAGATGCACGGCAAACGAGTGGCGCAGCGTGTGCGGCGTGATGTCCTTTGAGATGCCGGCAGTCTCCTGATAGTGCTTGACGATCTTCCAGAATCCCTGGCGGCTCATGCGCTCGCCGTTCATGTTGACGAACAGCGCCGTTTCCTCCGGATCAGCCAGAAGCTGCGGGCGCACCTCCTTCATGTAGTGCGAGAGCGCCTTGACGGCTGCGGGATAGAGCGGGATGATGCGCTCTTTGCCCTTGCTCTGCGCGCGAATGAAGCTCGCGCTCAGGCTCACGTCCTCTTCGTTGAGCGAAATAAGCTCGGAGACGCGGATGCCCGTGGCGTACAGCAGCTCAAGCATCGCGTGGTCGCGGTAACCCTTAGCGTCCACGCACTGGGGCTGGTCAAGGAAAAGCTCAACCTCCTTGCCCGTGAGGATCTCGGGGAACTTGTGCTCCACCTTCACCGCGGCAACGCCCTTGGCCGGGTTCGCGCTGACCTCTCCGGTCATCTGGAGGTAGGTGTAGAGCGACTTGATCGACGCGATGGAGCGCGTGATCGTCGCGGCGGACTTGCCCTTGCCGCCCATCCAGGCGACATAGCCGCTGATGACCTCCTGCGTCACCTGCGGCAGCGGCATGGGGTGGAACTCGTCCAAATACACGGCGAACTGGTGCAGATCGCGCATATAGGAGCTGAGCGTATTCTGGGAGGCGTGCTTTTCCGTGGCCAGATATTCTTCGTATTGCGCCAAAAGGTCGGCCATGATCGCACCCCTCCTTCCTAAAAAACAGCTCAAGACGCCGCCAGCAGCAAAAACTGCGGCACGAGCCACAGCTCCAGCAGAGCGGCAAACAACAAACACACACAACAAATGCCAAAGCGGTACCAGTACGCGCTCCCGTAGCTGACTGCGCGTCCCCGTCCCCCGCCGCCAAGCGAAAGCGACAGCAACACGCGGGACTTGTCAAGCGACGCGTTCCCGAGCAGCAGCGTGCACGGCAGCACCGCCAGAAGCCGGATGCCGAACAGCGCCAGCAGCAACGGAAAGCTCCCCCGCCCGAGCGAGATGCGGAAAGCAGCGATCAGCATCGTGATCGTGCTCGACGAGTACGGTTCGACGGTCGGTCTTATCACGCTGGAAGATATGCTGGAGGAGATTGTCGGAGATATCCGGGACGAGTACGATGGAGACGAGGAAAAATCCATTCAGCGCATCGCCCCGCGGGAATACATGGTAGATGGTTCGGTCAAACTCGACGATCTGGATGAACGCCTGAATTTGGAGCTCCAGTCAGACGAATATGATTCCATCGGCGGACTGGTGATCGGACTTTTGAACCATCTTCCACAGGAAAAAGAAGAGGTTGTAGTGGAAAACGTCCGCCTCGTCGTTGAATGTGTGGATAAGAACCGGATCGATAAGATTCATCTGTACCTGTTAAGCCCGTCGGAGGCGGCGTTAGCTAAACATACCGCCGATGGTGCCGCTTCCGGCGCAGAGGGCGAAGGAAAGCAGCAGGGATGAGGCAGTCCCCTTGAGGGACTGTCGGATCGCAAAAGACAGGGCTAGAAAAATAAGAAAATAAAGGGCGCCGGCGCAGAATCCCCAGAGGAACCG
>ERZ773146.2308-NODE-2308-length-13070-cov-15.640415_pt1 | contig 13070 bp, 14 predicted proteins | sample MGYA00580847_ERZ773146 | MGnify/ENA primary metagenome ERZ773146 (study PRJEB29015, sample SAMEA2737830) | human gut metagenome | biome: human gut; feature: human-associated habitat; material: faeces | place: China | collected 2012 ...
TGGATGCTGCGCAGACCCTTGGCGTTCCATGTTTTCAGGATGCTGTTCCAGTACCACAGATCCCGCTTGGGGCCGGCCTGTACGGCGGCTTCCTGCACCATGGCGTCATCATAGCCGTACACCTCGTACCAGCGTGCAATGGCCTTGCGCCCACCAAGCGTCAGCTCCTCGGGGGTGATCTGCAACAGGCTGCTGACGTATTCCTCGCGGCTCTGGCGCAGCGCCAGCAGCTTTAAGTGGGCATCGGCCTGCTCGCCGGTCTCCACGCCCTCGGCGCGCCAGACCTTCAGCTCGTGGGTCACGGCGGCCATGGTGCGCTTGCCCCGGCTGGCCACATAGGCTACGCACAACATCACAGTCTCGGGTGCAAAGCCTTCCTGCACATACAGGTTTACCAGCTTTTCCATCTCGGTGTGGGTCAGCGGACGGGCAAAGCTGGTCTGTGCGCAGTCGATCAGGCTGGAGATCATAGGATCGGTGCGGCTGGCGGCGGCAATCTCCGCCCAGCGCATAGGGGCGGGGGCGCTGGGCTCTGCGCCCGGGGCGGCGTTCTCCTCGTAGCGCTCCAAAAGCCCCGCACCCGCCCAGAACGCCAGCGCACTCTCGGCGCTGATGCGGCTGCGCAGCTTGAGGTCGGCGCAGATCTTGTCCGGGTCGGTCACGCCAGTGGCCAGCACATACAGCGCCACCCGCACATTGTATTCTTCGGCAATGCCCAGCTTGGAGAACACCAGCTGCGGCACGGCGATGGTATCGCCCTTCAGTTCTTTCAAACGGTAGATCATGGTTTCCTCGTTCGGTTTATTCGTTGGCAGTATCCGGCTCGGCGGGCGGCTCCCAAGGCTCGCAGTCCATCATATCCGGGCAGTTGTTCCAGCGCTCTGGCTCGGCCTCGTAAGCGTCCTTCAGATACTGCGCAGCGGCGGCACGCCCTTCGTCTGTAAGCGGGAATACCTCCCGGCTGCGCAGGGCGGGGTCGGTCTTGTCGATCGTCCAAGGCGCGGGCCAGTAGTCCACTGTGAGGATCTTTTCCTCTTTGGTGGCATCCGCGCCGCCGTCCGGGTCCGGTACGGTGCGCTTGCCCGGGGTAAGCCGGTAGCGCAGCCCGGCCTCGTTGCCGCTGTAATCATTCTTGCACAAAAAGTAGTGCAGCAGGGGAACAAAGATCATGGTGCAGCTCGTCCTTTCCGGCAAAAGGCGCGGCCTTTTGCACAATCAATTCTATTATAAAGCCGCCGGGCTAAAATGCAACAACTTTTTGTGAAACGCCCTGCAAAAGCTGCCCCCGCTTACAGGAAATCCGGCCTTGACAGGGTCGCAGAAATATGGTAAAATATTGCCTGTTGCAGCAGATGTGCAATGTGCTACTGTGGCTCAGCTGGTAGAGCAGCTCACTCGTAATGAGCAGGTCGCCTGTTCGAATCAGGTCAGTAGCTCCAAAGAGAAACCCCCGAAAGTTGGCTTGTGAAGCCGGTTTTCGGGGGTTTTTGTTTGTGCGGCAGGGGATGGGAAAGTGGGCGATTGTGCCTTAATTACCCCTGTTTATCTGGGAATTGCTTTATTTAGTGGCGCAAAAGACGGCGCAACAAAAGCACGGTACAAAACTGCATCGTGCTTAAAAATGGGCAAACAAAAACCACGGTGCACGTGCATCGTGGTTTAACGGTCATTCAACTCCCGGCGGGAGCTTTCCGAGTTCTTTCAGAACATCATAATAACCTCGCGCAGCCAACTGACGTGGCGGAACGTCATCCCCATCATAGATATCTTGGGCGCATAGTTCGTCGTATTTATGGTCGATAGGATAGTCTATCAGATACTGCTGCATCTTCTTTATACGTTCCGGAGTAAAGAACTTTTCATTCGTAGAACTTGACACCGTATCCCTCCAATTCTGATAGACAGTTGCGAACAAGAAAATTCAACGATTCGGCGGCGTATTGATCCAAAAAACTTACTCAGAGATCTTCTGGCCGATCCAGATGCAGATGCAGGCACCGATCACCGAGATGGCAAAGGAAGAAAAGCTGCCGGAAGCGTGGATGCCCAGCAGACCGAACAGAAACTCGCCCACAAAAAGGGAGGCCAGCACGCCCACCAGCGTCAGCAGGCCGGTCAGGCAGCCCACCAGTACGCACAGCAGGGCAACAATGAGCAAAATCGTTAAAGTGATCATAGTTTATACCTCCTTAAAAATTATGACTCTGCCTGCTGCCCGGCGGCTTCGCGGGCGGTGGCAGCATAAAAGTTTTTATACTTTGGCTTGCCATGCTCGTCCTTGCCGATACAGATGCGATAGCGATGGCGGCCATCCATGCCCTTTTTATTGATACGCATGAGATCACACTCCTTTCGGTTGCGCGTGCAACTATAAAGTGTTTACAAGGGGCAGAAGAGCCGGAACAAAGCCGCCAGCATGCGCGAGAAGCAGCGGAAGGTGTTGGCGAATTTTGATAAGCGTGGTTTTTTCCTGACCGGTACATACGAGGACTGCTACCTGCCGGATGACGAGGCTGCCTGCTGGAAGGACGTGGAGAACTACGCGCGGCGGGTGAAGTACGCCACCTGCAAGCGGTTTGGGGTGGAGAAGGAGAAGATCCGGCTGATGCTATGGGCGGCGCGCAAGGGCGAGGCCGGACGGCTGCACATGCACGGCTTTGCGCAGTGCGTGGGCATGGGTGAGGCAGACAGGCGGGAGTGGCGGGAGATGCTGGAGGACCTATGGCGGCGGCGCATCCCCGGGACGCGGGAGTTTGAGCCGCTGGGCACCATGAACGTGGACCGGATGGACATGAAGAAGCTGCTGGGGCTTTCCGGCGAGGGCAAAAACGGTACGCTGGGGTACATCTACGGCCACAGCTGGCGGCGGTGCTTAGAAACGCGCAACCTGATCCTGCCCGAGGAGCAGAGACCTAACGACAGCCGGTGGAGCCGCAAGCAGCTGCACAAGGGCTGCACCGACTGTGCGGACTGCGCCTACTGGTGGGAGCAGCGGTACCCGGGCTGGGAGTGCGTGAAGGTGATGATCTACGACCCGGGACAGCTGCACGAGAGCGAGGACGCAAGGCCGGGTGGATGGGAAGCCACAGAGCCGCAGGCCTATCTGATTTTGCGGCGGAGAGGGTTTGCGAAAGCTTGCACATGACAGATAAAATTAAATTTTTGCGCGCTTTTTAACGCGGGTGCGCGGAAAGAGAGAAAACTCGGCCGGAATTTGGAAAAGCTGGCGCTGATCGGCGGGAAAGGCAGGGCAGGCGGTGACGAAAAAGCAGCGGAAGGCGGTGAGCAGGGCGCTGCGGGAGCCGGGAAGCCGGGCAGCGGGATGGAACGGCGTACTGGAAAAGGTGCGGGACTACTATGCCCACACAGACCCGGTGTGCTGGGAGCTGCTGCGGCTGCGGTACATAGAGGGGCTGCGGGAGGACGCGGTGATCCGGGCGCTGTACATCGGGCGCACCACCTACTACACCAAGGAGCTGGAGGTGCTGAGCACGGTGGGGATCTATGCAGCGCAGGCGGGGCTGCTGCGGGAGGAGTGAACTCCCTCAGTCTTACCGTCCGCCTGACGGCGGCGCGGTGCGACAGCTCCCTCGGGGAGGGAGCCTTTTGCAGAGGAAGAGACTGGGCACAGAGGTGCGCGGTCTTTTTGTGCTACAACGGCGATGCCGGACGCTGGGAGCCGCAACCCGGGTCCCGATGAAACGGAGAACATGAAAATGTCCGTAGTTATTTTGCCCGGCGGGATGCGGTAGACTGGAAGCATAGGGCAAAGGAGGACAGAACCGGCATGGCGGGGCGGAAGTATTGCAGAAACACAGTGCCCGGCAGGCAGGGCCGGGGGAAAAAGTACCCGGCGGCGGTGCGGGCAGAGGTGGTGATGGCCATGATCGGCTCGAACTCCATCTGTGCGGTGGCGCGCAAGTACGGCGTGCCGGAGAGCACCATCCGCAGCTGGATGGCAGAAGAAGCCGGACAGCGTATTTGCCAAAGCCAGAGCGGAGGCGGCACGGGAGATCGCGGCGCGGGCGGCGCTGGGGGCGAAGGCGCAAATCGGATCCTTACAGCAGCGGGTGGCCGAGAACCAGAGGGCTGCCGAGGTGCGGGCAAAGCTGCACCAGAGACTGGACGAGGATGTGCGGGCACGGGACTTTGCGCTGGGCAGCTGCTTGAAAAGCGAGGACGAGGCGCTGGCGGACGCGACCGAGGTGGGGCTTGTGGTATACGCAAGCCCGGGCAGTTACGACCGGGAGCTGGACGAGGAAGCACGCAAGGCGCTGGTACAGCAGCTGGAGCGGTACGACAGCATGACCATGAGCGACAAGGACGCAGCCAACGTGGCGGCGGTGCTGCTGACGGCTGCGGCGAACGCAGCGGCGCTGGTGCCGGACACGGACCGGGACAGCGGCCAGAGCGTGCCGACCGTGCTGATGGAGCCGCAGAGCGAGGACGAAAGACCGGAGGTGGTACTGGATGGCAGCGGGACAGTATAAGAGAAGCATCGTGTGGAAGCCGCAGCCGAAACAGGCTGCTTTTATGCAGCGGTGCGAGGACGAGGCGTTATACGGCGGGGCCGCTGACGGCGGCAAGAGCGACGCGCTGGTGATCGAGGCGCTGCGGCAGGTGGACGTGCCGCACTACCGCGGACTGATCGTGCGGAAGACCTACCCGCAGCTTTCCGAGCTGATCGACAAGACGATGCAGTATTACAGGCCGGCCTTCCCGAAGGCGCGGTACAACGCGTCCAGCCATGTGTGGACCTTCCCCAGCGGGGCGAAGATCTATTTTGGGTCCATGTTCCGCACGCAGGACAAGTACAACTACCAGGGCAAGGCCTTTGATTTTATCGGGGTGGACGAGCTGACCCACTTCACGTGGGAAGAGTACAGCTACCTGATGAGCCGCAACCGACCCACAGGGCCGGGCACGGTGGTGTACATGCAGGCAAGGCGCATCCGGGAGGCAGAGCAGAACGACCCGATGCTGAAGGGCAGGGTGATCCAGGGAGTGGCAGACCCGGCCATCTTCAACGAGAGCCAGGGCGAGAGCATTGCCCAGATGCAGGAGAAGTATCCGTACTTTGTGACGTGGCGGCCGGGCGACCACACCCGCATTGCGGGCAAGATGCAGCTGCACTACCGGCTTGCATTTGACGCGGAGGGGCGGCCGATGTTTCAGGTGTTTGACACCTGCCGGCATTTTATCCGCACCATCCCGAACCTTGTGTACGACGAGAGCAACGTGGAGGACATTGACACCACGCATGAGGACCACATCTACGACGAGTGCCGGTATGTGCTGATGGAAAACCCCATCAGTCCCCGGCAGGTACGCAAAGAGGCGGTGCTGCGGGACGACCCGCTGGATATGGATGTGCACCGCAGCCCCATCCGGGTGATGCGGGTATAAGCAGAAGGAGAAGCGATGACAGGAAGATACGAGGGACAGCAGCCGAACACCGAACGGGACGGGGAGAAGCTGCTGCGGATCATGGCGATGGCCGCGCAGGCGGCCGGGGCGCAGCAGAGACCGGCGGACACAAGACCGGCAGAAGCGAACCCCGGCGGCATGAGCGAAGGAGACCGGATGGTGAGCACCGCGAGACCCGGCACCGGGCGGGATGATGCCATGCAGAGCCTTTTGCAGGGCGATGCGGGCGGGAGCACACCGGTGAGCGCGGCAGCGGAGACGGTGATCGGGCCGGAGGAAGTGGCCAAGGCGGGAGAAATTTTGCAGCGGTACAAGACCGGCAAGGCAGCGCTGGACAAGCGGATCATTGAAAACGAGCTGTGGTTCCGGATGGGGCACTGGAAGAACTACCAGAACAAGATGATGGAGGGAAAGCCGCAGCCTTCCAGCGGGTGGCTATTCAACAGCATTGCCAACAAGCACGCGGACGCCATGGACAACTACCCGGAGCCGAACGTGCTGCCGCGAGCGGCGGACGACGAGGAGACGGCAAGGACCCTTTCCAAGGTGATCCCGGCGGTGCTGGAGCAGTGCAACTACGAGCAGGTGTACAGCGATACATGGTGGCGCAAGCTCAAGACCGGTACCGGCGTGAAGGGCATCTTCTGGGACCCGGTGCTGCGGGGCGGGCTGGGAGACAGCAGCATCCAGAGCGTGAATTTGCTGATGCTGTACTGGGCACCGGGCGTGGAGGACATTCAGCAGTCGCCGCACCTGTTCAGCCTGAGCCTTGAGGACAACGAGCAGCTGGTGGGGCGCTTCCCGCAGATGGAGGGGCACACCGGCAAGGGGCTGGACGTGGGGCAGTACATCCACGACGACAGCATTGACACCACCGACAAGAGCGTGGTGGTGGACTGGTACTACAAGAAGGCGCAGCCCGGCGGACAGACGGTGCTGCACTACTGCAAGTACTGCAACGGCGTGGTGCTGTATGCCAGCGAGAACGACCCGGAGCTGGCGCAGCGGGGCTTTTACGACCACGGGAAGTACCCCTTTGTGTTTGACCCGCTGTTCATGGAGGAGGATTCCCCGGCGGGGTTTGGGTACATCGACGTGATGAAGGACACCCAGACCGCCATTGACGAGATGAACCACGCCATGGACGAGAACGTGAAGCTGGCGGCAAAGCAGCGCTTTGTGCTGAGCGACACGGCGGGGGTGAACGAGAAAGAGCTGGCAGACTTTAGCAAGGACATCGTGCACGTTGTAGGGCGGCTGAACAGCGACAGCTTTATGCCGCTGCAGACGAACGTGTTGAGCGGCAACTGCATGAACTACCGGGATGCCCGGGTGAACGAGCTGAAGGAAGTGAGCGGCAACCGGGACGTGAGCCAGGGCGGCACCACCAGCGGCCTGACCGCTGCCAGTGCCATTGCGGCGCTGCAGGAGGCGGGCAGCAAGCTGAGCCGGGACATGCTGAAGAGCGCGTACCGGGCGTTTGCGAAGGAATGCTACCTGATCATTGAGCTGATGCGGCAGTTCTACGACGAGCAGCGGGTATACCGCATTACCGGCGAGAGCGGCGGGGTGGAGTATGCCACCTTCAGCGCGCAGCAGCTGCGCGGGGTGCCCGGCGGCGTTGTGGGCGGGGTGCAGCTGGGCGACCACGAACCGGTGTTCGACATTGTGGACGGAAAGATGAACCTGCAGTATTTCGCTGCAACGGGGGCGACCGCTGCCAGCGGCAGAAACAGGGAGCCGAGGTTGGGGCCGTGGCCAGCAGGACACGAGTGCCGCTCAAGGCACGAAGTGGACGCTGGAAGCCACAACCCGTTTGGTGGCATGGATCTGCAGCTGTTTGCAGATGGTGACGGTGGCGCTGCCGGAGAGGGCGGCGCAGAGGCAACCCCGGCGGTGCAGGAGCCTGCGCTGCGTCCGGCACAGGAGCGGCTGGCACGGCGCAGCGGTGCACTGCGGGGAAAGGCAAGCCCGGCGGAACAGCCCCCTCAGCTGAGCGGTCAGCCGGAGATGCAGCCGCAGGAAGGTGAGAAGCCGACCGAGGAGAAGCCGCAGGAGCAGAAGGCGGAAAAGACCCCGGAGGAAAAGCGCAAGGCCTTTGGGGCGCTGGTGCGGGACGGCGGCGAGTACAGCGACATTTTCAACGAGGTGATGCAGCAGGCCATCATCAAGGCGGGCGAGGCGGTGCACGCGGACCCCAAGGCGGCTGCCCTGCCGCAGGCGCTGAGCGAGGCCTACGGCATCGATGGCGAGGATGTGGACGGACTGATCGAGGCCGTGAAGAACGGCAAGGTGAAGGACAACGCCTACTAATCGGGATGGTGACGAGCGACAAGACCGGGGACGAGGACACGGAGGGCGCAATCAATGAACTGGCAGACGACCTTTTGAAGGGCGACAGCGAGAGCGTGACCGACGCGCTGGAGAGCGTACGGGCAAAGGATGCACAGGAGGAGCTGGACAGGCTGCTGCGGGCGGGCAAGAGCCTTGGAAGCGTGAAGAGCAAGATCACCACAGTATGCAAGCCGGAGTATGTGGCGGGCAGCGAATATGACCGGGAACAGCTGGGTGAGATGCTGCTGGCGCTGCGGGATGCGGATAATAACCCGCTGTACACCCAGAAAACGCTGGACGGCTGGGTGAGCGATGCCGAAAAGAAGAGCAAAGCGCAGACCAACGACCCGCGGGCAGACCTGCGGTAAAGACAAACAATAACAAACAAAGACGAACACCCCGGCGGCTGAGAAGGGACAGCTGCCGGGGTGTGTTTTGTGTAAGAATGTCCGCAGGTGTTTTGCAAAGCGGGATGCGGTAGACTGGACACAGGAAAGGAGGCCGGGAGATGCTGGTAAGAATTGTGAAAAGAACCTTTAGCGGGGCAGAGTACTGCCCGGAGCAGAAGGTTTTGAAGCTGGGCGGCGAGGGTAGCACTGGGGTGGAGACACTGGAATTTGAGCTGCCGGAGGAATGGGCCGGTATGGCGGTGACGGTGCATGTGCAGCAGCTGGACGGCACGCTGCCGCAGCCGGTGCTGCTGGGAGAGGACAGGTGTCTGGAGGTGGACAGGATGTTCACCTCCAGCGAAAAGGGGCTGTGGATGCTGCGGGCAATGGACGGCAACGGATACTGTGCCATGACAAGGCCTGCGCGATACGAGTGCTACGAGACTTTTACCGCGGACGGGGACACCGAGATCACCCCGAGCCAGTACGAGGCCTTTGTGGCGCAGGTACTGGGGGCGGCGAACACGGCAAGCCAGAAGGCAAAGGACGCGCAGAGCGCGGCGGACAGGGCAGAAGGTGCAGCGGGAGAGGCACAGAAAGCCAAGGCCGCCGCTGCGGACAGCGTGCAGCAGGCAAAGGGCGAGGCAGAAAGTGCACAGACGGCGGCGCTGAGCCAGAGCAACTGCGTGGTGGACGGAGGAAACAAAAAGTATAAGTACTTTGAGATCATCGTCAACAACGTTGAAGATCTGGAAGTTCGGAACGTGATCTTTTGGAAGGGCGCGAACATGGTGCTGGAGGGGTGCAAAAACATCTGGTTCGTCAACTGCACATGGGAAGGCATCAACCCGAACGGTGTAAACAAAATATGGACCTGCGGCATCCGGCTGCGGGGACGCATGGAGAACGGCGAGAGCATTTGGTGCGAAAACATTTGGATCGAAGGATGCATATTCCAGAATGTCTGGTATAACCCGTATGTGAATAACGGCAGACCGCAGGATGTTTCGGACGCTGCGATTTTACCATAGCTTTTTTAAATTTCTATCCACGCCCTCCTCGCGGAGGGCGACTGGCGCTGCCAGACACCATGCGACGGTGCCCACCTATTTCTATCCACGCCCTCCGCGAGGAGGGCGACCTCTTTGTGACCATTGCCGATTACCTCCGGCATTGATTTCTATCCACGCCCTCCGCGAGGAGGGCGACCTGGCAGATGAACTGAGAACTACCGGCAAGGTGTGATTTCTATCCACGCCCTCCGCGAGGAGGGCGACCCACACGGTATTATATGGACGAGATGCACCTGCTTCTATTTCTATCCACGCCCTCCGCGAGGAGGGCGACCTAGTAAGTCTATTACATTTTACCCTCAATGCTTAATTTCTATCCACGCCCTCCGCGAGGAGGGCGACCGGCGGCAACTTCCCCCGCAAATCCCCCACAAAAAATTTCTATCCACGCCCTCCGCGAGGAGGGCGACTGTAAGACACAATCACAGTTACCAACAGGGTCTTATTTCTATCCACGCCCTCCGCGAGGAGGGCGACTGTTCCTTCCAGCGCTCCCTGTGACAGGCTCTTCAATTTCTATCCACGCCCTCCGCGAGGAGGGCGACCCGGCCCACGTTGAGCATATGGGAGACAGCTTGAATTTCTATCCACGCCCTCCGCGAGGAGGGCGACACTTGCGAAAAACCGTAGCAGTACAGCAGTATTATATTTCTATCCACGCCCTCCGCGAGGAGGGCGACTATGGATACTAGATAGTCGTCTATAAAAACTATTTGTATTTCTATCCACGCCCTCCGCGAGGAGGGCGACCGTCTCCAACACGCATATTGCAAAAACCACAAAAATTTCTATCCACGCCCTCCGCGAGGAGGGCGACGACGAGCTGCCGACGACACCGTTGGGGTTCACGAGATTTCTATCCACGCCCTCCGCGAGGAGGGCGACTATGCGTTCCAGCTTGTAACGGGCCGCTACTTTGTATTTCTATCCACGCCCTCCGCGAGGAGGGCGACCCTTGTCTATGGTCGCCAACGCCGTGGCAAGCTGATTTCTATCCACGCCCTCCGCGAGGAGGGCGACAGCAAAAACAGAGAGAAAACACCCTGCTTTTGTCTCATTATACACCTCCCTGCACAAATTGCAAAGAGATGTCTGTAAACCAAACCGCAAAATTACACCGTTACTTGCGCAAACGGCTGGTATTCCGGTGCGAAGCGTCCCGGAAAACCATGTGTGCTGCCGATTCGCACTGGCCGGACATCAAAAGATCAGCACGCTGTCTTGGGCAAATTCTGGGTGCAGTCCAACGTGCTCGACCTTGGTCTGGTAGTTGTTGCCCAGCTGGTAGAACCGCAGACTGTCCAAGGCAGGGTCGATCAGGGCGGTCAGCTCTGCTTTGAGAACTGCGTACTGCGAAGCGTTCAGCAGGCATTCGAACACGGAATTTTGCACCCGCTGCCCATGATCTACGCACTTCTTGGCAACCTTGCGCAGCCGCTTGCGTCCGGCGGAGGTCTCGGTGTTTACATCGTAGGTGATCAGTACCAGCATGATTGCACCTCATTTCCAGAAAAACGGAGGGTAAACCTCTAAATCGCCCCGCAGAGTGCGCGCCAGTAGCAACGCCTGCACATAAGGCACAAGCCCCCAGCAGAGCTTTTCCTTCAAAAACGGGTGGGTGATGACTTCGCGCTTTTTCTGCTGCCATGCGTTCAGGAATGCACGGCGTCCCTCCTCGGTCAGCAGAACGGCACCGTTTTCCTGCTTTTCAAAGTGCTTTGCATTCAGCACTTTCTGGTTGATACAGGACAACACGAAACGGTCAGCTAGAACGGTGCGCAGCTCTTCCATCAGATCCAGTGCAAGGCTGCGCCGCCCGGGACGGGCGCGGTGCAGAAAGCCCACATAAGGGTCCAGCCCGGCACCCTCTAGCGCGGCGGCGCAATCGCTGGCCAGCAGGGAATAGGCAAAGGACAGCAGCGCATTCACGTTATCCAGCGGCGGTCTGCGGCTGCGGCAGGTGAACACAAAAGCATCGTTCTGCTGTAAGATCAGCGCGTTGAACCGGTCAAAGTACCGCTGTGCAGCTTCGCCCTCCAGCCCGCGCAGCTGCTCCAGATCCTCGCAGCCTTCCACCAGCGGTAGGGCAGCCGCCAGTTGTGCGCTGGTCTGTTTCAATTCGTCCACGGGCACCCGCTGCGGGTGGTCCCGGGTGGCGCGCTCCAGCACCCAGCGGGCATTGTAAACCTTGCCCAGAATAAAGCTGCGGGCATAGCTACAGCTGAGCGCTTCACTGGAGGCAACGGCGTACTGGGTCTGCCGCAGCAATACGTTGCCGCGTTCCTCGCCCACAGTGCGCGCTAAAAAGCGTCCGCGCGGGGTATAAAAGCTCAGGTCGATGCCCATACGCCCGCATTTGCCCATCAGCGCGGGGCTGGCACCGGCGTAACTGAAGCAGAGGATGCTTTCCAGTGTGTGCAGCGGCACCCGCCCGACCTCAGCTTTTCCACGGCTGACCACAACGTTTTCGCCGTCCAGCGTGAGGTAAGCGTCCTCACTGAGGACGAACAGGGAGTTCAGGAATTGCCGCATGGTGTCACCTCCGTGGCCGTCTCGTCCAGATAGCGCCGCAGATAAGCCTTGGCGTCTGCCTTCTGGCAGAGCATCGGCAGACAGAGCTCTTTCAGGGAACAGGCGTTGCAGTGCTTGCCGGGCTTTACCTTTGGGGTGTAGCCGCGGGCAAAATACTGGTTCATTTCGTCTGCCATCTGCCGGGTGGTGCTGCGCAGTTCGTCGGTAAAAGGTACGACCTCCCGCCGCTTCGTCTCGCAGTAATACAGCGCCCCTTCCGGGATATGGCACACCAGCATTTCCTCCAGCGCCATGGCCTGTGCGCATAATTGCAGCCGGTCGGCATCGGTTTCCTTTGTGTGGCCGTGCTTGTACTCCACCGGGTAGGGCTGCCAGCGCCCGGGGGTGCTTTGCAGCGGGATGCCATCCGCACAAGCCCGGAACTCCACCACGTCACAGTTGCCGGACATCCGCAGCCGGTGGCTGGTCACCCGCATTCCCCGAGTGATCAGCAAATCGCCCCGGCGCTCGGTGCAGGTGTCATCGTGGCAGCGGGCATGGTTCAGCTGTCCTTCGGTGGTGCGCAGATTTTCTGCCCATTGCTGCTCCAGATGGATCAGTGCCCACTGGCGGCGGCAGAAGGCAAAATGCTGGATGCCGGACATTTGCAGGTAGTCATCCGGCGCGTCCATCAGTGGAACCTCTCGCAGTGTACACCCTCCGGCAGGGTGTCGGCCACCGTAACGGTGTAGTCCTGATAGCTGCGGGGCGCGACCACCTCGGCCTTATGCGCCACGGTAACGGCATCGAACAGCTTATAGGCGGGCGCATTGCCTAGCTCGGAATCGTGCTTGAACACGATCAGCTCCCGCACGGCCATCTTGCCGCGTGCAGCACTGTGGTCGTTCTCGAACATATTCAGGATAGCCTGCCACAGCAGCTGCAAGTCCTCTTCCGAGAAGCCGGTGGTCTTGCGGGCAAGATTGGCAGAAACGTAACCCTCGGCACGGTACAGGCCGTAGGGCACGATATGCTTGTTGCCCATTTCACTGTTCTTCTTTTCAGCGTCTGCCTCGGTGGTGATGGCTACGCGGGTAATGGTCACCTCCTGCGGCACAATAGGGTCAACAGAGCGGGCAAAGCTCAGCTGCACCGGCCCGCGCACCTGGCCGCAGTTCAGCGCACCCTTGACAAAGGTGGTCATCACGGCACCGAAGGTGCGGATATCGTAGAAATGTTCGCACATATAATCCCGCAGCTTGCGGTCGATATCCGGGTCGCTTTTCTTGGCCTTTTTCAGGTCGTCCTTGGGGGTCAGACCGTTGTGCTCCAGCGC
>ERZ773146.2316-NODE-2316-length-13042-cov-4.130284_pt1 | contig 13042 bp, 5 predicted proteins | sample MGYA00580847_ERZ773146 | MGnify/ENA primary metagenome ERZ773146 (study PRJEB29015, sample SAMEA2737830) | human gut metagenome | biome: human gut; feature: human-associated habitat; material: faeces | place: China | collected 2012 ...
TTCCGGCCCAGCCCGGCGCCCCCTGGGATGGCGGTGGCGAGGCCACGCCGTGGCCTGAGATCCCCAACGGGCTGCAGGAACGACAGGGCTCCTCAACTTCTTCCGTCTACACGCCCGGGGTGGTGTAGGCCATGCCCCGCGTAGCGTTCCGCAATTTCACGGGCGGGGAGGTTACCCCGACCCTCTCCGCCCGTTATGACTTGCAGAAATTCGGCAGCTTCCTGCAATGCTGCGAGAACTTCATCCCCAATCTGCACGGCGATATCGAGCGCAGGCCGGGGATGCGTTTCATTGCCGATCTTGGCGGCAAGTCCGTCCTGATTCCCTTCCAGTTCAACACGGAGCCGGAGAACAACTATGTGCTGATCTTCCGGGAAGGCAGCATCACGGTAGCCAGCGCGGACGGGTTGCTTGCGGGCGTGTCCATCAAAAACCCGTATACTCTCGACGACGTGTACGCACTCTCCACGGCTCAGGCCGGGGATATCGTCTATCTGGCGCACAAAAACTACGCCCTGCGCAAGCTGACCCGTTCCGGAGCGGCGCCTGACTATGAGTGGGCCCTGGAAGAGGTTGCGCTCAATCAAAGCATCGCGGCACCAACATCGCTTAAGGCAAGCTTTGTGCGAGACAATGCCGACGATGACGCCCCCCTCAATTACACGTTGCGCTATGTGGTAACGTCCGTGGACGGGGACGGGGTGGAATCCGTGGCGTCCGCAGTGGGGGAAACCACGGGCAAATATCCCACGGACTGGGTGGTGGGGAACCATGTAGACCTGACATGGGCAGCCGTGGAAGGCGCCGAAGAATATAACGTCTACCGGGAAAGCGCCGGGTATTACGGCTTCATCGGGGTGAGCAGGAGCACGAACTTCCAGGACCAGAACTTCGAGCCGGACACGGCCACCACGCCCAAGGAAGACTGGGATCCCTTCGAGGACGGCAACAATCCGGCCACGGTGGCCTTCCACCAGCAACGGTTGGTCCTTGGCGGGACGAAGGATGACCCGGCATCATTTTTCATGAGCCGGACGGGTGACTATGAGAACTTCCGCAAGTCCCGTCCCCTGCAGGACGACGACCCCGTGGAATACATGCTGGCGTCCGGCAGCATCGATGAGATCAGGTGGATGGCATCCTTTGGTGACCTGCTCATCGGCACCAGCGGGGCAGAGTACAAGGCCACGTCCAGCGGGGCGGCCATCACGTCCAGCGACGTGCAGATCAGCGTGCAGTCCTACTGGGGCAGTTCCGGGCTCGCGCCGCTCATCATCGGCCAGTCCGTCATGCACTGCCAGCGCTCGGGATCGCATGTGCGCGATCTGTATTACTCGTGGGAATCGGACGGCTACGCGGGCAACGACCTTTCCCTGCTGGCGCCGCAACTGGTGGAATCGCACCATATCACGCAGTGGGCCTTCCAGCAGTCGCCCGGCTCCAACATCTGGGCCGTGCGCGACGACGGCGTGCTGCTGTGCCTGACCTACATGAAGGAACAGAACGTTTACGGCTGGAGCCGCCATGTGACGCAGGGCAAGGTCCTTTCCGTGGCCGTCATCTCCGGCAGTCAGGAAGACGTGGTCATGCTGGTGGTGGAGCGGGAAATGGGCGGCGTGAAAAAGTATTTTCTGGAGCGCCTGGCAGGGCGCTTTCGGGATGCGGACGGCATCGGGGACGCCTTCTATGTGGACTGCGGCCTCACGTCACGGCAGGAGACGGCGTCGGACACGGTGGGAGGGCTCGGCCATCTGGAGGGGGCGGATGTGGTGGCCCTTGCCGACGGCTCGCCGGTGGAGGGGCTGACGGTGACGGATGGCGCGGTCACGCTGCCGTATGCGGCAAAGGTGGTGACCGTGGGCCTGAACTACGTTTCCGCCCTGTCCCCGCTGCCTTTGGAGACGGACACGCAGCAGGGAGCGACGCTGGGCAAGCGCCGGGCCTACGGCAAGTGCGTGCTGCGCCTGTATCGCAGCGTAGGCGGCAAGTACGCGGCGACGGAACCGGGGGACTTGTTCGACGTGGCGGGCTGGAAAGGGCGAACGGCCTATGATTTGCCCTTCCTGCCGGAAAAGTACGGCGAAGCCTGTCAGCCTTTCAGCGGTAATATCGAGATCAGCCTGCCGTCCGGGCAGGATACGGACACATCCCTGTGGCTGATGCAGGACAGGCCCATGCCGTTCCGTGTGGTGGCCATCATGGCCGATGTGGACTTTGGGGAGGTGTAGACATGGATCCGGCAACGCTGACGGCGATCAGCATCGCGTCCACGGTGGCCAGCACCGGCATGGGCGTCATGAGTTCCATCCAGCAGGGCAAGGCCCGGCAGGCGCAGGCGGAATACCAGGCTGACGTGGCCCGGCAGAACCAGCAGCTTGCCGAGCAGCAGGCCAGCGCCCAGCGCAAGGAAGGCTATGACAACATGATCGCCAAGCGGCAGGAGACGGCAAAGCTCATCGGCCGTCAGCGGGCCGCCGCTGGCGCTTCCGGCGCGACGGTGGACGTGGGCAGCAGCCTTGACCTGCAGGCGGACACCGCGGCGCAGGGCGAGATCGACGCGCTCAACATCTACAACCAGGCATCGGACAAGGCCTACGGTACGCAGTTGCAGAGCTGGAACTACGGCCAGCAGGCCGCCGGCTATGACGCGCAGGCGGATGCCGCGGGCAGCAGCATCTGGAGCAATGCCGCCGGTACGGCGCTGGGGGGCATCGCGCAGATCGGGAGCACCTGGGGCAAGTACCAAAGCCAGAACAGTAACGGCTCATCCGGTAAATACTGGGATCGTGCCCTTGGGCAGTATGTAGACAAGCCCGTTCGCCATTAGGAGGTCGGCATGTCAGGTGTATACGGAAGGATGCTTGCCATCCCCAATCGTGCGCGAAGCGGCGCGCTGCCCACCTATCAGGGGAACGGGCAGGCCTACGCTCCCGGCGCCGGGGTATCGGAGCGGCTCTCCGATGCGGGCGGCAGGCTGGCCGGTGAGGCGGCCCAGGAATCCGCGCGCGGGCTGGCGAATCTGGCGAAGGCAGCGGACAGGGCCGTGCAGGTGGGCATCAATGCCTACGAGGACTATCAGATGGCGCGGGCCAGGGACGCCTTCAACAAGTACCAGCAGGAGGAGATGGAGCTGCGCGCCCGCCTCAATACCCTCAAGGGACAGAACGCCCTTGGGGATGAAGGGGTGGAAGCGCAGCTTGGGCGCTGGCGTACCGGCGCGCGGCAGCGCTTCGCCGAAGAGCTGGGGACCAACAGTGTGGCGTCCCTCATGTTCGGGCGTGCCGCCGACCGTCAGGACGCGGAGACCGACGCCTGGGCCATCGGCAAGGTGGACAGGGAACGCACGGCCTACGCCAACGGCGTGGACGAGGCCGCCATCATCAACGCCACCAACAAGGCCATGCAGGACCCCATGAACCATGCCGCCGTGGGGGAAGCCGTGGGGACCATCCGGGCCACCTATGAAAGCATGGCCCGGCGCAACGGCTGGGATACGAGCTATCGGGACGCCAAGTTCGGTGAAGCCCGGCAAAAGATGTTCGGGGAGATGATCGTCAACGCCATCCAGGCCGAAGACCTGGGTGCGGCCCGCACGCTGTTGAAGATGCACGGCGCAGACCTTGGCGGCCTCAAGGGCACGCTGGAGGCACGGATACAGGCCAAGGGGCGGGAGCTGGCCAGCCGGGCGCGGGCCGAGGCGGAACGTGCCCGGGCCGAATCCGCCACCAACATGGTCGGGCAATGGCTTGCTGAGACGAAGGGGCTTGCGCCGGAAGAACGGGCTGCGGAACTGTATAGCCGTCTTGACGGCATTTCGGACATGAAAGAGCGGGCGCAGATGGCCGGTCTTGTCACCAGTGAGCTGGCTTTTGAAAAAAGGCGGGATGATGCGAAGACGGCCGCAGCTGTCAGCCAGTTCGCTGCTACGGTAAAGGCGGAGAATTTGCCCCCTCTTGAAGCACAGTCCAGGCTTGCGGCATCCGGCATCTCTGAAGAACACCAGGAATATGCCATGCAAAAAGCCTACGGCGAGGTGCGAGAAAATGTGACCAACCGTGCGGCCCTCGATGAAATCCGTAAACGTATCGACCGCAAGGAAATCACGGACAAGGAGCAGATCGAGCGTGCAGGCTTTAATGCCCGCATGACGGACGCGCAGATCAAGGAAGCCGGAAAGTATCTTGAGCAGGGGGGGAAGTTCAAAACGGCATCAATCAGCGATGTATCGAGAATATACAAACGCATGACAGGAAAAGATGAAATGCCTGATGGATATTATGATGCCGTCATCTCTCACCTCCAGGACGGGAAAGTGCCAACCGAAAAGGAAGTGGAAAGCATCATTTCGAATTTTGAAATGCAAGGTAAAGTGCAGGGCGATTTCTTTGGAAGCTCGCTTTTCGAGTCGTGGCGTGACGACACGGCCGCACGCTGGCTGCCTGAGGTTTCTTCCGGCGAAGAAAGACGGGAACTCACTAGCAAAATGCTTGCCCTTGGACTTCCGAATCCCACGGAAACAGATCTCCGCAATTACAAGAAATACAGACTGATGGGGATTCCTTTCCCGTATGGCCCTGAAAGGAAGGAGGATTTTTGATGCCTGATGTTTGGAATGAAATTGCCCTGGGACGGAATCGTGTCCGGGCCGCGCTGGTGGCTGCTGACGGGCTCTCCTCGCAACAGGTTGGGGAAAACGTTACCTTGAGCGAATCCCTCCTGCTGCCCCCGGCCGTGGTGGCGGCCTCCCCTGAAAAGGCGCGCCAGGAGCAAACATACAAGCGGATCTCAGAGGATGAGGCGTTTGTCCTTTGGGCGCAGCAGCGCAAAGAGAATGCCGCCCTTGCCCGTGATGATACGGACGGGCTGGCCGGTGTGTTCTCCACGGCCAAAGTCTTTGGGGAAATCAGGCAATATGAGCCAGGATTTTGGGAAGCCCTTGGAACATATTTGAAAGAAGGTAGCGAAGATACCGCTGAAAATATCGTTGCTACGGTTGGGGCTATCGCGGGCAAATTGGGCGCGAATGATTTTGCTGATCAAGTGGAGCGGCTTGCGAAGCAACGTGAAAAGCGGCGGCCTGCCCCCCTGGAGTCTAACTCCGCCGTACAAAATTATGCAGGGGACGTAGTCAGAGCCTTGCCGCAGTTCGCTGGTGGCGTCTTGTCCTATATCGCCGGTGGCCCCCTGGGTGCCGTCATGTTTGGCGCGGCCCAGACAGGCGGTTCGCAATATCGCTCTTTGCGTCAGGAAAATGTCGAAAGAGACAGGGCTTTCATGGCCGCTGCGGCAACAGCCGGGCTTTCTGCTCCGCTTGATGCCCTTGGCACAGGGAAGTTCCTCAATATCTTCAAGGCATCAGGTGCCCGGCAAATTTTTCAGAATGCTGGCATAGCCGTTGGTACTGACTTCGTGACAGAATGGCTGCAAACCTACCCGGAAGAAGCCGCACGTATTTGGGGCCTTGCCGAGAAAAACGGAACGACTCTTGAGGAAGGGGTAAGGCTTTTTTTTGACAACTTCTGGGAGATGACCAAGCAAGGATGGTATGAGGGATTTGTCTCCATGCCTTTTGGCCTAATCGGTGGAGCTGGAAAGATTGCTGCCGATCGTCGCGCATCTAGGGATGCCCAGGCATTCGCCGAACAAAATACCGCCCTGCATGACGCCGTGGAGGCCAGCCAGACAAAGCAGATCGCTCCGGACTACATGGAAGATGCGCTGGATAACGCTTCTGACGTTCTGGCGCAGTCCGTGTACATCCCGGCGCAGGCGGCACTCGATCTGGCCGGGCAGGGGCGGGACGTGCTCACGCCCCTGGGCATCACGCTTGAGGAAGCGCAAAAGGCGGCCGCAAGCGGGGTCGATCTGGAAGTCAAGCTTTCCCGGGTGCATGCCCGTCTGGATTCCGCATGGATGACGGCCATGAACGATATCCTACGCCAGACGCCGGGCGCCCCGAACCTGCGGGAACTCAGCCTGATCGATGTCAATGACGAAGTGCAGGCGGCCCTTTCAGACGCGCGGCAGCGTCGTCGCAGGACCGAGGCCGTGCGGCAGGAAGAACAGCGTCTGGTGCGTGAGATGGCGCCATTGGTGGGCAAGGAGGCCGCAGAGACCTACGGCAAGCTGAATAGCGCACAGGCCCGTGCTTTCGAGGCCGCCTATGGAGTGGATGCCGCCGGACTGATGCGGCGACGCAGTGTGACGCTTGGGGAGGAAGGGGAAGCTGAAGGGCAGACCTTCAGCCAGCAGGGCACCCTGTCTTCGCGTTTTGCCGACATGCCTCTGATTGAGGCCGACAGCACGCAGTGGTTCGGGCCGGGAAAGGCTGTTGATGCGGACAGCCGGAATATGCGCAAGGCCGTCCATGACTGGGCGCGTACCGCCTTTCCCCAGGGGACGACAGTCGCCAATGCGGATACCGGCTGGGGGGTGCAGGTAACGCCATCTGGTATCAAGGCCAGTCTTCATCATGGGTATGATGAGCTGCTGGCCAGATCCGTGCCCTTCATCCCGCAGATCATCGAGAGTGGTATCCATCTTGATTCCATAGAAAAAAAGCCTGGTCTCATGTCGCATATCTTCGCGAACAAGATCAGGCTGGACGGTCAGGATTATGTAGTTGGCTTCGTGCTGCGGGAAGACGACAACGGCAACCGTTTCTACGATCACGAGCTGACAAAAATAATCAGCCCCGACTGGCTAAAGCCGGGACCCGCTCTCCAAGAAGGAAACGTTGTACACCGGACCAATCGGGGTGATGTGATGAATATACTCCGGGAACGTCTGGGCGTCAATGACGGGACGGGACAGGTATTCTTCCGGACCGCCGGCCAGTTCCTGCCGCCCAAATTCAAGAGAAGACGCGCCCCGAGCATGGAGGCTGTGCGCCGTCTGGCTGACAAAATGAACAGTATGGCCGCCAATGCCGCCCGCGTGGAGATCGTGGAAAATGCCGAGGCCCTGCCGCAGAACCTGCGCGATGCCTATGCTTCTCAGGCGGACAGCGTTGAAGGTCTGTACGATCCGACAACGGATACCGTGTGGCTGGTGGTCGAGAATCTGGAAAGCCTTGAACGGGCCGCAGAGGTCTGGCTGCACGAGAACGTGGTGCATCATGGCCTGCGCTCTGCACTGGCACCGGCGCAGCGCAGGCTGCTGCTCAACCAGCTCTGGCAGATCATGGGCGGGATGGGAAACAGCAGCATTCGCGACATCGCCAGCCGGTATGGACGAGACCCGCGCAGCAACGAAGCTGCCAGGCTGCTCATCATGGAAGAAGCCCTGGCCAATCTGGCGGAACGCCGTGCCCAAGGGCTGCTGCGCAGCACGCAGGAACAAAGCCTGTGGCGCCGGATCGTCGATGCCATTGTGCGTGCCTGGAACGGCATGGTACACACGCTGACCGGTCGCAGGGGACGCATGGGCCGTAGCCAGATGGAGCGGCTGCTGGACGCCCTGCAGGGGCATGTGATGGAGGGAAGGCCTGTTGCCATGCCTGACGCGGCCTTGGAGGAAGGAACGGACAGTGCCGGTGCCTTTGCTTCTCTGAGCGCTGACCAGCAGGAATCCGCCCGTGCCACCTGGATGCAGCTACAGAAGGATATGGAAGCCTGGGGAAGGCAGGTCGATGCGTTTCAGCCAGAGAATCGGCCTCGGGGAAGGCAGCCAAAGCTGATGACGGTGTGCAGCACTCCTGACGTGCTACAAAAGCTCGGCGCACCTGCCCTGCCTATGACGATGTCGGCTGACAATCTGGCAAAGGTCTTATCTGACAAGCAGGATCATCAGCTGCCCAAGGAGCTGGTGAAGCAGCTGCCTGCGGCTCTTGCTGCGCCGGTGATGGTCTTTGAATCGGCCACGACGGCGGATTCTTTCGTGGTGCTGACAGAGCTGAAGCACGAGGGACGATCCGTCATGGCGGCCGTGCATCTGGATACGGAGCGGCAGCGCATCAGGGTCAATGATATTGCCAGCGCCTACCGGCGCGGCAACGAGGCATGGTATCTGCGGCAAATGGAGGAAGGGCGCCTACTGTACCAGGACAAAAAGAAGAGCCTCGCATGGGCGCGGACAAACAGGCTACAATTGCCCAGAGTGCGCAAACTCCCAGCGAGGCTTTCTGGAAAGAGGATACTCACGGAAGAGGACGTGGTCAAGCCGGCAGATCCCGGAAGGGGCGGGGAAAATACTCCTCTGGCCTCCCTCGCCTCTCGTCCGTCCGGTCTTACCGAGAGCGTTGCTTCCGGCATCCGGGCGCTGCGAAAGGTCATGGGCCGTGGTGTGAGCGCTGACGTGGAGGACATCCTGTCCAATGAAGAAATGGGCAAGCTGATCCCGCGCCATGACCTGAGCCTGGCCGAACGCCTGTTCAAGCTGCCGCACTGGGTGGCCAAGGACCATGCCGGATTCGCCAGAGTCTATGACAGACAGCTGCGGCGTGTGGAAGAGCGCTCCGCCGCCCTCAAGGCCTCGCTGGAGCAGGTGCCTCTGCTCTTTGATGGTGATGCCAGCAAGCGTCTGGACCGGAAGGAGCAGGAACAGCTGGCCGCCATGATCTGGAAATGGGACGGGAAGCAGATCGGGCCCTTGAACGCCATCGAGAAATTCAACGTCGTTGACCAGACTGTGAACGGACGCGACGTCCTGGAGCTGAACCCGGACTATCAGAAAAAGTTCAGGACATGGTTGAAGGAACAGCCGGAGCCGGAGCGCGTGAAGCAGGCCTTTGGGCAGGTGCGCGAAGCCCTGGATGCCGCCTTCCTGCGCGCCTACAACAAAATGGCCGCCATGTCAGACCTTGCCGAGACCGACCTGGAGATGTACCGGACGGAGTTCGGGAACATCCACAACTACTTCCCGCATCAGCGTACAGGGAAGTATTTCGTGGTGGCAAAGGTGGGCAAGGAAACGGTCTTCCGCAAGCATTTTGACGTACCCTTTGGCTCGTCGGTGCGTGAGGAATGGGCCAAGATCGTTGCCGAGCACAGGAAGGACTTTCCCGACGCCACATGGGAGGGGCCGCGCGAAGCCCAAAAGCTGCCGGATGACATCCTGGGCGCCCCCATCGACCCGGAAGCCATGGAACAGATCATCTCCGCCGCAGCGTCCCGGCTGGGCGACAGCGAACAGGCCGAGCGCGTGCGCTCCACCCTGCTCTCCGGCGTGGCCGACGTCCTGAAAGCCCGCGGTTTCGGGGCCCATGGCATCCACCGGCAGAATATCCCCGGCTTCGAGACCCAGGACGTGAAGGGCGTCCTTTACAGCTACATGGCCGGCCTCAACGGCTGGCTGACCAAGATGGACGCCGCTGCGGACTTTGCCCGGGCCCTGGGCAAGATTGACGCCAGCGCCTCTCCCCGACTGTGGGAATATGCTGCGCAGTACACCAAGGACATGCTGCGCAACAGCGACCAGATCGACAGGATCACCGGCAATATCAAGTCCGTGGCCTTTGCCTGGTATCTGGGCGGGAATATCAAGACCGCCGTGGTCAACCTGACCCAGAATGCCGTGGTGGGCGTGCCCCGCTTGCAGCAGTATGTCACCGGCGGCGGAACCCTCTGGCTGAAAAGCGCCATGGATACCATCGGCCTGTCCTACTCCGGCAAGGGACTGCACGGTGCCAAAAAGCTGACTGACGAAGAGGCGGCCATGCTGCAGGAGCTGTACGGTAACAGCGTCATCACGGATGCCTACATGGAAGAAGTCCGCGGGCAGGTCTCCGCTTCGCCGTCCCTGCGGATGTGGGAACGCTTCACGCGCCTGCTGGGGTGGCCCATGAGCAAGGTGGAGATCTTCAACCGGGCCTCCCTTGCTCTGGCAGCCTATCGGGCGGCCCGTGCCGGGGCCCTCAAGGCCAAGGCCCTGAACGAATACGGGCTTGAACCGGGCCAAAAGATGACCCCGGACCAGGCACGGGACTTTGCGGCCATGCTGGTGCGCGATACGCACTTTGAATACGGGCGCGGCAACCAGCCGGAGTTCCTGCGCAGCAATGTGGCCGGCCGGATGATTTCCCCCGTGTTCACTTTCCGCAGCTTCGGAGCCAATATCCTGAACCTGTGGTGGCGGGCCCTGCTCCATGAGGGCAAGGAAGGGCGCGCCTTCGTGGCCAAGAGCCTGGGGACGACCGTGGCCCTTGGCGGGCTGACGGCCTTCCCCTTCTATGCGACGCTGGCGGCGTTGTGCGCCGCGGCTTCCGGAGATGACGAGGACTGGACCACAAAGGTCAGAAATGCCCTGCCTGAAAACAACCTGCTGCGGGATGTGGTCTGTTATGGACTGCCATCCCTGCTGGGGGTGAACATCGGCGGCTCCCTGCGCATGGAAACTCCCTTCACGGAGGGCATGAAGCGTGGCGAGACCTTCAAGGAGGCCATGACGGAAAGCCTGGGAGACTTTTTGGGTATCCCCTATGATCTGGTCGTGAACAAGCCTTCAAAATTCCTGGAAGCCCGACGCTTTGATGCTGATTACAGGGCAGTGGAAGCTCTCGTGCCTACGTTCGTGGCCAACATCATGCAAGCCTGGCGCCTTGCTACGGAAGGACAGACCACCATGCGCGGGCGGCCCATCAACAGCCCGGGCCAGCCCGGCGCCCGGAAGCTCTCCACCGGAGAGGCTTTTGGCAAGGCGCTGGGCTTTCAGCCCACCAGCAGTGCCAAGAGCTATGAAGCCTATGCGGCTGAGAAAAGGCGCACGTCGGTACGTAGCGACAGGATAGACGACTTCACCAACCAGGCCCTGGATGATCTGGAAAGCAAGGGACGCCCGTACATGATGCGCGAGCTGCGGAAAAAATTACAGACGTGGAACAAGGAGATGGAAGCGGAAGGGAAGCCGGCCATGAAGATTATGCCCAAGGACGTGCTGCGGCGTGTGGCCGCACGCAGGCGGGAGAACAGGCCCACCAGGGACCAGAGAGAAAAAGGCGCCGCCCAGATGGCGACGTGGGGAGTTTAGGAAAGAAAAAAGGCAGGGTACCACACCACAGACACAACAAAGGCCGGGAGTGATCCCGGCCTTTCTGCGTTGCGGCTGCTGCGGCTTTTTGGTATCAGGTTTGCGTGGGCGCGTTCTCCGAGAAGGAGGATACTCCCATGAAGCACTTCCTCCGGGATGTGCTGGCCGGATTCCTGGCTAGCCTTCTCGCGGCGCTGGTAGCACATATGTTGACCAAATAAACGCCGCACCCCGGTAGAGGTGCCACTCTGCCGGGGTGCCAAAACCGATGTTGTGAAAATGTCGGGGGACGTGCCCCACGGGGCGGCGGGTGTTACCAGCACTCACCGTCCCTTTCTTCTTAGATAGCCACCTCTTCGCCGGAAGTCAATCAGCGGCAAGCCTGTCTTGAAAATCCTCTCCGTCTTGGGTACAGGCACGACCAAGGGCAAATCCTACCCTCTGAGGGGAGGTGATGCCTATGGCGCAATTCCTGCTGGATGTCCTGGCCCAGGTCGTAGCCGGACTTCTGGTCGTTCTCATCCTTCGCTACTGGCGATAAATGAGTTTGCCGCCGAAAGCGGGAACTTCCGGCGGCGGTAAAAACGGCGACATAATCAACCTATGTCAGAGGGCTTGCCCTAGAGGCGGCAGATGGGCGAACACCTACCGCCTCGCTTTTTTAGATAGTCAGCTTTGCGGATGAAGTCAACGTCCCATGGCCACGGCCACGTTGAGGCTCAAGAGAAGCTGGCGGGACATGGAGTGCAAGGCCTGACGGAACAGATCACGGGCCGTATCCTGGGAAGCATACAGGCCTTCCAGCATGGCGTCGGTACTGAACGCGGTATCGGCATGGCGCCCCAGGTCGGAGATGGCATAGGCAAAGGTCTTGCCGCGGCAGGCATCCAGATCACGCGACAGGCTGTTGAAAAGCTGCTCCAGTTCCCGGGTGCGGCTCCCCCACTCCTTCCACAACGCCAGGAGGGCTTCTTCCTGCGGCCCGGGCTTATGGGCGGGATTGTTGGCAGGAGGCAGGTAGAAGGCCCCATCGCGGTACAGGGGCAGGTGCTCCGGCTGCGGCGGCAGGGCCTTGGGCAGCGCGTCGATCTTGGCCTGCACCCACGCCAGCGCGTCCGGTATCCACTCCTGCGGCAAGTCTCTGATGCTGGTGAGCTGGAAGGCGGCCTTGAGCTGGTTCCAGCAGGCATCAAAGGGCGCGTTGGACAGCTTGGCCCACGAGCCCACCAGGGCCCGCAGGGGCTTGCGATCTTCGGTGGTGGACGACGTGAGGGAGAGGGTGCCGGGAAAGTCCACGATGTCCTGGGTGATGTTGCGGGCGGCTTCCTTCTGCCGGGCCAGCTCTTCTTCCATACGGTTGAAGGCTTCGATGTAGGCCAGCTTCATGGCCAGGGCCTTCTTGCCGGTGTAGCCCATGACGAGCAGCATGAAGCCGTCACGGTAGAGGATGAACATGCGAACCTGCTTCACGCCAAGGGGCGTTTCCTGTTCCTGATACGTCTCCTCAAAATTGAGTTGTAAGGAGTTTTCAGGGAGTTGCGATAAAAGCATGTCTACGTCGCGCAACACGTTATCGTGGCGCTTGCCGAAGAACTTGGCGACTTCAAGCGACGTGGTGGCCGGACGGCCTGAGTGGAGAGAGACGGAAGGGGAAAGGGGAGCGGGGGAGAGAAGTGTAGCTTGCGACATGGTGCAAACTCCTATGGTTGAGAGTTGGCACCGCCGTTGAATGACGATGCCGGGTGTTCAACACCGCCCATAGGCGCGGCTCCCCGCCTTTAGCCTTGCGGCCTGGACATATCGGGGACACCCGGCAAACGATGGATACAATGATAGCCCAAAAGACAGCCAAAAAAAATCTTGACTTTCAGAAAAAGGGCACAAAAAAGCGCCATGCTGTCGGGTGGCGTTGTCCGCCTATGGTTGGTGTGTTGAGCACCTAGGAGGACAACGCCACAAAACGCGGGGAATGTCAAGGGGACAGAAAGGGAGGCTGGGTAAAATTCATTCAGGTGCACTGCGCCGCTCAGACGGCGACGTGGGGAGTGTAATAAGGGGGAACGGCTCGGTTTTGATA
>ERZ773146.2329-NODE-2329-length-12978-cov-6.602801_pt1 | contig 12978 bp, 6 predicted proteins | sample MGYA00580847_ERZ773146 | MGnify/ENA primary metagenome ERZ773146 (study PRJEB29015, sample SAMEA2737830) | human gut metagenome | biome: human gut; feature: human-associated habitat; material: faeces | place: China | collected 2012 ...
AATTCTCTACGTCTTTTTGCAAACTCTTCATAATTAATATTATACATTTTAAAAACTACATACTTTTTTCCTGTATGATCTGTAAGTTCTTCATTATCTTCCCAATTAGAAGTTACTCCTCCACGATTATAATAACGACCGAGACCACCATCAAGTTCTGTTCTGCAATTTGTATATTGTAAATCATCTATCCAATCAATATCAGCATCAACAGTTATTTTATATTTTCCGTCCTTATTTTCCAAAAAGTTGTTTAATTTTATTTCGTTAGCTTCTTCTAAAGACGTAACATAGTTTTCAAGTGTATATGTGTCATCTTTATTTTGCAAAATTTTAGTTTTTATTTTAGTAGTTACATCCGCATAAACAGATGTGTCAACTCCACCAAAAGCCATACATATTGATAAAGTTAATGCGATAAGTTTTTTTCTCATTTAGTTCCCTCCAAACTTAATATTAAAGGTTTATGAGTTCCTGTGAAAATAAATCTACAAATTCCTTGGTATATCCCCTACCTCAAAATTATCTTATAATGCCATAGTAGCACAAACGTACGTTCTTTGCAACCCATTGTAAAAAAGGTGTAAACAGGAATGAATAAATTCATCTTGTTTACACCTTAATGTTTATGAATAATTATTTTAACTAGTCATTGACAAAAATCTCTGTGTTTGAAGCAACTATTCCACTGTTCTTTTTATAGACATTTTGCGCTTCTTCAGGTTTAATTTCTGCATATTTGGTTATTTCTTTTTCTCTTGATAACCAATTTTTAGTTGGCTCTATTGTCCACTTATCAATGTAAGTTGCAAGGTTCCAGTATTCCTTTTCATCATAAGGATTATTTATGTTTTCAGGATTTTCCCAAGCCTTATACTTGTTTCTTACATTTTCTAGTTGTTCTGTCACTTCCTTCTTTGCGGCAGCCAATGCGCTTGTCTCATCAGTGTAATATCCCTGATTGTTAATCAATTCATCAGCTCTATTCTTTTGAACTGCAGTAAGATTGTTGTAATTCTTAACATAACTGTAATTACCAACTGCCATAAGCTTGTAAACATAACCAATTCTAATTACACCGTTGGAGTTTGTTTTTGTACTTACAACAGCATTTCCTTTTCTTGCGAAACTGTTGTAAAAATTGGTTTGGTCAGTATTCATCTTGTCGAAATCATAGTCATCTGACGCATCAGTAAGAGTTGTGTCAATTCCACTTTCATCCTTGATTGTATGCATGTCTCCGTTTTCATCTTCATAGAGAACTTCTATTAAAGAACTTCCATTTCCAATGTCTGTAGGATATGCCTGGAACTGTACTCCCGGAAGAATCAAGCTTGTATCCTTTGAGTCAACCTTACCAATGTCTAGTTCCTGGTAGTAATATGTCTCATACTTAGCTGTACCTGTTTCAATAGCTTCTGAAGCATCGAAAAACTCTACTTCCTCCTTGGCATTTGCTCCATACATGTAGATTTCCTTTTCGTTGTTGACTATTTGGAAGTTGTCCGGTGCAGATACCTCGACTAAGACATATTTCTTCTTTTCGTTAATCATTCTGTTAAGTTGAACTCTTGCTTCACGCTCTGCATCTTCCCTTGTTCTATATATTCTGCTGTCAACAGCATTTTGAATTTCTTCCGCAGACAAGTCTCCGGTATCTTCAAAATAACTATAAGTGCTTGAATAATAGTTGTACGTGAAGGAAACCTTTGCCTCTCCATTGGATCCTGTTACTGCTGTCTTTTTTTCGCCCAATTCATTTGTTACTGAAATTTTTGCATTAGCAAGAGGTCTTTCTTTCTTGTCATCATACTTTTTAACAATAATCTCGTGTGTTGCAGTCGCTTGTAACGATAACGCACTGTACTTAGGTGGTGTTGGAATCCTTGTTGTGTCTGTAGGCATGGTGAATGTAAGGCTGTCACTCTTGTCACCTACAGTTGCAATGTATTCTCTCATTACGTCCTGTTTGCTTGACTCAACCTTGCCAACAATGACATAAAGTTCTGATATTCCACCGGCACTTGTCATCTTGACAGTTGCCTTTTTTCCACTTGTTACAGTATTCTTGTTAAATCTGAATTTAAGCTTGTCACCCTTTTGAAGAGAAAGACTTCCAAGTGCCGTAGCACCACTGGTGTTCCCACTTCTCTTTCTGTACGCAGTCACACCGGATACATTACTCATGCTTATTGCTTTTGAACCATTCGAACTTATTGTTATCCAGTCAGAGTAGTAATAATTACTGTCATTGTAGTTGCTGTCATCTGATGCCAAGTGAGCCTTTACATTTGAAACATTTTTGCCACTTGAATTTTTAAATGAAATGTTGGTTGCCGCAGTTGCTTTTTTTTCAGGATCTGTATTGTCATCAACAACCTTCTGCAACGTTGTCATCACGTTCCAAGAGTCCCAACAACTGTTTCCTGAATAATACTTGGAAGTGCTGATTATTGTTGCGAATGCAAGTTCTGCCTGACTCGGCTTGCTTCCATATGCCTTAATGAATGTTGCACCGTTATCATAACCACCATAACCATAATAAAGTAGCTTTCTTAACTTTCCTGCATTTGAACCCGTGTACTTACTTTCTTTAACGGAAGTATTTGTTAATGTTGTTGATTTATTGTGCTGTGCACAAGCAGCATACACTGAATCCAATTTGAAAATACTTGCCTGAGTTTTATTGCTACCACTTCCATAATAGAAATCTTTTCTTTTTGAAATCTTAACAGTACTTCTTGCTGTGGTACTTGAATACAGTTTATAATCCCAGTCATACGAGCCATTTGCCTGAACCTTTGCTTCAGGTACGGGCATTAGCAATGGCATGATTGTGTCCGGTTCATCAACAGGAAGATTTGTTATTTCTGCCTTTTTATCTGTAACTTTAAAGTTGACATCATACAATATGTATCTTCCGTTGTTTTCCTCAATTCTGCCATCCGTCGGCTCTGAATCGAAATACAATGGGAGTGAACCCACATTTATGACGTTGCCATTTGACAGGTCCTTGATAAAATACCACTCGTCTTCATCAAGTGACAAATCTGTAAATGTAAGGTTTCCGTTTCCATCTGTTTTTTTGATTCCGCGTGAATAAAATTTCATACCCTTGAATTGTTCAAGAGTTTCATAGCCTTCCCCATTATCCTTAACACCGAAAATCTCAAAAGATGCATTGGAGGCAGCCTTTCCGTTACTTACTCTATGGATTGTTACTGTAGCTGAAGAATACTTTGTAGGATTGACTTCTTTTATTGTTTCTTCCGTTTCATCTTCAATTGCATCCCGTGAATCTTCTGTTGAATCAGGTTTAGATTCCGTTGCTTTTTCCTGATTGTCATTTTGTTTTTCATTTACTGTTTCCACGTCATTGTCCGTGTTTACAGTTTCGCTTTCTTCTACTTCTGTCTGCATTTCCATGACAGCCTGTGTTGTGGTTTCAACAATGTCTGCCAATGCAGTTTTTGTGGTGCCTGAGAAAAAACTGAATGTGCCAAGAGTAACGGCAAGTGTCAGTGCCGTTATCTTAGCGATTAACTTATTTTTTCGCATGTTCTTCCCCTTTCTTTCTGAACATTATCAAAGCTCCTGCAAGCATGATTACAAGTCCTGTCAGGTACCAGTATGGAGTTGTAGCACCTGTACTAGGCAATTCAAATATGCTATCATTTGTTACAGTGTAAGTAATGTCAAAATAATGATATTTTCCGTTTGATTCAACAACTGTACCCTTGTATCCACCATCTGGTTTTGTGTCAAGAATTACAGGCAATGTTCCAACTTCAATTGGATCAGCGAGCAACACTTTTCCTGCTTTTGTAACCCTTTCAATGATTATGTATTTTGTCTTTCCGTCCGGATTAAGTCCGTCAATTATTGCTTCACCATTCTTGTCTGTGTTTACATCTTTCAACAAGTAGTATGTATCTCCCTTGTATGAATATGACTCATTGTTCTTATAAGATGTATCAGTTGTAAACACACCAAATTTTGCATTTTCAACCGGAGCTTTCTTTGAATCATTCTTAATCAATCTGATAGATGCTGTATTTTCATCAATTAATGTGATCTCCTTTGACTCATTATATGAAATAGTAACATCTGCATCTGCACAAGCCTTGTAACCCGTTGGAGGTGTAACTTCGTGAATGTGATATGCTCTGTCACGCTTGCTTTCGACTTCTGCTCTTGCTGCTTCCTTAGCCTCAGCTTCCGTCTTAAATATGTGCTTTGTATCTGTTGCTGTAGCAAGAATGTTCTTCACTTCAGAGTCAGACACATAATCAAGATTCTCAATGTAGTAATATTCATCTTCAGTCGAAGTTGTAAACGTGTTTGAAATATTAATCTTACCATCTGCATCAGTTACGTACTGTTTCTTAACTCCATCCACTGTAACGTCAAATGTGGCATTAGGAAGAATGTTTCCTAAAGTTCCTTTTTTAATTAAAGTAAGGTTCTGTGTAAAGCTCTCTCCATCCGTAACCTGCTTTAATACGTTTTCCTGATAGTTGACGAATTTTGTGGCAAAATCAACAGGTTCACCGTCTGCGTTAACATTTGAATTACTTTCCGATACATCGCTTTTATTGGCATTTGTTATTAAGTTATTGTTAATGTCATCTGCTTTAAACCAAAATACTGTAGCTGAATGTAATTCTCCATCAAGTACATATCCTGACATTGTTGAAACTTCCTGCCAATAATATGTTCTTTCCATTTCCTTTTCACGTGATGCCAATGGATTATCTCCATCATCATGTCCGTTTACGATGTTATAGTTTGCATCAGCCTTGTATGCGGCCATTGCCTCTTCATAAGATGTATACAAGTTATGGTCCTTGCAATACTGCTTTAGTCTGTCTGAAGCAGTACCATATGCATCAACATCAACATACTTGTATTCGCCTGTTTTATAAGTTACTGAACTTCCTTCATAATAAATCTCACCATTTTCATCTGTTGTTCCTGATACAAGAAGATTCTTCTTGTTTTCGTCTGAATAAATGTTTATCTTTACTCCAGGTAAAACTTCATTCATTGCATTTGTTTTTCGAATCTTAAATACAGGTGTTAATGTGCATTCATTTTGAAGAACGTGTTCCTCAACTTCAATCGGATCAATGACTTCCAAATCCTTTACTGCTCCATCTCCTGTTAAAGAAAATGTAATGTCATCAACGCTTCCAACGTAGTCTGGATGTGACACTTCTGAAACCGTAAAGTCCTTTTTAATGGTCTTAATGTAATTCTTTAAGTCTGTTTGGGCTGCTGTTCTTGCCTCTGCCTCGTTAATGTATCTGCCAAGGTCCTTTACCTGCTTTTTACCCATGTCATCAAGTTCATCATAATTAGTACAGTACCAGTAATATTCTGTTCCGGTATCTGCTAGAGAAACAGAAAAATCAAAGGTTGCCATTGCCTTTCCGTCATCATCTGTTGTTACGGTAGTTGTGCTTCCGTCACTACATTCGATGTTGAAAACTGTTCCCGGAACAACAATGTTATCACTGTCCTTTTTCTTTATGTTTACTGTCTGATTAAAGGTATCGTCCAGTGTTAGCATTCCATACGTTGGTGGTATAACCTTATCTTCTTTGGTATTCATAAACTGCATAGTCTTATAGTAGTCTGCCTTTACCCACTGAGCGTAAAGTGTAAGGTCTTCATTTTCAGTACTTTCAACATTAGGATAATGTCCTAATGATTGTCCTTCAGAATATGACTTTCCGCTTCCATCCTTTTCTGTGTTCCAGCCCGTAAACACGTAACCGTCTCTAATGAATGGATTTACACGAATGTTGTTAACATCGCCTGATGAAACAGTGTTTGTGTACTTTTTCAAGTTAAATAATGTTAAGGAAACATCATAATCAGGCATATGACTTGTCTGCTTCATGAACACTATGTAGTGACAATTAGATATGTCGATTCTGCCTGCCTTGTCTGTCACAAAATCACTTTCGTACTTGTCACCACGATACACAATGTTCATTTCTGAATCATATCCGTAAATCATATATGTCTGACTACTTGCCAATGTAAACGTACATTCCGAATAACCTGAAACATCAATTAACTTAGCGGAACTTACAGTCATCTGTTTTCTTGCCGCCGAACCTGTAAAGTTATCATCATATGTGATGTCCGCTGTCTTGTACTCCCACTTTGGATACAAGTCAAGTGTCTTGTCTTCATTTGCTGAATAAATCCACTTTCCTCCACTCCAATAACTGTTTGAAGTACTTCCTGAATTGATTTTTCCGGTAGAGAGCATGTCCTTTGTAATTACTGTATCTCCGGTTCCGTCAATCTTTGTATTCCATCCTGCAAACCTTGCACCTTCCTTTGTAAACGCCTTTCCGTTATAATCTGAAGGATTCTTTGTCTGGTTTGAAACAGTGTACTTTGATTTTACAATCACGTTATCGTATGTGATGTAACTCTTTTCAAGCAACTTACTACTATCCTGATAAAAGTTAAGTGTTGTCCATATATAATCACCCCACACGGCATATATGGTTGCATAAAAATCAGTTGTAGTTGTTCCTGCACTATAACTTTGCATGTCCCAGGCATAGTAGCTGTTATTGACATTAAAATCAGCAGATGTTGCATTCTTGTTTTTGGACCAACCGAGGAACTTTCTGCCCTTTCTTGACACTGCACTCATTCCAATGTTAGGACTGTTCATGTAGTAGTAGTTTGAATTTCTGTTTGGTTCATCACCACCGTTTGAATCAAAAGTCAAATGCATTACAGCACGATTAAGAGTTACTATGTATGAACCATAATTTCTACTTGAACCACTTGGAACATTCATTCCCAAATGATTTGCATTTAATGTTACAGTAACTGTTTCAGCATGTGTTGTTGCAGTTGTCATTCCGGAATTGTTGACATTTGAAGAAAATGCCGAACTTGTTTCTGAATATGCTCTTCTACAAGTTGCAACTGCATATCTGTTTTCAGGTTTTGCGTATGAAAACGAAAAATTGAAAATTGACCAGTTACCTCCACCTGACTGTGTGGTTTTATTTGAACTTGTTTTTAATGAAAAACCGCAAGAATTACTATAAGTTGTAACAGACCACGATACTGTTCTTTGAACATTGGCTTTTAAACTGCCTGATACAGAAGCATACACAGTTCCACTATACAGTGTTTGCGAGCTTCCTGTGTTATTGTCATTGATTGTAACTGGAATGTGTCCGTTGTTATAGTCAAGAACTGCCATTGTCTTTACATCGGGTATGTTCCAACTCATCAGCCATTCAGCATGAGTTGTTACATTTGTCTTGTTTCCGTTTTGATCCAACTCATAATGTTCACAATTAAGAATGCTGTCTTTCGACAATGCAAGAGCAAGGTCCTCATCACTTAAACTGTTAAGCCATACTGAAAGTCTTGTTTCTGTTGCATTACTTATGGCATCCTTAAATTCCTTGTCAGATAACTTTTTCCAGTCTCCATGGAAAAGAACTGAAGCAAAACCGTCTTCCGGAAGCTTGCCCTCTTCTGCGTCAACATCAAAAGTTGCGTTACCAAAGTACTGGTCCCAACCTTCATTTCCAAGGTCTTTTCCCTGATTCTTCAAGTCATCACCATACTTAAGGTAATATCCTGTAACCCTAGCAGTAGCAATGCTTGTACCACTGTCATTTCCATATGTTCCAAGTGCTGAATAATCAACTGTTTCACCAAAGTTTGAATAAGCAGCAAAATCTCCGTTTTCTTCTACTGCTGAAACAACATCTGCTTCCTTGATGTTTGCAGTTGCAAAGTCCTTAACGTCTGCTGAGTAGTTACCGGCTGCACATATTACTTTTATGCCACTTTTTGTAGCTTCTTTAATCGCATCAACAACATAATCTGCCTTAATCTTGTAACCTGTTGTTGCTGATAAGTTTATGACTTTTACATCAAGTTCCCTTGCAAGTTCGATGGCTGCATAAAGTGAAGCAATTGAACCGTCACCATCCTTATTAAAAGCCTTGATTGAAATGATGTTTGCACCATTATCACTTGTTTCTTCAATGATTTTAGCCATTTCAGTACCATGACCGCTTAAATCACTTGTTCCTTCACCTGTAACATCGTAGCTTTCTCCTGCTCCGTTTACACCTGTATCAATTACTGCAATTCTTGTTCCTTTTTCGTTGTTTGTAATTTTGCTTACTGTATCAGAGCTTTCCTCATTGTCCTGTACTGATACCTTTAAGTCTTTGTTTACAGATATTTTTTTGTTTTTAAGTTTTTCATATGAATTGTCTGAATTTTTTACGCTGTCAAACGTCACAAAGTATAAATCGTTAGACTTTATGATGTTCTTAACACCTTCAAGTTTTTTAATATCTTTCTTATTCTTTGCTGATACAATAATCTTGTTACTTGATGAATTATCTGTAAGCGTATTGTAGTCAGCAAGATTTATCTCTTGTGAAAAATCGCTGATTTTCACGTTTTTTTCGTCATTATAACGGATAAATCCAAGCGAAGTTATTATTAACGCAAGAGCAGCAATCATCACCACTCCAGTCTTTCTAATTCTGTTTTTCATTTGTCCGCCTTTCTATCCTTCTTCTTTTTTTCAAGCATTCTCTTAATGGTTAGGAATATAATAATAATGACCATTAGTGTAATACCTATGCTTAGTGCCTTCTTATATTCCATTAACCATCTTGATTGCTTTTTCCTTACTGTTTCATTGTTTGTACTTTTTATTTCAGTTCTTACGCCTCTGACACAAAGCCTATGGTCGTTTATTCCATATGGTGTACACGTAAGTAAGGTCACGTAATCCTTGCCTTTCTCAATGTACAATTGCGATGTGTCATCAGGCTCAACAACTGTTATCTTGTCAACCTTGTAGCTTATTGTCTTTCCAAGATAATGAATGTAAAATACATCTCCATAAGTAACTTTTTCCAAGTCAGAAAACATTCTTGCAGTGCTTAATCCTGAATGAGCTGCTATTACAGAATGGGTGCTCGTACCACCGATGGGAATCGATGTCCCCTCAATGTGTCCGGCACCCTTTTTTAAAACTTCATCACTTGTTCCGTGGTATACAGGAAGATACACATTTATGCATGGAATCTCAACATAGCATAAAAGGTCGTTTCCTACATTAAGCATTGACTCATATTCCTTAAGTAAAAATCTGTGGGAATTGTCCGGGTCAAACGGATCTGTAATTACTACATCAGTTTTTACCAGGGACTCATTATATGACTGAGCCTTGGCAATCAACTTATCAATGTCCGATTGTTCCATTTCTTCCACTTTTTTGTCATATGAGTTAAGTATTGTGGAATTATGACGGTCATTTATCGAATTGACGATGAAGGAGTAAAATGTCATCACAATTCCTACTATTATTAATAAAATGGATATAAACAATCTTCTTTTTTTCATTTTTTATTCTGCATTTTCTTTCTTAGTTCTTAACATAATACCCGCTGCAGCAAGCATGCATCCAATGATAACAGTTGCATATGTTCCCATTTCACCTGTTGAAGGAATAGGGAAGCTCTTGTTATTCTGAACAGAAATTTTAACCATTGCGTTTTCTGAATCGCCCTTTGCAAGCATTTTTGCATCGAGGTTATCAACTGTTGCCTTTGCTGAAGCATTCTTTGTATAGATTACATCTGCATTAGGATTGTCCTGTCCTCTGACTGTTGCAACGCTTGGAGTAATTGTTGAATCTGTCATTGTAACATTAACAGTGATGGCATCCTTTAATAATGTGTAACCCTTGTCTGTTGCAATTTCAGTAAATGAGTACTGATTTGCTTCAATACCGTAAATGTTAAGTTTACCGTTCTTGTCAGGGCTGAAGATTGTTGCATCTTTTTCATTTGTTGTTTCACCTGTTACGTGATACTGTCCGTCTGCTACCTTTGTTGCAACTAAATAGTAAGGTGCTGTCTGTCCGTCTGTTTGTCTTGATGTATTCTTTCCTACAAACTGTACCTTTGTTGCATCACCGGCATTGTCTGAGAATGTCTTGTTTAAGTCTGTTGCATATGAATAAACTACTGCTTCATCCTTTAAAACATCTTCATAAGCTGTGTTTGTTCTTGCATAAGTAAGAACTACATCATTTGGGTTTCCGTTATCACCAAGAATCAAATCATCTGTACTCTTAACGTTTGCACTGTAAGATACAACCACATATTTTCCTGCATAATTTGTATTAATTTCACTTAATCCATCTGCTGTCATAGCCACAGTCATTTTATTATCCTGAACAGTTACAGTAAACTTGTTCTTGTCCTGAGTCCAAGTAGCTACTGCTTTTGCTGTATCGTTGATGTCAGCGTCGGCTTTTGTATCGTACCAATAAAGTGTTACTGAATCCTTGTTATAAGTAAGTCCCTTTGCAAGAGTGTCCACAAAAGTATACTTTGTGAAGTATGATGCCTTTGAGATGATTGCAGGAAGTTTTGATGTAACTCTGTAATCAGCAACGTCACCTTCTGAAACAGAAGCTGTATCTTTAAGAGCATGTCCGTTGTTTCCTTCAGAACTGTAATCATCATCGTCTGCTACCTTCTTATCAAGTGTAGGATAATCTGTCTGGTTTTTAGGATAAACATTGATGTCATACATCCAATCCTGTCCGTCAACTGTTGTTGATGGAATTGAAACCATAAACGGATCAGTTGTGTAAGTTACATCTTCAGGAACATATGTTTCAACAACCATGTATAAACCAACTGGAAGCTTATCTACTGAAGTAACACCAGTGCTACTTGTTTCTGTCATGTCCTTGCCTCCATTGGCTTTAATGTAATCTTCAAGTGTATTCTTAGTTGCTGTGTTACTGTTTTCGAGTTTGTCCTTTAAGGCATCGTTGATTTCTGTTGAAGTATAGTAGTATGTACTATTCTTTGTAAGCTCTGCTGATGCTGTATCAAGTCCTAAATCGCCGATGAGATTAGTATCATTGAATCCGTATAAAACCCTTACACCAATTCCATTTGCAGTTGTCTTTGATTCAGTGTAGATGTCTGCTACCTTTAAGTAACTGAACACATTTCCCTGAATTGCATACTTCTGTAAATCTGTTTCTGCTTTTGTGTCACTCTTCCAATCGTTATTGAAAACGCTTGTGTCTACTCCTGCCTTAGTAGCTGCTGTTATGTCATACTTATGAACTGTTAAGCTACCAGTCTTTGTAGTATCAATTGTGTCATAAGTAGCAGTTCCGTAATCGGCTGCTGATACTGCGGGTACCATTGTCATTGTCATCGAAGCTGCAATCGCAATACTTGTGACAACTTTAGTTAACTTGTTATTTTTCATTTGTCTTCCTCCTAAAATGTTTTTTGTTTATATTAAAAAAAGAAACCGTCCTTTTGCGATTTCTTTTTTAATATCAATGATTGCTTGTATGCAAAAAGGAGACAGCCTCTGCCATCTCCTTTTTTGATAATTATATTATATCTTATAAGTATTTACATTTACAGGTTACTTTTGGTTACCTTGTTTTATCATTTTTCCTAATGTTTTGTTTTTCCTGAACCTGCTCCTTATTTTTGCCCTGATGTTCAGGCTCTGATATCAGGTCACTACTATTCATGGAAAACAACGGATCTGATTTAAGTTTTTCCATCTTCAACAACTTTCTATAAGACTTGTCTATTATTATGTCAAATCTTTCCCTTGTTATTTCCTTGTAGAACGATTTTCTAACATCAGAAATCATTGGCGTTTCATCTATTATTTTATGAAGCTTGCTAATGTCTATCCTGTCATGCATTCTCTTTAAGGCTGCATTACAGTCTTCATTTTTCAGTGATGAAATGAAAGCGTAATAATTAACCTTCTTATTATTCTCTGTCAGCGATGCAAAAGGCATGTTATATACCCTAAGATTCATGTCCTGTTTTGAATTGAGAAATTTCCCAAATGATTCATCACTTGATCTTGCAAACAGACACGAACCACAATCATACACAGGTGCAAGTCTTGCCTTGTTTTCCTTTATGTTGTAAAGATAACCCCAATTACCTGCATGTCTGTCAAAATTTCCCAGTACTGCGTCAACAATGAATGTGTCCCAGTATCTTTCCTTTGCCTCATCATTCTTCAAAATTCCAAATATCCCCTGTCCTGAATCCATTATTTCCGTAATGTCTTCAAGACTTGGAATCTTTCCACCGGATTTTCCTTCAAGATAACTGTTTTCAAGTCCCTTAAATTCATAAAGTTCATAACCATCACCTGTAAAATCCTTACATGCCACAACAGGATATAGTTTTTCCTTTCCTGACCTGCTTATGTCCGTGTATGTTCCCAGTATTACTTCCTGTGCCTCTATTCCGCACTCCTTGAAAAACTTACATCCAATATATTCAGAAAACACGTTGTTTGAATATGATGTTGCAAGACTGTTTTGCTGAAATTCATTGTACGTTGAAAATTTCAAAAGATACTTCTCACCTTTATATATTATTGTTCGTTTCTTGTCTGCTCCCAAGTAATTGTTGGGAACTGTCAAGGCTTCTTTCGAAAAATCAATTAGCATTTTACCACTCCCTTACATAATAGTAATCACGCAACAATTTAATTTGTTCTTCTGTAAGTACACCGTCACAGCAATTTAAGTCTGCTCTTATGGTATCCTGCCAACAATCCACTATGCTTTCCTTATTATTCACTGATTTAACCATTGATTCAATATCTTCTTCCAAAAAATCAGGAATGTCAAAATCTAGCTTAAGCTTTTCCATGATAACCACCTTTTCTTGTAAAAAAGGTGACTACCTTGCCAATAGTCACCCATAAATTACAACATATCGTCCACATGGACGAATCCTCCTGAAATAAGTCTGTCTTTAACTTAGACAGCTTTTTAATTAAACATCACCCTTCAACTTCGGGGATTCACAAAAAAAAATTACATTTACATATTAGCATTTCTTTTTTATTTATGCAAATTGTTTTTATTTTTTTATCAGG